>BNJT01001153.1_pt1 | contig 188511 bp, 295 predicted proteins | sample 8540491 | NCBI WGS metagenome assembly BNJT01 (sample SAMD00202455, study PRJDB9452) | human saliva metagenome | host: Homo sapiens | reverse complement strand
CTTGTCCAGCTGATCTACGTATTGATGGCAGCGCCGTATTTCGTTCTTGTTAAACCGATGGATGATGCGTACTGCACCTGTATGCCCAGTTTGTAGAAGTCTGTAGCCTGCTGCCCTTGTCATCTGTATTAAAATTATCCATAGAACTTCGCTTGACCATATTGGTATGCTACATAAGCACCATTAAAAGCTCGTAGTACCATCTTCTTTTGTTTTACATTCCAGTCACGACCTAATTGAATGCCATTTGTATGTAATGTATATGGCCAAAACGATGTCTCCATTATGATGTCCGTAATCTTTCAATACTTTCGCCTTACATTGGATGCATTATTCGTCGCCTCTTCATGATGGGCATACATGACTGACTCATTGGGTACGATTTCCATATGACGTCGTTCATGTAACACAGGGTTTTCACTACGACGTTCATGCAAAGTACCAAAATTTTGCCCTATCATACGCGTGTTCCTCTGGCATTTTGTGTATACAGGAACAGCTTGTCAAAGCATCGGCGTTTTTATTCAATCCTCGTCAATGTCCAGTACCATTCATGTTTTGTTATCTTTCTACACGATGTGCTGAGTTTCGATTCGCCAGCACCGGTTGTTTAGCCACCCTGTGAAAGCCCCTTCTTCTGTACCAGGCTTCTGTTGTCGGCACGAACTACGGTACTGAATTTTGACTGTAAATCTGCTGCAATGGATCCAGTAGAGCCATCGATTACTTCTTCTTTGCCATTGTAGCGAATACGGAGTACAATCTCTTAGTTGTGCAGTCGCCGTGCCTGTGATATGTAACAAGTCAGATTTGGAATTTCGTTCCTACATCATCACCTGGAGAATCCCATTTGTGTTCATCTTCACCGTTCCATCGGTGCCGATGTAATTCCATTCAAGGTCAACACATCTTCCTAGGATTTATTTACCGTGGTGATAATACACCAGTATTATTAAAAAGCAGATGCGGTAGTACCATCTTTTTGTACTTCGTCACTGATATTCTGCTTTAGAGCCATCTGTCAGGTTAGTACCCGCATCAAGAATACCACCATTAGACAATGTCATTGTGGTAGCTGCTAGCAGTTTGAGGTCCCGTCAAATCTTCTTTCTTCGCCAATCCTTAAGTAGCACCTGTATCTACGGTCATATTCAAAATTGACCATTTGTCAAGCTTGGATTAAACCATGTAACTAAAAGCTTTTTCTCTGCAATAGTAGCTATCAATTCAGATAGTAGCACGCTTTGTGCTTATCGGTGGCATCCGCATTTTTCCGATTTGGCACGAATAGAGCCATCCTTTTTTCGCTGCTGTGAAGCTTCCGGATAATTTGCCTGAAAAAGAGGTGAGTTGGGCGTTTTTGACGTTCATGGCACCTGAGTCCAAAGCGGGCAGAACAGGGCTTCTTTTACCTAACGTCCCAGCGCCCCAAGATTAGACTACCTTCTAAATTCTGCATTTGGTTAACTATCTAAATCATCCGCATCAGTGTGGTCGATAATTTTGTATTATGCAAAGAGTAAACGTATTAATATTCTCTTTTTCCGCGGATAACACTTCACTAAAATAGTAAACCCATATTTCACAACACCTAGATTTTTCATAATCAAAGGTGTCAAACACAATGGCATTCGTACTAGATTTTATTTCATAGATCGTTGCTTTTGTGTTAGCCCCAGTAACAGAAAACTTTTGAACCGCTATCAAATAGATCATTTCCGCTCCAGAGACGCACTTGTGTTTTCTCCCGTATGACTACACCGACGTTCGTTCCCATGTGGTGTCTAGGTCAGTTTTTCCCATTTGCTTACAACCTGAGCTCAACTCCCAGCATCACCATTCCCTGGTTTACCAATTTTAATGCCGCAGAGTTAACCCCATTAGCCTTTACCGTAATCGAAGTGTCACCATCAAATGCTAGCTTTCAGCATCGGTTCACAGTAATGCATGGGCCAACAGATAGTCCGCCCTTTAGCTGCTTTTATCTTCTACTGCTCACATTTACAGATGCACCTGTGCATGAAAACTCAGGTGTAGCTCCGCCAGAACAGTATACACGAATCCCAGACATTTGGTATCCCGTTTCAAACTTACCTCCAGGAACAGCACTCCGCGTAATAATTACCCCGTTTGTCGTATCTTCTGTGGTCTGACTGCTATATTAGCGGTATTCACAGATGAACATTTGCAGATGTCCATGTTCTTTCCACCATCATAGTTATATCCAACAGCTACGCCATAGGCTGCATCACTATCGGGGACTATACCTAGCATCAGCTTGTCGATTCGACTTCGTCACTGTTACATTCAGGTTCTTAATCTTTGTAGTAGATTTGCCACTGATAAATCCCTTTAGGACGGTTATTAACAACTTTTAGCTCAGGGGTAACGGTAATATTCAGAATTCTCTGCTGTTAGGTCGCACCTGTATGGTATCCATAGCTACTTTTCATCGCCATCCATGGTAACAGACAAATCTTCTGTACCTGTTATAGTCAGCGTCGGCTCCATTCAGAGACACCTACTCCAGAGTTAGTATACGTATCTGTTCCACCTGCTCTGTTGCTGATGTTGGTATAAGATTGTTGCAACACACCATAGGACACGCTCGTTGTCAACGCATAGGGCCGTTAACATCATGGCACACTCATCACACACTTCCTTTTCATTCTTACTGCTCCTTAACACACAATGTACGTACATTAAATGGTGCACAACCACCATCTTGAATACCTCCATTCTACGATTCCAGTTGTCCAAGGACAATCGCCCATATTTGTGCTCTCTAAAAACACTTTGTGAATTATATACTCTCCTTGATGCTACAAACACAAAGAGGAATACCGACTTATCAGCATTCCTCTGTTATGTATTCTTCTACGTTATACTTGTACTTATATTATTCTTCCACAATGCTGGCACATCTTCATGGTCAATAGTGCCGCCTCATGAGATTCTTGGGTCACCCCTGCACAACATCTAGCATCTACTGCAAAAGGTATTTCCGGCAAACCCGCTTTCACTAGCGGTGCATTCGATACGACGCAAATGTCTGTGCCATAGACCAACCATCGTAATTGTTTCAATAGATTCCGCTTCGTGCATCGCCTTAAGGTGATCCAATAAAAGCTAAGGATCCAAGTTAGGTTTATCTAACATCCACTCGTTGTCCTCGTTCACGAGCCACTTCCAACAGGTCATCAGCAATCTCTCCCAGCCTTTGGTGCCACGAGCCAATGTTCCACCGACAAAAGTCTTCCCCTCTTGGCTTTCAAGATAACCGCCATCGTGGGTATCACGAGTGAAACACAATGAGGACCAGTAAAACTGCGAATCCACGTACGCGGTACGATGGCCTGCGCCTGCAGTGACCTAATGTTCCATCAATAAAATCATGTTGCATGTCTATCACAATCAGACGTTCATAGGGCATCTCCTTTGTTAGAAAGTAGAGCAAAGAAATGATACATTCCACTTGCCTTGCCAATTGATCAGTACTTGAAACCTTCTGACTGCCAATGCTATTGTCAGTATCCTTTGACTACCTCAGCACCAGCAACGAGCACGCAATGTTTGGATGATCATCTTGACCAACTGTATCACGGTGAATCCTAGCAACATTCGCATTTTCTAGCTCAAGAAGGAGTTACCACGATGGATAAGGCTCCGTCTTCTACTGTCCTGCGTTGGCTGGTGCGTGTCGCGGCAACTTCCACTACATGCCAGCTTTCCAGACACGATCCGACAAGCTAGCTAAGGAAGCCCGAATCCAGTCAATGCTTGGTACGCATCGCCATCTGCATAGACGGTGATAGATGCATCCAAGGGTGACCGATCGCTATCGGCGGCGAGCCTTCTAAAGGCTTTTGTCGTTTCGCTACGAAGGTCTGACATCGTCGCCCAACGAGCGGACAATTCTGCATCACATGTTCTGCGTGACCTTGAGGCCAATCTGCTAGCATCACGCTTTCTTCCATGCCTACTAACTGGCATGTGTTGCCATACTTCTTCGGCTGTGAAAGAAAGAACTGGGGACACCATTTTCACCAATGTTGTCAAAGATTTCGTAGATCGCAGTTTGCACTTTTTCCGACCGAGCTACGTTGTTTTCTCTCTCTGCGTACATAGCTTATCTTTCAACACGTCCAAGTGAGAGGAAGATAAATCTACACTAGCACAAGTTACTGAATTGTGTGATACAAGGGTCTGGAGACTCATAGTCATGTAAGCATTCGTTACTTTGCGGCGAGACTTCTTCTAAACGATGCAATGCCCAACGATGCTAACTCTATTAAACTCTTTGTAAGCTACTTTTATCAGTGTTCGGAGTTAAAGTTATCCTAAAGTTACCCAACAAGAAACGGAATGTGTACGGATTTTGCGATATACTTCCGCCAATTGTTTCTGCAGTGTCTTTCCCGGACAAACGCACGTCTGGCTTGGTAATCTGCAAGAGGATACCCATAAACGCATTACGTCAGCACCGTGTACATCGATGATGTCAGGAAGACCACCTGTAATGCCTACAGATTTAGACATTTTGGCCTTCCCGTCCACTACGAAACCGTGAGTCAATACGGGCGTTGTATGGTGCATGACCACGTGTAGCGATACCATGTTAACAAGGAAGAGGTGAAACCAACCACGATGTTGGTCGGAACCTTCTAAGTACATAGCGCAAAGAGTACATCCATTTCGTTTTGTTCCAATACGCCAGACCAGGCTACCGCTGTCCGAACCAGCATACGTCCATGATGTCTGTTTCTTTGTGGGAAAGAATCCTTGTCGCAAGATGGACATGTGAATCCTGCTGGCAATAATTCTTTCGGCTTCGCGGGCCCACCAGGCGTAGAGCCTTCTTTGTGGGCTCATTCTTGTAAAGAAGAGAATGAAGTATCATCATTGATGATGTGCTCTCACCAATGGTCGCAATAGTAGATGAGGTGGCACCACGCACGTTGACGAGAGATAACCCAGTCCCCGGTCTGCGATCATGTTATAAATACGGTCGTGACCCCATTTAGGAATCATTGTACTTGCTCGTCGATGGCTTTCAATGCTTTCTTGACGGTAGCCATCCACGGAAGAGAACCATTGTTCTATGGCACGATAGATAACAGGGTTTTTACAACGCCAGCAATGGGCATGTGGTAGGCGAATATTGCCTTTTGTACCAACTTGCACCGTTATGAGCCAAGATTTTTGATGCACGCGCTGCTGCATCGTGGTTCGACACCAGCTGGTGGTTGTTCTGTATCACCATAGCGAGGTTCGTACTGCTTTCGCAATGCTAACGACCAGTAGCAGCATCCACTGAGGATAAAAATGTCAAAATCGATTTTACCTGCATCTTTGGCATGCTTTTCACCACGTTAAAGGTCATCTTCACCATGGAAGAGCAGGCGCTAGCCGTATGTACGCAACCTGTACCAGCGTCTAAAGGGTAACAGCCCAGGAACCCAACAAGATAGGGGCATTACGATCGGCGAAATGGATGTTTAAAGTTTCGCCAACTCTAATTCCTATACCCTGAGACGTGTTCCAACACTTCGCCATAGATTCTACGCCCATTTCTTTGGTAGCTGTTTCAGTTAAACCGTTCGCAAAACAACCATGCTTCATCGCGATTTTCACCCCAGGTAATCTAATTCCTGGGTTCACAGAGATGAGCTTGGTTGTGAGCATTGTCCAAAGAGATGTTGTTGTCCAGATAACGGAGAATAATTTGCTTGTATCAAAAGCCTGCTAGTGCATATGCTGTCAGCACGCGTTTACGTAAAGCAAATTTAACATAGATGGAGAAAGATTTTCTCCAGCATATTCAATTTCCGCTACTGCCAAAGGCAGTTTCTACAATGTGTACGCAGTATACAGTTTTCAAACCTTTGTAGATGTAACCGCGTTCCTGCCATTTCACACCGACACGCCAATTTGTTTCCTACTTCGAGGTCAGGGCGCAATGTCAAAGTACGGGACGGTCCCATTCCCCAAAGCACACCGAAAACGGATGAAAGTCTTTCTTTTGTTCTTCTACACAGTTCAATGCGTATTCACGACGATGTGCGAAAGATCTCGTGGGCTCATTTCATGACGATTCAAGCCAGTGTTTTTGATAACCCGCATGCTCGATAGGAAGACCATGTGTATCCCAGCGAGAATGTATGGTGTGTAATGGCCTTGCATCGTTTTATATTTCATCACAATGTCTTTTTAATGTTTTGTTCAAGGCATGGCCGATGTCCAAATTTACCATTTCGCGTACAGGAGGGCCATCGTGTAAAGATGAAAAGACTTTTTACCTTTATTTTTCGCTAAAGCGTTTTTCATAAATTTTATTATCTTCCCAAAACTTGATAAATTCTGGTTCGCGCTTTGGCAAATTACCGCGCAAAATTCTGTTTCGAGGCAAGTGCAACGTCTTACCATAATCCGCTTCATTAGACATTGTATTTCTCCTCTCCAATAAAAGCACCCGCTCCCCGAAGGAACAGATGATGCAAATCCGTGGTACCACCCTACTGATGACTCTTGTATGAGTTTACCCCCAGCAAATCATCGACTCAAACATATAACGGTGTCCACCGATGTGAGTACCACAGTACAGCGCTCCCCAACATATACTCAAAAGTGATCTGCCATGCCATTCACCCATGGAGCTTTCACCATCCTAGCTCGCTCATGGGAGCTACCTTGCATGACCGTCTTTATCAACGGTATTAACATATATCGTTTGTCAATTACAGGTACAGTATATACTATCTGCGCGGGCTGGTTGCAATGGGTCCTAAACGCATTCTATAGCGTATCACAGTCGCATATCTACGACGCGATGCTATTATCCACTCATAACGGTCGCACTTCTCCGCCGCTACACCACAGATGCTGAAAACCATATATATATGAAAGCTGGATATCCTAGAAGTTAAAATAGCCATTAGATTTTCATATATACTAGTGTTGGGGTGTAACAAGTCTCACTGATATGCTACCATAAGAACATGGATGATTACAGTAATAATTTTACCGTAGGCACACCTACGCACATAGTCCAGCATGGAACTTTGGAAACGTACACGTTATATGTTTCTGTTTATTCTGGTGCCCTTCCTTGGCATCAGTGGGGCTCAGTCAAGCAGCCCTCTCATTTCCCTCTATATTTACAAGACCTGGGGGTCACGATCGAGAGGACCTCGCCAGATGTCTGGCCTCGCCATGGGCGCTGACCTGCACCTCGCGTGCCAGCCCTCTTCGCTTTTGGGGCAAGCTCGCGGACCGCAAAGGGACGCAAACTTTCATTCTATTTGCGCGCGCTAGTCTTGGGATGGCTGTACCAGTACGCTCTCGCAGCTTTGCCCAAGCTCCCGAGCACATCGTTATCGCCACGGATTCTAAACGGAATGGTTCCGGATTTTTCTCTGGCTCCATTACCCTCAGCAGCTACGCAAACGCCACAGACACAAACTGGGTTGGGCTCTTGGACTCCTGTCACTGCTGCCAAAGCACTCGGTGGCTCCCCTCTTAGGTCCTATGATTGGGTGGATTTACATCCGGTGACTCTTTGGCATTCGCTACGCCTTTCTTCATCGTGTCTGCCTTGCTGAGGACAGCCTATCCTATCTACCTTATTCTTTGGAAAGGAGAGATTTCTACACGCAACCAAAGGGGCCTCCTCAATCCTTAGCCACTTTGAAAGCGTCCATTCCCGATTGGAAAGGGCTCATCTATATCTCTGTGGGTTCTGTATCTTTTGCTTTCACCACCATGGCAACCGCACCGATCCTAGCCGTCTTCGTCCAATCTCAAATCGTAGACGAGGCGGAGCACAGTGCCCTCTTGGCAGGTTTAGCATTTACCGTAACAGGTTTTGGCACAAAGTGGTGGCTGCTCGAAATCCTCGAGTAGTAATACATCGATAAAGCTAGGTCTCGATTTGTCCTTTGGACAAGTTTCATCTATGTGGGTCTCGTGACCATGCCGCGCAGCCTTCGTACCGATATCTGCACGCTTGCCTATCCTTTACAGTTCCTACTCGGCATCGCTGGGCGGATTATTACCAGGTATTAATACCTACCTACCTCTAGCATTACACCAAAGCATTCGCGGGATCAAAGTCTTCGCCTGCTGGCAATCTACCTTGTTTATGGGCTACTTCATCGGATCCCTTGGGCTCCTTTATTGCATCCCAATGGGGGTTCAGACAATATTTTATCTTCACTGGAGCGATGGGTTGCCTCAAGGGTGAAAGTCACATTAGGGCATGCTCGAACAGCTAATCATGGTACATTCCTGTAAAATACTTTCGCCTATTTTTGAAACACTATATACTTCGTATTATATTAGTTCTTTACTACTTAGTATCTGCTATACAATATACTCATAAGGACACATGCAAAAACTATTAAAAAGCCATTTTAATATAACAAAACAGAGTCTTATTCCAAAGGCTACTCTGTTTTCTTATTATATTAAAACCATTTATATAAGGTACTCTACTACTGCTACGTATTTAGCGTAAATTATGCTATAACAGTACTTCAAGTGTGCATACGAATCAGTATCTAGTATACTTATAATAACAATGTAAACCTATAATGTATTCACACCTGTTTCCAAGGAAGCCTTCATAGGTCACCCAATCGCTAGAGCTGCCTACGTACATATGCCATGGTTCTACGCCCACTTTCAGCCAGAGCAATCATCAAGTTCGCCGCTGTCGCTCCAGATCACCACAATAGGTGACGATGGTTTCTCCACCTTGGCTAACGACTCGCCGATGAAGCGATGTTCTAATTCTGCAATGGGACGTACGCCATCAGCGGTAAAAGCATTCATAGAAATGGTTGATCGCCAGGATATGTCCTGTCAGCACCATCCATCGTATACTACAGATCCATCGTACCGTTGTGGTGCTCGTGCATCGGTGATGACTGACTGCAGACTCAGCTGGCTTGTAGACTTCATCACGGCTGCATCACTAAAGTGCTCTTACACGGTAGCCTCTCCAATGCTGTGGATGCTGCCACGGTATTGGTGTAGCTCCTCTTGGCGTATCAACTTGGATACCCTTCCACGATGCCAGCGCTCAATGCCACCGGCTGGGGCTTTCACATTGGTAGAAACCCGTAGCCATAGTCGCCAGAACCGCAAACCGACCGGCCAAAGAAATCCACGCGTCGTACACCACGATGTGCGAATCCATGGTCACACACCACGATCGCTCAAACGATTTGTGCGGGTACGCACATGTACTGGCGACGGATGACGACCACACGTGCACGCCCTGATGACCACTCGCGCGTCCATATCATATGGCAATAGCCCTGGAATGTGGGCTGCTGCATGACATCAAGCCACGTAGCATCGAGGACCACCACTCTATCTAATTGTTCTATGCGAATTCTTTCGGTGACAAGTAACACGCTCGTTGTTACACCTCAATATATAAATTAATATGTCTATATCATCTCTATCCTATCTGTATGCATAAAAATATCCCTTTCGACGATAGCTATTGCTGTCTCTCCAAAGATATACTATGGGACGTGACTGTCATACAGAAACTATCTCTTGCAGTTCCGTTAGATACAATAGAAATCTGTTAACATACCCACTACAGACAATAAAGAATGCACTTACACTCTCTATAATCTAGGTGTAACATGGAATTAGCTTTCGATGTGTATGGCATTTCTAATCCTCTGTATTCTGTTGGGTGATGTCGATTTCATCACTCTTCCAGTACATTGAGAAACCGTCGGATATCACCCTACATCCCTTTAATCGCATACGAAACAGCTTCTTTTCGCGAGTTTGCAATCGTGTATATGATCTTGTTCGCTATGGCACGTATGGACAAGAAGTTGCTTTCATATTCGCTGGCTGCGTAATAGATACCGTGTTCCAGATTGTGGTGGAAGACATTGTTTTGAACCTTCCCATATCTCGCAAAGCGCTGGCGTCGTCAAGATTCATGCACCGCTTTGTCACCGCGAAAGAGCAGAGTAAACATGGACTCGAACCTACACGTTGTACTACCACAGGCGTTACGCCTACTTCTTTTGCGCTGCCAGCGCCAGCATAAGCCTTCGCAAACGCAATTTCGTAAACTTCCTCGACTCGACGGAAGGCGGTCGGATGTTTTGCAACGCATAGACAGTGTAGCAAAGACCGCCGCGTAGCTGCTGATGCCGCTCAGGTACCTGCTTGGTACACAGGACCGGATGGGCGATGAGCGAACATGATCTCTTTCTCTTTACCACCGAATACCGCCATCGGTCAGCCGAAACCACCGCAGGCGATTTTACCCTAAGCATGTCAAATCTGGAGACTGACATTGTAATATTTTTGTGCCCTCAAGAACTGGATCGGAATCCGCACATCACTTCGTCAAAGATGAGAACAGCACCGTGCTCTGTGTCGTTGCACTTCACACCAAAGGTCTCAGAATCCTTCGCAGGGTACACAGCCCATATTACCTGCTACACTGGTTCCACGATGGTGGCTGCAATGCTTTCGCCAGGCTCTGCGAACAATTGGCGCACCGCATCAGAATCCATTGTGCGGCAGTAGTAATCGTGTCTCTGCACACCAGTTGTTACCCTGGACTGTCAGGCGGCGCACCAAGGTCGCTAAGCCGGAGCCAGCTTTCACCAACAAGCTATCGCTATGACCATGGTGACTTGGCCGATATGAATTTCACTGAATTTGTCGCGATTCTGTATAGCCACTGAGCCAAACGCAAAGGCGCTCCTGGTAGTGAGATTCTGTGCCGGAGTTCACCATGCGCGCCAGTTTCCATCGACGGATAGAAGGCTTGGATTTTCTTCGCCACCTCTGTTCTAAGTAGACGTTGGCGCCCCATAACTAGTGCACGATGGCGTCCAAAATGGATGCCAGCGATTTCCAGGAGTTCGCATGGCCCTAGAATCATAGGACCCCAAAGACAATACGTAATCGATGTACTCATTGCCATCAATATCGTAAATGCGAGATCCGCTCAGCAGAACTGATGAAGGAGGATTCACGCACTGCGGTAGGAGCGAACAGGACTGTTCACACACCACCCGGCATATATGTACGAGCCTCTGCAAGGAGCATTTTGATTTTTCTAAACTAAACATAATGGCTCCCTATATTTCCACACTATTTTTCTTGTAGCCAACGTGCCACATCAAGGGCATGGTAAGTAATGATCATCACTTCGCTTCCGCTCGTTTCATGGATAGCAAAGGTTTCTCAAGTGATGCGTTTTCGTCCACCAAACCTGCTGCCGCTGCCGTTTTAATCATGGCATACTCACCGCTCATTGTACACCGCTAGTGGGCAATCGAGTTGTCACGCACTTCACGAGACGATATCCAGTGGGATGGGGCCGGCTTAATCATGATGATGTCCGCCTTCGATTGATGTCTTGCTCCACTTCACGCAAGAGCACCAAACGGTTGGCCTCGTCCATTTGGTGTATCCTTTGCGGTCCCCAGTCCGGCGCAGAATGGACCGCACATCACGGAATGGTCCGCAGTAAGCGGACGCATGTTCGCCGCATAACTCGCATGATGAGATGCGCATGGCTGAAATCCCTCTGCATCTAAAGAGCTACACGGATCGCCGCGATACGTCCGTCCATCATGTCCGATGGCGCCACCATATGAGCCCCCGCTTTTCGCGCCGGCTCACCGCTGCGATGCACAATAATGGCAAGGTAGCATCGTGTAATGTTTCGTGGTGTTTCCACACTTGTGTGCAATGGCGGTAGATGTGTGTTGGCAAAAGGCAGCGTCCGGAGATCACGATCAAGTCTGGCACTGCTTTTACGGATACGCATAATCGCGCTGTAGCCACGGTTGTTCCTGATCCCACGCAGAAGAACCATCTTCGGCATCTTTGTAGCGGTAGGAATGCCAATTTCAACGGCCATAATACCTAAAGTCATGAGCACCTTTCGCCAATTTCTACGCCTCGTCCACGGACACGCCGGTATTGCCCTGGTAAGGAAGAGATTTCAACCTTCTTTCCACAGCTGTGCACGCACGATAAATAGGGGATAGATTAAATCGTCGACTTGTAATGTTGTTTCACGAACCAACGCACGCATGGCTGGGGTTGATGCGATCGTCTTGGTCGATTTCGTAATTCCATATTATGCCTCTTTCTATTTGCAATCGTTCAGATTAGATCCACCATCGCATGAGGTTGTGAAAGTTTCCAATTAAATCTGGTTGAATCGCTTCTTCCACACAGGTAGCGCCTGTAATCGGTCCAATACAAACGACCTTCTGTATTGCCTAATAAAAACTCACCGCATCGAGTTCCGAGCATATCTTTTGTATTCGTCACCGTAGAAGAACTTGTAAACGTAATGTACTCACCTCTCCTGCACGTAAAACTTCTTCTAAATATTCTATGGGACGTATCTTGTACCGTTTCATACAAACACAATACCAGTCGCATCGCATCCCTACCTGAAAGTCCTTTATAAATCAGTCGCGCGCCACTTTTGGTTGTACCAACACAAAGCCACGCAAGTCCTGCTCAGCGCTCTGTCCACACGACCTTGTTCAGCAGTAATCGTTTTCCACCACGATTCCGCTTGGTAATTTGGTTGGCACGATGTCTGCACGAATGCCTCGATCTAATAAAAGATTTTGCTGTAGCACTGCCGATAGCGCATACTTTTCATAGAACCCTAAGGCACGGCTATCTAAGCACGGTCTAATAGACCATCAAAGAATCGCTCCTTCGGCAGAGGTGAAAAATTAATCCATCATAGGAAGATAAGCATCATAGGTGCATCCATCTCCTCTGTACGAGACAAGGCCTGTGTTTTGTAGTGAAGACTTCACAATCACACGTCGCGCCTAACTCTAGTAAACGTTCAGATAAGGCACTAGCTTTTGCTACGAGCTCGTGTGACCACGATCGTTTTACCAAATAAGCGGTTTGTATCGAACCAACGTAATTGCTCCCGCAAAAGATACTACTTCCCCAACGATAACGATGGCTGGTGCTTTCAATTGCCTGCTTTTCTACATCTTCTACCACATGTTCAAGGTAGAGACCAATGTTTCTTGGATTGGTTTTTATTTCTTCCCAACGGATGACCGCTACTGGCGTTTCCTTTGGACGACCATGTTTGATTAAGTTGGTAGCAATGTTCAGTAGAATTGAAATACCCATCACAGAGAGATGGGTATCCCACATTTGTCCTTCCCAGATTCATACCAGATTCTGGTTTTTGTTGGATCTTCATGGCCTGTCACAATGGCAAAGGACGTAGCCATGGGCACGTTGTGCTGACAGGGAATCCTGCATGAGCTGGCTGCAGAAATGCACGACGTAATACCTGGTACAAATTCAAATGGCGCCTGCTTCCACCAAAGCCAGCGCCTTTACCACCACGGCAAATACTGGTCGCTTTTGAGACGAGCCACTCCTTTTACCTTCTAACCCACATTTTGCAAGTTCGTTGATTTCCCATTGATGCATCGTATGATTGTTGCTACCACTGCATAAATAGATCTCTGCTCCTTCTTTGGCATAGGACAAAATGCCAGCATCTGCGTAAATAGTCATAGACGACTAACATCTGCTTTTCAATACGTTCTCTTTTAGGTGCGTTAACTGATGATCGGTCCGGGTCCAAACATTTAAATACACAATGCCTATCATTTTCAGCTCCTCTTTCTACTAAATCGTCAATGATGGCTTTGCCCTTCTTCATAGAGAGCTTTCCCAGTTACGACCCTAACATATCTCTTTTTCTTTTCGGTCCTGACAATTCACCTTCAAAACAATCGTCTAAAGGGAAACGTAGTCGCTTTCAGCGTTAATTGTCCTTTATAAAATCGTCCCATACCCCATCGGTGCCCAGCAGCCACCTTCAGTTGAGCGAAGGAAACTACGTTCTCCCACGGGTGGCCCACATAGTATTTTCATCGTGGTACGACTAACATGTCTAGCATTTCCGCATCGTCCTTGCGACCCATCGTACCGAGCGCACCCTTGCCAACAGCAGGATAGATTTCATCGCTGGTGAAAGTCTGCGTAATAACGGACTCAAACCCGACGTGGCCTGCCTCGGCTAATACAATGGCATCAAAGTTTTCTGTTTCTAATTTGTTCAATCGTGTTTGCATTCCACGAAGGACAGAAATCTGCAAATCAGGACGTCGATTCAATAGTTGTGCTTGACGCGGCGCAAACTACTGAAATCCCCTACCTTAGCACCTTGTGGCAGTTGGTCAATGTTTTATATTTTCGGGATACCAAAGGCATCGCATGGTGTTTCCCTACTCTGCTAATCACACCCTAGTACCAAATCTCTCTGGTAATTCCGTAGAGCATATCTTTCAAGCTGTGCACTAAATCGATGCTACCACTCACGCAGATGCTTCTAGTTCTTCCGTAAATAAACCTTTCACTGATTTTCAGCCAATGGCTTTTCTAAAAATACGATCCCCTTTCGTACTGTGATGGACTAACTCCACCTTGCACTGTGGGTAATGTTTGCGCAATGTATCAGCTACATGATTAGCTTGCCATAGAGCAAGGCACTACTACGGAGTGCCTATACAATTGTGTCTCTCATAGTGTGTCGTCCTCACTTCCAGCTAAACATATCTTGGAACAACTTCCAATAATCTCGCTCTTTCCTCCTTGCCTGCGATCTTCACCAAAATGAATGTTGGATCACGCAATAATTTACCTCTTAACATGGAGACATATTGCTGATAATCTTACGTTCCAGCTCTGTCGCATTGGTGATTTCTGCTTCGCCCGATGCACTTCCCGTTTCCGAGATGGCTTCTGCTTTTTCGCTGAGCAAGACCATGATAGGACGAACCGATGAATATTGTAATTTTTCTTCAATTTCTTGTAAGGCTTCTTCTAAGATAGGCTCTGCCTTTGCGAGCTTCTTCTTCCCGCTGGTGCTTGTTCGCTTCTACTACACTTTCCAAGGCATCAATGTTAAACAAATACACCCTAGATTTCTTGTTACATCTGGTTTGATATCACGAGGAACAGCAATATCGATCATGACAATTGGCTTGCCACTACGCCATCCATAATTTCTTCCGCTACTTCCCGCTCAATCACATAATGCGGTGCACGGTAGATGTATAATAATATCTGCTGCTTTTGGCACCTTCTACGAAAATGATCAAAAATCAACTGCGCTACCATTGAAATTGTGTTGCCAATTCTTCTGCTGTTTTGAACGTCCGATTGGACACGAAAATACTCTTTTACCCTTTGGCTTGCAAAATGACGTGCTGTGAGCTCACTCATTTGACCATGCTCCTAAGATAAGCACCTTCGCATCAGCTCATAGGGATATCTAAGCTATCTTCCGCTAAAATTCACAGCTATATGCTGACAGACAGAGACGTATTTCGCAATGCCCTGTCATCGTCCGTACGTTTTCCCTACAGCAATGGCTTTTGGAAAAATAATATTAAACACAGACGCTGTTAATCCCTTTGCATACAGGAAGAAATATACGCCATCTTTAATTGACTCAGTTTGCCTTCACCCTAGTACAAGAAGGGTCCAAACTAGTGCTACTCTAAATAAATGAGAAGATGCACGCCTTCCTGCATGGAGGAAGAACCATTTCCTCGTCTACGTCTGTCTCTTCGCTTTTCAGGTCTGTAGCAATAGACGTCATATTCTTTTACATTCTCCATGTCATTTAGGACGACATATAGAGTTCTGTGCGGTTACACGTCGATAAAAGGACGCACTCCTCTACTTCTTTTCGTGAGCATAACGTGCGATCCATAGCATGATCGAGAGCTTCTTTTGAGAAAGAAAATTTCTCTCGCACATCTGCAGGTGCACTTCTATGATTCGAGACCTAATACGACTAATTGCATGTACAATGTTCTCCTTCACTGAGTCTCCTTGACCCTCTACTATTTGTATAAACTCCGATTCTGCCTAAATAGGTGCGCCAGAACTGCTCTCGCTCTTTTGGCGTCGACAATATACTGTTGTAATTCTTGTCTCCATAGACGAGATCTGGGGGTAGCCACTCGGCTAATATGCCATATCGTTTTTCTATATCCTGTCTAACAAGCGACTCACTCGTGGGCTCACTTGATTGGTAATATAGAAATCTCTAAATCACAGATCTCCGTGACTGCAAACACCCAAGTGGATCTATCTTTCCATCAGCGCGATTGATGAAAAGCCCCTACTTCTGAGCATCTTCCATGACTTGATGCATTCACAGCATGGGAATATCCGTGCTTAATGACACAAACTGTTGACCTACCATATATTCTGAGCTATAAGGCTTCGATATCCATTGTAATACACCTTGCTTCATGGTATGCTTACAATATCTAGGCAATACATCAGGACTGACCACCAAAATCTGGGCCTCTTCGCCTGTTAACTTTTCAATTTACGCAGGGCCACTTGCCCTCCCGCCGACCACAAGACAAGGTCTATCTTTTCGGTGAAAGTCCAACTGTTATCATTCTACTATCCCTATATGTCTCTACAATGGCAAAAACGGCTTGAATACCAAGCCGAAATAATTTCTATATGCTTCTGTCTTTCCAGTCTGCTACGATACGTGTTTCTGAGTGTCCTGTAAAGCAATACCATCTAATAATTGTACATTGCGCTGTCAAGAGTGATTCTACTTTTTAGCTCGGAATACAGCCATTTCATTCGCAATGGTAGCATATTTTGCTTCTGCTTCTCTGCAACGCACGATTGGCATCTTCCAAGCATACTTACGTCTTGCTACTGCATCTTCGTAGAATCAAAATCATGCTTCTTTTGACAGCTGCTTCTTTTACGTTTTTCACCAGTTTCTTGAGCCAATACCAAGGTATTTGCGCATCGTCTCTTCCAGTGGACTCATATTGGCTCAAACCGTTTTCCATGTGCTCAACTTTATCAGTCATCTCATCGATTTTCACGATACAATGATTTCATACGCTTTACAGCTACTTCGCTCAAGAACTCGTCTACTTCGTCGCAGTTTCAAAGCCGCGCATACCTTTTACCAAACTCTTTATTGTGAATATCCATTGGGTGTTAACATGGATCTAACCTCCTTACATAAATCGTTTTTAGATGTGCTCCAATACGCCCTTTTTAGACGTTCCAGTAATGCCTTCAATTTGCATACGACCTCTGCCACGAAGAGAGATGACATCCCCTTCTTTTACCTCTTGCGATGGTCCTTTCTGCTGGTTGCCAATTACCTGTACCAATCCTGCTCTTAATGGGCTTCCACTACTTTTGGTACGAGACGTACTAAATCCCATGAAGAAATCGATAGAATCCAAACCGCATAGATGCGACTGTAGTCCGTACTTCTTTTATTTTTCTTCTTTCGCTGCAATTCACTCAATTCCATCAGGCGATACCAGTGACGGTAACCATGGCAATTTTTGTGAAGTTTTTGGATGCACAAGTCCGCAATCGTCTGCATCTACAATCACCTGAGCGCCCGCCACTACTGGACGATAATATCCCCGAAATGAGTGCGATCGATGCACCGAGTCCCATCAAGGAGCCCTAACACATCACGATGCGTCAACAGTCGGAATCGTGGATCCCAAGACACTTTCAGCATGCAGCTTTGTAAATCTACCGTTCGCTCGAAAGGTGTGGATCTACAGAGGCTACACGAAGGCGTTCTGCCCTTCGTAGCCGCGCTGGAGATGGTGTCGATGCCACCGAGATTCGCTTTCACTGCATCGGCAATCGACAAGACCCGCAGGAGACATAAAGTCTGTCACCCGGTACGGACGACCTGCTTGTACTTCGTTCGCTAAGTCGATCATGCTCGCTTCTTCGCCATTCACCAGATAGCCTCAAAATAACGAATTAACTTTTCTTTATCTTTCACGTTGTTTTCCCTATTTCATTTGGACCGCTCATAACAGCATGAGTCAGCCTTCCATCATGGCTGAACGTAGACCTTCTTTTTCCATCGCCGCAATACCTGCGATGGTGGTATCCTCCCGTGAGGTCACTGATCCCGCGAAGCACACTCGGATCGCTGCCTGTTTCCAAAGCAATCAACCAGAACCGTACATCGTCTGTACCGCTGCTTGCAACGCCAATCGACCCTAGTCGAGTCAATCCGAACTACCTGCATTTGCCATCGCATCTAGGATGGTATACATATAGCCTGGACCCGGCCCCTGCTAAGGCTGCGATGCGGTCTAAATCCGCTTCAGAGCATACAACAGGCTTCCCCTAATACTGCCAAAAATGCGCAGAGGCTTGCTCCCTGTTCACCTGGTAGTCACTACTCACCACTATGCAATAGCGGTAAACCAGCTTTCACCAGAATCGGCGTATTCGGCATCGACGCGCAACCAATGCGCATGCTGGCGCAAAGGACTGCAATGTCTCTATCCAATGTAATGCCTGCGCAATGGAGATGCAGATAGTTCGTCGGTTCAATCAGTGGCCCTCTACTCTCCTCCATAAGAAATGGCAATACTTGAGGTTTTACGCCAAATACATATCGTATCGATACTCGTCAAAGCATGGTATGGCCTCACAGTCCGTAAGGCTGTCACACCGAATGTGGCGCTCTAATTCACGCGCCTGTTCACTGCGACGCACCAATACGTCTACTTCATCAAGACCCCAAACACCTTGCTCCAGAGCGCCTTGTAAAAATAGCGCCGCCCATCGAGCCTACACCCAATCAGTCAGTATTTTTTGCGCATGGCTACCTCCTAATAGCTTGAGAGCTATGGTTCTTTCAAGCTAATTTATCAGACATATTCTGTATATTCTTTATCTGTATAATCTACTGTTACATTCACTGGAACACAGATAAAAATATCTTTTACCAATTTTTCTAATTTGCCATCTAACGCAAATGTAGCTCACTTACAAAGTCCACAATGTGAGCCAGCTTCATGTGGAGTCTGTATTTTCAAAATTAATCACTACTGGACGCATATCGCGTAATTGATTTGTAATGTGTTCCAGAGTCTTCGAATGCTTTTGGCTCGACAGATATCTACTTTCATACCACTAGAACGTTGTGCCACTGTGTTATATCCTCCTGTTTTTGGATCGTACAGCTGGTGCCATGCAGGTGTTACCATCTGTCCACTGGTGCGCTAACCACTGGTTGTTGTGAGTCATCTTCATGCATATACATCATCTGCATATTCTTCATATTCATACTCCATATCCATCATGCCGATTACCGCACAAAAAGTTTTTCGCTAGATTCAGCTGTCTTTCAGTGCCATCGTCATTTCCTCCGTTACTCATCAGTGTGGCGTTCTCCAAATATTGCAGTTCCCACTGACACAATATTTGACACCCTCTTCAATTGCTACTTCAAAATCGTGGGTCATCCCCATCGATATATATTCAATCTGTCCTTCATCAAAATGGGAGTTTCATGTCTTCAAATAAAAGCGTGATGCCACTCTAAAAGATAGGGCGTGCCTCCTCTGGATCATCAAAGATGGTGCCATGCATCTTAACCCTTTTCACCCGCACATTGGGTAATGTTTTAGCATATTCCCGCATGGCGGAAACTCTTCTACATCCATACCGGACTTGCTTTCTTCTCGTAGCCACATTCACTTGCAGTAATACTTTCTTGTACTCAGACCTTCTCTAGCCGCGACACGCTGAGTTTCATCCAGCAACTTAACACTGTGAACCGAATGAATTAACCGAAAACTTTGCCCACTGCATTACGTGCACCTTGTTGTTTCTGTAATTGATCCAATCAAATGCCACTGTAGCTCCGGGGCCCTCGTAGAGCTCCATCTTTCCTCTCTTGCTTGTACACGATTCTCACCTACTGGCTCGTAACACCGAGGCGAGCCACCTCTTGTACAGCGCTCGACGGGATGATTCTTTCGTCACCGCTACTAGCGTAACAGAATCTGTTCTATCCCACTCGTGCCTTTCGCCCGCTTCTGATGCGCTTCTCTGCACATGATGTAATGCTGTTGCAATCATCATATGTCAGTCCTTTCAGTCGTTTACTATTTCACTGTGAAAGGTCTTAATAAAAGAAAAATAATACTTTATCTTTTTTATTATAAACGAAAGAATAAGAAAAGTACATAGAAAAAGCATGATTTCAAGCCCTGGTTCTCGTGTTTTCTTAGTATCTTTAAACATCTATCATATATATTTCATAGCTACATTCCATGCCTGCGTGAAAGTATATATCCCCTGGCTGCTGTCATCATATGCGATCTCCTCTGTTGTCCCACAGTATACATATGGTATCCTATGTGATTGAGTGAAAGTGGCCGCCCTTACGAGAAAGGAGTTTAAGGCATCTGTATCCCTAGGTTGTATCTCGCAAGGACAGAGAACATGGCCGCTGCGTCCTGTGTGTCCTCGATCTCGGCGGGTACGAGTAACATCCATCATTGGTCATCGTATCCGTTGATGATATCGGCACTTGCTCTAATGAGTACACCTTTCTGGCCACCACACAGGCTGCAGAGTATCCTTTCAAATCTGCTACGCGGTGTGAGGCATCGTCTGCCCCACTCTCGTTGAGACATAACGCACCACCCTCATCCACCTGTGAAAGTCCGCATGAACCATGTCCTGTCGGAATTGTTCTGCTATGTCCTCGCTAACCTCGAAGGAGTCCGCCCCAATGGAAGGACCGATGAAGAGATAACAATCCTAAGTCGGGCAACGTTCCGCACGCATCATGCATGCTATCTTATCGTTCGCTCTACAATATGAGCGATGGCACCGCGCCACCTGCATGAACCACCGCCACCGCATGATGCACCGCATCATAGATCAGCACTTTAGAGCACAGTCCGGCCACGAGCAACAAGAGAGGTACATCTCCGCAAATTCGTTTCATGAATCGCATCGCTATCTGGGGATACTATCGTCCCAGCTGAAGCACCTCGACCAACGAGCTCTTCCGTCACCCCTCGTCACACCCATACCATGCACTCGCTCGCCACAAGTCAAACCATGAGGATCCACGCCCAGCACCTGTGCGCAAACGTTTGCGGTTCTCTACCACCGCTTCTGAATCATCGCAACATGCAGACCCATGTTAAAACTAGCAAAGTCACCTTCACTGACACCACCACATACCGATACGTCACACCGTGAGTGAGAATTGGTCTAGCAGAATAGAGTATTCATAGGTGATGGGTGTGGGAGTTGTTTTGAGAGATGGGAGATTTTGACGGACAGAGAAGGATAAATGGGGAATTATTTAGTTGTGTTCATGTTGCTGTCTCCTTTGGGGTGAGTAGAATTTGTTTATATTTGATTCGTATAGATATTATTTTATAGATTTCACTACCTATATCTTATGATTTTTAGAACGTTTCAATTCATATATAATAAGAGATTATTTTACTTTCTTGCTGCACTATTGCTAGATATAAAGCGAAAAGTAAACCGCAAATCCAATAACTACAATGCCATTATCATCCATGATAAACAAGAAGTCTTTCACTTCCCTATTAAATACTTTATATCATTTTATTTAATTTATGAAATATTGTATCCATATATCAATCCCATAATGCTACATGAAATATAACGCCAAATTTTACTTTTAAACTGCATGTTGGAGATTTAGAATTTATATGTAGCCCTTCTCCATCATCACTATATACTTCTCCAAATTCTGTCTCGAGGTAGATGCCGTCTCATACTTAGTATTCTTCAATAGATACTCTTCAAAGCTGATTTCATGTATATATGATAAGCAAGAACATTACTTTCTTTTGTTACAGTATATATATCCTCCAGTTGCCTCATCAATACCATCAGATACTCCTGGTTTCATCCCTAATGCAACCGCTGTCACTTTTTAAATTTATACCGATATGCATTTACATTTCCATACACTTCATAGGGTTTTCAAATTCAAGTTTTTCTCACCAATTTATCACAATCGCTCATCACCATCCTTATAAAAATATAATAATGTTTCAAGCACGTAATCTTATCCATGTTACTATCAATTAATACTAAATTATCTTCAAATATTTGAAGTTGTTCAGTTTCTTCCAATAATTCAGGCGACCGTTTACTTCAATTATTTTCCATTAATACGACCTCTAAGCATCTGTACATGATTTTTCTCCCCGGACACTCTACATATTGCATTTCATCAGTAAATTATTATAATTATGAATAATTTTGTAAATAAAATTTGTTGTTTTCCTGCATTTCAATAACGTTGGAGCCGACCCCAGTTCAGACTTCTTTATCGAACCCTACAACTGGCTTCTACCCTGTATTAATATCAATAATTTCTATAGTAATGTCACTTTTATCCTTTGCTGCGGCAGCAAAGTTTATAACACAAAATTCTCTCCATAAACCTTTCGCATCTACTCACCTCAAATGCACCCTTTGCTTTTTATATTTCAGTTAATAACTTGCAGCTTCCTTTCTTTTCAAACTCAACTGCCAATATCTCTTTAACTTTTAGTCCATTAACATACATGTTTATAATATCTCCAGTCGCATATTCCTTTAATCTCATCTTTTCATTCTTCTCCAATTACTTTAATTATTGGAAAATATATATCTTCAATTTTTCTTAATTCGCTATCTGCAAGCATTAAATCCTTCGCCTAAAAGCTAGTAAAACATATTATCTCAGACCATTCTCAGCTACATTTCCTCTACATAGCATTAATTACACACACAATAGAAAGCTGTTCGTAATTTACCTCATTCTGATATTCCTCTATTTTTCTTGATGTAAACATATTTCTTCTGCACTGCTCTTACCTGTAACTGGTACGAGTCACTGAATTTCCAAATTGTTTATATAAATGGGTATCTGCTAACACAAATTTAAAGTCATTTGGGAACCTCTTTGTAGTCTTGCTCATTCGCGAGGTGTCAGTTTTTCTAATATATATTCTCTATGACTTCACCTTTTATATGAGTAAGTGGTGTGAAATCACTTAGTCGTTTATCAATTATAAGATTCCGTCTCTTCCCATTCCACCGCATACAATCGCTCTCCAGCCACAGAATCACTCGCTGATCTAATTTCATATCCAAATCCATTTCCCTTAGATATATGCCGTTCTTTATGCTTTTTAAAGACTCTAAATACGTTGTTGGATAAATAGTAGTTTTGAAGATACTTTCTTCTTCACAACATCACGTATCACTTTTTGTATCATCTGTTTTCTGGAGGGAACTTTAAAATTCACGGGTGCTACATCATTTCTAAAAGCAACTATATATATATCGCTCTCTATTTTGTGGAACCCCAAAGTTTCTACTATTTAAGACTTACAAAAATACTTTGAGTAACCCAAGTCATGCAAAACATGTTTGTATGACTGCAAATGCTACGACCTCTATCATGGCGGAGAAGATTTTTAACATTTTCACAAAATAACACCACACGTGGTTTATGTGCTTGAATAATTTCTTTGCAACATCATAAGGTTCCTCTTGCATCTTCAAACCCTTTCTTCGTCCAGCAAGGGAAAATGCTTTGGCAAGGATCCTGCAAGTAAGATATCACGCTTAGGAATATCACTTTACATATCACTGTAGTTATATCGCCAGCTATATCAATATTATCATTAGAGTAGCCTTGTATGTTTCTGCTGCTTCTTATCCCACTCAGCTAATAAACACTGTTTCAATTTCTGAACCAAATGCTCGATCAGATCCGAGCCTTATTCCTCGATCCCCCATACATAAATCTACTGCTTTATACATAATAACACCTCATTGATACTAACGTATCTTATTTGTCACTGAGTTCAAGCTGAATTCGCGAAACACAACAATAAATACGATACCCCCTTATAGCTATTTTCTCAATTCTAAATTGACAAAAAGATATTTCTACCTACTTATCTTATCATAGAACGACTATACCTGCGATGTTCGTGCACAAATCAAATACAATACCCACTCAGCGAACCACCTTCTCATGGTTCGCTCATCTATTATGTTTGTCTGGCTCTTTTCCCGCTATATCTCTGACCTTTTTCCGTCGACTTTCAGTATGATCTTTTCTGGGAGACAAAGCAGTCCAAGAGATAGGTCGCCCTAGACACGTTTAGAGTACTTTACTGAGTTCTCTCACGAGTTCTCTCGGTGATGGTATGCCTTCCCCTGCGAAGGGCCAATATAGGCATCCAGAAGGCATGCACGATGCGCGAGGTTGTGGATGTATTTACGCTCTAATGATATCTGTTATAAAGCTAGCTTGTTCGCACACTAGCTTCGTGAGCTCAAAGGTCCGATCGTTGTCGTCATAAGTCAATCGTCCAATCCACCACAGTCGAGCCACACCTTGATCGAGTCAATGACACTCGTGGTCCCATACCAAAGAAAGAAAATGATTCGTATGGTATCCACTGATGATTGTCCATTAATATTCCATCGATATTTAATATATCGCCAAAAATAACCGAGGACCCAATCCAGCCCACAGCCGTTCATCTGACGCTTGAGAGTCTGATCAAAAACTGTAAATTACCATATACAATTTCTACATGCTTCTGTAGCAAAAGGGTTCTCCTCATCCATAAGCACTTCAAAATCTGGAATGTCTTCATAAGATGTAGGTAAAAGAGTGCTTCCTTCTAACTTTCTCTCTAACCAGCTCGTATCATCTGCTTCAAATTGAGATTTCCAAATTTCTAGATTACTCTTGATAATGTCAATACTGTCTTGGGAGATTAACTCTAACTTTCATGAGCTCATCGTCTCCTATCGAATCCAATCCGTATACGAAAAGTACTGACGCCCCTGAAATAGGATTGTGCAACATTTTTCTGTGCTAACTCCATCATAGAATATTCCTCAAAGGCGTCGCTTTCAACAGAACAATCAAAAGCTTCGTTTCAACACACTACGAATGGTACGATACCAAATTTTATCATCATAGTCCATCCGTTCTTCCACGCATTTGTTTCAATTCTGACAACACATAGATAAGGGCTGGAATGATTGTCATGGAATGCAACGCATTACGCATGGACACGTTACCAAAAGATAGCTTTGTAACTCGTATAGTCATAGACTGGTAATTTAATAATAATTTTTGTTGTTCATAATCCACCACCATATGTTGGTAACTTTCATCAGGATGTTTCGTAATCGTAAAAATAGAAGGCGTATTTGATCAGATCGTCCACCACTTTTTCTCAATATCTGTATCAAAGGTATCTCTACAGCAAGGATACAACCTTCCTCGATTTCAAAGGATTGCCCTACATAATCTTCATGAAAGTTCGACGATGTATAGTTAGGAATATCTTCTTTTGCCACGATGAACGTACAAATCTCTAAGCGCCCGTTGATTTCCTTATCTAGCAACAAACATTGTAGGACTTCTCTCGATTCATAGACACGGCGAACCTGTCTGCGCACACTCAAAATGATACGCATACACAGCACGCCCTTCAAAAGATGAGCGCATCCAAGGCCGAGACAAGATAGGATTTAGCATCTAGTGTGACTTTCATCATCATCCATCATTAGCAAGCTGTATATCTACTTGAAAGGAACTAGTCCACATAATCATCGGAATAATTGGCTAACACCGGATACGGATACAGCTTTTGTCTTATTTCCATACGCCACTACCTCCATCGAACAGAAGTCTTTATAATCGATGCGAACCGTAATTCGCAACGGCTTTATCTTTCACGAGTCAGTCCTCCAATTCGGTTTCCCTTCCAGATAGCAGTAGGGGTTCCCTGTACAGTCTACCTCTACAGGTTCGCTCGATAATGACGCTTTCTGCCACTCATAAATACATCCATAATGCCATTTTGAGCATGCACGGTGGGCACAAACACAATCTGGTAGATACCTTCTTTGCGATTTAAACAGATGATTCTAGACCGCTTGAAAGGAATCACGGAAACGCGCTTTTTGCGCCGTCAGTTGGCGATCTCCTGCGCGAGTAGGCGCCACCGTCTCGCTGTCTCTGTTGTACGTGTAATCTGTTTTTGACCGAGTCACCTTCTAACTGCTGTGTCTGCAGCACTTTGTGCAGTTTCATACCCATCAAATAAAGTTCATCTCCCTTTTTCGTCTTCGTAACCAGCGGTTTTTGTTTATTCACCTCAATGTGGCGAATCGATCCGACACGTGGTCTACATGATGTTTCTCGTCCCTCCCGTTTCAATGGCTGGCAATAGTTCGCCCCAATGCGGGATCCAGACTATCTTGTACATCTTCACTTTGCAAGTTCTTCAACTGTTCTTTAATAAATTTCGTGAAAGAAGACAGTAATCTTCCGTGCCTCTTCTGGTCGTATCTGCCTCGTTCTACTTCCCATTCCATATGCTGTGGGTTTTCTAAACTTCGTAAATATCCGTTGAGCTCTTGCCCTTTAATGTATACGGTACCCCAAAAGGATAACCCCGTTGATACGGTCTTTTTATCTAGAATTTTTCATGCCTGTTTCACGAATCATCGCCACACGCCGACATGTTTGCAGTTCTTCACTGAATCAACAGCCGTAATTGTAACTCTCCTCGCATGCCCTGGTCTGTCCACCGCCATAGTAAAACGTAGGGACACGTCTCTTCGTCGCCAGTTAACACACGGTAATATACATCAGCATAGCCTTTTCCTAAGATCTGGGCGTTCAATTTTTCCGTTCAGTATAGCGCTCTATGAGTATAGGTAATGTTTCTTTCGAAATTTCTCTTGCTTTCTACTTTCACCACCAATGTCCAGATAGAATCGCATATAAGAATCCATCGAGGATGGCCCGCAATCATATCTTCTTCCCAATGGGCGAAACTATGAAATCCCACAACAAACACATCGGTACCATAGCAATCGGAAGATCGCTGTAAAATCAGATCTAAGGAATAAGATTCCCAAACCGATGTATTCTTATCCTGTCCATAAAAAGCCTGCTACCCTGCGTAATACCTCCATCCTCTCGTGCAAAGGAGGTCAATGGGATACTCCTTGATAGGCAGAAATGCCATCATTTTGCTATCGTACTATAGAGCACTGTGCGCAACCTAGAGCATGCATAGGTGCAAACTTACCAATTCAAAAGGAGCCTCCTTTGGTGCCACTCTTTATCGGAGGCACCAGAAGATTTTTATCAAATTACACCAAAGGTGAGTTATAGGTGTCCTTAGACCCCGTCAGACCCAGTTGTATGGAAAGTCACTTATGCGCAAACAGGTCATCATCATTTCATGAGTGGCATCCATAGCGGTTACTATACTTGCGAGCCTTGATCAGACTTTGCTGGATAGACCAAAATTGATATCCTCTCCGAAAGGCATCCTGTAAGGATTCGATACCTGGTATGTCATTAGTAGGGAATTGAAAAAGGCATTAAACTCAACGCATACTGGCTCTTTGCTACCATCGCTGGCATCTAGGAGTTCTGAGCAGATTTCTCGCGCTAATGAGTAATAGGAGACCCGTTAAAGGTCTCCACTCCAGAAAGTCTGCTATGCCATAAATTTGTCCGTATCGTAGATGGAAACCGCCAATTCTCATATCTACTTGTGTCCCCATTGTTTACCACCATTCATTAATATACTATTTTGTCTTGGGTAGGCCCGATTTAACACTTCTAATATATCATCTGGTCCTTCTAGTGTTTTCTCAAAAGCTAGTTCCGTGGCACTCATACGTCCCATGAGTAATAACCTAAAGGACCCTACGGAGAACACTAGTTTTGCATTCACGTCTACATGATCTTTATGTTTCACACTTGCGCTTTTCCCTCTTTATAGGACACCACATAGGTGCCCATGATTCCACGCGACATAATTCATCTCTTACACCGAATTGGATGGCTCCCTTCTAAGGGGCCAGCTGGTACGGGGATGCTTTCCATAGCCAATTTTCACGTCTACGATACGACTCATCATAAACGGCATCGTACTGTGTCCGTTTTTCCATCCGGCTGAAAAGATCTAGCCTTGGTCAATCATGCCTTCGTTCCAACGTACGCTGTCACCTTGGGAACGATGATTATATAGAAGTTCAATAACGCTTTTCTGTGCTCGACGAGTGGTGTACACAAATTCTGACTCACTGATTCAGGCTCTCCCAATCGGTAGAAACAGTACCCTTCTAATTGTCCAGAATCGTACATATCCCACTTGTACGCCTTCTGCAAAATAGGGACTCTAACAAACGAACCCATTCTTTTTCTTTGCGTACAGCATAGCTGACAATGGTTTTGTATATGTTTCCTATACACCCCTCAGCCAATCGTTTCCATTCTCGTGGGGATCGCAGCATGCCAAAGGATAGCTCATGGCTCGTCAACGGACGGGGTAACTCATCTAGTTTCATCGTTTGTACCCATTGGTGTAGCATATAATCCCAGCCATAGTGTTGGTAAAAAGCCCGCTTTCGATGGCATCAAGATGGTTATACCCTTGGCCTCGTTTTTTCAATTCTTCTAAAAGCTGCTTTCAGTAATTTTCTTTACCAACTCCCATGACGGCGCATAATACGGATCCGTAGCCACCCTACCATGTAAGCTCATAGGAAGATTCACACCACGAACACGAATGGTATATTTTTGTCGCAAATGAGACGGTGCTCACTAAATAGCTGTGATCGATACCGACCATCGTATTGTCTGCTTCATAGGCTATCGAAAATAGTAATTTAAAAATGGATGCCCTTCTGGCTCAAAAACAGTAGGCCACAAACGTTTTACATCATTGAAATCCGTCTCTTTTGGCTATTCTAAACTTTCAAAATAATCCCTCTTCCATCGATATGGTACATGACTAACAGTTCAATTCATCTATCTTACTATTATATAAAAATAAGGGTCTACTGCTAGACCCTTTATACCTCTTTTGCGAAAGTTTACAGAACCAACAACTTACTATGTTGCACTGTATATAAAAGCTTATAGATACATGAACACCCCATCTACAAATAATTTTTGCTCCATATCCGAATAAAATCAAAATCCCACAGATGCGAGTTAATCCATACGAGTTGAAATTTGATATGCGTTTGGCTAACTTATGAATGATCGTAGACAAGCGCCCCAAACCAAGCAAAGGCAGATACGATGTATCCCAACAAAGAAATATATAGAGGCATCCTCTGGAATGCTAGCTTTCACAGCGCCGAACATCATCGTCACATCGATCAGTGCCTGTGGATTCAGCCATGCCACCGCAAAAGGCTGTGGTCACAATATTCCAGATCGTCACATTCGTATCCATATGAGATACATGTCGGTTCTGAATTAAACACGGTATAGCCCATATAAAAAGATAACGGCCCCACCTAGCAATAGATAATGCCTTTCAAAAATGGCCTATATCAAAGATAGCACCGATGCCATAAAAGGCGGACACGCTTAATGTAATGTCGAAAAATGCCACGATTAAAATGGTAGTGATAATGCGAGATACCTTTTTGGACCAACGCGGTATTACGATAAATAGGTTTTTGCATTCCAATGGGCGCCAATACAGCAAAATCGATCAGAAGTCCTTCCCAAAAATAGGTCATATTGGCTCTTTCATTATCTACATCAATCCTATTACTACCTCGTCATTGATATACCTTGACGTCTTGCACAGTATCAACAAGCGAACTACAGGCTGACATCGCCGAGAACAAACGACTTCCTTAATCAGAAAGAAAATAAAACTCCTAGGAACCTATACGATTGTCCCTAGGAATTACATGCATATCTGTTACGAAGTGTCATCACAAGCCACCCCTGTTTGATACAACGAGCATCAAATTTTTCTGCAAAATGGTCTGGATGATACGATTCTTTCGCCATACGAAGACCTGGTAATCCCATATCTTCTTCACGGTTGATAAATTTCGTATCAGCGAATTCACGACGAATAAATTCATTATTGATGGCTTGGTACAAACCACGAATGGTTGGGTTTGCTTTTCTCAATGTGGATTAACGCCATATGTTCATTCAGCATTTCCCCAATGCGTGAAAGCCTCCACATGTCCGAACAGTTTTAATGCATCCGCCCACAAGATCCCTAATGCATCCCAACTGATCGAAGAGAGTAAGTTGATAGCGCGTTAACTCATCTTCGATACCTTCTTCATGATGCGTTTCTACCCATTGCGCTGCCGCTTCTCGGCACAGTGGAATCGTAGTCTCATCAATTGGCATATATTCATAGTTAGAATATTGCATGCGGAATTGATTTAAATGATTTTTTTCTTTTGACGTAACTTTTTACCAGCCAAGGTAATCATATCTTCTGTACGATAAATATATTCAAAGTTATCACGGTCTGCGTGTAACTCATAACAATCTGGACACAACTTTTGCATCCGTTCCATCATGATCGGGTTTAACACCTTTTAATAAAAATGGAATTTGGTTCTCCTTGAACCACTCTTTTGCCATTTGTAAACCATCTACAAACTTCGCATCTTTTTCCTGCAAACAGTGGTAACATAAATGGAGATTCCGTCACTCCGCCACCTTTAATAAATAATACGCCTTCTTCTTCTGCCCAAGTAATGCCATAAATATCTTGCCACATAAACAGGTAGTAAAACTATTATCTGACGCTTCATAATGATGCTCCGAGAAATACGCATCAATACGGGGCTTATCTTCTAAGGTAAAACGCTTAAAGTCTAAAATAGGACTCGCCTCCTAATACACTGATTTGTATGATATAACATTACTATTATATGCTATTCATCGATAAAATTCAAGTGCAGGAAGAGTATAGCATTTACATTTTCGTGATTTTTATTTATTTTGTATTAAAATTTGATATAATAAACTTGAAACACTATAATCCCATTCCGTGACGGAAAGGGGTGTTTTTATTGATAGACTTTCTAATCTTGTTGTTTGTTACTATCATGGCGAATGTAATCAGCTACTACATTTGCAAATGGCTAGATAGTAACAACAAAATAGTGACTAGCCAAAGCCGTAATATAAACGAGAAGAAAAAGCACAGGGTTGCCGCCCTGTGTCTGGTGTAATCTTTTGCTAGACTTACCTTGTTGTTTTAGCTAACCATATTGTATCACAACTTAAAGTAAAGGTAAACATAGAATCCTAGTATCTTCCCTCTTCGTAAATCGCCATTGTAGGATCGGACTTTCTTGCCCCCTTATCTGGCAAAAATTCACAAACGCAAGAAGAGCACGACATGTTCCTTTAATCCCCTGAGGAACGCCATTTTCGAGTAGCAGCCTTGTGGCGCTCCTTTTCTACCTAAATTAGGCAAACACAAGAAGAGCACGGTGTGCCGAGACAAACATTAACGAAAGTACCGTTTGTGAGGGGTATACGTGCTCTTCCTATCCTATTCAGTTAAGAACGCCACAGGCTACATAGCGAACAAGTGACGACTCTAAAACAAGCTTTCGTCTTCTTTTCAACTCATCCCCAGAGATTACCGCCACAGAGGCAATTTTATCTCCTTCGTCTAAGTTCTGTGTTTTCACGCCAGAAATGGCTTTACTTTTCTTCATCAGCAATGTCGTTCACATCAAAGCGAATAATCTTGCCTTGTTCGGAAATCAGCATCATTTCATCGTTTGTCATTCACGATTTCTACAGCTACTACTTCCCCAGTTTTTGTCGGTGATTTTAAAGTTTTTCGTTCACTTTGCCACCACGTTTTTGCACTGTGTAGGGAGCTTTCTACATTACGTTTGCCATAGCCTTCTTCACTGATGGTGAAGACTTGGCATTCTTCGCCTGTACCGTGAATAATGTCTAGCACCTACGACTTCGTCGCCAGCGTTGAGGTTGATGCCTTTCACGCCCACGAGCAGCGCGTTTCATCAAAGCGTACATCTGCTTCCATGGAAACGAATGCGCCATACCTTTTTTTCGTGCCTAGCAATACATCTTGGTTTGCCATAGGTCAAACCTACAGAGATCAACTGACTCCCTTCATCCAAGGCCACTGCATTCAAGCCACCACGGCGGATGTTGCGGTATTCATCAATGGATGTCCGTTTCACAACGCCCTGTTTAGTGACCATGAACAAGTTCACATCGCTGGAGATGCGTTCTAAGTCGATCATATTCGTCACCGTTTCCCCATTAAGAGGAAGTACGTTGATGATGGCTGTACCACGAGAGTTACGGGCTCGATGCTTCTGGCACTTCGTATGCTTTCAAAGCGAGTACGCACGACCCTGTGGATGTGAAGAATAACAATGTATTATGAGTGCGCACATGCATAATTTGCGCCACATAATCGTCTTCTTTCGTTTTCATACCCACAACGCCTACGCCACCTTTATGTTGGTTGCGGTACACTTGGCATTCATACGTTTTGATATAGCCTTGACGAGTTAAAGTAATGACCATTTCTTCGTCAGCGATTAAATCTTCCACATCAAAGTCAGAGGTATCGATGGTAATTTCACTACGACGTTTGTCGCCATATTTTTCTTTCACATGGCAATCAATTCTTCTTTGATGATGTCACGTTGACGTGCATCGGAGACTAAGATCGCTTTCAAGTCCGCAATCAACACCAATAATGCCGCATGTTCTTCTTCGATTTTTTCACGTTCCAAACCTGTTAAACGAGCTAAACGCATATCTAAGATGGCGTTCGCTTGAATTTCTGTGAGGCTGAACTTTTCAATCAAAGCAGTACGAGCAATATCTGTGGTTTGAGAACTACGGATCGTATGGATGACCTCATCAATGTGGTCTAAAGCGATCAACAAACCTTCCAATACGTGGGCACGAGCTTCTGCTTTTATAAGTCGAACTCTGTACGGCGTACGTATCACTTCTTGGCGGTGCGTTAAGTAATGACCTAATACTTCTTTTCAAAGTCAATACTTTTGGATGGCCTTTCACCAATGCTAGCATAATTACGCCAAATGTATCTTTGTAATTGCTGTGTGTTTATATAGTTTATTCAACACGATATCTGGTTGCACGTCCGCACGCAATTCGATGACGATGCGAAGACCACGGCGGTCACTTTTCATCACGAAGGCTGTAATGCCATCCACCACTTTTATCGCGGCTTAAATCTGCAATCGTTGCAATCAAGCGCGCTTTGTTCACTTGGTATGGAATTTCTGTGACCACAATACGGTGTCTTTGCCTTCGTCATAGCCTCAATGTGAGCTTTCGCGCGCATTTTGATGCTACCACGACCTGTGGCGTAGGCTTTTTAATACCCTCACGACCAAGGATAGACGCTCCTGTTGGGAAGTCTGGACCTTTGATAGCCGTCATCAATTGGTTCACATCCACCCTCTGCGATCGTCGATGAGCATCACGAGACCATCTACCACTTCCCCTAAGTTATGTGGGTGGAATATTCGTTGCCATCCCAACGGCAATGCCAGCGGAACCATCGATCAACAAGTTCGGAATCTTTGCGGGAAGTACGGTCTGGTTCTTCCAAGGATTCGTCATAGTTCGGCATGAAGTCCACTAGTCTTTTCTTCTCAATATCTGCTAGCATTTCTGTAGCGATACGAGACATACGAACTTCTGTATACCGCATGGTAGCCCGCTGAGTCACCGTCGATGGAACCGAAGTTACCATGACCATCCACCAGTGGATATCTTGTATTAAAATCTTGGGCCAAACGCTACCGTTGCATCGTACACTGATCTATCACCATGTGGATGGTATTTACCAAGTACGTCGCCGACGATACGAGCCGATTTTTTGTACGGTTTCGACGGTGTCATGCCTGTTTTCATGCATCGCATATAGAATACGACGGTGTACAGGTTTCAACCCATCACGCACATCTGGAAGGGCGCGCATAACGATAACGCTCATGGCGTAATCGATGTAGAACTGCGCATTTCTTTTATCGATTTGGACCGCAAAATTTTGCCGTGACTCCAAGCCTTTTTCCTCCATTGTATCACCTCATCTTTTAAAAACGAATCAATTAACTAATCTATTATACCATTTTATGCACTTTTTCTATCTTTTACACGAAAGTTTCAATACACTCAAATATAAACACTTATGAAACGTATATATTGCATAAATATTCTTATGTTTTCTTTTATTTTTGAAAGCCTAACATCGCCTCATTTAATCGATTCATACGGAACGTGCTCCACCACATCGATCATAAAGCGTTCATCATGGATAGGATTCACATCCATCTTGAATAGATGTGACGTGCAATGACAATCACTGCAGCCAAAGCCTTTCACCTCGTCTACACTAATAGCCTTCATAGCCTTCGCCAATTCACATTCTAAATCACTAGAGCTACGAATCGGTAAGGCCGCCACAACAGTGCTGACACTTCGCAAATAGTCCAGATGCCAATGTTTTTGTTTCCGTTTCCGTTTATGGCGGTCTCATGCGTTTTTCTAAATTGGCTTTCGCTGACCCCTACATAGATATAATACCCAGTGTCGAAGTGCATGTCTCCCTTACTACCGATGGTTACGGTCACTGGCTCTTCCACCTGCAGTACCATGAGGTAATCCCCTCGGTCCTCCGCTTCTCGACGCACTGATTCATCATTGTACAAGCACTCACGCACTACTGTAGGTTTAGTAAACTCTGGTGTCCACTGCAATGCCATCGCCTTCCAGTCTAATTGTGGTGCTACCTCAATAAATGTCTTCGTAAATTCCAAATCCGTGTGAAAGTCTGGAGAAAAACCACAGCGCTCGTTCCCACTGCACCAAGAAGAGAATCCCGTACGATATCCCTCTCTTGTTGTAACTCTTGCAGATGCAGCAAATGTTTTCTACCACGCCCGTCACCGCATCAGGGAACATCGCCCTCGATCACCAAATAACGTACAGGACTTCACTTCTAATAGAAGTGTTCTTCTCATCATTGGTGAGCAAAGCAAGTCAAAAGCGACTATGACCCACCGTATACTCTCGTCGTAGCACTCGCCATTCTTCCCATCCAGGAATCAGTTGTTCCTCGATCATATACTCTGCCATGTCATTACAATAATTGGTGTCCAACATGATGGGTACACCATCTCGTTCAATACCTATGACACGATATTGCGTTTTTCGCACCTTCTTTTTGGATGATGCACCACGTACATCTTCACCCCTACAAAGAGGAGCTCCCACATGCGACCTGGATTTGGCAAGTGAGCTGCTATCATCTTGTCCTCTAATTCTAAATAGACCATCAAATCGATTAGGGTCGTTCTACAAAAAGTAGCGACCTGTACATTTCATATAATACTTTCATATTTCTCCTTATTTCTAACTAGATTTATATATTGTATATTTCCAAAGATTTCATATATTATAAAAATTCAGTTTATAAATCTAACTCTACAATTTCTGACACATAATAAACACTATACATATATGACGCATTTGACAACGATTACTCATCAGAGTACTATCACTGATCCAACCTACTAATTTATGAATACAGCAACATATACACTATTCTGTGGATAACCATGTGGGTATCCTGTGTCTATGTTGTGTGTAATCCCTAGTTATTCACTTGTTGCCCTTTGAGTGTGTGTGATAACTCTGTGAGTAACCTGTGTATGAACTGTGTGTAATACTAAGAGTAACTTTGCTATCGATGTTTTATTTTTCTCTTTACTTAATCACTTTTTTTGTGGATAAATCTGTGTGTAACTTAAATTTATTCCGTGTATAAGCCGTGTATAGTTTGTGAATAAAATTCGTTGCCTCAGCTACATACAAGAACCACTTCTTATAGTATACTAAGGCATAGGCTTTCGCCTAGTCATGTATAGCAATTATATAATTTATTTTTCATGGAATTGTACACTAACACAATTTGATGCAAAATACTCGCTATAATTTTATACATACTACTACATAACTTACAAATAGGCATACATTCCTTCCTAGAGTGACTAGATGCATTATGGCTATCCAATATCATCTACATTAGGAACAATGCCTACTTTCATACATAAACATGAACAATATTTACTCAATTCTAAGGAGATACATATGGCACAAGTGGCAGGCAATTTACAACGTATCCGCAACGGGAAACGCACCCTACGCTGATTACCCTCGCATACCTGGTGGTTTCGTACAACCACAAATGTTACAAAGAATTTATCGACGTGGCAAACACATTCCACGCAACTTTAAAAATTACAGGTGCTCAACGCATCATGATTACAAACCTAAACGCAGAAGATGTGGACAAAGCGTGGGCCATGCTCGGCATGGAACCAGCGCACACCGTATCCAATCGTGTTCGTTCTGTAAAAATTTGTCCCTGGTACAACATTCTGTAAACGAGCGAAACAGACAGCGTACATTTAGGGCATGCAATTAGAACGAAAATACATCTCTAAAGAAATGCCTTCTAAAAATGAAAAATTGGCGTATCTGGCTGCCCTAATTCTTTGTTCCGAGCTCATTACAAAAGATATCGGTGTTATCGGCAATGACCAAGGCTGGCAAAATCTATGCAGGTGGTAGCGCTGGTGCCCATCCACGCTTGGGCGACTTAATTACAGAAGTAGCTACTGAAGAGGAAGTGCTCACCATCATCGATCGCATGATTACGTACTATAAAGAAAATGCCCAAATCGAGCGTATCGGTCAATTCATTGACCGCATCGGCCTTGATGCATTCCGAGCTGCTGTATTAGATACAGTGGATTCCCCAACAGTTACTGCTAAAGCCTCTGCAGAACCAGCTGGTCAAATTACCGGGTCAAGGCAATGCAGGTCTTGCAGAAGCTGACTACGCCAGCTAATGACAAAGGGGCCACACCACTTTCACCAGGACAACTCATTACAAAAAGATACTATCGTTCGTCATATTGTCGACGTATATCCAGAATTGATTCCTATCTTGCAATCCATGGGCATGGGTTGTCTTGGCTGCCCTTCTTCTACTGGGGAACCTTTATGGCAAGCGGCAAATATCCACGGCATGGATATCGATGAGTTAGTAGCAAAACTCAATGCAGGTCGCAATGTATCTGAAATTGCTATTACAAAAGATTCCATCATTCGTGATATTATAGATATGTATCCACAAACGGTGCCTGTGTTGCAATCCATCGGCATGGGTTGTCTTGGCTGTCCTTCCTCCACGGGGAACCATTATGGCAAGCCGCCAGCATTCACGGCATGGATGTGGATGAACTTGTTTCCAAATTAGAAGTCGCACGAAAAGGAGCTTAACATGTCAGCAGTACTGGGACACATTCATTTCTGGTTATACAAAAATTCAGCTTATCGCTGAACGTGAACAAATTATTAAGAAAGAGGCACAAAGTCGCCCTCGACGACTTAGCCGATGAGTTATATGCAACAGCCATCGATTTATATGGAAAACCAATTCCTCCATGATCGTCAGTTGGACCGCATCATCGATCACAACAACATCCACGGTTGGTTTGCAAAAACCAATTGCAAACCTCTTCCGTTCGCGAGCTACTTTCATCAAAGATTTAACGGATTGTGGCGGAGACGACGGTATCGATGCAGTATTAGAAGCTGTTCATCAAACAAGGCGCAATGTGCGGTACAGAAGAAAAGAAAAATTGACTGCTCAAACAGCACCTGCCATTTACACAGTGATGCAAGACTACTACGTGAACGGCATGCCTTGTGACCCAAGCGATACTATCATCGAGCAAACTGATACTACTTTTTAGTTGGTACGGAAATCACCAAAACCAAGTTTCCTATTGGAAAACAGCAGGCGTGAACTCAATTATCATGGCTGCTGCCTTCCAAGCATGGTTCAATGCGTTCGTTAGTCACGCAGCACCGGACTTTGCATTCTCTGTAAATCTTGATGGTGATATTCCTGTATATACAATTGCAAAAAGCTAAGTAGCTAAACCCTTTTTATATTATTAGAACAGCATGACTCGCTGTTGGTATTGACTTTCACAGCCGTGAAAGTCCCCAGAATAGGAGGTTCTACTATGGCAGGAACTGTAAAACAAGAACTAGGTTTAATTTTTGATGGCCCGAACTACAAAAATTGTGAAAAAGGCGGTGTCGCTGGTGACAAAGTAGAAAAACACAATCACCCAGAGGCTAATGTTATTTTCACTGTAGTTAAAGGTAAAGTGAACGTATTCCTTAACGAAACAGAATCCCATATCTTAACACCAGGCGAAGTATTGCACTCGACGGCAACAACTACATCCAAGCTACATTGGTGGAAGATAGCGAATTCATTGTAAACCTAATTCATAAATAAACCTATAAAAAGGGTGTGAATCCATGCTAGTCATTAGCATTGGGTCTCACACCTTTCTTATTATCTACCTACCAAATTAATTCAACAATTTTTCTATAACGCAGCCAATAGTAATATTCGTTTTAACATGGCTCTTCCACCCTTTACTACCACACTCAGTTTCTTGATTCTATACCAAAAGAATACCATACTATGTGATAAAAACCCCCAGACCTTCTCGATCTAGGGGTTTCTTTATATCTTATTTATTAATCCGTAGCTATTACAGCTGGTGTTAAATCGATAACTTGATTACCTTCTTTTAACTGCACCAACAGAAGATGGATTAGCTACTAATACATCGACATCTTTTTCTTTTACAACAGCTTGGATAGCTGCAGTTACCTTTTGGTCTAATGGAGCTAACGCTTTTAGCTCTCTTCTTGATTATATTTTTCTTGAATACTACGGATGTTTTATCAAAGTATGCTTGTTTTTCTGCATCTGTTTTTGAAGTTATTTAATTTTTGAATTCGCCTTCTAATTTAGGACCGTATTCACCACGTAATTTTTCAATTTGCATTTGGATAGCACCAAAAGCCATTGTAACCTGTGTAGATTGCTTCTTCATTAATTACGCCTATATATAGCAGCAGTTGGATACTGTGAAAGCACCAACTACAGCTAGTGCACCTAAAGTTGCAATTTTTAGTTAAGTTCATGTATAAGCCTCCCTATGAGAAATAGTTTCATCTATTTATCTAGTATAGCAAAGATACTTGCATTTAGCAAATGCCTTTACACCTTTCACTATACCCTATGTATATGAATATTACATGAAATCAATAGATACAAATCTATGCAAATAATTTGCAATTATTATTCTTCACTTACATAAACATATTCATCTTTTTCTCAATTTGCTGATAATTTCTGGACACCATACCGATTAAACGATCGAAACCAGGTATATTTAGCAGAACCTTTGATATTGAATAATTCAATGCGTTCCCCTTTGATCACAAGCACAGCTGTTGGCTCAACTTTGCTCCGCCACCACCAGCTTTTTGGCATCCACCTAAACCAAGGGATACGTCAACGAATGGATACAATCGTAGTATCGCCCTAATTGTACAGCTCACCTACTACGGTTTCTACACGAATCATTTCTTTTTAAATTGTTCAAATAAAGGCTCTAAATTGTCTTTTAAATTAGTAAGTTTTAGTATCCATCATGACCTCCTATGATTCTTCAACTTCTGAAAGTTCTTTATTTTGCACTTTGCTTACGACGACGTATACTGTAAAAACGCTTTGGCAGTCTATGAGACATTCTCTCACTGCTTGTTTCACTACGAATAGAGTTCCATAGAATGCAAACACTCCAATTGCATATGACCTTTTCACATCCAAGCTGCCGGTATAGGCAAACTCTGTATAGGAGAAGTTAACATCCTCCACTTGCTTTGGACATAGGGTATAGGCTGTTGCTGTAATGAGACCCATTTCATAGGGTCTAGGAATTCCCAAAAATCCTTCTAAGCGAGAATACTCTAGGACTAGCATGGCTAGCACATTGCTTTGTAACGGTAAATAATGCTTCATAGAGTTTAGGGTTTGATACATGTTTCCACCACCAATAGGTTGGTAAGTCTTTTTGTATCTTCTTTCTCTCTGTTGTTTCTTCTTGCGATGATGTAGATTCTACTGATTCCAGTACCTGTCCATTAGCATCAAATCGAGACAGATTTCACAGGTTCTGGCCCTGAGTATCCAGATAGCGGATACAGATTCGCTCATCTAATACTTCTTTTGTGTCTACATCTTCTTTACTGTCTGTCGCTAACTGGTTCTAGCTCTTCTTTTACCCTACGATTTAACCAATCTTCGTAATCACGGGCAGAACCAACTTTCATAGACCCTAATACATAGACCTCCTTAAACAAGGAATGTCCTTGCTTATACGCAAGATGCACCTTTAATACCCGTACATCCACTCTAATCGGAAGTCAAATTCATAAGGTTTGCGCGAACTTACTTTCAGACTATATGTGATAGGAATACATAGAATGGCTATGATGAAAGCTATTACTAGAAGTAATAGAATCATCCATAGTGACACGATACCACCTACCTTTCAGTATGTTACAAGATATATACACTCCAATTATATCATTCTTTACCCTTAATGCTCAATACCAAGACGAGCTTCTACGCCTCGATCATAATAATGTCGATATGCTTCCATGACGGTCACTAAATCCGCCTCATCCAATAACTATTGAGGAGCACCACGGCCAGTAAATACGACTTCTACATCTGGATTACGAGCTGCTAGTAAAGCGCGCCCTTCCGCCTCATCAATTAAACCGAAAAATAGGGCCATATTGTATTCATCTAAAATGACAATATCAAAGTCCCCTGTAGCCACCGCCTGTAGGGCACGCTCTTGACCGATGTGAATCAGGTCTTTGTACTCTTGTGGAGGCTGCCCTTTAGGAAAGACCACCACATCATCACCCCATCGGCGCAACTCTTCTTCGCTTTTTCATACCTTCCGAATGATGAAAATGGGTTTACCTACTGTTTCTACTGTAATAGGTTCTAATTGGACGAGTACTGCATGCTCTGAGTACACCTTAGATTTCATAAATTGAAGAAGAGTACTTTCTTGCCTACTCCAGCCGCACGTGCACGGCTAGACTCGATGGCTGCGGTTGTTTTTCCCTTGCCATCACCTGTATAAACTTGTACATAGGATTTCATAATCTGCCTCCCTATTGAATGGGCAAAACAATACTGGATCTGTAGCCACTCCATTCACACGCACTTCATAGTGAACATGGCTGCCCGTACTTTTTACCAGTACTTCCCATCAATGCAATGGTTTGCCCTTTTTCACAGTCATTCCTACTTGTACTAGGAGCGCTGAATTATGCCCATATTTTGTCACAAATCCATTGCCACGATCGATTTCTATTTCATTACCATAGCCGCCATTATATCCTGAATAGGTTACAGTACCTCGCCGCAGTGGCTACAATTGTAGTACCTACATCGTTAGCGATATCTAAGCCTTCATGAAAAAGCCCCCACTGTACACAAGGGATCTTGGCGAGCTCCAAAAAGTAGAACTAATGACGCCTTTGGCGGGCCAAATGGATGGCATATGACTATTGGCATCCGTTGCATCGCCTTCCATAGCTAACATAGATTGCACTCGAATATCTTTACTCACTCCATCTTTAAGAACATTGTAGAGAGTATACATAGATATCAGACGACGTTGTGCTTGACGGTCTAAGCTAGATATACGAGCAGATAATTGGGTGGTTGTGAAAGTCTTATTTACGCTTTTGGGAGAAGGGTCCTCTTTCTTTCTTTGCTTTGAGTGCTACCATCTGTTTTTGGTACTGTACCCGACTCTGTACCTTTAATCATATTTCTAATATTTTCGATCTAGCTCATCAAGGGTCTTCATTTTTATCTAAGACTTCTACCTTTTCGATCCAATAGTTTTAATTGCTCTTTTTGCAATTGATTTTCTTGGCGTAATTGCAAGACTTCTACTTGTCGCAAGCCCCTCAGATACCAAATCCCAGCAAAATCACTAAAATAGCAAATGACTATAATGGCTATGGTCTTAATGTTTTGTTTTGTAAAACTGTAAACTCCAGTCATCACCATGTTGTTCTAGATGTGACTGCAACCACTTAGGTATTTGCATATAACATCCTTTTCTATGCTGATTAACAGAAGAACTAGCTAACACATCTCCATTACTTCGTTGTCCCATAGCAGATTGCAAGCTAGCTAATTCTTCTTGTGAAAGACTGGCTAAACTTTTACCATTCACAATTGGTTTCGTAAAAATACGTGATTCATTTCTTCCATACACACTGGAAATAACAATACCATTGAAATTGCCATCTAATAAAAGTCAAAGAAAAGGATAATTCATTACCAATGTTTTCAAAGGCATTATATTTCACAAAACCAATATGCTGAAATGTTTGTGCCTGTGTGGATTGAATCACTTTTTGTTCTGATAAAATCGTTTGCCAAGTACTCTGCCATATCTCGTAATTCTTTCACTTCGATGGCAAGGCGTCGCTCAACACTTTGTCCATTCTCACCATCCATAAAGTATTGATAGCGCTTTGGTTAGGGCGACTCACTCGGATATGTAAACTAAATGCATGTAATACGAGCAGTACAATAATCCCTGCTAATATCCATGGTAACAAGGTAATAGTTGTTCTAACACAATAATCCTTTCTATTCTAATTCATGTTCAAAATGGCTTGATAGCACGTTGTAAAATGCCATGCAAAGAGGCTATCAACACACCATAGTTAACGATGGGAACCCCTTGCACAGAGGCTACATCAATACGACGTAATACCTCTCGACGTGTCAACATACAGCCACCACAATGAATGATGACATCATACTTAGATACGTCATGAGGGAAATGTCCACCGCTGGTCCACTCTAGTTTCTAAGTCTGTGTATCCTTTTGCTTTCAGCCATCTCGGAATTTTTACGGTGCCAATATCTTCACATTGTTGACGATGTACAACCTTCACTAATCAACACTTTGGAGCCCGCTCGCAATTGGTCTATAGCACGTACACCTGTCACTAAATCTTTTAATTTTTCCTTTAAAGCGCGCCATTAAGATAGAAAAAAACTTGTTAAACCTATCTTCTCCGCACAATTTGGCTGGACTGCCTCAAAAGCTTGGGAGTCAGTAATGACTAATTTTGGTGGCTTATGTAGTTGCTCAATGTGTTTGCCAGTTCCTCTACTTGGCATACCATTGCCATACCGTGATATATCTAAAAATTTCTCGAATCATTTGCACCTGAGGCAAAAATAATCCGTCCTTTAGGGGCTGATTCATCAATAGGACATACTAACACAAATACATCTTTTTCTTCAATATAAACGCCTAATAAAGATTGTACATCCTCATCGACAGGTTTTAATTTGCTTAATGCCTCTAGCTAAGTCATGCGGGTTGGCGCCATCGTTGACATCTGCCATTACTACCTGCAATGTATAAGGTTGTAACTCCATGGAGTTTGACAAATTCAGAACCTTGTGTCCATCCTACTTCATTGATGACCACTAACGTAGGTATATGGCTACTTTGTAGCTGTTGTAACCACTCTATATCTCTCTGGTATGGGCTCAACATCTGTACGCAACATATACACGGCTAAATCTCATCGTTGGCAATACTTGTTTCTGTTTTTCTACCCGCAACAAACCTAATTCCGATGTATCATCAATACCGCTGTATCTACAATCATCACAGGGCCTAATGGCAATAGTTCCATCCCTTTAGACACTGGATCCGTCGTAGTCCCTGCGATAGGAGATACTAAGAAATCTGTTGCTCTGTTAGCGTGTTAATCAAGGTAGATTTACCTGCATTGCAGCGCCCAAAAAGCCTATGTGCAAGCTGATTCCCTTTAGTTGTTTCTAATACCATAGACGTCCCTTTCTATTCGCTTTCAATATAGCTAATTAAACGCATCAATTCTTCTTCACTTTTGAAAGAAACCTCGATAGTACCTTGAATCGTATTCTTTAAACGAATATCTACTGGAGTTCCTAAACTATCTTTCAATCGTTGCATTAACTTGCTGCAACTCCGCCGTTGGCTTTGAGGCTGAGTCGATGTTAGCTATTTTTCCAGCCTGCAGCTCTTTCACCAATTGTCTCGACTTGATCGAGCATTTAAATCTTTTTCCTTAATCCGTTCTAAGGCTTGAAATTGTAAATGTTCCTCTAACGCCAACAACGGTCTTGCTTGCCCTACCGTTAGCATACTTTCTGTTTTCTAACTCTTGTTGTAAGAACTCTGGCAATTGTATAATCGCACAATATTGGCTACATAAGAACGACTACGACCTACGGTCGCAGCGATTTCTTCCTGTGTTTTTGAAAGTATCCATTAAGTACTGATATCCAAAAAGCTTCTTCGATAGGATTTAGATTTTGCCGTTGCAAGTTTTTCTACTAAGGCAATTTCTGCTCACTTCTTCTGTCGTATAGTCACGGACCACCACAGGAATTTTTAGTCAATCCTGCTTGTTGGCACGCACGCCAACGACGTTCACCAACTACAATTTCATAACGATCATCTACTTTGCTGAACTCATGATAGGGAGCAATCAATCCATGGGCCTGAATCGATGCCACTAAAGTTTCCATATCCTCTTCTGTAAAGTGTTTACGAGGCTGATTCGGATTAGGTTGTATTTTTAGTAATATCCAGTTCATAGCCACTTTTATGACCATCCTCAAAAGAACCGGACAATCCAAAAATCCTAATCCTTTGCCAAGGCCACCTTTTTTGTTTTTAAGCTCCACGCTCATTACCTCCCGTGCTAGGCACACATACTTCAGCCCCTTTAGACCGCTTATCATAGATAACTACTGGCAATCCATGGCTAGGAGCTCTCCCAATTCTACATTTCGTGGTATCGTTGTGGTGTACACAGCATCGCCAAAGTAATTCGTTACTTCCTCTGCCACTTGTACCGCTAATTTAGTTCTACCATTATACATGGTCAGTACAACACCTTCTAATTCTAACTCTGTGTTTAGCTCTTCTTGTACTAACTCAATAGTCTTCACCAATTGGCTCACACCCTCTAAGGCATAGAACTCCGTTTGTATAGGGATTAATACGCTATTAGAGGCGGTTAAGGCATTGATTGTCAACATACCCAAGGAAGGAGGACAGTCAATAATAATATAGTCATAGTCATCTACGATAGATGCCATACACTGTTTCAATGTGTAGCCTTTGTCTTCCATCGCTACTAAGTCTACCTCAGCCCTGCTAAATCGATGGTTGTGGGTGCACCTGTAATGTATTTATCACGGTATTTTCTATAATATCTGTGATTGGTACTTCATCCACAAGCATTTCTATATACCCCTAGTCGATCTCTTCTTTATCAATCCCTAGGCCACTCTGTGGCATCTCCCTTGAGTGATCTAAGTCTAATAAGAGTACTGCCTTCCTCTACAGCCAAACAAGCACTCAAATTAACAGCAGTTGTCGTTTTACCAACACCGCCTTTTTGGTTGGCTAGGCAATAATTCTAGCCATGATTTCACCTCTTTCTTATCGTCTTATCACATTATAACATAGATTGTTGTGTTTTTATGAAACCTATGGGTATTTCCACATATTTTTCTATATGTTTTTGATATTTCACGGAAACACTTTGCTATTTGTGTCATGTAATGTTTCACGTGAAACACTGTACCTTTTTGTCCGCTTAATTGTTTCACGTGAAACAATCTAACAGTCTACTAGATAACAACTTATATTAAGTCAATATATATCAGCAAAAAGGAACGTTGATTTCTTATATTCAACGTTCCTCTTTAATCGAGTAACATATAGTGTTACATGTTACGTATACTTTTATGATATTGTTAGTATATTACTCATCACCTAATAGCCCTTTTACGATGTTCACCGCTGAGATACCATCTTTTAGCATAAGAATCAGCACCAGCTCATCTGCATAGGCTTGGGACAACACCGCACCACCCACAAGAACCTTCGCATTGACACCTGCTCACGTACCGCCGCAATAGTTTCATTAATCATCGGCATCGTTGTAGTCATCAAGGATGCTATACCAATAATCGGTGTACTGTGTTCTTTCGTGGCTGCAACGATTTCTTCTGGGGATACATCTTTTCCTAAGTCCACTGATTTGATATCCATTGTTTTCTAATAAAGCTGACACGATATTTTACCTAAATCGTGAATGTCACCTCTTTACCGTAGCTAAGATAATCGTCGCCTTCTTATCTGCAGTACCTTCTGTAGCACTTCTTTAATCGTTGTGAAAGCTGCTTGCATCGTTTCTGCAGCTAGCATAACTTGTGGTAAAAAGGCTTTTACCAGAGCCGAATCTTTCACCGACTACAGCCATCGCATCGGATAACCCTCTACGTGTTACTTCCAGTGGATCTAACCCTTGTGCTAATGCATCTTTTACCAAAGGAACTACGGGCCTTCTTTTCCCCTTGTTCTACGGCATGCCTAATGCATTCAATCGGGTCATCACTGTGGAATGACTTCTGCTGTAGCTTTCACCTTTTCGTCACTACTGCATTTTCATCGTCATCACCGTACTCGGCAATGAAGTCCGCTGCGGCTGGGTCAAATCCATGAAGGTACGACCTGTAATGAAAGCTTTTCGTACAATCTCATTCATTGGGTTCATAATAGGACATGTCAAGCCACTACTCAATGCCATCGTCCAAGAACTGTGCAGTTTCAAGTACGCCCGTTGTGGCAAACTCAAAGGATATATTGGACAAGCCCATCACTGTTGAGAATCCAAATGTTTCTGCATAGAGTTTTAATGTTTTAAAGTTTCTCGTGCTGCATGTTGATGGCTACTTGCTAAGGTCAATACCAATGGATCCAACAACAAGTCATTTGGCCGTAAACCATAGTTATACGCTTCTAAAAACGATTTCCTTTCGCAAGGACACACGCTCTTCTGCCGTTTCTGGCAATTCTTTACCTAATGGCAAGCATAATAACGCTGCACCATACCGTTTCGCCAATGGTAATACAGCCTCAATTGCTCTGGCTCTGCGTTCACAGAGTTCAACAATGGACGACCTGGGTGAGGCTTTTAAACCTCGCTTCCCATTGCCACTGGGTCCAATGTGTCGATGGATAAAGGAACCTCCACAAGCATCGTTAATTCTTCGATAGCTCGTTTCATCGTTTTCCCTGGGATCAACGCCTGTGACACCCATGTTCACGTCTAGTACGTCTGCCCCTGCTTCTACTCTGAGCGAGGGCATCTTTTTCACCATTAAGAAAGCTGCCCTTGCGGTTTCTTCACTAGCACCTTACGGCCTGTTGGGTTTATGCGTTCCCCGATGATGATTGGTTTTTCTTGTAAAGCCTACTTTCACTACGCTAGTACGGCTTGTGAAAGCCGTAAACGGTTCTACATATGGTCGTTCTGCCGGTGTATGTGCTCGTGCCGCTTTTAGCGATAGCCTCTATATGTTTTTGGTGTACTACCGCAACAAGCGCCTAAGTAGGTCGCCCCTACATCGAGGAAACGAGGGCGCATATTCGCCCATCTCTTCTGGTCCCAACGGGAAGATCGTTTCTTTCCCTACGAGGTTGGCATACCAGCATTCGGCTGAATGCTGATTGGCAAGTTCGTTACCGCCGCCATACGTTCTACGAGCGGCAATAATTGTTCAGGTCCCAAAGAACAGTTAATACCTACAATATCTGCTTCCATAGCATCCATCAAGATAGCTGCTGCTTCTGGTGGTGTGCCTGTAATGGTACGTCCATCTTCGCTGAAAGAGAACTGACAGATAATTTTTACATCGTCTTTTGTTTTTCCTAACTCGTCACGAGCATCTTTTAGCCCCTCAATAAGGCAGCACGCATTTCTTGGATGTCGATGATCGTTTCAATAATCAGGTAATCTACACCGCATCAATAAGAGCTCTTGCTTTGGTCTTTGAAAGCCTCATAAATCTCATCAAATTGAGCCACCCCTAATGGTGCCATAAAGCGACCGCTAGGACCCATATCACCTGCAATTTTTGCATTCGGATTAATCTTATCACGAGCCGCTTGTGCGACTTTCACAGCACCGATTAATTTCATCCATACGATGGCCCAATTGATATTCATCCAGTTTTTAAAGCTGTCCCACCAAAAGTATTGGTCGTAATAATATCACTGCCGTGACGCAAATATTCTGCATGGATATGCTCCACCACGTCCGGATGTTCTACGTTAAATAATTCTGGACAAGCCCCGTCACCAAGACCTGCCGCCTGCAGCATGGTACCCATGCCGCCATCTATAATATATACCATATATCCCTCACTTATGTATCAAACCACTATATACAAGAGGTCTTTCCTCTTTCCGGTACTTTACGAGAATCACACCCCACTTGGCTACAAGATGTGCAACCTCGTTGTGTCTTTGGACCTTCTTCATCGGCGGTTTGACAGCCCACGATAGCCGTTACTGATTTACGAGGAAATAACATACTTGTATCTGTCACCGTCAATCCAATTTCTTCTGTTTTAATAATCTTAGCAAATTCTCGCTGTACTGTGACAGGCCAATTGCCATAGCCTGGGCTAAAACGCCATGTCGTTTTAAAGCCTTGTTTTTTTGCCTCTCTTTCGATGATTTCATTTACCTCGATCGCCACTTGTTCTACGGCAGTTGTAGCGCTGCATCTACGAGGAGCCCCAGTGTAGATTTGCCTTCTTTAAATAAAGCAGAACTGCGTTCTTCTACCAGCTTCTCCTACTGTGACAGCTAACACATATACTTTTTAGCATTCCCTAAATGACGGATGATGCCTGTTGCATCTAACACCATCGGTGGGTCACTGAGTATCGTACGTGTCTCTGGATCGTAATCATAACATTGGTACACACCACGAGGTTCTGCTACCAGTTGCACTTCTAAAGGCAGCTTCTTTCACATACTGCTCTGGAAATCCTCCGCATGTTTCAGTCCGGAGTATCGTTTTTATTTCATCTTCATTGAGTTTTTGGTAATCGACCATTATAGATTGCCATCGTCTCACCTCAATCTTGTATTACAAATATAAAACATGTGCGAACACAACGTGACCGCACATGTAAAAGAGTACTTATTAGTATACCATAGTTCATACTTATAAGCATTTTTCTATATTTTATTATAAGTTATAGTACAAAGCTATAAAGGTTTTTGTTTTAATCTCTTTTGGGTTTGCGAGGGTATTTCTTCGGCGTAGGCTTTACCTTTTTGATATACACGATAGCTCGTTTGTCATCCAAGGTAGGTAATGTCACTTCTTTCACCTCTACGATTTCACCGCCCAAGATGGACAAAGCACGTTTACTTTCCTCTAGCTCTTCTTGGACGATGGAGCCTTTTAATGCCACTCATGTAGCCTCCTACTTTCACGTAAAGGCAGTCCCCATTCCAATAAGATGGATAAGCGAGCCACCGCACGGCTAGTAAGAAGATCAAAAGGATTCCTATATTCTTGGTGTGCCAAATCTTCTGCACGGCCATGTAGAGGTTCTACATCCCTGTAATCCCTAATTCCTCAATGACACCATCTAAAAAGCGCAATCGTTTTTGCAAGGAATCAAATAAGGTAATCTGCAAAGACGGATTATAGATGCCTAGGGGAACCCCTGGAAAACCTGCCCCTGTACCTAAATCGATGACCGTCGCACCTTTGTAAAAATACTTAGGGTCATAACAAGATAGAGAATCTACCACATGTTTTAAAGCAAACTCTTCTGACTCCGTAATACCTGTCAAGTCTCATGTGCTCATTAGTAGTTACCACTTGTTCGTAAAACCGTTGTAGTTGGTCAATTTGTGTATCTGTGAGGTCCAAACCATAGGTTGTGGTGTGGCTTTCACATAGTCTGAAAATGTCATATTAACCTCTTTCACGGTAGTACTGCCTCAATTTGCACTAAGAGCACGGATATATCCGCAGGAGACACCCCAGAAATACGGCTTGCTTGACCAATGGAATGAGGACGAACAGCATTTAATTTTTGATAGCCTCCAAAGAAATGCCTTTCATAGAAGTGTAATCCCAATCTTGAGGAATAATTTTTAGCCTCTAACTTGCGCACCTTTTCCACTTGTTCTAGCTGTTTTTAACATAACCATCGTAGGTGATGGTAATATCAATTTCTTCTTCCACAGCGCTTCGTAGCGAGGCAATCCGAATGCCTCTGCCACTACCGCATAGTTCAGCTCATTTCGTTTCACTAAATCATACGCCTTGATGCCCGTTTTTGATGCGAGGTGTACCTATGCGATCTAAGATTGTTGCGTTTCTTCGCTAGGGGTTTACAGGTGTATCCGCTAGTAATTGAATGGCTCTTCAATTTTACCTTGTTTTCTCTTTGAAAGCTCTATATCGATCTTCTTTCACAAGGCCAATTTCATACCTTTCTTTTCTGTTAAACGCATATCTGCATTGTCTTGACGAAGTAACAAGCGATATTCACTGCGACTCGTCATCATCCGGTACGGTTCTTTCGTTCCTTTTGTCACCAAATCGTCGATAAGCACACCTATGTAGCCTTCGGAGCGAGATAAGATAAATGGCTCTTTTTCTTCTAACCATAAGGCTGCATTGATACCTGCCATCAAGCCTTGTGCTGCCGCCTTCATAGCCAGATGTGCCGTTCGCTTGACCTGCAGAATACAAACCTTGGATATGTTTCACTTGTAACGCAGGTGTCAATTGCAATGCATCTAAGCAATCGTATTCAATGGCGTAAGCAGGACGCTATGATTTCTACATCTTCCAAACCAGGGATAGTGCGTAGGAACGCGTATTGCACATCGATTGGTAAGCTTGTACTCATACCTTGGACGTACATTTCGTTAGTATGATTGCCCTCTGGTTCCACAAATAATTGATGGCGTTGTTTATCTTCAAAACGAACTACTTTTATCTTCAATGGAAGGACAATACCTTTGGGCCCGTCCCTTCGATAACACCTGTGTACATTGGGGCACGATGTAAATTACCACGAATGATATCATGTGTGCTTTGGTTTGTGAAAGTCAACCAACATACTTGCTCATTGCGTGGTCGATCCAATCGGACATAAAGGAGAAGGCTCTATGGTGAGAGTCACCAGGTTGCATTTCCATATTCTCTGTGTGCAAGGTTCGTTTATCTACACGAGCTGGTGTACCTGTTTTGAATCGCATCAGCTTAATTCCGTGATTCAATAAAGATTGAGATAACAATTCCGCTGTTCGCTGTCCATTAGGACCACCTGTGTACGCCAATTCACCAGTAATAATCTTGCCTTTTTAGGTACGTACCTGTACATAAAATGATAGTCTTTGCTTTGGTATACTTCCCCAAGCTCTGACACAATGCCTTTACAACACCTCTTCAATGAGCAACTCATTGACCATGATTTGTTTCACATTAAGGTTCTCTGTATTTTCTAAGACTTCTTTCATACGGCGTTGGTACGCAACTTTATCGGATTGGGCCCTGCAAGGAATGTACCGCAGGTCCTTTTCCCGTATTGAGCATGCGCATTTGGATGGCCGTCGCATCCGCATTGATGCCCATTTCACTGCCCAATGCATCTAGTTCGCACACTAGATGGCTTTTACCAGGTCCCCAATGGCTGGGTTACAAGGCATAAGGGCAATATTATCTAAATTTAATGTAGCCATCAAAGTACGGTGCCCCATGCGAGCTGTGACTAAGGCAGCCTCACAACCAGCATGACCACCGCCAATGACGATCGACATCATACGTATCTACTAAATACATGTATTCTCCTATTTTCCTAAACAGAATCGTTTAAATAATTCATCCACCATGGATTCACGTAAACTTTCACCAGTAATATCACCCAGTAGCTCCCAAGCAGCGCGAATGTCCGTGACGATTAAATCGGATAGGCATACCGCTCATCTATGGCAAGAATGGATTGGTCCAAGCTAACTTTCGCCTGTTCCATCAAGGTGATGTGTCGCACATTGCTGAGCATCGCCTCATGACTAGCCTGCACAGAACCTCCTTGCACCAAGGATGTAATGACCTCGCCATCTCCTCCATACCTTCCCCTTGGGCCGCGCTGATGGTGACAATCTCTGTGAAAGTCCCCAGTGCCGCAATCTCTTCTTTGCTAACACATTGCGTTTGGTCTGCTTTTATTCAAGAAGATAATGCTTGGACGATCTCGTAATTAACTGTAGCAACTCTTGTTCTTCCGGCTCCAATGGTTTAGACCCATCAATAACAAGAACAACTACATCGGCTTTATCTAAATATTGACGTGCTTTTTCAACGCCCATACTTTTCCACAATATCTTCAGTCTCACGAATCCCTGCGGTATCAATTAAGCGCACGGGAATCCCTTTGATCGTCAAAAATTCTTCAATGCTATCACGTGTGGTGCCTGGAATATTGGTCACAATGGCACGGTCCTCACGAGTAAAGCGTTCATCAAGCTAGATTTCGCATTAGGGACGACCAATAATGGACACCATTACACCATCACGCAATAATTTACTCACGCTGTGCCGTCGCCAATAAGGTATCCATCTTCTCGGGATAGGGGCTAACCCCATCCGCACCTCTTGAGCTGACACCTCTTCAATATCTTCCTCGGATAATCAATAGTCACCTCTAAGTGGGCAATCATAGCGATTAACTCATCTCGTAAAGCACGAATATATTTGGATAAGGTGCCGTCTAATTGATTGACTGCCACTTCCAAAGATTGTTCCGTCTTCGCATCGATAATGTCGATGATGGCTATCCGCTTGGGTTAAATCAATACGACCATTCAAGAATGCTCGCTTTGGTGAACTCCCTTCTTCTGCCTGACGTACACCCTCTGAAAGAAGGACTTTCAGTATTTCACGGACCGACACAAAAACCGCCGTGACATTGAATCTCTACCACATCCTCTGCCGTATAGGAATGAGGACCTTTCATCAACACCACGATGACCTCATCCAAAGTCTTGCCCGTCTTAGGATGAACAATATGACCATAATGGATTGTCCGCGTCTGACGCTCCCTCCAGTGGGATAGAGTGCTTACTGTGAAAGATACGATTCACAACATCACAAGACTCAGGACCACTAACGCGGATAATACCAATACCGCTAATCCCCGGAGCCGTAGCAATCGCTGCAATCGTGTCATCTAAAAACATAGTATCTCCTGTCTACATCAATGCGTTGTTATAACACATAGAGGTAACATGTATAACCTCATGTATAACTCATATATAGCATACATAAACCTAACATACATCATATATACAGTATGCATATATCATAGTTACGCCATACATACTATACTATATTACTATCCATACTGCTATACATACACTATGTATGTTATTGTACGTACCACTATCCATGTATCAATATCATACATTCCCATGAAATAACATTCCTGACATCGAGTAATACCATTTCACATAAAAAGAAAAGGCCCTGTGGCCTTATATAAATTATATCACGCAACCAAAGTAACATCAATGACAGATAGGGAGAAATACTCCCGAAGAACACCATTACGAGACATTTCTAGCAGCAAACTAAGCAAAGTGCAAGTTTGCAACTAACACCACAACAAGCGCCCTTCCCACGAGGAACGCCATTACGAGTAGTAGCCTTTGTGGCATTCCTTACTACCTGAATCACACAAACATAAGAAGAGCACGACATGTTCCAGAGCAAAACCTAACCACTGTATCAGTTTGAGAAGGAGTATGTTGCGGTCTTCCAATCCCCTGATGAACGCCATTACGAGTAGTAGCCTTGTGGAGGGTCTTACTGACAAAATTGCACAAACACAAGAAGAGCACGGCGTGTTCCGGAGCAAACCTAACCACTGTATCAGTTTGCGTAGGAATATGCCGTGCTCTTCCCTTTATCTAGTTAACACCGTCACAGGCTACATAGCAGAACAAGTGACGACCTACATATCAAATAAATCGGCATGCGTTCCCGTTCTCAGACGCTACAAGAATTAATCTATCATCATCTATCGCATAAATTAACAGCCAATCTGGTTGAATATGACATTCTCTAAAACCCTTATATGAACCGCTAAGTGCCGATCTCTATATTTAGGTTCAGTGGCTCTTTAGCACATAATTTATCTAAAACATCTTGCAGTAAAGAAAGATTATATCCTCTCTTTTTATTCTCTTATAATCCTTTACGAAACTTAGTTGATATTTGGAGCCAACATGATAGTTAAAGCCCATATCTAAATCTTCAAAAGTTCTTTAGTCGAGTGATATGTTTTGTTTGAATATTACCAGATATAATATCACGTACCTCTTGCATAGCAGATTCTGTTTCAGTATTATATCTTGGTTGCTTTATAACGAAAGGAAATCCTCCTTCCATAATAGATGTATGTAAAAATATTAATAGCATCAGTAACTGAAATCCCAAAACTATTAAATAAGTTTTTCTGCCCTTTGTTTTACCTCTGGTTCAATCCGAACATTAATATTTGCAGTTTTAGCCATAGTATACACCCCCTTATGAAGTAATTGTATTACAAATGTTAAACAATTGCAATAAAAAGTATGATGTCTCCGGAACAAACCTAACCACTGTATCAGTTTGAGAAATAGTATGTTTCCGGTCTTCCAATCCATTGAGGAATGCCATTACAGTAGTAGCCTTGTGGCGTTCCCTTACTACCTAAATCACACAAACACTAAAAGACCGCAACATGCTCCTGAACAAACCTAACCACTGTATCAGTTTGAGAAGGAGTATGTTTGCGGTCTTCCAATCCCCTGATAAACGCCATTACGAGTAGTAGCCTTGTGGAGGGTCTTACTGACAAAATTGCACAAACACAAGAAGAGCACGGCGTGTTCCGGAGCAAACCTAACCACTGTATCAGTTTGCGTAGGAATATGCCGTGCTCTTCCCTTTATCTAGTTAACACCGCCACAGGCTACATAGCGGAACAAGTGACGACTTAGTTTCTTTTCTTAAGCATCCAATAAATATAATAAATCACCAATCCATACGTAAGTACATCATATACTTGTAAGAATGGAACCATCGCAGATAAACGTTTAAATCCATGTACATGAATATTAGCACCAATTAACGCTACTAAATTCAATCTATGAATCCAAACCGCTGCTTTACGAGGCATGGATGTAGCAATACCTTTAAACCATGGAGTTAAGAACAGAATTCCTACTAGGAAAGCAATAAACATCCCTACAAGAGCCATATAACCACCCCACCAGCCTAATGCCGTTTTTAGCATGACCAAAATATTCATACCAATGAATCCCTAGCATTGCCCGTTACTACAATACCTACAATACGGTGTACCTGTACATTTCACCCACATTATAACGTGTAGTAAACCATTTTGGTTTTGTTGTCAAATACGTTAATATCACCCAAGATGAAAAATGGAATCAAACCTAAATAAATCTGCCATTTGAATGGAGGTCTATTTTTGTAAATAATATCCATACTCAACCATACCAATCAGTGCTAATGATAATAGAGCAATCCATACTAAAATATGGTACTTGCTCTTAAACTGTTTTTGTCCTGAACTTTCCATCATCACATGACACTCCTTATCCTATAATACCAAAATAAAATTTATACTGTTAAAGTATAACAATATCAATTCTCACTGTAAAGTAATTTATAGTATAGATTTATCATAGTATATAGACCTTTTATGCATTTTTATTAGATAATCCATATCATCTATCTACATACAACAGCCCCTATCCCTAGAGGAGCACCATTACAAGCAGTAGCCTTTTGTGGCGGGTCTTACTGACAAAATTACATAAATGCAAGAAGAGCACTGGCGTGCCCCGAACAAACATTATGAAATACCGTTTGAGAGGGGTATGCCGTGCTCTTCCAACTCTGAGGAACGCAGTTAGGTAGCAGCCTTTGTGGCTTTTCTTTTACTACCAGAATCACACTAAACACAGAAGCTCGTAACATCCCCTGAACAAACATAACCACTGTATCGTTTGAGAAGGGGTGTGTTACGGGCTCTTTTACCCTATTCAGTTACGAACGCCACAGGCTACATAGCGGAACAAGTGACGACCTAGCGACGGTCTCTTTTCTATACACAATAAATGGTCGTGCTAAGTAGTTAAATGGTACACTCAAGCAATGTACTAAACGGCTGAATGGGAATCGATCGCCACAATCATCCAGGATAGCATATGGAACTTAAAGATACCAGGAACATTTTTCCATTAGGATGGGTCTGGCATGGCCATCAATACGCTACGGAACCAAGGTCCAATAGACACACGATAGTCAAAGAATCCAGATGCATTCAATAAGGTACCAGCCATACCACTGAAGATAGCTAGTGTAAAGAATACATATAACCATACATCCATTTTTGATGTGTTAGCACTTAATTCAGGTGTTGTGAAACGACGCTCATAAGCATCAAGAATCCCAAGATAAATAGGAGCTCAGCTACAGCACCCATGTACAAGGCACCAGCATGATACATATGGTCATCTACACCTACCATAGCGGGTCCAAGTTTTAGGAACTAATACACCTACCACGATGACCACCGATAACGCAAAGCAAACCAAAGTGGAACAATGGGTTCGCAATACGTAATTGTTTCTTTTCTAAAAATTGACTTGATTTAGTAGTCCAATTTCTTTCAAAATAAAAAGAAACGAACAAGAGTCCCTACGACAAAGAAGGTGAAAGCGATATAAGGCAGGGCGCCCCATAGAAATAAAACTCATAGTACACCGTCCTCCAATCCATTAGCAACAGATAAAATAACATCAAATAAGAATGCATACAGCAGTTTCACCTTCAATGAAACGCCCGAATATATTCTAATTTTGGTTTACAGTATTCATAAATTTCTTTTGCTTTTTCTTCTTCGATAAGCGCACATAATTCAAGAATAGCTGGGACAGTCTGGCATTTCTTTTGGTAAGTCATAGCCATTTTCAAGGAAAAATGCTTGTATTTCACAAGTTCTTCTGCTTGTTCCCCTGTACCTTGTAATTCATAAGTAGATAAATACATATTTGTATTTTGACTGAAATCAAAAAGTACGCACATAATCGATCTTCAAACTCTTTTACGAGGTGTTTTTCTTCCACTAGTCGAAGAATTCTACAGGCTTGACGGAGTTGAGGGTGCGCAACAGATGTTGCGTCCCCTTCCATTCTTGTAATTCATCATACCAAGTAGCATCAGGATAACGAAGAGAAATGACGCGATAAGCGCTATTTTCTGAGCATCATTCATTATTGACATCCCCTGTAGGACAGGCAAAACCACGTTTATGTTGCATATCTGCACGACCTTCACGAGACGCTTTGATATCCGTAGGAATCACGAAACGATCATTGTATTTAGACAAGGCTAATAATTTGTACATGTCGTACATTTCGATCTTCTGTTAAATCAATTGGATGTTGAGGTGCTCACCACCTACATCACGACGACGCATATATTCACGCATATCTAATACACGTTGTAATACACGAGCTAACGCATCAGCATTACCTGCTGTAAATAGATTTGCAAGGTATTGTACAGGCACGCGCATTTCGTCTCGCATCTGGCAAGTATACTTCAGATGTAATGCGTTGTACGATTGGACTCAATGGCGGCACATACCAAACCATTGGCAATGTACGGTATTCTGGATGCAATGGTAAGCCCACTTTCCATTCTTTCGATCAATTTGTAGACTGGAGATTTTTGTGCTGCTTTTTAATCCAAGCTTCACCAATACCTTCTGCACGAGCTGCTTTTTACTACTTCTGGATCATGAGTGATCTAAGATTAAATCTCACTGTATTTTTCGTGAGATATCTGTATCGTTTTTGGGAAGCTCGCTGCTGCTTCCTACTTTATCCATATCGTAGAAGACAACGCCTACATAACGCATTCTACCTACGCAAGTTTCCGCACAGATTTTGTGGTAAAACCATTTTTCCAAACGTGGATAACAGAATACGCATTTTTCAGCTTTATTTGTTTCCCAGTTGTAGAAGATTTTTGTATGGGCAAGATGGTACGCAATGGCGCCAGCCGCGACAGTACATCTTGAGAAACAAGAACTCACACCGTCTTCATCACGTTTGTAAATCGCACCAGATGGGCACGCTGCCACACATGCTGGATTCAAGCAGTGATTACATAGACGAGGTAAGTAGCGCATGAAACTTTTTCTCATAGTCAAACACAATATCTTCGCCCATTTTAGCTAAGTTAACATCAGAGCGAGCGTGTTCACCACCAGCCAAATCGTCATCCCAGTTAGGACCCCATTTGATTTTCCATTTTTCTTTTGTTACCAACGAACGTGGACGTGCTACTGGTTGGTTATTTTTACGACCAGAATGCATCAATGTTTCATAGTCATATGTCCATGGTTCAAAGTAGTCTTTCAACTCAGGTTGTTCTGGATGATGAACAATTTCATCAGACGATTTGTTTTTAGAACCTGTAGCCAATGCTAATTTTCCATCGTTACCAACAGTCCAGCCGCCTTTCCATTTTTCTTGGTCTTCCCAATGACGAGGGTAGCCAACACCTGGGCGGGTTTCCACATTATTAAAGTACATATATTCCGCACCTTCGCGGTTTGTCCATGTATTTTTACAAGTGATAGAACATGTGTGACAGCTCTAGACACTTGTCTAAATTTAGGACCATAGATACTTGAGCCTTAATCTTCAAGCCAATCTACCTCCTTCATTTTACGAGCCACAATAGTCATATCCCGTTGGTTGCCAGTTGGGCCATAATAATTGAATCCATAACTTAATTGACCATAACCACCAATCATATGTGTTGGTTTCAAATGAATGTGAGTTGGTGCATTGTGTGTACCACCGCGTTGTTTTTGATTTGTGCAGCAGGTACGTTAATGTGACGGTCTTGAGCATGGTGCATATAGGAAATACCACGAGGAATACGTGGGATACTACAGCACGGGCTGCAACGATACTGTTTTTATTGAAAGCTCCACCCAATCGTTATCTTGAACATTGATTTCTTTCTGCATCATCTTCATTCAACCAAATTGTTTGTCCACCACGGAACAATGTTAACAATTGTTGGCTATCAAAGTACATACTATGAGTAGACCATTTATTATGTGGTGTTAGGTATTTCAATGTGATTTGAGGAACTCCTTCTTGAGCATAATCACCTTTCACTGGTGCGTAGGACAAGACTGGTTTGATAAAGAGCCATAGCCTCACCATAGTCACGCATCATTTCATGGTCACAATAGAAGGATTGACGACCAGTGTATCGTACGGAATGGAACTTTATCCTCAGTAGATGTTGTAAATGGAGAATAACGACGATCTTTATTATTTTTACCTGTACTTGTTACAGATGGAATGATAAAACGTGGTTGACGCACCATATCGTCGAATGTGATGCGCTCTTCTTCACGACCTTTTGCATGAAGGTCTGTTAAGCCCGTTTTTTTCTTCCATTGCCTGCCAAGAACGAACTGCTAATTTACCATTCGTACAAGAGGACAATGTTAACACAACATTACAAGCTTCACGTGCTTCTGTAGATGCTAGGACGACCATGGGATACGAAACCTGGTTGGTCGATGGTTCCATTTTATTGCATATAGGATTGATATTCATCAGATACATCCCATGCTAAACCATGAGCGCCCACTTTATTTTTCAATATTAGGACCTAAAACCGATGAATTTTTTTCAAAGATTTTTACTGTAGTCACGTTTTACGTGAACAAGATTCGGCATTGTTTTACCTGGAATTGGTCTCGCATTCACCTTTGCTCCAGTCTAATACTTTACCCAATGGTTGCGCTTACTTCGCCAGGGCTATCATGACCTAATGGTTGTGCTACGATATCTTCGTATTCAGTGAAACCAGATCTTTTGCTACGCGAGATACTGTTTCATGCTAACGTACGGAATGTATCCCAGTCAGATTTAGTGTCCCATGCACAATCAACTGCTGCTTGGAATATGTGTACGTATGGATGCATATCTGTAGAAGATAAGTCTTGTTTTTCATACCATGTCGCTGCAGGGAATACGATATCGGAGTATAACGCAGTAGAGGCCATACGGAAATCGATATCGATTAACAGGTCTAATTTACCTGTTTCTGGAGCTCACGCCAGTTGATTTCTTCTGGACGTACTGGTGCATCTTCATCTTCAATGACACCATTTTTAGTGCCCAATAAATATTTCAAGAAATACTCATGACCTTTAGAGGAGGAACCAATCACGTTAGAACGCCATACGAACAAGTTGCGAGGATGGTTTTCTTTTGCAGAATGATCTTCTACACAGAATTTCAACTCTTTATTTTTCAAAGCTTGTACGATGTATTGGTTAATTTCTGCCTCAGTACCTGCGCCTGTAGCACGAGCATCACTGATCAAATCTTGATAGTTGCGGTTGAAAGTAGGGTAAGACGGCAACCAACCTAAACGAGCTGCCAGTACGTTATAGTCACCAGGGTGTCTGTAACGAGGTGTAGCCAATTTAGATACACGGTCTGCTAAAATCGATGCAGTCAGAACGATATTGTTCTGTAGCAAAGTAGAACCAAGATGTACCATTTTGTAAACGAGGTGCTTTACTCCAGTCATTAGCTGTCATAATACCAGCCCAACCTTCTACAGGACGTAATTTTTCTTGTCCTACATAGTGAGCCCAGCCACCGCCGTTAACGCCTTCTGTACCGCAAAAAATGATTAAATTAAGGATGGTACGGTAAATTACGTCTGCATGATACCAGTGGTTGATACCAGCACCCATGATAACCATAGAACGACCTTTTGTTTGTTCTGCATTATCAGCAAATTCACGAGCTGTACGAATCACCACATCGGCTTTTACACCAGTGATTTTTTCTTGCCATGCTGGAGTGTAAGGAGTGTCTCTTCATAGCTAGTAGCCACTTCACCGCCCTAAACCACGATCGATACCGTAATTAGTAAGGATTAAGTCGTAAACTGTTGTAACTTGTACAGGACCTTCTTTTGTTTGTACTGTCATCACAGGGATAGCACGTTCAATAATACCTTCATGAGCTTCGTCACCGAAATAAGGTAATTTTACTAATGCTACGGAATTACGACTGATCGATGACAGATAAACGAGGGGAGATTTTTCTCTCCTGTAACGCGGTGGTTTTCAAGACGTAAATTCCATTTTTAGGATTTGTATGACGATCACCCTAGTGTACCATTTGGTACTACTAATTCGTTCGTATTTTCATCAATCACTACGGTATGGAAATCAGCGCCATCTTCTGTACTACCTAAGTCTTGGTTATTCAAGAAACGTCCAGCCTGTAAAGCACCATTGATTTCTTCTACACGTACCAAGAATGGCAAGTCAGTAAACTCTTTTTGCATACTCTTTGAAATATGGAGTTTTATCAATATAATATTCTTTCAGAATGACATGCCCCATCGCCATTGCCATTGCTGCGTCAGTACCAGCTTTTACATTCAACCAAGTATCGGAGAATGTAGTAGATTCTGCATAGTCAGGAGATACAGAGACTACTTTTTGTACCTTTATAACGTACTTCTGCCAAGAAGTGAGCATCCGAGTACGAGTCAATGGTACGTTGGAACCCCCATGTAATGATGTAACCTGCATTGTACCAATCACCAGATTCTGAGTATCTGTTTGTTCACCCCAAACTTGTGGGCTTGATGGTGGCAAGTCAGCATACCAGTCATAGAAGGATAGGAGTACCACCCATAAGGTTCAAGAAACGCGCACCACCTGCATAAGACAAACATGGACATCGCTGGAATTACAGAGAACCCTGCGTTGCGGTCTGGACCGTATGTTTTTGCTGTATATAATAAGGCTAGCTACATGATTTCTGTAGATTCATCCCAAGTAGAACGTACAAAGCCACCCATACCACGAGCAGATTTATAACGTTTTGCTTTTTCATGCGATCTTTCTACAATAGATTTCCATGCTTCGATAGGATTTTTAGCAGTTTTTCGCTTCTCTCCAAAGCTCGATCAATTCACCACGTACATATGGATATTTTACGCGTAATGGGCTGTATAAATACCAAGAGAAAGTAGATCCTCGAGGGGCATCCACGTGGTTCGTAATCTGGCATATCATCTGGTGTTTTAGGATAATCAGTTGCTTGATTTTCCCACGCAACAACATCATTTTTACGTAAATATTCCAGCTACAAGAACCAGTACAGTTTACGCCATGTGTGGTGCGGACTACTTTATCGTAGGACCAACGGTCACGATAAAAATTTTTCCCATTCACGACCACCTTCTTCTGTGATTTGATGGCCTGTTGGAGATACGTCCTTCTTGCGAAGAAACTTAAATTTTTGAGATAAAAGACTCATCTCATGTCCTCCTTAAAAATACTAAAAACCCTTGCCTTCGTGAAAGTGCTCACAGCAAGGGGGATAACCTTAATCATTCAATATTGCTAATATTAGGATCGAGTAGTTTCTATATCTAAATCTAGCAAATCGATTAATGCATCAAAGTCACAGATTACCAGATGGTGTTTATCATAGGCTACATAGCCTAACTTTCGTAACTCACTTAGCATGCGGTTTAAACCTTCCCGTGATGTGGCAGTAAATTCAGCTAACTCTTGGTTGCTTAATGCAATGTCGATATAAATACCGTCATCCCGCTTAATACCATAACTATTAGCTAAACGCAATAATGTAGAATAAAATGCACCTTTCTTACCGTATAATAATAAGTCTCTATACTTGAGCTTTGTTGTCGACGCATATAGGTCGTATAAATCATCATCGCAATGGCTAAGGAACGATCTCTAGCAATGGCAGGTTCTAATACATCGTAACGTATACAATAGACTGAGCAATCTTCTCTTGCAATGGCATTAAATACATACGATCTCGTATTCGTCTCGTACAAAGGAATTTCCCCAAGCACATTATTCTTACCTACTAATCGCAGTGCAAAAATATGTCCTGTGACTTCAAATTTCTTAATACTGAGGCGCCCTCTGAACGATATAAAAATGTTCTGCCTTATCGCCTTCTGTGAAATAAAAATTCTCCTTTTTCAGATGAATTATCACCCTGGCAATGCTAGCACTGATTGATTAACTCCTGTTCCATACTGTCACCATACATCTTTCAGTAACATCCCATACTTATGAAGTTGATATAAACTTAGCTATATCAATTTCTCAATTTACATTTTAAATTTTGCGTATGTTACTATTATAACTTATTAATAATTATATAAGTTGTGCTTTTTATCACATTCACATTATATTATATCTTATATAATAATGTGTGATTTTAGGCACATATTATAATGAAAGTATGGAATAAGTCAATATTTTTATTACTAATTTGTGTCTCGATTTACTGTGATACCAAAGTATCACAAGTTGTACGTTGAAAGGATTAAAGGAGTGTTCTCATGTCAGAGATGAAAATGCCTCAAGTGGGTGCGAGCCGCAAAGAAATTATTAGCAGACCTGTGAAAGAAATCCCGAATTTTGGGAAAAGTTTGGTAAGAAGATTGCTAAACAAAACTTGGTAGTTTCTACCATTGCGTTAACGTTATCATTTTTGCGGTGGTATTTATGGTCCACCATCGCAGCACAATTAAATGGAGCTGGGATTCCATTTCACAACAGAACGAGTTATTTACACTAGCTGCCTTCCCAGGTTTAGTAGGTGCTACGTTCCGTTTTATCTATACTTACATGCCAGCTTTAATTGGTGGTAGAAACTGGACTTTCATTTCTACAATCATCTTATTAGTACCTGTGGTATGGTTAGGTTACGCCGTGCAAGATACAACAACATCTTATAGGAAACATTCACTGATCTTAACAGCATCGGGATCGGCTTAGCCGGCCTAACTTTTCCTCCTCCATGGCTTATATCGGTAACTTCTTCCCAAATCTGAAAAAGGTACCGCTCTTGGCATCAATGGTGGTATCGGTAACCTTGTATTTCTGTAATTTACTTCTTAGCTCCATTTGCAATGGGTTCCGCTACATTGGGTAACATCTTCGGTGTCACACCAACTATCGTTAAAGGCAATGCGGTATACTTAGCCAATGCGGCTTTCATGTGGATTGTTCCATCGATCATCATCTTAGCATGTATGACCTCGTTACATGGATAACTTGCCATTAGCAAAACCAAATCCTAAAGCGCTTGCTCAAATTTTTCAGCAACAAACATACTTGCGCTACGACATTGTTATATACATGTGCCTCGGTGCCTTCTCGGATATGCAGCAGCACTTGGCCTACTTGTTAAAACGGAATTCCCTGAAATTCCATTTGCTCACATCGCATTCGTAGGTCCATTAGTAGCTGCCAGCCTTCGCCCAGTAGGTGGTTGGTTATCTGATAAAAATCAATAGCGGTACGAAAAATTACTTTCATTGGTTTCGACTCGGTTTATGCATCACTACTGTATTGATCGCTGTAGGCGTGGATATGCATAATTTCGATTTCTTCTTTTGGCATGACTGTGTTAATGTTCGTATCCTGCGGTTTCGTAACAGGATCTACATTCCGTATGATTCCTCACATCTTCACAGATGGATTACAATCCTCTTTGATCACTGGTTTCGTAGCAGCTGTGGCTGCATACGGTGCTTTCATTACACCTAAAAATCTTCGGTTTTGTATACTCCACATTTGGAAGTATTCACCCAGCATTCGCTGTAGTACTTGCTTTCAACATCGTAACAGTATTCGTATGTTACTGGTTCTACGTCTCGTAAAGCAGCTAACATGAATGTATAATTGAATCTTATAAAAAGAGCACGGTTCAGGCCGTGCTTTTTTGTGCTTCTAATCTTCTAGTATTGAAAGATATAAATCTAGCCTTTGTTGCATATACTTAGCAAACATATCAGCCATAGCTGATAAATTACCTTTCACATGATATTCATCAAATGCTTCCATAATATGCCAAACGATCTGTAAATTTAATATCAATGGGTGGATATCCTGCTTTCATTAATTCTAAGTTGATAAGTAATCTTCCTGTTCTTCCATTTCCATCAATAAAGGGATGTATACTTTCAAAATTCAATGTGAAAAACGCGCTAACTTAGTAACAATATCTTCTTCACTATGTATATATCGATCAATAATTGCTCCATTTTTAGGTCGAATTAAGTATATGGTTGGTACTGGTTCTTGAGCGGCCCTATAATTCTAACAGGAACTTTTCTATGATTCCTCTATCATCTTTTTATCTGATACCCAAATAATGGATATCTTTGATAACACTTTCGAAAGTTCTACTCGATCATTCACTAATTGTTTTACATACTCAAATGCATCTCTATGACCAATTACCTCTAAATGTTCTTTTTAATGATCCAATTGTAAGACCTCGCAAAACCATATCGGTCTCACGTAATGTTAATGTATTCCTTCAATCGCATTTGAATTATATGTAAACTCAGTTAGAAATTCCTCATGTAATCTCTACCATTCGCCTTCAGTTCAAAAGGTCTTCTATGTTTCAATAGTTCTAACTTTTCCTCTAATATAGGAATTAAAGACTGTGAACTAGAGTATCTTCCATCTCAATGGTTTTTATAGCTGTAGCAGGTATTTTCCAAGCTTTCCCTTCACGATAAGCTCCTCGTATCTTCCTTTCTATACATAAAACTCGGACTCGTCTATCAGATAATCCCCATTTTTCTGCTGCTTCTTTAACCGTTATAAACATATATATCCCTCCTATATATTCTATTATATCACTTTATCGGAACAATATGAGTAATTACGGAATAATATTTTTATATATTCGGAATAATAGACATATAAATTTATAATATTATAAAAATCAAAATATCAGAAAAAGGCAGTCCCAGGCTGCTCCTTTTCATAGTTATTGATGATACTATTGCTATATGCACAAATCATCCTTTATTATCTCTACAAATAGTATATACACTTATATAAGATTTGATTGTATATAGTAGAAGTCTATCGTTTATAATAAATTACAATATGACGATATGGTTCTTGTCCTTCGCTATCTGTTTTGATATTTTTTTCGTTTTGCAATGCTAAATGAATAATTTTTCGTTCAAAAGCATTCATTGGTTCTAAAGCAATTTTTGACGTGTACGTCGTACTTTAACGCACCTAAGCGATGTGCCAATTGAATCAAAGTTTCTTCACGACGGGAACGATAATTTTCCACGTCCACAACAATTTGGCAACGACGGCGAACTTCTTTATTAGCCACAAGGTTTGTTAAGTATTGGATGGCATCTAATGTTTGACCATATGTTTACCAATTAAAATACCTAAGTCTTCCCCATGTACTTGAAATGTGATTTTTATCTTTAGTAGTCAATTTTTTCAATCTGTACAGATAAACCCATCTTTCCAAAACATACCTAATAAAAATTCTTTACCTGTATCGGCAATGAAATCTTGTTCCGCTTTAGTAATACCATCTTCGACTATCACAGGAATTTCAGTTTCCACTGTTTCCACAGTGTCTACTGTTGTTTCTGTAATAATTTCCACAACTGGTACTACTTTTTCTGCAACAGCACTATGTTCTGCTGTTCCTTCTTCAAAGTATACGCGAACAAGAGCATCTTTTTGCCAAAGCCTAAAAACCTTTTTGATGGCTCTTCTAACACTTTCACAGACGTAACAACACGACCTTGAGATTCAATTTGGGCTGTTTAGCTTGTGAAGTTGCCTCTTCAATCGTTTTTGCTGACACTTCAATGTAATCCATGCTCAGCCTCCTATTTGTTATTACGATAAATTAATGTTTGTTGTGCTAATTGGAATAGATTTGAAACTACCCAGTAAATTACCAATCCACTAGCAAAGTTTAAACTGATATAGCCAATGAATAATGGCATGAAAATGTTCATAATCTTTGCTTGTTGATTATTACCACCGCTAGCAGATGTTTGTTTACTCATGATATAAGTAGACAAGGCTGATAACACTGGTAATACATAGATTGGATCTGGATCACTCAAATTTGGTAACCATAAGAATTGCGCATATTGAGTGATCATATGGATATCCTTGCAATGCATAGAATATAGCAATCAAGAATGGCATTTGTACAAGAAGTGGTAAACAACCAGCTAATGGGTTGATGCCCAATTCTTTTGTACATTTTCATAATTTCTTGCTGTGCTTTTTGTGGATTGTCCTTATATTTGTCTTGGATGGCTTTCATTTTTGGTTTGTAACTCAGCCATACCTTTCATAGACTGCACTTGTTTTTGTGTCAACGGTGCTAATATAAGTTTAATAACAATGGTAAGCAAAATAATAGCAATACCATAGCTTGGAAGCTCTATCGCTTTTTGTAGCCAAAAACGAATATTCCAGAAAGGCTCTCTACTAAAATCTACTAAATATTGAAAGATTTCATGCCTACTCCTTTTCTTGTTCTCTGTAGTATACACCTTTGTGTACCCATATACGTTATGGTATGGTCTATATTTCATCCATACAGGTACTCAGGCATTTCCAAAACTGTGCTATGGCAGAGGATCATATCCACCCTTGTGAAAGGGATGGCATTTCAAAAATCCGTTTGATGCCTAAATAGCTACCTTTTAAAAGGTCCGCTACCGTCGCAATGCTTGACAACATGTACATCGAACAGGTGGGATAAAAACGACAAGTACTTGGCTTTAAAGGAGATAGCGCATATCGATAGAACTGAACTAATCCAATTAACAAGTAATTTACAAGTTTACTAATACCCATTAGTTTCTATCCTTTAATAATTTACATTTTTGAATAGACGCATCATCTCACGCTCTGCCTGGTCGTACGTAGCATTGGCCAAGTACCCTCGACCGACTACGACAATATGATGACCTTCGCGCAATTCATGTTGATGCAAACGATACACTTCTTTCATTAAACGTCGTGCTCTGTTGCGCTGTACCGCGCCTCCTACCTTTTTCCCTGTGACAAAACCAATTTTACTTTTTTGTTTTGCAACCGGCATATGATAGACCACACATAAACGTCCCACTTCACTAGCGACCGTGCTTATACACTAATTGATATTCATTGTTTTTCCGTATTCTTCTATCTTTTGTTAAACTATTCATAGTTATCCTTTAATACCGTACATACAGAAAAACCTGGCTAGGTCGCCAAGTTCTCTTGCTGTATATTTGATTATGCAGATAAGCGTTTTCTGCCTTTAGCGCGTCGACGTTTTAATACTAGACGGCCACCGATGGTTTTTCATACGTTCACGGAAACCATGAGTACGTTTTTCTCAAAGTGTATTTGGTTGGTAAGTACGTTTCATTACAACAACACCTCCTCATGATAGGTTTATCGTATACCATAACATAGTAATTATATGTATAAACCCTGATTCTGTCAATATTAACCTTGTTTTTAATAGTATATATATAAACGATTTGTAATATTGTCCTAGTAAAGAAAAAGTTTTTGGTATAATAAAACTATACACCAACAAAGGGTTATAAACAAGTTTTTCACATTTTTCACATCTTATCCACTGACTTATTCACAACGTTGTGGATAGAAACAATTCCACTTATTATCTTGTTTATGAACTCTTTTTCTTTGTCTAATTTTTAGTTATCCACATATATCATGATGTGGACAAATAATTCTTTATACACTTACAGGAAGGTTTATTATGAGTGACTTAGATCTCTACTCCCTATGGGACCAAGTGATGCAAAAACAAAAACAAAAATGCCACAGCAAATGTGGGACTCATTGAGTTTGTTAATTCCTTAATGCCCTATTCTATGACATCTACCATTCTAACTTTATTTGTTACGATCCTAATAAGCTGAAATATATTCAAACTCCATTGGTTCATAACCAAATCGTAGAGGCATCAAAAAGTTTACTTCCTACCTTACAAAAATAGAATATTTAACAGATACATCTACTGTAGATACTTCTTCCATAGATAGTATAGGAACTATTTCTACGGATATTCCTTCTATGCCACCTATCGATATGCCTTCTATAGAAGATACAACAATGGAAGTTTCTTCATCTCCTATTATCCCTCCCTTGGGATACAGAAGAGTATGAAGAAATATTACCAGAAGGAGTAAGCCGTCCTAGTTATGATTCTCCTGTCATCATTCAAAAGAAATACTTCTCCTTCACTAGGCATTCCAAAAACCAGTACCTGCCGATTTATTTAGCTCCAAAACAACAGCTCCTATACAACCAGCACCAACTGTGCAACGGAATATGAGTAATTCTTCAAAATCACATTTAAATCTTGTCACCTTTGATAATTACATCGAATCTAATTCTAACCGCCTTGCTTTCAGTGCTGCAAAAGCAGTGGCAGAAAATCCAGGACTTCGATATAATCCACTATATATTCATGGCCAATCTGGTCTTGGTAAAACCCATTTGATGCATGCCATAGGTAATGAAATTTTGGCTAACAATCCAGCCGCTAAAATTATGTCTATTACCAGTGAAGATTTTATGAATAGTTTCATTGAATCTTTACGGACGAAAACACCCGGATCAATTCCGTCGTAACTTCCGAGATATCGATGTGCTCATCATTGACGATGTACAATTCTTAGAAGAAAAATAAGAAGACTACACAGGAAGAGTTTTTAATACCTTCAACCATTTATTGAGCCACAATAAAGCCGTTATTCTATCCAGTGATAAACCACCAAAGGATTATAAGGAAATGGAAGAACGCCTAATCACACGATTCAACAGTGGTCTTACTGTAGAAATTAGAGCACCAAATCCAGAAATGATTAAAGCCATTATCCATGAGGAAATCTATCATCGTCGCAGTGAATACCCAACTTTATATGTTCCAAAGAGGTTATTCACCTATTTTGCACAGTATTTTAATAAGCGAAATATTCGTGAATTAAAAAGGTGCTTTTTGAAACATTAATTACACAAGCGGCTATCACAAATCGATTAGAAACAATTGATGTAGAATTTACTAATAAAGCTATTAGGACTTTATCATTCATACAGAAAAATAGTATTATCTATTAAATATATTCAAGAATTTGTGGCAGATTACTTTAAAAATCAAGCTAGAACATTTAATCAGCCAAAAACGGAATAAACAATATGCCCATCCACGCCAAATTGCTATGTATTTAGCTCGTGAATTAATCAATGAAAGTTACCCACAAATATCATTTGCTTTTTGGTAAAAAGACCATACCACAGCATTACATGCCTATGATTTCTAGAGAAATGGAAAAAGGATCAAGATTTACGATATACCATTGAGCGTATTCGTGAAGAATTAGAAAGCTAAGTAATCCACAAACTGTGGATAAGTATGTGCGTAACCTGTGTACACTTTGTGCCCTAGGCTGTTAACAAAAAATCGACTTACACACAAGATAATTTCTAACCTGTCACTATGTGGATAGATATAATTTTCTATTCCCAATGTTGTGAACATGTGTAAAACATTGAAATATCAAAACTTTATGCATCTATCCACTTATGACGCGCCCTACTACTACGGCTACTACTTTAAACAAAAACACTTTAACATAGTTATATTAGTCAAAAGGAGTTAATGATGAAACTTCAATTTAACAAAAACTGAATTAGTGAAAGCCATGTCACTATTCCAACGTGTAGCAAGTAATAAAACAAGCTCTAACTTACCAGGATCCATTTATATTTCTACAAAAGATACATATGTAGAATTACAAGCCAATGACTTTGAAATCGGCATGCGCTCCCAAGTAGATGCTACCATTATTGAACCAGGCACTATTGTAGTAGGTTCCAAATACTTTTCAAGAAATCTTAAAAATTACCAGGAGAACAAGTAGAATTATATAAGCCAGAAAAATTTAATCAATTACAAATTAAATCAGATCATTCTGAATTTAAATTGGTAACTATACAAGTAGAAGATTTCTCCTTAGTAGAACAAATCCAAGATAATAATAATATTATGATTGATGGAGAACAGTTAAAACAGTTAATTGATTTAACTGTATATGCTACTTCTACAGATACAGACCGTCCTATCTTCTGGTACCTTAGTAGAAATTGAAGGTAATGAGCTCACTATGGTAGGTACTGATACACATCGTATGGCTGTTAAAAAGTAACCTTAGATACAGCTCTTGAAAATCCAATGCGTATTGTCATTCCAAAACGCACTGTAGAAGAAGTGTCTAGAGTATTACCATCGGATCAACCTGTTATGGTTAAATTAATTTGGAATAGAAATCAAGTAGCAATTGTATTTGATACTGTGTATATTATTTCAAGATTAATTGAAGGTACATACCCTGATTATAAACGTGTTATTCCCGCTAAATTTGAGCTAGTGCCATTTTTAAATCGTCGTGAATTCGCTAGTTCTTTAGATCGTGTCTATTTTATGGCGAAAAGATATGAGTTATTCTGCCATTCGTTACGATTGGGAAGAAAAATCAAGTTACATTGAGTTCTCAAAGTGCTGATATTGGTATGGTAAAAGATATTGTATTATGCACCTTTGAAGGAAATCCTTTCACCATCAATTTCAATGGTAAATATATTGACGAATTATTGAAACATAGTACAGGTGAAAGAATCCATATGTACTTACAAGAAAAGGGAGCCATGGTCATTCGTCAAGATAATAATGACCATTATACTTATGTGGTAACACCAGTTCATACGCATAATTAAGAGAAAAGAGGAAATTATGAATCAAGAAACTGTATCCATTCATACAGAGTATATTCAATTAGATCAACTGTTGAAATACGCTAATGTTTTAGCTACAGGTGGACAAGTTAAAGTATTACTGGAAGAAGAAAAAATTACTTTAAATGGTGTGATAATTACAGAAAAACGTAAAAATCTATCCTAATGATGTTGTCATCGTAGGAGATGAAGTATCAATCACTGTGGTGAAGGAGGATTAATTGTGTATGTGACTGAATTGGAACTCATACATGTTCGCAATCATCGTCATAGAACTATTACTTTCACACCAGAAATCATTGTTATCCATGGTCCTAATGGAAAAGGTAAAACAAATATCTTAGAATCTGCGTATATTGCCACGATGGGGCATAGTCATCGTCACATCGGATATGAAAGATGTCATTACTTGGAATGAGGATGAGGCTAGTATTATTGTTCACTTTATGAAAGCTGATACGCCTCATACGTTGCAGATTAAATGGGGAAGGCAAGGAAAAAAAATCATTCGTTTGCATGATAATCCTCTATCGCAAAAAGAATTAGTAGGCACTTTGAATACAGTCATTTTTCTCCAGAAGATTTAGATTTAATCAAGGGACGCCTTCCTTACGCCGTCGTTTTTGAATATGGAAATTAGTCAGACGAGGTCCTCAATATTATCACCAGCTTACGATGTATCAACGGGCTGTACAACAGAGAAATCGTATACTAAAGAATATAGTCATACCAGTAAGGTTCCTGTTCAAGATTGGGATGAACAAATTGCTACATTAGGCTCACAAATTATTCAAAAACGATTGGAAGAGTTTAAAAAATTAAATCAATTAATGGATTTAATGAATCGTAAACTGACCAATGGTAAGGAAGATTTACGATTGCAATATACTCAACCTTACAGTGAGAAACAATTATTAGTGACTAAGGAATCATTGTACAGGCCTTGCAAGATAATTTACTTGATGATCGGCGACGATTACAAACATCAGTAGGACCTCATCGTGATGATATTATTTTTATTCTGGTCCTATGGATTTAAAAACGTTTTTGGATCACTAAAGGACAACAACGGACAGCAATTTTATCAGTTAAGTTAAGTGAGTTAGAATATATTAAATCGGAAGTAGGAGAATATCCAATTTTACTATTAGACGATGTACTCAGTGAGCTAGACCAGGAACGTCGTTCTAATTTAATCAAATTCATTCATAAACGTGTACAGACAATCATTACGACTACGGATACAACAGATACATTGGACTTAGATAAGGTTCAGTATATTAGACTTAATGGAGGAAATGTCACATGGAGATAAGCTAGAATCTTTTTCAGGTATTACTCGATCTTCGTGAGCCATGTTACAAGAATTAGGCATTTATGAAATGTATCGACTTATGAAACTCTATCATGATTGGGAATCTGTGGTAGGACCTATAGTGAGTGAACCAAAGCAAAATTAGTGCACATAAAGCCACCGGTTATCGTAGTTGAAATTGGTCATACTGTGTGGATGCAAGAGATGACCATGCGCAAACCTCAGTTATTAGAAGCACTGTGTGAGTATTATGGAGAATCTATTATGTACAGATATCAAAGTACAACTCCCACGACGTTCTTTAGTACCACAGGCTGTATCGGTGATGCCTTAGATATGACATCAATCCGTGATGAAAGTATAGACTTTCATACGATTACATTGCCAGATGAGTTAGTGCAGAGTATCCAACATTCTGTAAGTGTGATACGTCATGAGAGAATTACGAAAAAGTATTGCAAACACGTATGGAGCAAGCGAAGAAAGAATTTGTATTACAGCAGAGAACTTTCATCAATGTCCTACATGTGGTCGTTGGCAATCGGCAGGATGCGAAAGTATGTCCTCAGTGTGAATATAAAAAGTATCGATATATCATTCGTACGGTAAAAGGTTTATTGAAGGATTATCCTCATTATAAATATGACCAAATGAAAGCGATTGCTCCCTGGTGTACCTATGAATGGTATGAAGTGGCGAAAGAAGAAAGTATTTATTATTATTTAACTCAGCTTATTCAAGGATCTACGGACGCGAACGATATGTATTGGGCTACTATGCTAATTACATCAAAACCACAAGATGAATTGTCTTATGAACAAGTTGTGAATATTACAAATAAGTATCGTTGGAATGAGCAGATAAAAATGCAAGTGAAATAAAGGCTTAGACTTTCACAGACATAGTAAAAGTATTGTATAATGGAATGTATTATATAGAATATGGTGCCAGTATGGTATGTTATTATATAAATAGTAGGAGGATATCAGATGGCAGAACAAACGAATTATGATGCTGGTAATATACAGGTCCTTGAAGGCTTAGAAGCCGTTCGTATGCGACCTGGTATGTATATTGGTAGCACATCTGCCCGTGGATTACATCACTTGGTGTATGAAGTTGTAGATAATAGTGTGGATGAGGCCTAGCAGGGGTATACGACACATATTGAAGTGACCATTTGTGAAGATAATAGTATTGAAGTTATCGACGATGGTCGTAGGATTCCGACAGGGATGCACGAAACAGGTATGCCTGCGGTAGAACTAGTATTATCCAAACTTCATGCAGGTGGTAAATTTGGTGGTGGTGGATACAAAGTATCCGGTGGTCTTCATGGGGTAGGTATTTCCGTAGTGAATGCTTTGAGTGAGTGGACCATCGTCGATGTATACCAACATGGAAAAATTCAGGAAATTTCCTTTGAACGTGGGAATAAAACGTCTGATTTGAGAAGAAATTGGATTTACTAGATCGTCAGGTACAACAGTGCGATTTAAAACCAGATGCACAAATCTTTGAAAACAACTATTTTTGAATTCGATGTATTAAAACTCGTCTACAAGAATTGGCATTTCTAAATAAAGGTTTGCGTATTACTTTATCCGACAAACGTGAGGAAGGTCGCGAGTGAAAGTTTCCACTATGAAGGTGGTTTAGTACAATTTATTGAATATTTAAATGAGAGCTGAAAGCAGTGATTTTGCACCGGTGTTATTTCTATTGATAATACTCGTGATGATGTAGTGGTAGACGTGGCATTGCAATATAACGATAGTTATAGCCAGAAACGATTTTGTCCTTCGTTAATAATATCAACACCATTGATGGTGGTACGCACTTGAGCGGTTTCCGTACAGCTTTAACACGTACCTTAAACGACTATGGCCGCAAAAGCTGGCATTTTGAAAGAAAATGAAAGCAATTTGACTGGGGAAGACGTGCGTGAAGGTTTGACAGCTGTGGTGAGCGTAAAAAGTATTGGAACCACAATTTGAAGGCCATAAACAAAAGGTAAACTAGGCAATAGCGAAGTAAAAAGGGATAACAGATACTATCGTGTCTGATGGATTGCGTGTCTTCTTGGAAGAACATCCAGCAGAAAGCAAGAAAATCATCGAAAAAGCAACCAATGCCAGTCGTGCCCGTGGAGCTCGCCCGTAAAGCTCGTGAATTGACACGCCGTAAAAATGCCTTAGAAGTGAGCTCCTTACCTGGTAAATTGGCAGATTGTTCTGAAAAAGATACGACTATGACAGAAATTTACCTCGTCGAAGGTGATTCTGCGGGTGGCACCCGCAAAACAAGGCCGATCGTCGTTACCAAACGATTTTGCCATTGCGTGGTAAAATCTAAATGTAGAAAAAGCTCGTCTCGATAAAATCTTGGCCAATGCGGAAATTCGTTCTATGATTACTGCTTTTGGTACAGGTATCGGACAGACTTTGATATTACGAAGAGCCGTTATAATAAAATTATTATCATGACCGATGCGGACGTGGACGGCGCACACATTCGTACTTTATTATTAACATTCTTTTATCGCTATATAGAGCCATTGATCGAAGAAGGTCATGTATTTATTGCACAACCTCCGTTGTACCAAATTAAAAAGGTCAAAAACAGTGGGTATGCTTACAGTGATCAGGGAACTTTCAGATAGATTGGACGAAATTGGCCGTGAAGGCATTACGATCCAACGTTACAAAGGTCTTGGTGAAATGAATGCAGAACAATTATAGGATACAACGATGAACCCTGAACATCGAACCATCCTACAAGTCAGCATGGGAAGACAGTATTGCAGCAGATAAGATATTTAGCGTTTTGATGGGGATAAGGTGGAACCTCGTCGAAAGTTTATCGAAGATAATGCGGAATATGTACGAAATCTTGACTTATAAGGAGAAGTCCCATGGAAAATAATAAATTAAAAGAAGTTTAAAAATCCCGCCACATGAATATGATTGCTTTGGGCGGTGCTATTGAGTACAGGTTTATTCGTGGCAGTGGTGAAGTAGTGAGTACAGCCGTCCTGGTGGTGCCCTAGTAGCCTATAGTTTCATCGGTATTATAGGTGTATTTCTTGATGTGACTAGTTTAGGAAAATGACCACATACTTACCTGTGTCTGAGTTCCTTTGGTACTCATGCCTCTCGCTATGTAGATAGAAGCCTTGGGCTTTGCGTTGAGTTGGAAACTTTTGGTTCAACTGGGCCATTACATTAGCAGCAGAACTCGTAGCCAGTGCGTTCATTATGAAATACTGGTTCCCTGATGTGCCTGCCATCATTTGGTCTGCTGTTCTTGCTGATTCTGTTCATATTGAACTATTTTTCAGCTCGTTCGTCGGTGAAAGTGAATATGTATTCTCTAGCATCAAGGGTTATTACTGTTGTGTATTCTTGTTATTAGGTATATTGTTAATTCTTGGGGTCGGCAATCCATCTCAGGATTCCATAACTGGACTTTAGGAGAGGCACCATTTGTGAGGGATCTCTCCTCTATCTATGCATCTTTATGATTGCTGGTTTCTCGTTCAAGGTAGAATTAATTGGTACTGCTGCTGGTGAATCTGAGATCCAGATATTCCAAAAGCGATTAACTCTATTTTTCTGGCGTATTTTACTGTTCTATATTGGTTCCTTTATTGTTATTGGTTTCTTAACTCATACAATGATCCAGACTTATTGAATAGTTCTGTAGAAAATGTGTCCATCAGTCCATTACATTAGTATTTGACCGTTTTGGATTTGATTGGGCGGCCCATTTCATCAATGCTATCTTGTTGATTGCTGTATTGTCGGCTGGTAACTCTGGTTTATTCTCCTCCACACGTATGTTATACGCATTGTCTAAATCAGGAGATGCGCCAAAATTATTTAGCTCTATTAATCAACGTGGTGTGCCAATTCCAGCATTGTTGGCAACAGCAGCCTTTAGTTGTTCGCTTTCTTAACATCCTTAATTGGGGAAGGTCAAGCCTACACTTGGTTAATAAACATCAGTGGTATGAGTGGATTCATCACATGGGTGGGGATTGCGATTGCACATTATCGTTTCCGACGTGCTTATAGGGCACAAGGTCATGATGTATCCAAATTGCCTTACAAAGCATCTTGGTTCCCATTTGGTCCATTGTTTGCTTTGGCATTGTGCTTAATCATTGTTGCTGGTCAAAACATATACAGCCTTTATGGGTGAAAGTAGTGACTGGTATGGTGTATCCGTTGCTTATATTGGTCTTCAGTATTTTTCGCTGTATACTTATGGTATAAAACAAAACATAAAACAGTAGTTCCTCTAAAAAGAAGTCGAGTTATCTCGCGATTTTGAGGATTAATAGAAACAACCTATGGGAAGAAGTTCCGTAGGCTGTTTTGTCTCTAATGGATTCTATAGTATCTTATAATGTATGAATATATAATAACACTAGTAATGTAATGAGGAGAAAGGATACTATACATGGAACATAAACCAACAAAACATATAATAGGACCTGCCTTTCGATATGGTTTTCTTAAAAACAACACCATTATTGGGATTTTTGTTTTTAGGACTATCCTATGGCATTTATATACGTTCTATGGGATTTTCACAGGGCTATACATTGGCATTGAGTGCTCTCATTTATGCAGGGTCTATGGAATTTGTGACAGTGTCTATGCTACTATCTCCTTTTCGATCCAGTGAGTGCTTTTTGATTACACTCATGGTCAATGGACGTCATATATTTTATGGAATTTCTATGTTAACTATATATAGACATATGGGATGGCTAACACCATATCTCATATTTGGAATGACGGATGAAAGTTTTTCTATTAACTATACATCACAAATTCCTGCTGAAATTTCAAGAAATGATTGTTATTTTTGTAACTCTATTGAATCAGTTATATTGGGTTATCGGTTCTGTTATAGGTAATCTTTTTGCATCTGTATTATCTTTTTAATGCGAAAGTTAGAATTTGTACTGACTGCACTCTTTATTGTATTGGCTTTGGAGCAATATAAAAATGCAACGAAACTTGATTAGCTCTAGCATAGGATTAGTGATTCCTAGTATTGCTTTATTAGTATTTGGCAGTGAACATTTTATGATTCCTGCTATGATTGGTATCGTGGTGATGCTAAGTCTACATAACACAATGGAGGGAGCAATGACTTTTCACAGAACAGATGATAACGTGCCATTGTTGTACTAGGCACCATGGCTCGATTTTACCATTTCTCATATTTGACTCGAAAACACAAAAACGCCTGCTTGTGTGCAGTATTTAGGAAAATATTGCCGTCGGCGACGAGTGAGTTTATTAGTGGTATTTTCCTTGCGACATGTGGATGTATCCGGTGTGTATCACGGTATGCAGGATATGTTATCGCCGTAGCGGTGACGGTATTACTGCACCTATGGAGGAAAATATGTTCCTATCCATCGGGAGTGGAACAATTCTGTATATGGTGTTGGTGCAACAGGTATTTATTTAATAGTATATAGATGTAATCAGTGATACCATTAGTTGAAATGATTATAATATTTTGGTAGTATTATTATATGAGTAGGATATCATCATTGCATAGTATGCAAATAGAGTTTGTAAAAATAGCTCAAATTGAAATAGAGTGAAAATTGATTAAAAATATCAACTTTACTCTATTTTTATATGTTAATAAAGTAAACGGGTTTTCATATCTATATTATAATTATTTTATGGTATTACGCTTGTATAGAAGGAACTATTTTAAATATGATATAATACAAATAATAAGAGTTTAAACCATATCAATATATGAGAATAAAGGAGATACCTATGATTATTACAACAACGATGCAAATTAGAAGGTCATTCAATTAAAGAATATAAAAGAATTGTGTTTGGAGAAGTTGTGGAAGGTCGTAACTGTGAAAGACTTTTCTCCTCTATTCGAGATATTGTTGGTGGTCGTAGCAATAGTTATGAATCATCTTTGGCTAGCGCTCGTGAAGCATCCTTGAAAGAAATGGAGAAACGAGCAAAAGCCATGGGAGCCAATGCGATTGTAGGTGTATCTGTGAGTTATGAAACATTGGGTGAAACGAATGGTATGCTAATGGTAACATGCAGGAACAGCGGTTGTGATTTAGTATGTTAATTAGGAATCGATAAGGAGAGATAGAATCAAGTGGGCAGTGACATAGGTATAGAAATTTTAATTGTAGTCATACTCATCATTTTGAATGGTCTATTTTCCATGACGGAATTAGCCATTATCAATGCTCGTAAAGGGTTATTAGAAGAAAAGGCGGAATCTGGTAGTAGTGGAGCTCGCATTGCCATCAAGTTAGCGGAAGATCCAAATGAAATGTTTTCCACTATACAAATCGGTATTACCTTGATTAGTATCGTCACTGGTTTTGTATTCTGGGCTGCCTTTTCCGATCCTGGCGACTATATTAAAAGAGACATATACTATGGCTAGCTGATTATGCGGATACGATAAGCCCTATTTTCATCGTATCTTTAACAACCTATTTATCCTTGAGTCATAGGGAATTGGTGCCGAAACGATTGGCCTCTAATTCACCCTAGAATCCATCGCCATCATGATGGCATTCATCGAAATACTTCGCCACCATCACAAAACCATTTGTGGCACTTCTCAGATATGTCTACGACGATGCTACTGAAAGTATTGGCGTCAAACACAAGGAAGAAACACCGGTGACAGAATCGGAAATTAATAAAATGCTTGTACAAGGTGTGGAACTAGGCGCTTAGGAAGAAGAAGAGCCAGTGTTAGTAGAAAATATTTTCCGCTTAGCTGACCTCGATGCCAGCGATATTATGACACCCTCGTACACAGCTGACCTGGATCGATATTAACGCTAGCGATGAGGAAATTCTGGAAACCATTGTGGATGCAATGAACATCATATTCCAGTAGGTGACGATTCATAGATGAGTTGAAAAGGCTTAGTGTCTTCCGTGGATGTGTTGGCACAACAAATGAAAGAAAGCCATCGTCCGATGAAAGATATTCTGGCTTATTGTATGCGTAAACCAGTGCTCGTACCAGAGTCCTTGTCCTTGATGAAAGTATTATCTACTTTCAGAAGAAGGTACTCATGGAAGCCATTGTACTAGACGAGTATGGTGGTATGGTGGGATGATTACGTTCCACGATATTATAGGAAGAAATCGTGGGATTGATGCCATCTGGGGAAGAGGGAAAAGAAAGAAGAAGAAAAATCGCATCGTTCAACGAGAAGACGGGTCCTACCTAGTAGACGGTCTCATCAGTATTGAAGAACTGAAAAGAATGCTTTGAAGTGAGATGAGCTATTGCCAGGTGAAGAAGACGATCTATATAAAACATTAGGTGGATTCGAGACCTACTTAATCGGTCGTATTCCAAAAGAGCCAATCACTGTCACTATGGGTCATTGCAATTTGAAGTCATGGATATGGATAACACACGGGTGGATAAAGTGATGGTGACACGGAAAGTAGCGGTGGAAAGTGGTTTTAGACTAGAATATATATTTTAGATGAATCTATAAAATAGATTACAAATCCTAATATGTAATGATTTTTAGAGATTTATTCTATGGAATAGGAATGAATTGTTGGATAAAAATATAAATAAAACAGAGAGAAAGTTGATGATAAAGTACAACTTTCCTCTGTTTTCTATCTATCATAATGTCATAAACTAATTATTTTAACAACTTTTTCTTCCTCAAGACCTCATACACAGAGTCGATGTTGGATATTAATGCGACGTGAATAGAACCCTCCAAGTCCATACAATTTTTCATACCTTGGCGGTATTTGGTAAGTTTACTTTAATAAACTCTATGTAATGCCTTTTGCTTTTGTATCAAGTTTTGCAGATTTTTAACTTGGGTATATCTTTTTCACAGCAGATTTTGTATAAGTTAACGTATACATTACCAAATAACCTCTTCTTCTGAAATACATTCGGATAATGGAGTGTTTTTCCTTCTAGTAAAGTTTCTTTCATACTAGGTTTGGATGTTAAATATAAAGTTTCTAATAAGGATAAATAATCATCTTCGCTTAATAGGACGGCATTACCATCTTTAGTGCTGATGCTGAGTGGTTCATTATATTTGATCGTTTGTGTTAAATACTCAAAAATATCTAAAATTTGTAGTATTAATAATTGCCATGTATCACCTCTTTATGTACATTATAATGTACATAAAAATAGCAATGGTATAGATATTGAAAGTATCGTAATCATTTGGAGTAAACTGCAATAGAATTAGAAGTATCTATATTGCTTACTACTTGGAAAGATACGATATAATAGAGAACAGAATACATCAAAGGTATGAGTATAATATACATAATAACTATGTTAGTCATGAAGAGGGTACACCATGGAATGGGTATATAGCAATTCATTATGGAGATAATGAGCGGTCATATTGCGTATAACAAAAGACAAAAGATACCAAGTGGTATTAGACGATGCGGCTTGGAAAGAAAAGTAGAATCCTATTTGCAAGCAGAACAAACAGTCATACATGCCACAGGATTGAATACATATGATGAATTAACAGTACAACCATTGGATTCCTATGAGTATTTAAAAATTAGCCTTAACTCGTATGTGGAACAAAAATGGCGTGCAAGTTGATCAGGGTATTCAGTGGAAGTAAGATGGTCAATTATATTTTGCGGAATAAGTGGGATTATATGTTGGATATTTAGCAATTGTAAGTGACGATCGGGTGCGCATTACCGATGAAAGTGTGATTGTAAGAGACATGTCTAATACAGAAGAGTATACAACAGCCTATAGAAAAGTAAGGTGGTTCTATAGGCTTATTGTATATATGATGGATGTATGAGAAATGTACTGAGATCTAGAAATCTGATATATGTGTGTATGGATCGAACATTTCTAAAAGAAATATAAACACTTTTATCGTACATATAGAATGAATTTATCCACTAAATTGTGGATAACTTGTATATAACTATGGGTATAGGTTGTGAGTAGATTGTTAATACCTTTGTGTATTTGATGTTAATAACTCTATAGTTATACACATCTTATACACAAAAGTGAATAACCCTTGTACAATAAGGCTTTATTGAATCTTAATGGGTTAAGAAAAATATCTGTATTGTGGATGTGCACATACGATACAGATTGAATCTTATTTCAGATTTTATATTGCTAGGTAGAGTACAGTTGAGACTATAATAGATGTATACTTGCGTTCATAGCTCAGTAGGATAGGCGACAGTTTTCTAAACTGCAGGTCAGGGGGTTCAATTCCTCTGGGCGCTATAGATAAAACCGATGTCATGAAAGATATATTCTGTGACATCGGTTTTTCATGGGTTTATAAGAAAGACTACCATGAATATATTATAGAGTTTCTCGTATTCGAGCATAGTGTTGATATAAAGAGTATATAAATAGTATTAAAGGAATTAATAAACAGATAGCACCAATTGTTTCCTGTCAGAGAATTAGGCCACATTGGAATGATAAGACCACAAAGCAATTAATAGCACTAGATATGCAGGAATTCTCCAAATATGAGTAGGAGATAAGGTAGATTTTATAGATGTAGTTTTTCATAGGATATGATATCGTTTTTCACAATCGTTAGGATAATGCCTAATAACATACCAATGATGATAATAGTGCCAGATGGCCCATAATATTTTTAATGCCATGGAATTATGATTATGAATATGTAAGTTTATCATAGTCTTCATCCGGTGAAATACCAAGGAATTTCTTTTTGTTACATACTGATCGAGAGTTGAATCAGTATATAAATTTGGCATATACAGGCTGACCTAAAAACATGGCAGGATCGTCATCATTTTGGCTACCTAAATAAAAGGCATAGTGATAATTATTAAATCTTGAAGGATAATCCATAGAAATAAGTTGACGATTAGGATAGGTTGATAGAATTCGTTGAATTGCTCAGAAGGAGATAAAATTTCAGATGTATGAGTATCTAATTCTTGTGTTGCTACAGAGGCTACATTTTATGTAATAATCATTAGCAATACCACCAATCCATACACAGTTAGAGATAATACAATTCCCAAACAGAAGCAATCATAGAAAATTCACGATGCAGAGCGCTGATTTGTAATCGATTTGATGTTTGTGTGACTTCGTTTATAAACGAACTGAAAGGACCGTGCATAGATACCACTAAGGATGGATAAGAGCATATCATAGATAAAATAGTTACAAGATAAATACCAATTTCCTAAGGCTAATCGGTATGTAATTCATGAATTGTATGGAGTGCACTTCGTACCCATGGATGCGCAGGGGGTGACACGATGAGATTCAACAAGTGTATTAGAACTTGCGTTATATAAGGTATACTCTCCTCCCATACCCATTCGTGCAGGATTGGGGCAGATGTGGCTGATGAATCAATAATTCTATAGCGTAATAGGTTGAGATCCATTCATGGTTGGAGAAATATTCAAAATATCTTTGGATGGATATTGTTGTTTTACTAATGCAGCACCCGCATCTGCTGCATCAAATATAGAGGATGAGTATGGACTCATTGTCATAGTAGATGTACTATGAGAGGGTTGTCCTAAAGACCAAACATTTAATTCATTTCTAAATAATAATAATAAACCGGTAATGCAAAACATAAGAAAAATATAATAGAGAAGATAGATATTCTCTATGCCATTTGTAAAAAGTTGACATATAGTTACTCCTTTCATATAAAAACATGATTATAATAACTAAATATTTTTAGAAATTCAATTAATTGTGACTATGAAAAAGTTTTTAATATATATAAATTATAGTTTTTAACTATTAATAGTGAGATAAAATTTATATTGGGCAAGAGGAGATTCTTATGATATTCTGTATACTCAGAATTGAAATATAATTTTTGTTACTACTATCTGTAGTTATGAAAGGACAGAACTATGAAATTAAAATCATTATTTACACCCTATTAGTGGGCATATTAGCATTAGGCATTGCAGGCTGTGGTACATCTACAACGACGCAGGACACACCGAAGGAAATTAAAATTGGTAGCATGGCAGGTCCTCATGCACAAGTGGCTGAGGCGGTAGCGAAGGAAGCACAAAAACAAAAGGTATCCAATTGAAAGTAGTAGAATTTTCTGACTATATCACACCAGATAAAGCTTTTAGCAGATGGAGATATCCAATTAAATGCATATCAACATGTGCCGTTCTTGGAGAATTTTAATAAGCAAAAACAATTCTAAACTAGTGCCAATCAGCAAAACTATTTTAATGCCAATGGGTATCTACAGTAATTCTGTAAAATCTCCTATCGATGTGAAAGACGGAGATACGGTAGCAATTCTAATGATCCCGAGCAGATGGTGGACGTGCCTTAGCTTGTTACAACGAGCAGGTCTTATCAAATTGAAAGAAGGCGTTGGTTTCAAAAGCCACAGTGGCAGACATTGTGGAAAATCCTAAGAACCTAAAAATCCAAGAACTTGAGGCGCACAATTACCTCGTAGCTTAGATGATGTGACATTGGCGACAATTCCGATGAACTACGTGCAAAGCGCAGGTATCAACGTAGGTGAAAAAGGATTGTACTTAGAACCAAAAGATGAACCATTAGCAGTGATGATCTTGGCTACACGTGAACAAGATAAAGACAATGAAACTTACATTGCAGAGATTTATCAATCCAGAGCTATTAAACAATTCATTGCAGAAACGTTTAAAGGAACCATTACATCTGCAAATTAATCACAATTACTAGAGGTTCACCCATGTGGTGGGCCTCTTTTTGTATCGTTGCAACGATTATGAAACGATAGGGGTATCATTGCATGCTTATACATGAGATACTATAGGGGTTATTAGAAATTGTATCATATGTATATAGTCTATTATTGCAAAGTGTGTGAAACGATAGTTGTATCGTTGCATAATATATAAAAATACATAGTTACACTGTGCGCACATATGGTATACTATAGGATATATCTTTTAGTACTTTCACTAAGAAAAGGGCACCTATAGTCATAGATATAGAGAAGGGTGTAGCCATTATTACAGTGGAAATAGCTAGTCTATGGTATACCATACGTATTATATCGAAATAAGTAAGAACTTATAAACAGAGTATGTAGAGGGAAAGTGTGTCACCAGAGTGGTGCAAGGAGGTCTTTATGGAGTTAAGACAAGAACTAGAGTTTGATAAAGATTATACGATGGAAGAAGCTTTTGCAGAGGCAAAGCGTTGTTTGAACTGTGCGAAACCGTTGTGCCGTACAGGTTGCCCTATTGAAAATGAAATTCCTCGTTTTATACAAGCCATTGCACATGGTAATTTTGGTTTAGCCAACGATATTATTGCGGAGCGTAGCAGCTTGCCAGCAGTGTGCGGTCGCGTGTGTGCTCGTGAAAAACAATGTGAAGGGGCATGTATTTTTAAACCGTGCGAATAAACCAATCAATATTGGTAAATTAGAACGCTTTGCTGCCGATTTTGAAAGTGACAATAACCTTCGTAAGGTGAAACCAAACCGTAAAGACCAAGGCAAAATTGCTATTATTGGGTCTGGTCCTGCTGGATTAACAGTGGCTGGAGATATGGCAAAAATTAGGCTATGATGTAACTGTTTTTGAACGACAAGATGAACCAGGTGGCATTTTGTTATTTTGGTATCCCTGAGTTCCGGTTAGGCAAAAATTGTACGTCGAAGTAAAAAGCTTGGAACGATTAGGGTGTTACGTTTGAGTGTAATGTAACAATCGGTCAGATCGCAACTTAGATTCTTTATTTGAAGAAGGCTCTGATGCTATCTTTATTTGCCACAGGTACACATGTACCAGCAGAAATTTCTTTACCTGGTGATGATAAAGTGGGCATGTTACAAGCCATGGCTTTGTTGACATCGGTACAGTTGAGTGCAAAATGGCAGAGCAGAAGAGTCTTTAATTCCTGTGTACAAAGGTGATAAAGTTGTCATCATCGGTGCTGGTAATGTGGCGATGGATGCGGCTCGTACTTGTATCCGTCTTGGTGCTGAAAAGTGTAACCGTGACGTACCGCCGTGGAGAAGAGCAAATGCCAGCAAAACCCATCTGAATTTGAAGAAGCAAAAGAAGAAGGCATTCATTTTTGAATTCTTAGCCGCTCCAAAAAGAAGTAACAGGTTCAGATATCGTGGAAGGGTTGACATTTACACGACAAGAACTACAAGAAGATGGATCCAAAAGTGAAAAGCACTGGCGAAGACTTTACCTTACCAGCAGATAAAAATTATCGTGGCCATTGGTCATAAACCAAATGCTCGTTTAGTAGGTCCTGGTAATGGTATTGAAGTGAATGAGGTCTGGCTATGTAGTAACACACGATATGCCATATGGTATGACAAGCCGTAAAGGTGTGTTTGCAGTGGTGACGTAGTGCATAAACCAGCAACCGTAGTATTAGCTATGCGTGAGAGCTAAAAAGTAGTAGAAGGTATCGTAAACTACTGCGAGGCAAAACGCTTTTTAGGGGAGTAGGGTTTTATTTTTGTAATGTATGCTATAATTTAGACAAGCGAAAAAGAGTAATGGTGATTTCACAAAAGCTCAGCACACCCAGGTGGCTAGACCTGGGTGTTTTATTTAGTCTATATAGCTGACAAGGCTGAGGCTGGTTACTTCTTTCAAATACTGCGGTCTAGCCATTTTACAAATGTAATGTGAGGGACATTGCCGTATCGAGGATAAAAGAGTAAGGAGTATTGATTTCACAAATCTCACCCCTCTCTGTTTGCCAGTATGGGAAGTAGCACTTATAGTATAACAGATTGTGAAAAATAACACATCTGAAAGAGTAAAAATATAGATATATACTTGCATACAGTGGACAAAGGTGTTAGCAATAGTAGACAGTTATTTTATTTTTAAAGTATTACACTTTATAGTTAAGATTCGTACTGCATATCGTACAGAAAGGAGATTATCATGGTATTGTTAGCAATTCTCGTGCTCGTCCTGTTCCTAGTAGTGAACGTGCTAGAACTGACAATTCCATAGAGGTCGCCTTTGTCTTCGGTAGAGCTACCATCTTAGGTTTTCTTTGTGTACAGCATAAGGAATCTAGGTTGTTGTAGTCTATTTTGATTAACGTGCACATATATACTAAAAGGCGATTCCCTAAGGATCGCCCTTTTATGTCTCAACATACTATGTCAGAGTAACAGATATGGGTTATGATCTGCAAGGAACATAATAAACTCCAAAGGAAAATCAAATAGATATATCTCATAAAATCTCGTTGATTTAACGCGTGAATAAACATTGTATATAGACAACAATATGTAAACCATAACAAGTGTTATAACCAGTATAGTATCAAGAGTAGAAAGGATCGTCACTTATGGTACGCAGTGATAGAGTAGCAAAGGGAGCTACAAGAGCTCCTCATCGTTCATTATTAAAAGCATTAGGGTTCATCAACGAGGAGATTGGAAAACCAATCATTGGGATTGCCAATTCTTTCAATGAAATCATTCCAGGTCATGTGCATTTGAAAAATCTCGTTCAATCTGTAAAAGATGGTATCCGTGAGCTGGCGGTATTCCTATGGAATTTAATACCATTGGTATTTGTGACGGATTAGCGATGAACCACATCGGCATGAAGTATTCCTTGGTGACACGCAATATCATTGCCCGATTCTATTGAGGCCTCTGCCATGGCTCACACCATTCGATGCGATGGTGTTCATTCCTAACTGCGATAAAGTAGTACCAGGTATGTTGATTGCCGCTGCTCGTTTTAAACTTACCATCTGTATTCGTATCTGGTGGCGCTATGCTAGCAGGCGTGCACAATGGTATCGGTTTATCCGATGTGTTTGAAGCAGTAGGTAAATTCAGAGCAGGTCTCATTTCCGAAGAAGAATTAGAACATATTGAAAACGTAGCATGTCCGACTTGCGGATCTTGCTCAGGTATGTATACAGCGAATACCATGAATTGCTTAACGGAAGCATTGGGTATGGCATTACCAGGAAATGGTACGATCCCAGCGGTTTACTCCGAGCGTTTGCGTCTCAGCAAAAACGTGCGGGTATGCAAAGTGATGGAAGTGTTACAAGAAGGCTTACGTCCAAAAGATGTATTGACGAAAGAGCTTTTTGAAAATGCGGTAGCTGTGGATATGGCATTGGGCGGTTCTTCTAACACAGCGTTACATTTACCAGCCATCGCTCATGAAGCGGGCGTGTCCTTAACGATTGGACGACTTCAACCGCATTGCAGGAGACACACCACAATTGGCTAAATTGTCTCCATCTGGTAAATATTTTATCGAAGATTTACATGCCGCAGGCGGTGTGTGCGGTAATGCATCGTTTACAAGAACAAGGTCACTTGCATGAAAGTGCAAAATCTGTGAGCTTGGTGGACAAAGACACGATTGCTAAAACTGATGAAAGTCCTAGACGAAGATGTCATCCATCCGTGGAGTGACCAGTGTACACCACAGGTGGTATCGCTGTATTGAAAGGTAACTTGGCTCCAGACGGTTCCCGCTGTGAAAGAGGCGCCTAGATCCAGAAATGCTCGTTCATTCTGGTCCAGCAAAGTCTTCAATAGCGAAGAAGAAGCAGAGCCATCACTGCGGGTCACAAAATTGTGAAAGGAGATGTAGTCATCATTCGCTACGAAGGTCCAAAAAGGTGGTCCAGGTATGCGTGAAATGTTGACACCAACAGCGACAATTACAGGTACGGCCTTGCAAAGACGTAGCCTTAATTACAGATGGTCGTTTCTCTGGTGCTACTCGCGGCGCATCCATTGGTCACGCCATCTCCAGAAGCGAGCTTCCGGTGGAACGATCGCCATCGTAGAAGATGGAGATATCATCGAAATCGACATTCCAAATCGTTCCTTGAATGTGAAACTTTCAGAGGAAGAAATTGCACGAAGAAAAAGCAAATTTAGCACCGTATAAAATCAGATGACAGGATACTTGATATGCTATGCATGTATCCTCTGCAGCACAAGGTGCGATCGAAATCCTAGACGAAGCATAAGAGGGAACGCAGTCAGGATATAGAATTATCTATGAGGAACGTAGTCGGGATATATATCTATGAAGAATGCAGTCAGGATAGACATATCTGTGAGGGAAGAAAAGTTCCATACATAGAATACAGAATTAGGAAAGGACGTTTATATGCATAAATTAGTACGATTTCACTGGAGGCCAGGAGACTCGCTACCATCGCCGTGAAAACAAAAAATTAATTCATAGCTCTGTGTACTCCCAAGAAACAGGCAATGATGTATATATTAAACCGGAAAATTTACAGCGCACACGGGATCTTTCAAAATTACGGGGTGCGTACAATACAAATTTCCAAATTAACAGAAGCAGAAAAAGGCGTGCGGCGTTATCGCAGCATCCGCAGGCAACCATGCGCAAGGTGTGGCACTAGCAGCTCAACGCTTGGGATTAAAGCAGTCATCGTTATGCCACGTCACACACCACTCATCAAGTAGAGGCCACACGCCAATACGGCGCAGAAGTGGTGCTGGCTGATGAAGTCTATGACGGAGCTTTGTATGAAAAGGCTTGTGAACTACAAGAAAAAGCACGGTTATGTATTTGTCCATCCCTTTCGATGATGAAGATGTAATCGAAGGGCAAGGAACGATTGCTCTAGAGATTTTAGAAGAATTGCCAAATGCAGATATTATCTTAGTACCAGTTGGTGGTGGCGGATTGATCTCGGGCGTGCAGCAGCAGCGAAGTTGAAAAATCCACAAGTGAAGATCATCGGCGTAGAACCAGAGGGTGCAGCCAGTGCGAAAAAGCAGCCGTAGCAGAAGGCAAACCTGTGAATTTGCCATCAGTGAGCACCATTGCCGATGGGGCAGCTGTAAAATTAATTGGTACGAGGACTAGAATATATTCAAACCTATGTGGATGAAATCGTCACCCGTATCGACTATGAACTGATGGAAGCCTTTCCTGTTATTGGCGGAAAAACATAAAATCATCGGTGAAAATGCAGGGTTACTTTCAGTGGCAGGGCTTGAAAAAGCTACGAGTGCGAGGCAAAACCGTAGTCAGTATTTTGAGCGGTGGCAACATCGACGTATTAACCATTGCATCCACTGATTACCAAAGAGCTTTAGTTGTACGAGACAGTATTTTCACATTTGCTGTGAATTTATCAGATAAACCAGGTCAATTGGTGGCGGTGTCTGAAATCTTGCTGAACAAAAATGCGAATGTTATCAAACTAGAACATAATCAGTTTAAAAACTGGACCGATTCCATGAAGTGGAGTTAGTGGTGACCGTAGAAACGAACGGAGAAGACCATATCAAAGAAAATTACGGCTGCCATGGCGGCTCATGGATATACAATTCACCGTATCAGCTCTTAACGAATTTAATGAACATGACTAATGAATAGAATGGATATAGAAAGAGGATAAACTATGAGTGAACAGAAAATGATTCGAGGAGCCCGCATACTCCTAGAAACATTGAAGCGCTTGGGAGTGACCGATATATTTGGCTATCCCGGCGGCGCCGTAATTCCTATATACAATGAAATTTATGATTTCGAGGGCTCAATCATTACTTGGCACGTCATGAACAAGGGGCAGCCCATGAAGCGGACGGATATGCTCGTGCGTCTGGTAAATGTGGTGTGTGCTTGGCTACCTCTGGTCCAGGTGCCACAAACCTTGTAACAGGCATTATGACGGCGCACATGGATTCCATCCCTCTTTTGGCCATCACAGGTCAGGTAGGTAGCCACTTACTAGGAAAAGATGCGTTCCAAGAATCCGATATCATTGGGATTACTGTACCAGTGACAAATAATTATTTGGTGAAAGATATCCGTGAAATAGCTAGCACTCGTAGAAAGAAGCTACTATCTAGCTACCACAGGTCGACCAGGGCCTGTGCTCTGGTAGATATCACACGAGATGCGCAATTAGCAGAAATTTCCTATGAAGAATTTGATGCTATTTTCAATGAGCCAATCTCTTAGAAGGATATGATCCAAAACCATATTGGACATCAAAACAAAATTAAGCATAATCGAATTATTGAAAGATGCTAAAACGACCTCTTATCGTGGCGGGTCGATGGGGTCCTATTATCTAGTGCCACAGAAGAGCTTTTTACAAATTAGCCACCACATGCCAAATTCCAGTGACGAATACCTTGTTGGATTGGGATCCTTCCCGGAGAACATCAATTATCCTTGGGGATGTTAGGCATGCATGGCACAGTGTATGCGAACTATGCTACCAATGAGCAGACGTAGTATTGGCATTGGGTATCCGCACGACGATCGTATTGCAGGGGGTACCGAAGGAGTTCTGTAAAGATGCTACTATTATCCACGTAGATATTGACCCAGCAGAAATTGGCAAAAATAAACTTATCGATGTGCCAATCGTTGGTGATTTGAAACATGTATTGAATGAGATGAACCATGAATTGACAGCTCAAACCCATAGAAGATTGGTTGGAACGCATCCGTGAATGGCGTGAAGAGTATCCAATCTGTCGTGCGTCCTCGATGAGGAGAGTCGTTATTACCACAAAAGGTAATTCAAGAAATCGATAATATTGTGAAGAGGCAATGCTATCGTGGTCACAGATGTAGGACAACATCAAATGTGGGCATCGCAGTTCATTACTTTCTCTAAAACCGAATACTATCATTACATCTGGTGGAGCTGGTACAATGGGCTTTGGTTTGCCAGCAGCCATCGGCGCACAAGTGCAACAACCAGATAAAAAAGTGGTGCTCATCACTGGTGATGGGGGCTTACAAATGAACAGCCAAGAGTTGTTGTTATTAAAGCTTACAATATCCCTGTGAAAAGTGGTCATTATCAACAATGGTTTCTTGGGCATGGTTCGCCAATGGCAAGAGTTATTTAACCAACATCGGTATTCCTTCGTAGACTTTATCCATCAATCCCAGATTTTGAAATCGTTAGCAAAAAGCCTATGGCGTACATAAGGGGTGACATTGTCTACTATCGAAGAGTTACGTAGCCAATTACGAGACCTTATTTTGTCTGATGAGCCAGTGGTGATTAACTGCGTCGTGAAAAAGAAGAAATGTATTCCCAATGATTCCAGCGGGTTGTAGCGCCAAAGATATGATTGGATTGAAAGGAGGCCCTGACAATGAGTAAAGTACAACAGCACCAAGTGCTAGTGATTACAAAAACTAAAACCAGGCATCGGGGCTAGAATCTTGTCCTTGTTCAATCGTCGTGGTTACTCTGTCACACAAATGACGTCTGGTATTTCTATTCCTAGCGATCAGCACGGATTACTTTAACTGTAGAAACAGACGAAGTGCAACTGGACCAAATCCAAAAACAAATCTATAAACTAGTAGATGCCATCAAAGGTGAAAGTGTTCTCTCAGACCAAGTGGTGCGCCGAATTGATGCTCATCAAGGTAAAAGCAGACGTGTCTGTGCGCCCACAAATCATCCAATTAGCGGATGTGTACCGTGGCAATGTACTCGATGTAGGTCCTAACTCCATCGTGATGGAAATTACAGGAGAAACGCAGAAGTTAGATGCTTTCATAGAAATTATGAAAAGAATATGGTATTTTGGAAATTGCGAAAACAGGTTGCACTGCCATGAGTCGTGGAGAAAAATGTAATGACTATACTCAAAACAAGGTGAGTTATTGCATTACGAGGAGTGCACCTTCGTCTCGCAATGGAGAGGCAATTTTGCAAAGGTGTGAGACTGGCAGTGTGAAGACAGGGGAAAAACTGGGCACTATTGGGTCCTCAATGGGGCGAGGCAAGTCCACCTTGTTGGGCATGATTATGGTCTACACCTGCGCCACCCGTGGTGAGGTGCGTGTCCTCAGGACATACGCTTTGGTCAATGCGTGTGGAAAGATGTAAAAGATCGCATCGGATTCGTCAGCTCCACATTAGGGCAATTTGAACGTACCATGCGAGAGGAAACAGTGCGACAAATTTTGCTGTCTGGCGCGCATGGTACCACTTGGCGTGTACCGAGAGGTGACAGAGGAAGAAGAACAACGCTGTGATGAGGTCCTAGCAGATATGGGCTTGCAGCATTGACAGCATCGTCACTTTGGGGTACTTTCCACAGGGGAGCAACGCCGTGTTTTAATCGGTCGGGCATTGATGACAAATCCAGACTTGCTTATCTTAGATGAACCATGCAATGGGTTGGACGTACCAAAGCCGAGAACAATTGCTCCGTCATCTCAATCAACGAGGGGCACAGGACAGTCCTTGTCCGTTCATCTACGTGACGCACCAAATCGAGGGAAATCCTTCCCACAGTCACACATGTGGCACTGCTAAAAGAAGGTAAAAATCTTTCAAGCGGGGCCAAAACGAGAGAGTCATTACCGATGAGATTTTTATCATCACTCTATGGTTTGTCTGTGAAAGTGACTTGGGTCCAAGATCGACCTTGGCTGCAAGTACTTTCATACAAAATGTTTTTATAGGATTGTACAAAGATATTTTTAATCATACAGATTTATCATACTAAGTTATGGTAAATCCGTAAGCCGAAAGGCTGAAAATTAGTTGAATTTCACTAGAAAATCTAGTAAATTATAAACATCATATATGTATTACAAAGTAGAGGTTATCACAATGGCAGGTAACATTTTAGGCACACAAGTATTTTATGATGCAGATTGCAATCTACAAGCATTAGTAGGTAAAAATTACAGTTCTTGGCTATGGTTCCCAAGGTCATGCATGCATTGAACTTGAAAAGAAAGCAGTATGGACGTACAAATCGGTCTTCGTGAAGGTTCCAAATCTTGGAAAGAAGCAGAAGAAGCTGGTTTCGTAGTAAAAAGAAACAGGCGAGGCTGTAAAAAGGTGCAGACGTTGTGATGATCTTGATTCAGATGAATTACGCAGAAACATATGAAAATCCATCGCTCCTAACCTTAAACAAGGTGCGTACTTGCGCATTTGCTCATGGTTTCAACATATCTATTCGGCAAAATTAAACCATCTGTTGACGTAAACGTATTCATGGTAGCTCCCTAAAGGTCCTGGTCACTTAGTACGTCGTCACATTCCAAGAAGGTTCTGGCGTTCCTTGCTTGTACGCTGTATACACGCAGATCCAAGCGGAGACACTGAAAAGTGGCATTGGCATGGGCATCTGCGTGGCGGTGGCCGTTCCGGTATTTTTGGAAACTGACTTCCGTCAAGAAAACTGAAACTGACTTATTCGGTGAACAAGCAGTACTTTGCGGCGGCGTATGTGCGTTGATGCAAACTGGTTTCGAAGTGTTGGTAGAAGCTGGCTACAACCAGTTAATGCATACTTTGAATGTGTTCATGAAATGAAATTAATCATCGACTTGATCGACGAAGGTGGTTTCGAAACAATGCGTAAATCTATCTCCAACACAGCTGAGTTCGGTGACTATATTACAGGACCAAAAGTAATCCCAGCAGCAGCGAAAGAGCTATGCGCGAGTGTATGAAAGAATATCCAAGACGGCAAATTTGCTGATCGATTCCTTGGTGACTATGCAGTAGGTTACCCATACCTTAACGAACAACGTAAAACAAGCTGGCACATCAAGTAGAAGAAGTGGGCGGGGAATTACGTAAATTGATGCCTTGGATCAAAAAGTAAGTCGTCACTTGTTTCGCTATGTAGCCTTGTGGCGTTCGTAACTAAATAGAAGCAAAGGGAAGAGCACGACATATTCCTCCGCAAACCGATACAGTGGTTAGGTTTGCTCCGGAACATGTCGTGCTCTTCTTGCGTTTGTGTGATTTAGGTAGTGAGGGAACGCCACAAAGGCTACTACTCGTAATGGTGTTCCTCAGGGTTGTTTCTTATTTCGCTATGTAGTCTGTGGTGTTTATGTAGTTAATTTGTACAAAGGGAAGACCGCGATATACTCGCAAACCGATTCTACGTGTAGGTTTGTTCAGGAGCATGTTACGGTCTTCTTGCGTTTATATGATTTAGGTGTAAGGAATACTCACAAAGGCTACTACTCGTAACGCTGTTCCTTAAGTGGTAGGTAAGAGTAGGTAGGGGATACTCTACTGATGATTATTACGTTGAAATTGTAGAAATGGTTGAGTTGATATTAGTTGTGAGTGCTTATATAGGTAATGTGGTATAGGAGATTACATACAATAGACTATAGAATACATAAAACTATATTAAAAATTATTCATTTCGTTTAAAAATTGGGGGTAGAAGGTAAAATAAGGAATTTTATTCAAAGTTTTTATTGTATATATTCGAAATATATAGTACCATAATAGGGATTATAAAATTAGATACAATTAAATTAGGTATGGGTACTGTCAAGAATTTTTGTGTAAACTCTTTAAGAAATAAATGCTCTAAGCAATTAAATGGATGAAAGTAAGTGAGCAAAACCTCTATGTATTCTTTCAAGATGTCGACTGTTATACTCAACTTGCTCGTGCATGACAACCGATCGATCGAAGAGAATCTTACTGTAGAAATTGTTCCTTTCGGTTTGTATACCGCTTTAAATGCTTATTGAAATTTTCAATAATATTGGTGCTGTAAAGACTACGTTGGATGCTTTCAGAAACTGTAAAAAGGTAAATAAGTTTGTTACATCCGACAGCATCCCTTGCAATCGAGGATATTTTCCCTGCCCAGATTTCTAAGAAGGACACTAATGCATTTGTAGACTTCTTCGGTTGTGCTGGAGTAAATAGGTTTTAAATCATCCAAAAATAGCCTTAATATCCTGCTTTCTAACGCACCCTTTAATATTGCGAGAGATATGTACCCAGCACCGTTGGTAAAGGCTAGTAGAGAAGATATTTTTACGTAATTAATCTCTTTAAAACCATCAGAAACAAGAAAGGTATGTCTTTTACACCGCGTTCTTTCATCGATGTTAATAAAGATTCGTGAAAGCAGATATACTTTCAGTTGGAAATAAAAGCATAATCGACAACTCTTTTTACGGTGTTAGTAATCCTACTATACATGTAATCCTTCTTTTGTACTGTATCTCTACGTACTGAAAGATAGGTGGCATCACAATAGACCACCAGATATTCTTCTTCTAGTTGGCGTTGATGAAAGACTCTACTTGCTCTTGTAGCTTAGATGTTATGTCAGATATGGTCTGAGTATAATAGCAACCATACATTTTCTCGATTAAATCAGCAATATCTTGTGTGTAATTCCTTTCTGTATAGGTGAATGATCGTCAAAACTTCTAAATCACTATGGGAGTGCGATTATAAGGCTAAGGATCCTATATTTTTAAACTCACCGTTACGATGAGAGGGATTTTTACTGTAATCGGTCCGCGTGTATGTTTACCTTTTCATAGTATCCATTACGAGAATTACCAGTGTTATATCCATTGACCGGTGCTTTTCATAACATAAGAAATCTGTTAAGTCTTCTTGTAGCAGTAGATTAATAGTTTTTCAACTTCAATACGGATTCTTCATTAATAAGATCGTTTACTGGTAGTGCATTTAATAAAATTTGTGTTAGTATTAGTCATAAGAACTGAACCTTCTTTTCTGTGATTTTTATTAGACACTTAAATCTTAAAGAGTTCAGTTCTTTTCAATATCTAACTAAAACATGTTTACACAAAATATTTTACACTGTCTAGGTATGTGTTATCGTGAATGACAGATACCATATTAGTGTTGTACTACTTTTAAGGTGTATCAATAGATATATTCATATTGCTACAATACAGATAATTAGTTTAAATGTATTCATATATAAATTTGGAACACATTTATGTATATATATTTTAACAGATTAAATTAGATTTAAATAGGTTTTAATGAATATTTATAAATCATAGGCATTGTCAGATGGGACTAGTAATAATGGCAATGTGTTATAGTAAGAAGAAAGGAATAGAATGTATGAACGATAATCTTTCAAGACGGCGTAAAAATATGCTATTGCATTGTTGGCAGTAACGACAGCAACAGTAGGGACATCATTTACCCCTAGTGCACCATGGGTGATGGCTAGTGAGGTGCATCTGGTGGTGGAGCGAACTCTAACACCACCTACGTTTAACCCTCCAGTATATACTGAAGTACCACTTTGATTCGTCATCGGAAAAGATAGAAATTCTTATTATCATGTGCAAGCAGGTGACAATGTAACTGTTACAACGAATACTTTTTACTGAAACCGATTTCAATGGAAATGTAGAGGCTACGTTTAACAATTTCATCGTAAAAGCTAATGATACTCTTGTAGAGGATAGTGATGACAGTGTTGTTGATAAAAATAACAGTGAACATGCTGAAAAAGGGTAGTGTAAATGGTGTTACTCGTAAGTATAAATTAACATTAAGTAAGGCATTAAAAGACAAAATTGATAAAGCAGCTACCGGCGGTGGTGGAGCGTAGCTCCGTCGAAACTTGAGAATGGTACAAATACTACTGTTGAGGGTGATGGGTACGGATGGCAATAAATATAAGGTTAATTTAAAATCTGATGTTACCAATATAACGTCCATATCAGGTGATGCTACAAATGGTTTGACTTTACATAGTGGAGATGATGGCACTGCAGGTAAGACTGAAGTAGCTGTTACCAACACAGGAGTGACTTTCACCACTAAACCAGCTAAAGGAAAAGGAACTACGATTACTATCAATGGTAATGGTATCGATGTATCTAGTAAAAAGATAACTGGTTTAGGAAATGGTGCGATAGCAGCTGGTTCTACGGATGCTGTTACTGGTGGACAATCACATAGCACAAATACCGATGTTGCGAATCTTAGAGTTACAAAAGTTAGATAAAACTACGGAACGTCATATTAAATCAGGTACCTATTCTGTTGAAAATGGAAAGGTAACGTTAACATATACTGATGGTACTGGAGCAGATGTACCTAATGAGACAGCCATCATTAATGGTGTAGCTGCGAAATCAGATCTTTGGAGTTTATCCATCAATAATGGAAATGGTGCTACGGATTTAACACCTGCAACTGGTAAAGTTACGCTAACAGCTGGAGATAACATTGACATTCAAAATAAAAATGGAGCAGTGACGATTTCTGCAAAAGATGTAGTGAAAAGTGTTACCTCCGCAACACCAGAGGCTGTAACTGTAAATAATACCAATGGTGCTATCACACTTACAGCAAATACAGCAGGAGATATTACAAAAGCAGCGGATGCAAATAAACTTGTAACCGCAAGCGTAGTCAATACAGCAATCACTAATGCAACAAATCCATTGGCGGATAAAAACTATCCAATATCTCAGATGCTGGTAAAAAGTGATTACTAGCTTAGGTACAGAAGTCGTACAAGGTGATGGTGTTACAGTTGGTACAAGAACAGATGCAACAGGCAAGAAAACTTTACACCATTTCTGCAAAACCAAACTTTGTAGCTGGTACGAACACAACTCTTGAGGGTGATGGTACAGTGACTAGCCCTTACAAATATAATGTAAACCCAGCGTTAACAGGGATTACATCGATTACCGATGTAACAATGGACTCAACATTCACTGGTGCAGGTACTGCGGTAACAATCAATGGTAATGGTGTTAATGTAGGTGGTAAAAACATCACTAACTCTAGCAGATGCAGCATTAACAAAATAGTTCTAGTGATGCTGTGACAGGTAAACAATTACATGAAACAGAATGAAAAAGTTGAAGGTAAATTAGATAAAACAGAGGAACGTCATATTAAACCGTCCACGTATACAGTGACCAATGGATCTGTAATATTGGGTTATGTAGATGGTGAAAGGACATGATGTGGCAGATCACAACCACAATTAATGGTATAGCTTCCCACATCTGATGTGTGGAAGTTGGGAGATTAAGAATAATGGTGACAAAACAGCTACCGCTATCACTCCAACTGCAGATGGAAAAGTAACATTAAAAAAGCAGGCGATAATGTATTCCTTTCATCTTCTAATGGTGAGGTAACGATTTCTGCATACAGTGAAATCCATTATCTCCTGGTGATGAGAATAAATTAACTGTTGCTAACAATAATGGTGATATTACAATAACACCTGTAGTGGCTGGTGATGTTACAGCTACTGGCGATGCAAATAAAACTTGTAACCGCAAGCTAGTCAATACAGCAATCACTAATGCAACAAATCCATTGGCGAAAAATGAGTTTGTCCAACATTACAGATGCTGGTAAAAAGTGATTACTAGCTTAGGCACAGAAGTCGTACAAAGGTGACGGCATTACAGTTGGTACAAAAACAGATGCAACAGGTAAGAAAACATATACTATTTCTGCAGTAAAACCAAACTTTGCAGCTGGTACGAACACAACTCTTGAGGGTGATGGCACAGCAGGCAGCCCCTTACAAATACAATGTAAATCCAGCGTTAACAGGGATTACATCGATTACAAATGCAACAATAGCAGATGGAGATGGTACGAAACTAACTATCGATGGTGATAAGTTATCCGTAGTGAACAAAAAGGTACTGACACACAACAGTGACAATCGGCAAAGATGGTATCGATGTTGGTGGTAAAACACCACTAACGTGCGCAGGGTCCAACAAGGGTGACAAAAGATGTAGCCAATAAAGAATATGTAGATGCTCAAAAATGCGGGCTTAAAAGTTCAAAATGGCGATAATCCAGCGGAGCTGTAACACCAAAAGATAAAGTGATTACATTAAAAGCTAGTGCAGATACAACTGAGGATGTAGCAACTCCTAAAAAGGTCTTTTAATTACTAAAGACGTCAGGTCAATATCACAGTTGGTCTAGATAAAGCGACTCGTACCACATTAGACAATGCAACAACTTTAGGTAACGTACAGCATCTGATGGTCGAGATGGCAAAGCGGGTGTAGACACAGATGGTGCAGTGGCAGCTGGTACAGCAGGTGCACAAAGGCCCAACAGGTAAAGACGGCTTAAACGGTAAAGACTTAACATCTAAAAGTCAATGCACTTCGTAACGGCGAAGCGGGTACAGTAGTGTATACAAATGCTGTTGGCGATCGTCTTGTGAAAGCAAACGATGGCAATTACTATAAAGCTGATGAAGTAGAGCTTAATGGAGAGAGACAAGGAGCAACTGCAGTTCCTACCGAAGATGTAATTGCCAGCCTAGTATCTCCAGATGGTACAACAATTGGTGCAACTATATAAAGTTATCCAATATTGCGAATGGAACAATTTCTGAATCTCTAAAGATACTGTAAACGGTAGCCAATTGTTCAACGAACGTTACAAGTCCAGTGATTTTCGTAGATAAAGATGGTAACAAGTATTCAAAAGGGCAGACGGTAAATTTGTTACTAAAGCTGGTGCAGAAATTACTGATGCTGATGAGCTAGCTAAGATTCACACAAAGTGAATGCTACTGATCGTGACGGTGGATAATGCGGCATCTGCAGTTAATAATTTGACGAGGTACTACATACCTAGATAGAGAGTGTAGAAGGTGCAAAACAGGGTATAAAGTAGCTAACTCTGCAGTGAATGTAACAGATTTATATGCAGCTACAACTGCAATTCTTAACAAACCAATTACGTTCATCGGCGACAATGATACGAACGATACAATCGAGCGTAAATTAGGTGAAACCAAAAACCATGGCGGTAAGAATATCACTGTGAAAAAGATGCTAACAATGCAGATACATTTGAATGTAGCGTTACAACCTACATTGACAGGTATTACGTCTATTACAATGCGGCTCCAGTGGATTAGCATAACCTAATGCAAAAGTAGCAAGCACTATATTAACAATTGATGGTGATAAATTAACTGTAGAAAACAAACAAGCTAATGGTGCAAAATCAACAGTGACAATCGGTGAAAGATGGTATTAATGCTGGTAATACAAAAATCACTGGTTTGTAGATGGCGAACTAAGTGATAATTCTACAGATGCTGCAAATGGTAAACAGCTACATACGGTGAAAGCTGCAGAACGTCATATTAAAGCTCAGAAACTTACACAGTGAACAATGGTACTGTGACGTTGGAAATGCGTTGATGGTGAAGGAAAAGATACAAATGAAAACTACAACGATTTCTGGTTTAGCAACGAAATCGGAATTATGGAATTTATCTATCAAAAATGGCAATGATAAGGCAGAAGATGCCAACACCAAATACAGGTAAAAATTACGTAAAAACTGGAACAGATACAAGTACTGATGACACAACTCCTAAAAAGGTCTTTTAATTGCCAAGGACGATCGGGGCAACATTACAGTTGGTTTAGATAAAGCATCTCGTACAACACTAGACAATGCAGTGAATGGAGGTAATACAGCCTCTGACGGTCGAGATGGTAAAGCGGGTAAAGATGGGCAAGGTGCAATTGTAACTGGTTCTGCAGGAGTGACAGGTCCAACAGGTAAAGACGGCTTAAACGGTAAAGACTTAACATCTAAAGTCAATGCCCTTCGTAACGGCGAAGCAGGTACAGTAGTGTACACAAATGCAGCTGGTGAACGTGTAGTGAAAGCTAACGATGGCAATTACTACAAAGCGGATGAAGTTAATGCAGATGGAACAACAGTACAAGGAGCTACTAAAGTAGATACAGCCAATGTAGTTGCTAGCCTAGTTTCTCCAGATGGATCTACTGCTGCGACAGGTGCGGATAAAAAAGCAATGACTAAGTTATCTAACATTGCGGAAGGTACCATTTCTGCTACTTCTAATGATGCGGTGACTGGTCGTCAGTTGCATGATGAACGAGTAACAACGCCGGTTATCTTTACAGGCAAAGGGAGATGCAGGGGTCAAGTCTTCAAAACAAGAAGGTAGGTTGTGTGAAAGAAGATGGTACTAGAGTATACAGGTACTGTATCCGCTAAGGTGAACAGTGGTACTCCAACAGTTGTAAATAATGTAGCATCTGCGATTGAAACAGCTACAGTAGCAAATGCGGCAGATCCAAAACATGTTACTTTCAAAGAAAAATTAACAGCCGCAGCGGGTAATGATGCTACGAAACATGCAGTGGTGAATGTAGAAGATTTACACAAAGCTACTACGTCTGCTAGCGACTCTACTGTAGCAAAAGGTCTTGATTTCTATGGCGATGATACAAAAACTACGGATAAAGTGCATCGTGATTTAGTACGCGTTAAAAATTCAAGGTGCTGATACATATACTCGCAAGGATACCGATACGACTGGTACGACTAACATTCGTGTCACTAAAAATGCTAGTGGTGATGGATTGAATGTGGCGATGTGCAAATACATTGCGTGGTATTACATCTAATACAGAATGGTAATGGTGCAACAGATGTGGCATCGACTACGATGAGATATCACTGCGTATGGGGTAGAAATACGAATGCACAACCAGCTGCCAATGGTAATGGCAAGCAAAACTACAGTGACAATCGGCAAGAGAAGGTATCAACGCTGGTGGCACGAAAGGTTACTGACGTAGCCGAAGGGGCGATTAGTGAAAGATTCTACGAGATGTTGTCATCGGTGACAGCTACATGCTACGAATACAGATGTGGCTAATTTAAAATTAACAAAAATTGACAGAAAGCTGATGATGTGCATGTACAAGCTGAGTGAATATGCTGTGAATGATAAAACAGGTACTGTTGAGTTAACTCTTGCAAAAGGTGAAAATGATACAGATACAGGTGAAAGTAAAGATTAGTGGCATCATGTAACCCTGCACGGTGTTATCAATACTATGGATGCCTATGGGCTGAGATTGAAGGCGATGAAAATACATCGAACAGAACAGCTTGAAGAGAAAGGTATGTTGCAGTTCATGGATCTTCTAACTACACCAGATGGAGCAACGCAAAAGGCTGGCATTAACACTATCAGCGAAAGCGACAGACAAAAACTTTGATGTAAAAATTGTCAGATACCTTAACAAATATGAAAGGATTACCTTTGCACCAACCACTCAGGGGCGGAGCCTCTGTGAGTCTAACATCTGCAGGCCTTGATAATGGTGGTAACACAATTACTAACGTGGCAGCTGGTGTGAACGATACTGATGCAGTGAATGTGTCGCAGTTGAAGAACTTGGCACATGCTGCAGTGAATGTGGATAGTCGAATCAATCGTCTGGGCGCTCAATCTGCAGCAATGGCTGGTTTACGTCACTTACATATGATCCATTGGACCAACAACAATCATGGCTGGCGTAGGTACTTACAAAGGTCAAACTGTGATTGGCGTTAGGTATTGCACACTATAAAAACGAGTCTCTCTTATTCCATGCAGGAGCATCCATCGGTATATCCTAATGAATTGATGGCCAATGCAGGTGTGAGCTGGAAATTCGGATCCCGTGCAGATGAAACTGCTGTGAAAAGACACATTCCGTCAAGGCCCGATTAGTTCTTCCTATACATTACAAGATAAAGTATCCGCCTTAGGAAGCTGCAAAATCAAATGCAAAAGCTGAAATTAATGAGTTAAAAGCACAATTGGCAGAGGTACTTCAATATATTAAAAAGCTAATTGATAGATGTTCCTGTGCGTAGAACCTGTGAAAGTACTTGCTTTCACAGGACCTACCATGGTATTGAACTAGCTCCATGTTGTATACAAATGAAAAAGGCGAAATTATTATATTGAAAGCGCAGTTAGCGAAATATTTCAATAGAGTAAGCGTAACTATTGTATGTACGAATCGTGTGGATATATTGTATAATGTGATGTAGAATGAGTAGGATATGTTCTTGTGGGATGATAGAATAGATAATCAATGACTAGACAGGAGATACTATGATGAAGAAATTACTACAACAGCAGCTTTGCTGGCAACAGCAACGTCTGGATTTGCCATGGGAGATCCCCCTATCTCGACCAAAAGAATCCAGACCATATAGTAACACCAGCCGTAGGCTATGAAATTCATTCGTTACACCAGAAACAGCGGCAGCCTTGGAAGAATTAGGGGCTACCTTAGAGCGTGTATAAAGTACACAAAGACTTAGTGTATCGTCATGAGCGTGGTGATCGTTTGACGGATCGTCAACATCGTTATGCGGCACATGATGTGAACCATGAGTTCTTGCGTGTCCTAGACTGGTAACTCTGACAAACCGCGTGGAGTTCTTTAAACGTGCGCATAATTGGAATGGGGACAACAAATACGAACACACTGCGAACTATCAGGTGTTCTGAACAAACACAATAAACGATGCGAAAGAAGCGGTGAATGGATAGTAACAGCTATGGCTGGAATGTATTGCGCGCTGTCCGTCAAGATGCATTGGACAATGTGAAAGCCGTATGTTTGATCGAAAAAGGTGAAAACAGCAACTGGTGAAGACATTGCAGAATGCGTGTCACAAGCAGCAGCTAAACACGCATTGACTGTGAATCAAGAAGAACTTCGTTTTACATCAATGAACTTGTTTGAGTATACAACAAAACAAACAGCTAAAGAAACAAACAAAGAACTAGACCATGTGTTACAATAGGATGAACTAGTGTAGAGTATGTGGTACATGCTCGATAGAAAGAACCATAATCAAAAACCGTGAGGGATTGTTGTGGCTCCTTTGGTGTCAAGTGTGGAGGTACTTATATAAAATGGCTCTATAATAAATGTTGGGGCTGCTCATATAAAAAGTAGTTGATACCAATCTTCTTTAGTGTTACATATGAAGGTGTGATACATTGGATGTATATATGGAAAGTAGCCTACACCTGCAAAGTCATATTATGAAATACTTGCAGGTGGTAGCATGTTCTCTAGTGTGATTGGAAGTAAGGCATGATGAATAATGGTATGAAATACTATGGGGGCATTTAGAGGTATCCTACTGTTGGTGCTTTCAGATATGATATAATGAAAAGTAGATTTCCTAGGGTTTGTAAGATGCAGGATATGCGAGAGATAGATGTTTACAATAGATGTTCTTACAAGAAAAAGGAGCATGCAGATGCAAGAGAGTTTGTAGTAGGCGGTTTATATCGTCATTTTTAAAAGGCATGTTATACTATGTTATCGACATTGCTATCCATTCCGAGACGGATGAGCCTCATGTGGTGTACCAACAGCTCTACGGAGAGCGCAAAACTTTCGTGCGCCCTTTGATGATGTTCGCCAGCGAAAGTGGACCATGAGAAATATCCAAATGTGGAGCAGAAAGACCGCTTTCAGTTGGTCAATGGTTGGGATGAAGAGCAGCAGTTGCGCTGAGGAGGACCGGATGGACAAAAATATTTTTCTTCGATATGATAATACCTTAGCGGTCTGGCGGATGGAACGATTCCTGAAAGCGCGCAGTACTCCTTGGAGTATTTGCAGGATATAGGGCATCACGTGGCACTTGCCACAGGCCGTTTGCAGGCAGATGCCATGCGGTTTTGCTAAGATGGCACAAACGCCGAACTTTGTAGCTGATGGGGGCTATAGCATTACAGAAGATTACGAAGTGCAATGGATGCAGGGTATGGACGGGACCGTGTGTGCAGTACCTCAAGTATTTGACGAAACACAATGTGCCTTGAGGTGTGACCCATAAAAATGACTTTGTCCGCAGTACTCCTTATAGAAAGTGTTCTGGACTGGGATGCGAAATGGGATATGATGCAAAATGAAGTCGTACCAGACTTGGTGCCTGAGGATATTGAGCACTTTACAAGGTCTATGCTTTCATCACGAAGAAGAGGAACAGCGCCGTGGCATTGTGCATATGACGAAGGACCTCATCCGCTACGGAGAGAGCTGTGTGCTATTTGAACCGATGGATAGGCCTATGGCATTCGGAAAAATGATCGATGGCTTTGGCGCATCGTACCAAGACGTCATCGTATTCGGCGACGGCTAATGACCTGTCCATGTTCCGACCAGATTGGCTGAACATTGCTATGGGGAACAGCCGTGACGTACTGAAAGAAAAAGCTGACTACGTCACAACATCCTGCCATGATGACGGAATTTATAAAGCTTTTGCAATATTTTTGGGTTTATACCGAAAGCAGTTTTAGTCAATACGTAGTGAGGGCAAAACACAATATAATAGGAACAGCTAAAATTAGTAATAGTTATATTATGTAAAGTTACTTTAGGCTCCCTTTTAGAGTGTAAAAATTTTTAGCTTTACAGATTAGCATTTTTGTGATATTGTGTTGATGAGTAAATAGTGCCCTTTGTTGTGAGGCACTTCTCGGTATATGGGAAAGCTGAAAGCATAGGGCTTTTTATGGAAGGTGCTTATGAAAAAAGAGTTAGCTAATATTGGTGGATGGAAGCTTTTTATCAAAAACGTATGTACTCTTTGAAAAATATAAAAGATCCTAAGAGTGCAGTGAGACTATTGAATATTGTTATAGGCATTTTAACGCGGCAGACCGGTATGAAGAATATTCCTTATATCGCATTTTTATTATGATTGCCCACCTAGTGTGAAAGAGGTATATCATCCATTAATTAAAAAGTTGTGAAATTGAAAGATTCTGACCAATATAAATGGATGAGTGAATTTTTAAAAAGAGTTAAAAACAAGAAGAAAAAGTTGCACTAAGATTGGGACGATTAAGCGACAATGATGTAGTTTATAATTTACGACCAGATATAACCAAAAGATATTAAAGAGGTGCCATTTCAGTTGAGGATATAAAGGAGTCAGATTTATATCTTTCAATTGGTCAAAAAGGTGTCGATATGAAATTAGGTGTTGATATAGCATCATTATCATACAAAAAGCAAGTTCAGAAAATGGTTTTAATTGCTGGTGACAGTGACTTTGTTCGGCAGCGAAGTTGGCTAGAAGAGAAGGATTGATTTTGTGCTCGATCCATTATGGAACAGTATTAATGAAGATTTACATGAACATATTGATGGACTGAAAAAGCTGTATAAGTAAAAATGGTGAAAAATAAAAATAGTACTGGTGATATATCATTGGTAATGTGATGTGAAAGTAATTTGTAGTTAGCAACGATTCATTATGAATGAAGTGGATAGTATACTTTCACCATAACTATATGAGCGGTTTGAACATCAAAATTAGTTATAGTATAATAAAAGCGTAGATATATCGAAATGGGTCTTAAAAGGAGGACATACCATGGATTTAATTCAAAGTTTAAAAAGAACAAGCGAAAGCTTGGGTAAAAATCTATGTGCCAGAATTCGAAGATAGCCGTGTCATCAGAAGCAGCGGCTGCGATTTTGAAAGAAGGTTTCTGCGTGCCTGTGATTGGTTGGTGCAGAAGATAAAATTCAAGCAGCAACAGCAGCTGGTGTATCTTTGGAAGGTGCTGAAATCATCAGCCCAGCTACATTCGGCGAATTAAACAAAATGGTAGATACATTTGTAGCAAATTGCGCGCAAAAAGGCATGACACCTGAAAAAAAGCGCACGCGACTATGACTGGCGATGCGTTATTCTTCGGTGCTATGTTAGTGCGTTTAGGTTTGGCTGACGGCATGGTTGCAGGGTTCTGCTAGCCCTACAGCAAATGTACTTCGTGCAGCTATCCAAGTGGTAGGTACACAAGCTGGTTTGAAAACTGTATCCAGCTCTATGCTTGTGATCACTGATAAAAAAGAATACGGCGATGACGGATTATTGATCTTCTCCGATTGCGGCGTTATCCCTAACCCAACATCTGAACAATTAGCTGATATCGCTGAATCCAGCGTTGGTAAAAAGCTCGTTCCGTAGCAGGTATGAAAGAACCTCGCGTATCCTTCTTGTCCTTCTCCACAAAAGCGATCTGGCTCTTCTCCAGAAGTTGATAAAGTGGTAGCAGCCGTAGAAGACTTGAAGAGGCCGTAATGTAGACTTCGCATTCGATGGAGAATTGCAATTAGATGCATCCATCGATTTCCATCCCGTATGCAGAACATCAAAGCTCCAGGATCTCAAGTAGCTGGTAAAGCTAACATCTTGATTTTTCCCTGACTTACAAGCTGCGAATATTGGTTACAAAATTAGTACAACGCTTTGCTGGCGCTACTGCTATCGGACCAATCATCAAGGTTTGGCAAAACCAATCCATGACCTTAGCCGTGGTTGCTCCGTAAGTGATATCGTTGACCTTTGTGCCATTGCTGCAGTGGAAGCCAACTAAGTCGTCTCTTGTTACGTTATGTAGCCTGTGGCGTTGTTAACTGAATAGGATAAAGAAAAGTCATGGCATACTCCTTCTCAAACGGTATTTCATAATGTTTTGTTCAGGAGCACGCCATGAGACTGCTGTCGTTTGTGCGATGTTGTCAGTATAGGGAACGCCACAAGGCTACTACACTAATAGCGTTCCTCAGGGGATGTAAATGCCAATATAAAAATGTACAATTTTGACGATATAAAATGTACAACTACTCCATTATTCACTACATATCTAAATGAACACTTTTTCGCCCAAAAACTCACACCCAGCGTTTTCTTCTCCTAGATGTGAGACGATATCCTAATGGAAATATCTAATAATCGTTCCAACACTGCCTTGTAAATATATTTCTTTAACATAATCTTCTCAAAAACAACACTCTTATTTTGCCTGTGCAGGGATTTTTCCATAGTCGCCCTATGTTTATACCTAGCCTATTATACATACTAATAACGGCGAATATTCGCATACATTCATGGAGAAAATATGGTATATTCATGTAACCCTTTATTTAAAGAAAGGGGTGAGCCCTAAATGGGTGATTTTACTATTTTTGTATCGGCGTCTTTCTCGCCCCTATTCTTCAAAGGTATCTTGATCATATTATTTCATATGTGGTAATTGAGTTCTTCAAGAACAGAAAATAAGAAAGACAAAAAGGACGGTTGCCCCCGTCCTGTTTGCCTATAATGGGATTTTACTATTTGTTGAGTTAATTATATACCATATTGCCACAAAATACAAGAATTGCTTTTATGCAGACAATATCATATGTCGTTCATACATATATGATAATTAGTTTCAAATAATATAAATATTTTGCCTAATTCTATGATATAATGGTGTCATAGAAAAGTCATCAACGTGTTGTTAGGCTCATCTCTTCCTGCAACGGGAGGGAGGTGGTACTATGAAAAAGTTTAGAAAAATCGATATCTTGATTTTAATTCTAAAATTAATAGTACAACTCATTGATCATTGAAATAGACAATGACAAAGCCTAACGATAAGAGGTTCGCACCCTCTACACGTTGATGGCTCTTCTTGTTTGTAAGTTAAGTATAGCATACTTTTAAGGAAAATGCTATAGATAGTCACTTGTAATGTTATGTAGTCTGTGGCGTTCGTAACTGAATATGATAAAGGGAGAGTGCGGCATACTCCTCACAAACGGTATTGCATAATGTTTGTTCGGAGCACGCCGCAATCTTCTGTGTTTAATGTGATTTAGGCAGTAAAGGGGGACGCCACAAGACTACTACACTAACGGCGTTCCTCAGTAAAAGTCTACAATATACGTAAATGCCAATATAAAAATATACAATTTTTGACGAGAACACTTTTCGACTTCAAAAACTCACATCCAGCGTTTTCTTCTCCTGGATGTAGATGATATCCTAATGGCAACATCTAATAATCGTTCCAACATTGCCTTGTAAAATATGTTTCTTTAACATAACCTTCTCAAAAAGCAGCTCTCTTTATTTCGCCTGTACGGGAATTTTTCATAGTCGTCCTACAGTTTATATCTAGGCTATCATAAGCACACAATAACAGCGAATATTCGCATACATTCATGGGAAAAATATGGTATACTCTATGTAACCCTTTATTTAAAGAATGAGGGTGAACCCTAAATGGGTGATTGTAACTTTTTATGTATTGGCGTCTTTCTCGCCCCTGTTCTTCAGGTATCTTAATCCATATTATTTCATATATGGTAATTGAGTTCTTCAAGAATAGAAAATAAGAAAGCAAAAAGGACGAGTGCAACAGTCCTTTTTGTTTCATCCTATAATGGGGACTATAACTTTTGATTGTGTTAATTATATACCATCTTGCCACAAAAATACAAGAATTGCTTTGGTACTGTCAAGAATTTTGTGTAAACTCTTTAAGAAATAAATGCTCTAAGCAAATTAAATGGATGAAAGTAAGTGAGCAAATCCTCTATGTATTCTTTCAAGATGTCGACTGTTATACTCCTTGCTCGTGCATAGACAAATCGATCGAGAAGAATCTTCTGTAGGGAATTGTTCCTTTCGGTTTTGCATAACGCTTTAAACTGCTTGTTGAAGTTTTCAATAATATTGGTGCTGTAAAGACTACGTTGGATGCTTTCAGGAAACTGTAAAAAGGTAAATAAGTTTGTTACATCCGACAGCATCCCTTGCAATCGAGGATATTTTCCCGCCCAGGTTTTCTAAGAAGGACACTAATGCATTTGTAGCAGCTTCTTCGGTTGTGCTAGAGTAAATAGGTTTTAAATCATCCAAAATAGCCTTAATATCCTGCTTTCTAACGCACCCTTTAATATTGCGAGAGATATGTACCCAGCACCGTTGGTAAAGGCTAGTAGAGAAGATATTTTGACATAATTCACCTAACCCTTTAAAACCATCGGAAACAAAGAGGTATACCTTTTTTACACCGCGTTCTTTCATCGATGTTAATAAAGATTCGTAGGCAGATATACTTTCAGTTGGAAACAAAGCATAATCAATAACCTCTTTTTTTACCAGTGGTAGTAATCCCTATTAATACATGTAATGCTTCTTTTGTACTGTATCTCTACGTACTGAAAGATAGGGTGGCATCACAACAGACTACCAGATATTCTTTTTCTAGTTGGCGTTGATGAAAGACTCTACTTGCTCTTGTAGCTTAGATGTTATGTTGAGATATAGTTTGGCGAGTATAATAGCATACCATACATTTTTCTCGATTAAATCAGCAATATCTTGTGTTGTAATTCCCTTTCTGTATAGGGTGAATGATCGCATGCTTTCTAAATCACTATGGGTGCGATTATAAGGCTCAAGGATCCTATTTTTAAACTCACCGTTACGATCGCGAGGGATTTTTACTGTAATCGGTCCGCGTGTAGTGTTTACACTCCTTTCATAGTATCCATTACGAGAATTACCAGTGTTATATCCATTGACCGAGTGCTTTTCATAACATAAGAAATCTGTTAAGTCTTCTTGTCAGTAGATTAATAGTTTTTTTCAACTTCAATACGAATTGCTCATTAATAAGGTCAGTTAGTGTAAAATGTTTTGTGGGGAAAATAAAATAGCAAAAGAAGGTCATCCTTTGTTACAATGAATGTGTCAAAAACTCAAAGCAAAGGAGACCTTCTTATAGAATTTATTTTACAACAAGTAACAGATAATTGCACTGACTTTTTAACTTTTCTGAAAACAAGATATTTAATGATGAAGAAATGTACTCGTTCTTCCATCTCATGGAAGACTTTTCAACCACAATAAATGGTGTTGCAATTATGATGCTAGAGGTTTTTATCTAAATTAGATGACCAACTCTACAGAGGCTGTTAAGCAAGAAAAAGCGATATCATGTACAAGAGAAAGTCGAGAACGAGACAATTACTACTCAATGGGGAGGTGAAAATTGCACGAAGGTATTACAAAGATAAAGTAACTGGGGAGTATGTATATCTATTGGATGCATTATTAGAACTACCTTCTCATAAACGAATCGAGCCCTATTGTGCCAGTGAAATCATTAGGCATGCTACATCTGTGAGTTATGCTAAGGCAGCAGGAAAAGCTTCTACTCCAACTAAACTTTCACGGCAGTCTGTAAAGAATTTAGTGCATAGCCTGCCAACGCCACCGACTAAACTGCAAACAGATCTAGAACCAAAAGTCTGCTGAAACTGTGTATATTGAAGTGGATGAAGATCATGTGAGCTTACAAACGGGTAAGAATATTAACATGAAATTAGCCACAGTGTACACGGACAAAGTGGATGTTGGTTCTAACCGCATGGAGCTAGTAGAAAAAGCATTCTTTCACAGGGGTTAGAAACACCAGAAGAGTTTTGGATGCAGATAGACAGCTACTTGGCAGAAAGCCTATGTGGGGTAGCCCTAAGGTGTATATTATTGGGGATGGTGCTAGTTGGATTAAACGAGGTCTAGATGTGCTTCCAAATAGTGAGTTTATTTTAGATAGATTTCATCTATTTAAATATATGACAAAGATATGTGGAAAACAGAGCCGAAAAGAGTTATTTGCAAGCTTAGAAACTAATGATAAGGCAAGATTTGAAGCGTATGTGGAGCAAATGAAAGAAACGCATCCACATCGTATGAAACAGATTGTAGCAGGCGCTACGTACATCGAGAACCAATGGGATTACGCGCGGGCTAGCCTACTTAGACCTGATATTCGCAGTAGTACAGGCACATGTGAGTCATATTTTATCTGCACGTTTAAGCTCTCGCCCACTTGGTTGGAGTAAAAAGGGGCTGAAACGATCGCTAAGCTACGTGTACTCGCTGACAACAACGAATCTATCCAAGAGTTCGTCATGAGCGCATACAGAGGCGATACTTTCAATTATTTTAGTGGTGTAGAAACTACAAAAGTTCTATCTTCTGTGAAAGTAACCGCTAAGAAAATGCGCAAGCCATATTCATACATTACGTATTCGTCAACACCTAGAATTGGAATCCCAGGTGTAGAAAAGAAAAGTAACGGATGGTTACAAGCAATTAAACATGGTGGACGCAGGATTCTTTAGTAACGAGGAACCCTCTTTTAAAGCTAGGCAATTATTTTTCCAACAAAAACTTGACACCGTCATAAGGTCATTTACTGGTAGTGCATCTAATAAATTTGTGTTAGTATTAGTCATGAGAACTGAACCTTCTTTCTGTGATTTTTATTAGACACTCAAATCTTAAAAAGTTCAGTTCTTTTTCAATACTAACTAAACATGTTTACACATTTTACACTGTCATTGCTTTTTATGCATGCGTATAAAGGGGAAGTAGAAAATATAAACATGTGTGTGCGCGTTATCTATGCTTGCTCAGGAGTCGGATCGTATTCAAGCTGAGGGTGTATCGCCTATTAGAAAGGAAATTAAATAACCTATTTACGTGTGTAAATGTCAATATAAGAATGTACAATTACTCCATCATTTGCATATGATGACGTAATCGGTAAGAATCTCCAGATATACTAATGACATGAGCATAATGAAGTAGCCGATTAACAATGGTGCTAGCAACTCGTTCATCCTGTAATATAGAGAGTCCATTCATCGAAATTAATATTAGATGTAACGATTGTACTTTTGTTCATATCTCCAGTCAACAATCTGGAATGAGTAAAATTAGCATCGCCTCTTGCAGTGGTAAGTATCCAATTTCATCAATAATTAGAGCTGGTATCTTCCATAATATTTTAAACGAATTTCTAGACGGCTTTTTCTCGTGCTTTTTAGGTTCTGTATCAAATCATGACACTTAATAAAGTACGTACTTTCGAAATCTATTCTGAGCGCTTTCAATCCCTAAGGAAGTCGCTAAAATGTGCTTTTCCCTAGTTGTCCTATGTTTTTATACCTAGCCTATTATACACATACAATAACGGCGAATATTCGCATACGTTCATGGGAAAATATGGTATACTCTATGTAACCCTTTTATTTAAAGAAGGGGGTGAGCCCTAAATGGGTGAATATAATATTATTTGTATTGGCATCTTTCTCGCCCCTGTTCTTCAAGGTATCTTGATTCATATTATTTCATATATGGTAATTGAGTTCTTCAAGAATAGAAAATAAGAAAAGCAAAAAGGACGGTGCAACCCGTCCTTTTTGTTGAAACCTATAATGGGGAATATAATATTTGTTGAGTTAATTATATACCATCTTGCCACAAAATACAAGAATTGCTTTTATGCATGCGTATAAAGGGGAAAGTGGAAAAATATAAACATGTGTATTGCGCGTTATCTATACTTGCTCAGAATCGGACTATATTCAAGCTGAGGTGTATCGCCTATTAGAAAGGAAATTAAATAACCTATTTACGTGCCATACCATCGTCACAACCTTGCAGGACATGAGCCATTTTACATCCCTGAAAAACCAGCCCTACAAACGAATAGACGTGACTGATGCTTTGCACGACGCCTTTGGCTACCGCACCGATTACAAAGCCATGTCTAAATAAACTGTACGATATCTAAAAAGTTTCCAAAGAAGAAAAATAAGTTCGATAATTAAGTTATAATACTACATTTACAATGTTAAACCAAAGTCTTATGAAACCAGTAAACTACAGGCTTTATAGGTCTTTTCTGCCGTTGAAAGTGTCAAACTCGGAAGTATAGTATACTTTATTAGGCAATAGTAACGTCTCTTGTTGTTTTATCAAACTTGCGCTTTGTAGTTTGCTGGTCGTTAAAGTAGTAATGTTATATAAACAATACGAATAGATTATGTTATAATAAAAATTGTAAGAGTCATTGACGTGTTGTTAGGCTTATCTCTTCCTGTAATGGGAGGAGGTGGTACTATGAAAAAGTTTAGAAAAATCGATATCTTGATTTTTAATTCTAAAATTAATAGTACGACTCATTGATTGGTTTAACTAATTAATGAAAAAGCCTAACGATAAGAGGTTCCCTCCCTCTACACGTTAGGGCATTTCATATTTCACAAGTTTGAGATGAGCCTAACGCCTGCACACGTTGATGGCTCTTCTTATTTGTAAATTAAGTATAGCATACTTTTTAAAGGGAAATGCTATAGATTGTCACTTGTGATGTTATGTAGTCTGTGGCGTTCGTAACTGAATATGATAAAGGGAAGACCGCAATACACCCCCTCAGAAACGGCATTTCATGCATGTTTCTTCGGAGGTATATTGCGGTCTTCTTCGGATTTATGTGATTCGGTCAGTAAGGAACGCCACAAGGCTACACCTAACGGCGTTCCTCAGGGAAAAGTAATTTTATAATGTATATATTTGTGGTGATTAGTGAAGAGTTGGTTTCAAAAACATCAATGTTTTGCCTAATTTCATGATATAATAAGTACATAGAAAAGTCATTAACGTGTTGTTAGGCTCATCTCTTCCTGTAATGGGAGGAGGTGGTTCTATGAAAAAGTTTAGAAAAATCGATATTCTGATTTTAATTCTAAAATTACTCATAGCTCTTTATCATTTCTTTAATTAGAAATGAAAAAGCCTAACGAATAAGGCCTGATACACCTTAACACGATGAGGCCATTTCATTTTATACTTTTCGAGATGAGCCTAACGCCAAGCTACACGTTGATGGCTCTTCTTGTTTGTAGAGTTAAGTATAGCATACTTTTTAAGGGAAATGCTATAGGTCGTCACTTGTAATGTTATGGAGTCTGTGGCGTTCGTAACTGAATATGATAAAGGGAAGACCGTACACACCCCTTCTCAAACTATACAGTGGTTATGTTTGTTCAGGGTATGTTACGGTCTTCTTGTGTTTATGTGATTCTGGGTCAAGGAACGCCACAAGGCTACTACACTAACTACGTTCCTCAGGAGAAAGATACTTGTAAAGGGTGGCACACTTGCACTTTTACTTAGTTTGCTGGTCGTTAAAGTAGTCATGTTATGTAAACAGTTCCTCAGGGAAAGGTGATTTTACTATGTATATATTTGTGGTAATTAGTGAAAGTTAGTTTCAAAACGTATTAACGTTTTGCCTAATTTCATGATATAATAAATACAATAGAAGAGTCATTGACGTGTTGTTAGGCTCATCTCTTCCCGTCATGGGAGGAGGTGGTTCTATGAAAAAGTATAGAAAAAAATCGATATTTTGATTTTAATTCTAAAACTAATCATAGCTCTTTATCATTTCTTTAATTAGAAAGTGACAAAAGCCTAACGATAAGAGGTTCGCACCCTCTACGTTAGAAGCTCATCAATCTTTTATTTTCTTTCGAGATGAGCCTAACGCCAGCGCACGTTGATGGCTCTTCTTATTTGTGATTAAGTATAGCATACTTTTTAAAGGGAAATGCCATAGGTCGTCACTTGTAATGTTATGTAGCCTGTGGCGTTCGTAACTAAATGCGATAAAGGGAAGACCTAACACACCCTTCTCAAACTATACAGTGGTTATGTTTGTTCAGGGTATGTTACGGTCTTCCTGTGTTTAGTGATTCGGTCAGTAAGGAACGCCACAAGGCTACTACACCTAACGGCGTTCCTCAGGGAAGAGTGATTTGAGGCAGTAAGGGAACGCCACAAGGCTACTACACCTAACGGCGTTCCTCAGGAGAAAGATACTTGTGAGGGTGGCGAACTTGCGCTGCTTAGTTTGCTGGTCGTTAAAGTAGTCATGTTATGTAAACAGTTCCTCAGGGAAAAGTGATTCTATAATGTATATATTTGTGGTAATGGCAGAAGGCTTGTTTTTCCTTTGTGTATCAAGGTTGATAGAGTGGGATATATGAGGGCTAGCTTTCATATATTTGCAGTCAACTAATCAAAACTATGCTTTTTCGTGTAAAAATGAGGTAAGGCAAAATCGTTGATATCATGGGGCTAGGCAGTATACTTGAAGTAACAATACTAAAAATGGTAGACATATGCAAAAATAGATATAGTCTGCTTTGGTATGCCCTGGAAGGATCGGACGAGGGAGTTTGTGTTCGGAGCTTTCAGAGGGATGGATAGATATTAAAATAGGCTCAGGTTGGATGTGCACAATGAACTCGGTGAGGGATTGGTGTGTGGCATTGTCTGAGTGTACTATATTCCGTACATTCCTGGTAGTTGCGGCAAATGTAAACATGTATGTATTGTAACAAACGTAATTGTGTATGTATTGCAATAAACATAACCGTGTATGTGTTGCAACAAACGTAACTGTGTATGTATTGCAATAAACGTAACCGTGTATATGTTGCAGCAAACGTAACTATGTACATATTGCAATAAACGTAATGATGTACATGTTGCAACAAACGTAACGATGTACATGTTGCAACAAACGTAACGATGTACATGTTACAACAGACGTAATGATGTATGACGTTGCAACAAATACAAAGGTGTATGTATTATAAAAACATACATATGTGGTTACAGATGCTCATGGAACCCATGCACGCACACATGGCAGTGCATGGCTGTGGATATAGTGAAATGATATGGATATAGATGTGTGGCTTGTGTGGCGAGCGAAAAGGGTGCAACTATGATGGAAAGCATAGCAGTATGTTTAATGAATGTGAACGATTTCTGAAACGGGTCCTGAAAGATAGGGGTCTATTTAGCAAAGGGGCGGTGATTGCGTACCTTATTACGTATTGGGTTTTGTGGCACGGTGATATTGGGGATGCAGTATACGGTGCTACCACGATTTATACGGTACAAAGTGATAGTTATACAGGTGGTACTCGAACTGATGATGGTAACAACAAAAATATTTAACTGCAGGCTATGTGCAACGTGGTAATTCTGTCATTTTGGCACCAACAAATGCAGATTACGATTGGAGTAAGCTATGAACTGTATGGTATTGATTTAAAAAGATGGTGAGTCAGAAGGTGTACAAAAATTTGCTAACACTATCGTTCATGCGGCGAGTTTTAACCGGATGCGAAGGAAAGTGTTATCTTAGGCTATGCTGCTGTGGGACAAGGTCGTGCTTATGGGCAGGGCTACTTCACCGCGATTGGTTCTAGAGCCGCGTATTTGGATACAAGGGACAGCAGTTGGTAATCTCTCATTGGCGAGCGATCGAGCTACGGCGGTCGAGGTGATGTATGCGACAGGGTCTTCATCTATCGCCATTGGTAGTGATGATATATCATCTAAGTATACAGATAAGTTAACTGATGCGATGATCGAAAAAATTTACGGTGATGGTGATCTGCTCAACGGATGCTGAGAAAAGCTTTTTGCAGCGAGATACATATAGCTCAGGGTATACAGGATGAAAGCACACCCGCAAAGATGCTGTGGTGAATTGGGATAAGTTTAAATATAGTTATTTGAGGCAATAACGCTATCTATAACCCAACCTTCGCAGGGGGCTCAGGTGCGATTGCTATTGGTTCTCGCTCCATTCTTCTGAGGACGGTTCTACGCCATTAGTACCTTGTCCTATGCACGCTAGCAAGAGGTGCCACAGCGATGGATCTTCGTGCCTTTACTTCACGGGAGGCAGAAGGCTCTGTTACCATTAGTGAAGAGTCCAGAACATTTGCAAAACAATCGTTATCAGTGAGTAATCACAATGAAAACAACTCAAATCGGTGCTATGTCCTATGGATATAATGCAAAAAGCAGTTGGTAAAGGTTCCTTAGCATTTGGGTATAATGCCTTTGCCAATGCGTTTATCGATAATGATGCTGCGTATAAGAATAAGCATCCAGGAGAAAAATTCTGCACCAGTTAGTAATATTATCAAAAAACAAATGTACTAGCACAAAATCAGGATATTAGTGAGAGCAACGCATTACTGATTAGAGCACATTTAGAAAACATACAATTATATAAGGAGGCACAAAAATAAAGCGGTTTCGGCATCGTACACCCAAACACAAAAAGACACAGATGTGAGGATAGCCAAAGAGAATATGGTGGCCTCAGAGAAAGAAGTTAAGAAAATTAATTTAACGAGCACTAATGAATTATCGCTTATTAAAGCTGGTTTTTCTTGCTGGGCAATCAGTCATGAAGTAACGAAAAAGGATTACTGCATTAGTCAAAGGGTGTAACAAATCAAGACAAATATGAAACATTACTTCGAGATAAATTCTCACTAGATGTAAACAAAGATAAAGGAATACATGACCATTACTAGGAAGGATGATAAAGGGTAATGATGTAAAGATACAATTTATAAAACAAGAAGTACTGGGATAATGCCATAGCGATAGGTTATTATACGAATCATTTCGAGTAATTCCTCTATCGCACAAGGTTCTGGATCATACTGTAGAGGCGGATAGTGGTATCGGTATTGGTTCCTTAACCTATGTAGATGCGAAGGCAGCTAACTCCATTACTATTGATGTGGGTGCTCAAGTTCGGAAGAAAAACTCTATTGCTTTTTGGTACGCAATCTGGTGTGTATGGTGCTGGTTCTATGAGGGTTAGGACCAGGTGCTCGAGTTATAGGTGATAACAGCGTTGCGTGTTTGGATATGGCAGTATTAGAAAAGCCAATGCTGCTATGGGTCTTAATTGTAGGGTTCTCGTATTGAGTTTGGCGCTACTAACTCAATGAGTATTGAAACAACAATAGTATGGTTGGGGAAAATGCGACAAAGCTCTATCGCGATTGGGTGAAGGTTCTAATGTGACAGCATCATCAGCTGTAGCACTAGGTCGAGAGGTGCCTCTGCGGGCCTGACAACTCCGTAGCTTTGGGGTATCGTTCGAATACCTTCTACTATGGTAATCCTAATACGAGAAGAGCCAGTGTAACCTCGACTATTAATGACCCTAAGGATACGGCTCATTACAATAAAAATAAGGCTACGAATGTACATGGCTTGAGATATTGCTCCATATCTCCCAGATAGTGCAGGTAAAGGGATTAAGGAAAAGCTAGCTCATTTGAATACAGCTGCTGCGGTTATGTGTTTCCGTTGGTGGTTGGGATGCTAGTGTCGATGAAAATGGCAAGCCACTGAATAACAATGCCCAACTACGTGGGTTACGTCGTATTGTCAACGTAGCACCAGGTGCGCTGGATACAGATGCGGTAACGGTTGCCCAATTGCGTGAATGGACGGATAAGTCTGCCCATTTCTTGTCCTTAGCGGGGCGGATAAAAGAGCGCTACAGATTTTGCAGACGAAACAGCACCAGATGGAACTACAACGGTTAAGTCGAATTTTAATAATGATGGTGCCAAGGGGTGAACATGCGTTGGCGCTGAGGGTATATGCGGCAGGGGACAGGGAGCAGGGTCTATCTCTATTGGTCGTTCCAGCTTTTGGTCAAGGGACTAATTCCACAACATTAGGGTCCTATGGTTGGGGTCGTGGTACAGAAGCAACAGCTATCGGGTATCGTGCCTATAGCTATGGAGAACAATCTGTTGCCATAGGGACTCGCACTGTGACTGATTCAGATTGGGGGCGTTGCCATTGGTAATCGGGCTCGTTCTTGGAGTGAAGGTAGTAACGGTCACTCAGGCATCGCTATCGGTAGCAAAGCGACGGCTAATTATTGGAATGCCTTAGCGCTTGGTACAGAAAGTAGAGGTGCGTGGATGGCATTCTACAGCGATAGAGGGCAAATGCACAAGTAGGTATGCCAGAAGTCTTTGATGATAATGGCGTGTCCATGAATGATGTTTTAATTCAGATGGAAAAAGCCTCTAAATAAATCTAATCAAGTAGTCTATGAAAAACTGGTGAAACTGATACAGAGTATAATGTTAAGGAATATAGACCAGGAACAACAACGGTTGCAAGGACTTTCACCATTCAAAAACCATCGACCATTCATAACGCCATGGCCTTTGGACATGATGCGTCTGTTACGAATCAAAGAGTGCAATATAATGATAATGGAACGACGAGAGAAAAAGATAGTTAACTCAGCAGGTTCTATTGCTATCGGCACTAGTGCGAGTGTGAAAGGCTCCAAAACTCTGTTGCATTAGGCTTGAACTCTCAAGTAGTAGGTAGTTGATACAGTAAACTAAAAAGTACAGCTGCTTTCATTAATGAAACGAATAATGACCCAGGTAATGGGGTTGTATCTGTTGGTAATTCGGGCGGTGTGAAACGTCGTATTATTAATGTAGCTGGTGGTGCTAATGACTATGATGCGGTCAACGTAAAACAGTTAAAAAGCTGCTGTTAAATATTATAAAACCAATACCACTGATACAGCTAACCGTCCGGTGAATGGTATCGCTAATGTGAGTGCAAACTATAATGGCGAGGGTGCACTGGTACTGCATCGGTGACACTTGGTTCTTATACACAAAGCTAGTGGAAACTATTCGACAGCTGATCGGTCGTGATGTGATTACATCAGGAACTACTGCCGTTGGTATAGGTACGAATGTAAGTGCCTTTGGTGATTCGTCTGTTGCGTTAGGTAACAATGCGATTACAGGGTACACAAAAAACAGAGGGTTCAACAACAGTTCCTGTGGGTGCTCTTGAAGGGTAGCGATTGGTAATAATGCGACTGTAGAAAGTAAATATACGGTGGCTATCGGTGGTAGTGCAAAAGTATTGCGAGATACATCCGTTGCCACTGCTATTAAAGATGCGGAATCGTCTGTTGCCATCGGTGCTAGTGCTCAAGTAGTTGGTGCTAAAGAGCTTCTGTGGCATTAGGTTTAAATTCTAAAGTTGTAAATAGCGATACAAATACGAAAACGACAGGGAGCATTCCTTACTGAGGAAAAATAATGATCCAGAAAATGGCGTTATGTCTATTGGTGATACCGACAAAAACCGCCGGATTATCCATGTAGCTGGTGGTTCTGGTGACTACGATGCGGTCAATGTGAAACAGTTGAAAGCAACTGCTGTTAAATACTACAAAAACAAATTCCACAGAGACGACCAACCGTGAGGGTGAATGGTATCGCTGGTGTGAGTGCAAACTATAATGGCGAGGGTGCAACTGGTACTGCATCGGTGACGCTTGGTTCTTATACACAAGCTAGTGGAAACTATTCGACAGCAATAGGTCGCGATGTGATTACATCAGGAGCTACTGCCGTTGGTGTAGGTACGAATGTGACAGCCAGCGGTGAGGGTTCTGTAGGTGTGGGTTTTGAGCCAAAGCGACTGCAGGCAATGCCGTTGCTATTGGTAGAACACTCACGGCTAGTGGTGCTAATTCCACGGCTATTGGTACAACTGTCACAACCAGTGGCAGTAATTCCTTTGGCGCTGGTTCTAATGTGACGGTAAGTAAAAATTATGCGGTAGGTCTTGGTTATCAAGCAACAGCTAGTGGTGATAATGCGATTGCCATCGGTTCTAGCGGACAGAAAGTGGTGCGAATGTACAAGCGACGGCTGACAATGCTATTGCCATGGTACACGAGCAAAGGCCACAGCTGATTCAGCGGTAGCAGTCGGTCGATTTGCAGATGCACAAGGAAGCAGTGCAGTTGCTCTTGGTAATAATACAGTGGCAACCAATGATAATTCTATTGCTATTGGTGAGTCTGCTAAAAGTACAAGACGGAAAAAGATTCAAAAATGCTGCCGTACAATCTACGGGTTCCATTGCGATTGGTAATGGCGCTAGTGTAACGGCATCACGATACTCTGTGGCTATTGGTGTTAACTCTACCGTAGGTACTAGTGATACAGAAACTAAAAAGTACTGCTGCATTCACAGGGTGATCGAAAACAATGACCCTGGTAACGGCGTAGTATCCGTGGTAATATTCGTAACACAGCCGATGGTAGAGGCGTAACTCGTCGTATCGTTGGCGTTGCTGGTGGTTACAATGACTATGATGCAGTCAACGTGAAACAGCTGAAAGCTGCGGCAGGGCTTGGCAATTCAAAATGCAGGGGGCTACAACGGCTACTGATGAAAACTAAGAACAACAAAGTTACTTTTGAAAGCTGGCAATAATGTTACATTAGCTACGAGATGCAACAGATGGTACTGTTACGATCGATGCATCTGGAGGACTTAACTCTATTACAAGCGATAATACGGATGTATTAGGAGTATCTACTACTGCTGGAGCAGTCACATTGAGTCAAAAAGTGGCTACGACAATAACTGGTACTGGTACTGATGCGAATAAATTAGTCATCTGGCGTTGTGAATACGGCGATTGGTAATATTCAATTACAAGTTTCAAAGCTGATGCTGGTGGTGCCGCAGCCAATACAGAAGGCACTTTCACTCCAACAGCTAGTAAAAAGAAATTAACATCACTGGTGCTGGTAAAAATGGAGATGAAAAAAACAGACTTGGACGCAAGGTAGTAAGCGATTCTATTCCGATAATATTGGTACACACTTAAATAGTGATGGCCGTGTATTAGTTGGCTTGAATGATGAACTTTCAGTTAAAAATATTATTACCTATAAGTATGGTACTGATGGTAAACGAACAACAAATGCAGAGACTCATTAACAACGGATGGTTTAGCAGGTAATGGCACTGATGCACTAACGATTTCAAATGGCGACTATGCTAAGATTACGGTAAACAAAAGGTACATCTGCTACTGCTAAAGGAAGTATTAATGTCAATGGTTCTAAAATCACTGGATTAGCAGATGGAACGATTGCTACTGGTTCTACGGATGCCGTGACTGGTGGTCAATTGAACAGCAAATTATCTGAAAAAGCGGATAAAACTACTGTGAGACACCTTAACTGGTAAAGTGAATACGAATACAACAAACATTACTAATTTACAAACAACCGTAGACAAAAGCGATTACTTTCAAAGGTAACGATGGTCAAGAGGTTGCAAAAATGAGGCGAAGAGCTTTCTGTATTACAGGTGAAGGCACGGTACCAACTGGCACTAATACAGCGGCTAATAATATTAAAACCACAAAACTAGCAGATGGCAGTGGATTACAAATTGGTTTAGCAGATACATTAACTAAGATGAAAGGTATCTCTGGTACTGGCACAAGTGATTTAGTTATCAAAAATGGGGATAATGCAGTCATTACTGTGAAAGCACCTACCGGTACTGATGCAAAAAGGTACGGTTGACTTCGGCGGTACTAAATTAACGAATTTAGGAAAAAGGCACAATTGGTGCTGGATCCACGGATGCCGTAACTGAGGGATCGATTGAACAGCAAATTAGCTGAAAAAGAAAGCAAATGTGTCCGATCTTTACAGGAAAAATTAGATAAGACGGCGGAACGTCATATCAATTCTGGTTCCTTTAATGCAAATACTGGTACTATCACATTAAATATGGTGGATGGAAATGGTACTTCTAAATCAGCTGAAAATGTAAGCATTACAGGTATTCCAACAACATTAGGGTATAAAGCCAATAATGATACAGTGACTAAAAACTGTAGCGGTAGGTACAGGTTTACATTTTGTATCAGGCGATGGTACAGCGACAACTGCAAGTCTGCTAAATCGGGTATTGAAATCGTAGCAGGTGAAAATGGTAAAGTCACATTTGGTTTGAATGAGGCTACACGAAAAATCATTGATGCTGCAGCTAAACTTGGTAATACAGCGGTCGATGGTCGTGATGGTAAATCGGGCACGAGGCACTGATGCTGGTATGGGTGCAAAAGGTCCAACTGGTCAAGATGAGCTTTGAACGGTAAAGACTTGACTACGAAAGTCAATGCACTTCGTAATGGCGAAGCTGGTACTGTGGTGTACACTGATGACCAAAGGTAAGCGTGTTGCAGCAACAGATGGAAAATGGTACTAGCAGATAAAGTGAATGACGATGGTAGCAAAAAGCTGGTGCTACAGAGGTAACGGATGTTCAAGGGCGTCCTAGTGAATCCAGATGGCACGACAGCTCCAAAAGCTGATGATACAGCTAAAAAGCAATGACTAAATTGTCTAACATCGCAGAAGGAGCCATTACCTCTACATCCAATGATGCGGTAACAGGTCGTCAATTGCATGCAGCGAAAACAGAATTGGCAACAGCTCTTGGTGGTGGTGCGGCAGTGAATGCTGATGGCACATTAAAAGCACCTACGTATACCATCACAAAAGATGGGGCTACAGCAGGTACAGACACTGTACATAATGTAGGTGATGCGATTAGTAAATTAGATACTCGTATTAATACAGTGAAAGAAAGTGCAGCTCAACCATTAACTTTCAGTGCAGATACAGGTGCTAACGCAGTACGCAAACTAGGTAGTACATTAGCCGTGAAAGGTGGAGCTAACTTTACTCCAGTAACAACAGGTACTGGTATAACACCTGCAGGTACGAATATCCAAGTGAAATCTGATGCGACGAATGGCTTAACAGTACACTTAGCAGATACATTAACTAACATGAAAGGTATCTCTGGCAATGGTACAGATCGGTTAACAATCAAAAATGGTGATACTACGATTACGGTAACACCTAGTAAGTCAAAAGATGGTACTAATCCAGCGGTGCCAAGTACAGTAGACTTCGGTGGGGGCTAAGTTAACGACTACTTTCAGAGCCGCAAATGATACAGATGTAACGAATAAAAATATGTTGATGATGCCATTAAAGCGGTAAATCAGAACGGCAGCTGGTAATGCTAATTTGGGTTACAAAGCAGGCGATGAGGGCAACATCAAAAAAACTGTAGCTGATTACAACAGGGTTTGACTTTCAAAGCCGGCACTGGTACGATTGCGCCAACTGGTTTAGCAGTAGGTGAAACAAGTGCAACAGCTGCGACGAGATAATGTAGCAACAAAAACAGGTATTAAAATTACCACAGAAGCTAACTGGCATTGTGAACATCGGTTTAGATGAAGTAACTCGTAAAAGCTATCGACAATGCAGCGAATAAAGACTTGGGAAATCTATCTGATACTGGTAAAAAGTGCAGTTAAAACACTTGCTAATGAGGCAGTGAAGTTTGGTGACGGCAAAAACACCAAAGTAAACTCCTCCACAGCAAGTAATGTGACTACATACAAAATAGATGCGTATGATACTAAATTAACAGGTACTACTGAGGTTACAGTAGGTGCGGGTGATACAGCGGATACAAAATAATGTTCGTAGCTACACAATTGGATTGTCGCAAACTACGAAAGATACATTAGCAGTGCGCTACATTGGAAACAGCTATCGGTAAAAATGGTGCTGACGGTCGTGATGGTAAACCAGGTATTCTTCAGGAACGACGGCTGCTGGCGTGGGTGCACAAGGACCAACTGGCAAGGATGGCTTGAATGGTAAGGATTTGACTACGAAAGTCAATGCGTTGCGTAACAGTGGAGCTGGTACTGTAGTATACACTGATGACCAAAGGTAACCGTTTGGTGAAAGCTAATGACGGTAAGTACTACAAAGCTGACCAAGTCGACAAAGATGGTAAGGTAATTATCCCAACTGGTGGTACAGCTCCAACGGCTGCTACCCCTGTAGAAAGCACGTCTAGTAAATCCAGATGGCACAACAGTAGCGGGTACGGATAATAAAGCTGTTACTAAGCTATCAACATTGCAGAAGGGGATATTTCAGCTACATCTAATGATGCGGTAACGGTCGTCAATTACATGCAGTAAAACAAGATGTTGCTACGAATACGCAAAATATTAACTCTTTAACTACTAAGGTAACTACTAATACAAGTGATATTGCTGGTTTAAAAACAACTGTAGGAAAAGCAATTACTTTCACAGGTGATGATAACCAAAGGAGTGGACAGTTAGACACTACATTAACTGTTAAAGGGTGCGAAAAAAACTTTACACCAGGCACTGGAGCGACAGCAGGCGTGAATATCCGTGTGGAAAAAGATGCTACAGAAGATGCCAATGGTTTAGTGTTGAAATTAGCTGACACCTTAACAGATATGAAAGGTATCACTGGTAAAGATGGATTTACCATTTCCTCTGGTGGTGCGGATGCTGATGCGGCTAAAATGACGTTCAACCCTAAAGAAAACAACAGGTGGCACCACAACAGAAGCGAATATCTCTGTGAATAATGTGAAATTGACTGGATTAGCAGATGCAGAATTAAGTACTTCATCTACGGATGCTGTGACAGGTAAACAGTTATATGCTACGAATATGAATGTTACTAATTTGACGAATACTGTTGATCGAAAATACCACCAACATTACGAATTTAACAAAAACAGTGAACCAAAATGCTAATTTGGCTTACAAATCTGGTAGTGATACAACGGCTAAAAACAGTAGCTGTTACAACAGGTTTGACCTTCAAAAGCTGGTACAGGTACAGCAGCTGCAACCGCTACAACTACTAAAACAAGGGTATTGCAATTTCCACGGAAGATAATGGTGTTGTTAACATCGGTTTAGATGGAGCGACTCGTAAGGTAATCGACAAAGCAGCTAAGCTTGGTGATACAGCTGTTGATGGTCGTGATGGCAAAGCGGCGAATGGTAATACAGGTGCTGCAGGCAATGCTGGTGACCATGGTCCAACTGGCAAAAGATGGCTTGAATGGTACAGACTTGACTACAAAGGTAAATGCTTTACGTAATGGCGAAGCGGGCACTGTGGTATACACCGATAAAGATGGCAACCGTTTGGTGAAAAGCGAATGATGGCAACTATTACCTTGTAAATGAAGTCAATGCGGATGGCACAGTGAAAACTGCTGCAGCTGACTTAGGCAGGACAGAAGAACCTCAAGCTGTTCAGAATGTACAAGCACGCTTAGGTGAACCCAGATGGTACAACTACTCCAAATGCAACCGATGCAGATAAAAAGCATTGACTAAATTGTCCAACATCGCGGAAGGTACTATTTCAGACAAATCCAACGATGCCGTGACAGGGTCGTCAACTGTATGATGCTAAGAAAGAAGTGGGCGATATCATTGGCGGCACTACTATCGATGGAAATGGTAAGATTACAGGACCTACTTTCACAATTAATAAAGCAGATGGTACACCTGAAACTACTAACACGATTAAAGGTGCCATTGAAAAGTTAAATACAACGAATGTAGTCAAAATGCTAAGATTACTAACTTGATGGATGGCAAGATTTCCTTCGTTGGTGATACTGCAACAGATAAAGTAGAACGTAAATTAGGAAACTCTTAACATCAAGGTCAAAAATAATATCTCTGTGACAAAAGCAATTGGCTATAACAGATACGATTGAATGTAGCCTTAGCAAGTGATTTGAAAAATATCACTTCTATCACGAATGCAGATGCTGATAATAAGCCGGGCACTAAAATTCAGTTAGGTGCAAAATGAGTTGACAATTACGAATACACAAGCACCAGCTACAGGAGCGACTGCGGGCGTGACGAAAACTGTCACTATTGGCAAAGATGGTATCAATGCTGGTGGTATGAAAATCACGAATGTGGCGAAAGCAACGGACAAAGGCGATGCAGCGAATAAAGAATATGTAGATGATGCGATTAGTAACTTAAATACAAAGTTACGAATAATGCAAATCTACGATATGCTGAGTGATACCAATGTAGGCGCAGCTACTGGTGAAAATCATTTGAATTTAGCGTTGGCTACGGGTACGTTGAAAGTAGCAGTACAGCTAATCAAATTAAAACCGAAGCTAAGAACGGCACAATCACGGTATCCTTGCATGAAACGGTAACAAATCAGTTAGATAAATTGGGCGACACTGCATCGGACGGTCGTGATGGCAAACGGGTATTGCATCCGGATCTACGACCGCTGGTATAGGTGCACAAGGTCCAACTGGCAAAGATGGTCTGAACGGCAAAACAGTCACTGAAAAAGTGAATGCATTGCGTAATGCGAAACTGGCACAGTGGTGTACACCGATGAAAACGGTGAGCGTATAGTACGTGCTAGTGATGGCAAGTTCTATAATGCGAATGAGGTCAAAGCGGATGGTGCTGTAAAAAGCTAAAAGCCGAAAATGGTGGCAAGGAACCAATTGAGGTGACAACTATCAAGCTCGTCTCGTAAATCCAGATGGTACGACAGTTCCAAAAACAGGTGACACTACCGAAAAAAGCATTGACTAAATTGTCCAACATCGCAGAAGGTGCTATTACATCCACATCTAACGATGCAGTGACAGGACGTCAATTATATACAGCTAAAACAGAATTAGCAACAGCTCTTGGTGGTAATGCTGCGGTGAGATGCTAATGGTACTTGGACACCGCCTACGTACACTATCACAAAAAGATGGTACAACAGCTGGTACAGACACTGTAAACAATGTAGGCGATGCGGTTTCTAAATTGGATCACGTATCAATACATTAAAAGGAAATCCATTGACTTTCACAGGGGATGATAACAGGGTGAGACTCGTACATTAGGCGAAACCTTAACTGTAGAAAGGCGGTGCGAATCGTTGACACTACCGCAACGACTATGACTAATGGTGTTAATATCCGTGTGGTAAAAGATGCTACAAAGTGAGACTAATGGTTTAACTGTACACTTTAGCAGATATTTTAACAAATATGAAAGGTATTTCTGGTAATGGCACAAATGATTTAGTCATCAAAAATGGCACTAATGAGATTACATTACACCAGGTAAACCTGCTACAGGTACGACAAAGGCCGATCCAGGAACAGTAAACTTTGGAGATGCTACTGTTACCGTGAAAAACTTAGATGCGTCTATTTCTTACAAACGAATAGTGAAACGGCGAAAACTGTTAAATTGCAAACAGGGTTGAACTTTATCGAAGGTGATGGTACTGCTGCGACAAATGTGGATGCGAAATCTGGATTGAAAATCGCTACGGTACTGATGGAAAAGTTATTTTCGGTCTTAATGATGCAACTCGTACAATTTTAGATAAGGCAGCGAAAATTGGTATACTGCATCCGATGGTCGTGACGAGCAAAACTACGGACGGCACAGGCGGAGCAACTGGTGATAAAAGGCTTAACTGGCAAAGACGGCTTAAACGGTAAAGATTTAACTACCAAAGTGAATGCATTACGTAATGGCGAGCTGGAACAGTGGTGTACACTGATAAGGATGGCAACCGTTTGGTGAAAACAAATGACGGCAAATGGTATCCAGCTACTGCAGTGAGATGATAATGGTACATTAAAACCAGTACCAACTGGCGGTACAGCACCAGTTGAGGTTAAAAGCTAAGGATGTAGTAGCTAGTCTAGTATCTCCTGATGGTACAACTACCAATGCCACAACTGTACTGAACAATGTAGGATCTGCGTTGGCAAGTATTCAAAAGATACTGCCACAAAGGCTGAAGACACTAATTACTTGGATAAATTAGCGAAAGCGACAGATGGCACAAGTAAAGTAGCTAACTCTGTTGTGAATGTCACAGACTTGAAGAAAAACAGCTGATGCGATTATCGATAAAGGGTCTTACTTTTCAAAGGTAATGATGGTACAGATATTCCTAAAGCACTAGGATCTACATTAAGTATCGTAGGTGAAGGTAATTACGGTACTCCGGCGGTAGCACCAGCCACTGCGGCGAAGAATATTTTTCACTAAACATGTAACAGAAAATAATGTGACACGCCTAGAAATCGGTTTAGCAAAAAGACTTAGTGGGCATTACATCTATTGCGAGATGAAACAGATACTACAAAACCAATCACGAAGGTAGACATCGGTAATGATGGCATCACTGTTACGAATACCAACCAGTGCCAGCAGGTGCAGCAGCTGGTACACAACCAGTAGTGACGAAAACAACTATCGGCAAAGAGGAGTGAAAGTAGGAGATACTGTTACTCTTGATAAAGCTGGTATCTCTGGTAATGGTACTAATCCGTTAACAATTACCAATGGTGCAAATACTAAGATTACTGTAAACCCTAGTACAGCGACTGATGCAAAAGGTACTGTAGACTTTGGTGGCGCAAGAATCACAAATATTGCAGCTCCAACCACTGGTACAGATGCAGTGAATAAAAGCCTATGTAGATGGTAAAAATTGGTAATGTTGCTGACATCGGTTTATAAAAGCAAATGCTGAAACTACAACGAAAAAGTGGCAGTTGGTACTGGATTACACTTTAAATCTGGTACAGGCACCATTGCTAACTGATTTACCAGCAGGAGCCACAAGCCCAACAAGCGTTACAGATGGCATGACTACTAAAACTGGTATTGCTATCTCTACAGAAGCTGGTGGTATTGTGAACATCAGTTTAGATGAGCGACACGTAAGGTCATCGACAAAGCAGCCAAATTAGGTGATACAGCTATGGACGGCCGTGATGGTAAAACCTGGTACAGGTGCTAATGCTGGCATGGGTAGAGATGGTTTAACTGGCGCTGATGGCATGAACGGCAAAGACTTAACGTCTAAAGTGAATGCTCTCCGTAATGGTGAAGCCGGTACTGTGGTGTACACAAATGCAACAGAGACGTTTGTTGAAAGCTGATGATGGCAAGTTCTATGAAAGCTACTGATGTCGATGAACATGGTAAGGTGAAAGCTCCTGCAACGGGCGATCCTGCACCAGTAGGTTTGACGGCGGACAAAGTGATAGCAAGTCTTGTGTCTCCTGATGGAACAACAGCTCAAAAGCAACCGATGCAAATAAAAAGCAATGACGAAATTGTCTAACATTGCAGAAGGTGCTATTGCATCTACTTCTAATGATGCTGCTAACAGGTCGTCAAATCCATGCGGCTAAAAAGAATTGGCGGATGCGCTGGGTGGTAATGCAGCGGTTGGAACTGATGGTACATGGACGAAAGCCAACCTACAAAATTACAAATGATGGTAATACTACACCACATTCGGTGAATGATGTAGGAGCAGCTGTTACGAAGTTAGATGAACGTATTACTGCGGCTCGTACTTACACAGATACAAAAAGTAGGGCAGCAAACACTGCATTGACTGCAGCAGGCATGAATTTCAAAGGTGACGATACTACTTCGGTAGCATCGTGACCTAGGTACAGAATTGACTATCAAAGGGGCGAAACTTTGACCCTACCGCTACGGCAACAAAAGCTGATGCAGGTGTCAACATCCGTGTGGAAAAAGACCCAACAAAAATGCAAATGGTCTAGTATTGAAATTGGCTGATACTAACAGGGTATGAATGGAATCACGGCTAAATCGGCTACAACAGGATTGAAGGTATCCAATGGTGGAATCCAACAGCCGCAGCAAATGCAACTGGTAAGAATGAAGTGACCATTAATGAGCTGGTACGACTTTCACAAATGCACAACCAGCAGATCCAGCAGTAGCAAGTTCTAAAGCGACTACATCGACGGTAACACTTGGTAAAAAGATGGTACTGCTGAGTTCAAACATGAAACAGCGGGCACGATGGATAACAAGGTGACTATCGACAGCAAAACTGGCACAGTAACAGCTGGTAAAGATGCAGATAAACAAGTGACTATTACGGTACTGATGGTACAATTACTACTGGTAATACGGTGGTAGGTTCTAATATCATCACTATGGTAGATGGCACGAAAGCAGCTACGCATACAGCGGATACCACAACATTTGTAAATGGTGGTAAAGAAGCTACGCATAGTGCAGGTGGATCACTTTCACAGATGGTACAAATACAACGATTACGAATGCTAGTGGCATTACCATTACGCCATCAGATGTGAGAGCAACCTGTATCCTTGACTACCGCAGGTCTTAACAATGGTGGCAACCGCATTACGCATGAGCGGCACCAACAGCAGACGATGATGCAGTGAACAAGCAATATGTGGATGACCGCGGAACAGCTTCGCTATGCAGCGGATAGTACGTGGATGAACATAATGCAGCTGTGACGAACCATACAGTGAACTTGTTGGACGGCACGTTAGCAGTGAATGGTACAGCCGATAAAGTGGTAACAAAAAGCAACAAAAGACGGCATTACCATTGATTTGGCGGACGCTGTGAATAAGAAATTAGCACAGTTAGATGCGAAAAACTCTGACGGTCGTGATGGCAAGTTGGGCGAGTGAGCAGAGCGCTATTGCAAGTGCGGGAGTAACGAAAGCAGATGGCTTGAATGAAACAACAACTACTTACAAAGTGAATGCATTTGCGTAATGGCGAGCTGGTTCTGTTAGTGTACACCGATGCCGATGGCAACCGTTTGAGTGAAAGCTACTGATGGCAGAGTTCTACAAAGCTACGGATGTAGATGCAAATGGTAATGTGAAAGCTCCTGCAACAGGCGGTACTGCACCAGTGGGTTTGACAGCGGACAAGGTGATAGCAGTCTTGTATCTCCTGATGGGAACAACAGCTCAGATGCGTCGGATGCCAATAAAAAGCGATGACTAAATTGTCTAACATCGCAGAAGGGCTATTACGTCAACGTCTAACGATGCCGTAACAGGACGTCAAATCCATGCGGCTAAAAGAATTGGCAACTGTTCTTGGTGGTAATGCAAGCATCACAGATGCAGGTGTTTTGGACTGGACCGACTTTCAAAGTAACGAAAGATGATAATTCTGGGTACAAAAGAAGATGTCCATACAGTAGATGATGCCATTACTAAGCTAGATACTCGTATTAATACAACGAATACGAATTTAGAAAATGCTAAAAATGATCGATTGATAAAGGCTTAGATTTCTGATGGCAATGATGCAGCGGAAGCGACTGGCAGCATCATCATAAACTAGGCGAAAAATTAACATTAGAAGGAGCAGGTAACTTCACAGTGGGGCTACTGAAAGTAATAATATCAAAGTAGAACGAAAAGCTACAGCTGACGGTTTCGATATTAAGTTAGCAGAAAATCTTGCAGATATGAAAGAGATTGCTGGTAACGGTACGAATGATTTAGTTATCAAAAATGGGTACGAACAAGATTACTATCACAGCAGGTAAAGCTACAACTGGTACGACACCGGCAGATCCAGGCACAGTAGAACTTTGGTGATGCTAAGGTAACTGATGAAAAACTTGGATGCGTCTATTACATACCGTGCGAATGGTGCTACAGATGCAGATGCTAAGACCGTGAAGTTACAACAAGGTACTGATTTTGTGGCTGGTACTGGTACTATTGGAAATGCTACCACAGGGTACAGATGCAGAAACTACGAAGAAGGTATTGCAATCACCACTGGTGAAAACGGTAAAGTATACTTCGGATTAGATGCAGATACTCGTAAGACTATCGACAATGCAGCTAAAAATTGGTAATACAGCATCTGATGGTCGCGATGGTAAAACAGCGGACGGCACAGGCGTAGCAGCAGGTGACAAAGGTGCAACTGGCAAAGATGAGCGAACGGCAAAGACTTGACGAACAAAGTCAATGCATTGCGTAATGGCGAAGCTGGTTCTGTAGTGTACACCGATGCGGATGGTAACACCGTCTGGTAAAGCTAATGATGGCAAGTACTATAAAAGCAAATGAAGTCAAAAGATGATGGAACTGTGAAAACAGCGGCTGAATTAGGATTGTACCTGATGAGCCAAAAAGCAGTAGATAAGCCACAAGCACGTTTGAGTAAATCCAGATGGTACGACAACTCAAATGCAACCGATGTAAATCAAAAAGCCATGACGAAATTGTCTAACATCGCAGAAGGTGCCATCACGTCAACTAACGATGCCGTAACAGGACGTCAAATCTATGATGAAAGAATCAATGCTGGACTTATCTATATAGGTCAGATGGTAAGCAATTATTTAAACAAGCAGATGGTACTTTCAAACAATTGGATGGCACAAATTATACAGGCGCAACAAATACTGTTTACATGAAAGTAAATGGAACTGACTCAATGCTTGTAACAAATGTGAAGTCTGCTGTGGCAGGTATTTCTAATAGTGCAACGGTGAAAGATTATGTTGATAAATTGGATGCTGCTGTAACGAATGCTGATAAGGATCGTAATGCAACATCAGCAGTAAATGTGGTGACTTGAAAAGAAACGGCACATGCGATTATCGATAAAGGTCTTACATTCCAGGTAATGATGGTACAGCTATTTCTAAAACATTAGGATGCACATTGGATATTGTAGGTGAAGGTGCAGCTGCTACAACTACGGCTACGGATAACATCAGAACGAAAGCAAACAATGGTAAGATTAGAAATCGGTTTAGTAAAAGATTTAAAACACATTGACTCTATTACAGCGGGTAGCCCAACAGCAGGCTTAATACTTTCTAACGGTGGAAATCAGCAGCAACAACAGGAGCAGCTGGTAAGAATACGGTGGCTATTACTGATGGAGCAACTACTTTCACAAATACACAACCAGCAGACCCAGCTGTAACAGACTCTAAACCAACTACATCAACTGTAATATTTGATAAAAATGGCACTGCTAGTTTTGAACATACCAGATGGTACAACCAGATAACAAAGGTCACTATTGACAGTAAAACTGGCACGATTACAGCAGGTAAAGAAACTGACAAACAAGTTGTGATTAATGGAACTGATGGAACTATCAAAACTGGTAACACAACGGTGGATGGCACTAGTGTATCTGTCAAAGATGGTGATAAAACATCGACGATGAATGCAGATGGTGTAACTGTTGAAAACAGGGACGATAAAAACAAAGTTGGCTCTAAAGGTGTATCTATTTCTGATGGTACCAATGCAGCTGTTCACAGTGCAACAGAATCTAAATTTGTAGCAGATGGTAAAGAAGCATCCTATAGTGCAAACGGTGTTCACGCTAACAGATGGTGCTGATAAATCTGTGGATATCACATCCGATGGAACGACCATAGCTAATGGTACGGTGACAACAACTACTAAAGCTGGTGAAAGTGAATATGTAAATGGCAATAAAAGGTAACTACTGTTAATACAGATGGTGTGAATGTAACAGATGGTACGAATACTGCTAATTACACAGCTGAGTGGCATTACATTAAGTCCATCTGCATCTGGTGCTGGAACGGTATCATAACAACAGCAGGTCTTAACAATGGTGGCAATGTGATGCAATGTAGCAGCTGGTACTGTGGATACAGATGCTGTTAATCTAAAAACAATTGAAAGCGGGAAAACTACTTTCAGTGTTAACGATAAAGATGGCAAAACACAAATCATAATCTTGTGTTAACGACTACTACGGATGCCACAGATGGCCATACACATTACGATGTGAAATTAGCTGACAAAGTAACATTAGGTACTAGCTGCGAGATGCAGTTACTGTAGATGGCACAAATGGTAGCATCACAGCTGGTAAGATAGTAATGCTGTTACAGTGAGATGGTGCAAAAAGCAAGCATCACAGCTGGCAAGGATGACAAAGCTGTAAATCGTAGATGGTACCAAAAGCAAGCATCACAGCAGGTAAAGATGACAAAGCTGTTACCGTGGATGGTACAAAGCAAGCATCACAGCAGGTAGATGACTAAAGCTGTTACCGTAGACGGTACAAAAAGCAAGTATCACAGCGGGTAAAGACGACAAAGCTGTAACCGTAGATGGTACAAAAGCAAGCATTACAGCGGGTAGAGATGATAAAGCTGTTACTGTAGACGGCTACAAAAAGCAAGCATCACAGCAGGTGAAAGATGATAAAGCTGTAACCGTAGATGGTACAAAAGCAACTCTTGTTGCTGGTGGTACAGGACGACTACAGATAAATGCTATCAAAGTGACTATTAACGGAACTGATGGCACAATCAAGACTGGCAAGACAGAAGTATCTCGGGTTCTGCTGTAAGCATACAGATGCAACGAATGCTACTAAGAAAACTACTGTGGATGCTACCGGGTACAACTGTCACAGATGGTGTAGCAAATGGTAAAAAAGTTGTTACTACTGCTGAAAGCGTAACAGTTGCTGATGGTACTACTAAGACAACTACCAAAGCGGGCGAAACGAAATACGAATCCAATGGTAAAGACTTAACTGTGAAAACAGAGGGTATTACTGTCACTGATGGTAATAACACAGGTTCTATCAATGCTATGAATAGTACTTTCACAAATGCAACGAATGGTACACAAGTAGGTGCTACATTGATTCGTGTGAATGGTGCAAAAGCCAGCAGATGGTTCAGTTACAACAAATGGCATTGCTATTGGTCATCATGCTGATGTACAGTGACCAGTGTGAGCAACGGCTACGAAAAAGAAACTGGCAACTTCATCACTGGTTTGGATAACAAAACTTGGGATCCTAAAACAAATGGTATTGTCGAGTGGCCGCGCAACTGAAGATCGATTGAAAGTCGTTGACGATAAAGTCAATAAGGTCGTGTGTTCAGTGCGGATACTCTAGATGCTAATAAAAACCAGTAGAAGCTATGGTGGTCTTGGAGATACCTTATCTATCATGGTGGCGCAGATATGAAGGCTCTAACAGATAAGAATATCGGTGTTGAGCTAAAAGCTGCAGAAACGAAAGATGGTAAAGTTATGACACCAACAACGATGACTGTGAAGTTAGCCAAAAATGTGAAGATGGGTGATGGTTCTACAACGTATAATACATACTTAGTAGAATATGAGCGTAATCCTGATGGTTCTTTGAAAGCAGTGATAATAATCATGCTATTATTGCGAAGAATGCTGACGGTTCCACGAAATATCAAACAGATGCTGAGGGCAATAAAATTGCAGTGCGCACAGTAACGCATAATGGTGATGCGACATATTACACACTTCATGAAGTGGATAAGAAAGGTCATTTGATGACTGATGCCAAAGGTAATCCATTGACGAATGTAGAGACTGGCATTGGAGCTAATGGCATTGAAATCGTTTCTGGTCCGCACCATAATAAACCATCGGTTACATTAACTCAATGGTTTAAACAATGGTGGAAACAGAATCACCAATGTGGCACCAGGCGTGAGGCAACAGATGCAGTGAATGTGGGACAAGTTAACAGTATCACTACGGTATTGGATCGTCGTATTAACCAAACTGGTGCGAAAGCAGCAGCGATGGCGGCGATGAAACCATTGATGTATGATCCACTTAAAAATCACAAATCATGGCAGGATTTGGTGCTCAAAAAGAGCCCAAGCCTTGGCGTGATGGCCAGCGCATTACTTCAATGAAGATGTGATGGTCAACATGGGTCCTCAGTGTTGGTGCTGGAGATAACATGATGAATGCAGGCGTAACTTACCGTTTCGCGTGGTGATGACAGCATGATTCCTGAACGCTACAAAGGTGGTCCATTTCTTCTATCTGTAATGCAAGATGAAATTTCCGCATTGAAAGCAGAAAATGAACAAAGTGAAATCTAGAAAATGCACAGATAAAAAGCGGATAACTCTCAAGTACGGGCGGATAACGAACGTATGAAAGCCTCTATAGAAAAAATCATGGAAGACAATGCACAAATGAAACAAGATAATGAAGAAATGAAAGCACAAAATTAAAATGCTTATGGCTCACATGGGTATCAAATAATGAGAGCAATTCTATTTCTGACGAAAGGGCATGAGACTTTCATAAGAAAACCCTCCTGAGGTACATACCTTGGGAGGTTTTTATCGTTATAATAAAAAGTAATCAATAAAAATTATCAATTAGGAGTTAATATGAAGTTACCTATTTAGAACATAGCGGTTTTGTCGATTGAAGATGGCAAACGGGCTTATGTGTTGATTACTGGAAAGATCCAGCTGTGTGATAGATACATTAGTAGCACAAGGCTACGAGTTACATATCTTTGTATCCCATATCCATCACTGACCATTATGTGAAATCAATTTTCAAATAGTTTACCATATATACACAGTGTTTGGTACCATGAAGATGTGCCAGCATTGCGAGATGCTTTCAAGGAAGTGCAGGCGATAATAGATTCTAAAGAAAACTGATGCGGCATCTAATGTAGTAGTAAATAGAATTAAACAGGGATGCTTTAATGAAAAGACCAACTGTGCAGATGAACATCTAACAGAAGAGGTAGTACAACAAGTATTTTTCTTTGCACTCCATGGCAGTAGGCGACACATTAGAATCGGACAATCTAACTGTCACCATGTTTGGCTCCACTGATGAAGGGCATCGTTCTTAGTGGATACAGTACGTATCGCATCTCTCACGCAGGAGATTTAAACTGGTGGCATTGGTCTGGAGATACGCCTGAGAATATTGCAGAGGCAAAAAGCGTTAAAGAGAAAGAGTTTGCCCCTCTAACAGGTTTGTCTGTAGATACTCATGATGTTCCTGTAGATGCTCGGTTAGAAGTAGCCCGTGAATGGGGAACCTTAGACGTATTAGGTATGATGAACACGAAACTATTTATTCCTATGCATGCTAATGGACCTATTTGGGTGCCATCGGACACATTCCGACTATACATACCCAAATCAACGTTGCTGGATTCCAGAACAGCCAGGTGATGCAGTAGAGGAAGTGAAGTAAATGACACCATGGTTACAACGACATGGGCGACGGCTTTAGTAGTCTTGATGGCAGTCATATTCTAGTGACCTATCCCTTTCACAGAGATCGCTTCTGAGGGGCTCATCACGCATATTTCAGGCGCTGCCATGATTGGTGGTTTAGCCGACTGGTATGCGAGTGACGGCGTTGTTTACGAAACCCAGAGTTCCTTTCAAAAACGGCGCTCATCCCCTAGGAATAAAGAGACAGTTCGTGGAAATGGCACGGCGTACATGATGGTGAGACGAACTCCTTCGGGTGTCCCACATGTACGAGGTGCTGAAACAGGAACGTGTACCACAGCGGAGAGTGTCGTTTATGAATAGTGTCACTGGGCGTGGGTATGTTCAGTGTGTTTCGAGGAACTGAAAGACCATGTATTGCCCCATGGAAAGAAAATTTACTGCAAGAGCAATTGCTAGGTCAGTATCAAGAATGGTGTGGAATCTTGGCGCGTGACCTTTTGTGGTTGGTTTGTGTCGTCAACTCTTGGAACCAGAACAGAGCAGAAGTGATCGGATGCACATCAACCGCATGCTACAGCAGGTTGCTAGCAGCAGAGGGATTCGCCCTTATTTATTGGGGCTGGTATCCTCTGTGATGAATCGCTATATGCAGACCATTCTTTTTACGAGAATTGGCGTTAGCATTGGGTGGGGAGTCACTTTCACCGGAATACATACGCACATGATACAGGTGAAAGGCTGCGCCTGATTTGAGCCAAGAATCTTGCAGTCGCCCTTGGGGTCTGGGGTATATATGAAGGCTCGGTGGGCAGGTGGATGAACTGGCACAGAATGGACAGTGGCAAGGGAAATTAGAAGATAAAAAGAATGCTTGGTTCGCGGGAGTTCATCGAAGATGGCTATGTATGGAAGATACATTAGACCTTGCGCACTATGTCGAGCAAGGGAAGCGGAATTCATCATTTTGAGCGGTTGGAAGGTCTGCTGCTAAAAGGTCGTAAAGGCAGAGCGATTTATTCTATTCAATTGTGTTGCATGTGTTAAATTATGCACGCCCTATGGATTGAACAGATCGTCGTGCGTAGAGATGAATCTGATTCCACCAGAGGAAATTACCCGCATATTACAATCTAAATTGGGCTATGATTTGCAAATGATACGCATCAACGGATCCTGGTGGGTGCTATTTTAGGCGGTTTATTCTACGGATTGACCTTGCTGAGGAGGGATCCGTGAGCCCTCGTGTGATAGAAACGCCAAGAAATCCTATACAACCTATGCAAACCGCTTGCTGCTTAGCATGGCTGTTTGTTCGCCTTGGTGTGGTGGGGACAGTGGTACATCACCGATGCTTGGTATGATGGGTTGTATTGGTTTGTCCAATCCGCCCTCATCGGCAGTGTGGCAGACTGGTTTGCGGTGACTGCGTTATTTCGAAAACCTTTGGGTGTGTCCTTTCATGCGGAGCTGATTCCACGGAATAAAAATCGCCTCATTGAGGGGATTATCCGCATGGTGAATACAGAGCTGCTCACCTGCGATCGATGTAAAAGTGCCATTGAACAGAATACAGTTTGTGCCCTTTGTAGACCAATATATCCGCAGTGATGTAGGTCGGAATACGGTGCGCCAAGGAATTGCCACGGTGTTGTCGGAATGTCAGGAGCGTCGTAGCGATCGGGAGTGGGCTCAGTGGGGTGCCCAACGATTGCGGAAATTTTTGCATAATCAATCGTTTATCGGTCCTATGCAACAGACGTTGCTCCAGTGTGTGAACACATCGCTATGAAAGTGTGGTCATTCGAGGCATCGACTATTTGCAGAGGGCTCATGTATGCAGCTGAAAGCACAGCAATGGCTAGGAAGCGGTCATTGAGGGAAGAAATTGAGCAGCGCAAGAAAGATGTAGTATCTGCTATGCTCATTGGACTTTCAGAAGGGTTGAACATGTGAACGTCCAAGAAATGGCGCGGAGCCATCATCGAAGAAGTGCATCAAATGTTGGAGCGCTGAAACAGCCGAATAGCACAGAACGCCTCGTGTGGTTGCATCAATGGGTGGGACCTTTTGCAACAGATGGCATCGAATCGAAGTATTACAAAGACCTTGGACGATGCTTATCCAACAGTGGATTGATGTCACAGATTGGGAGCTCATGTTAGAAACGTATGTATGCCCACAGTTCGTGAAGGCATGGTATCTGCGGATGGGACATCGCCAATGGCCATAGCGTTGGAATCGAGCTTTCAAGCGTTGTGGAATCAGTATTGCGAAAGAGCCGGGCATGGTGGCACGTTTGGAAGTCTTAACTCATATTATGCTGCATGGCTCCAAGAGCCATGGATTTATCGGTATCATCATCCGTGAAGTGCTACAAAGCTTAAGTCAGAACGGTTCATCCATTTGTATTAAGTAAGCGTGGAAGAAGACCTCGCTTGGATCCGCATTAACGGTGCCCTCGTGGGTGGCGTAGTAGGATTGAGGGACATAGCTGTTCCTGTATTATGTGTATGAGCCGGTGTTGCGTGGATTTGGATTAGTTTAGGGTCTGTATCTGGGTTTTAATGAATTTAATGCTAGAATACGAATAGATTGTTTTTGATAGTGCACTGCACTCCTTATACCGCATGTATGAAAAATGGGTAAAGGGGATGTTGAATAGAGATTTATAACAAATACTATTATAGGATAGTCTTATCCTAACAATACTATACACGTAGAAAAACAGGGGACCCAGATTCGATGGAATCGGGTCCCCTGTTCTCATTGAAAAGTTCTATATGGTTGCAGCTCTTTAATTGAGACATATAGGTAATGAAAAGTTTCGTTGTTACCGTGATAGGATTAAAGCTTCTTGTACGGTGTTAAGGTTGAGTTCTAAGTCTTTGATCGATTTTGTAGATCGTCTAATGGAGAACGACCAGCCGTTGTTAGGTAGCCACCTACCATGATACCGTTTAAGCCACCTTTTAATGCGTAGCTTGTAAGTCACGAGGTTTACCTCGACCGCCAGCCGTAGCGAATTAAGGCCTTTGGTAAGACAAAGCCGAACACAGCAAAAGGTACGAAGGATTTCAATGGAGGAATTGGTTCGTTGTTTTCGAATGGTGTGTTCTTGATAGGTTAAGAATGTTCAGGAATGGAGTCTACTCCCTAATCGTTTTTAACTCGAATGCCATTTCAACACGTTGTTCTTTCGTTTCGTTCAAGCCTAAGATACCGCGGAACAAACACGAAATGCCAGCTTTTTGGGCATTGGAGATAGTAGACATTTTATCTTCATAAGAGTGTGTTGTACAAATATCTGGGAAATGGCTTGGTGCAGTTTCGATGTTGGAGTGATATCGGGTCACACCAATTTCTTTTAATTGCACTGCTTGCTCGTAAGTCAATAGACCAAAGGACAGCAAATTTCCAAAGCCAACTTCTTTACGAATACGAGTGAGAGCGCTCAAGATTTGTTCGAACTCTTTGGGTTGTTTGTGTTACGACCACTTGTTACGATGGAGGAAGCGGATAGCGCCGAACTTCTTTCGCTTTTTAGCAGCGTTACGATTTCATCCTCTTCCGTGAAAGGATATCACAGTAACACCAGTGTCGCGATGGGCGGATTGGGCTGCAGAACTTACAGTTTTTCTGGGCATTACGGAACGGGCGTTCACGATGGCGTTTATAGGTCTACTGTATCGTCATTGAATTTTTGACGGATTTTAGTCAGCCATAGCCAACAGTATCAGAGTGTCTTCGTCAGATGTGCGAATCAGCTGTTCTGCCTCTTCACGGTGATCTCGCCACCATCTAATACTTTTTGTGCGTAGGCTATGATTGTCTACAGCGAAATGGATTTTGATACAGTTTCGCATATACACCTCTAATTTTCATTTTTGATTTTAATGACTACATCACTAATGACTACATTATATATCCATTGTTAACTTGAGTCAATAGCAATGGCGTTAACATTTCGCGTCGTCACTTGTTCCGCTAGGCAGCCTGTGGGTCGTCGCTTGTTATGGCTAGTAGCCTGTGGCGATCGACAACTGATTCGGGCGAGAGAGCACGGTATACCCCTCTCAAACGGTATTTCATAATGTTTGTTCGGGGCACACCAGTGCTCTTCTTGTGTTCATGGAAATTTAGGTAGTAAGGGGCGCCATGGCTACTACGCTAACTGCGTTCATCAGGGAAGGCTGTGAGTGTTTATTCGGAGTACGCTGTGCTCTTCTTGTGTTTGTGGAATTTGGGTAGTGAGACCCGCCACAAAGGCTACTACTTGTAATGGTGTTCCTTGGAGTGGTATTGTGAATTACTTTCAAAAATGATGTAGTAATATACACGACCTGTGATATAAATGAGTTCAGAGAAGTGTCACCGAAAACGTGGAGTTGAGCTCATCTCTTCCTAGTATGGGAGGGGTGTTACTATGACTATACACGAAAAATTATCTTTATTGATTCAATTTTCTATGTAATGTAGAAGTTATTCGTTGCTTTTGATAGCTAATGAAAACGCCTAACGAAAGAGGTTTCGCGGACCTCACGTTAGGCAATTTCGTTCTTACTAATTTTTCGAGATGAGCCTAACGCCTCCATACGTTGGTGGCTCTTTACTTTATTCTTTAATTATAGCATAGGTTGTGGGTGCAATACAACGTCACTTGTTATGCTATGAGCCTGTAGCGGTCATTAACTGATTTGGGTAAAGGGAAGAGCACGGCATACCCTCTCTCAAACGGTATTTCAGTAATGTTTGTCACGCCGCGCTCTTCTTGTGTTTAACGCAGTTTTTGTCAGTAAAGCCCCTGCCACAAAGGCTACTACTCGTAATGACGTTCCTCGGAGGATGAAAAAGGTGATATAGTTCCTAGTATGGGACGAGGGTGGTTACTATGATTAGATATAAAAATAGAGGAAAATTGTTGAAATTATAGGCGATAGGTGATAGAATAAACGTAGCTAAAGATTTAATGATATAACAAAACTCCCTTTGCACCTAAGGAGTTTTACTAATATTAGATAGATTGGTCCTCAAATGTCCTGGAAGAAATTCATACTTTTGGTGTAGTCATTTTTCGTGTTTACTTTTTATAATATAAAAAGTAAAGAGTCTATGTTAGAAACAATGGTTTTATTTTAGAAACAATGGTTCAAGTTTTTGGAATCATGGCGTGATGAAAGGAACCACTTTAGAATCGAGGTTAACGATAGAGATATACATGTAATGGTGTAAGGTTTGTTGTGTTGGAGGACCTAGATGATTGTCCTAGATGCGAATGCAGAGATTCCTATGTACGAGCAGGTATATGAGGCTGTAAGTGCATATTGAACAGGGGTTGTTCAACCAGAGGCAGCGACTTCCTTCTATACGTGCGATCGGCGGCGCAGTTCGGGGTCAGCAAGATTACGGTGGAGCAAAGCCTATTTGCAGTTGGCTACGGAAGGGTATATTCAAGCCCATAACAGGGAGCTATATGAGGTGCTAGAGATTCCCAATAACTGATTGGATATTATGACGGCATGACTTATATTGGTGAGTACGTCTGGTCGAACATGTGAAATCGTGGGTAATCCTATCCTCTACAATTTCGCTACTGGGGCGATGGATCGGAGGATTCGACTTTCAAACGGTGGAAACGTTTTGTCTGGCTATGCCTTACGCGCGATACGAAGAGGCTCATGACCTATGGTCAGCTAGAGGAGAACCAGAATTGCGGTCAGCGTTGAATCAATATTTACAACAGGCGCGAGGGTGTTCGAGCTACAGCGGAACGGATTCTGAGTGACTAGTGGTACTCTCAATTCGTTGCATATGATTGCATCCTTATTACAACGCCAAGGAAAATCCAAGGTAGCTATAGACCGTCAAAGCCCTAGTTTTGCTAAGGCTCTATGGAAAGACTACGGATTTTCTGATTAGAGTTGATACAGGAGGTCCACAATTGATTGCCACATTGCAAGCGACGAATGTGGCGAGTCCTATACATGTACCGTCTCACGGTGATAGTATGGGCCGTGTTATGACGATCCAAGAGCGGACAGAGTTATTGCAGTGGGCGCAGAGTCAAAGAGGCTTTCATCATAGAAGACGATTGCGACAGTGAACTTCGCTATATGGAAAGCCAGTTCTCTCCTTGCAAGGCATGGACCGTCAAGATTGCGTCATCTACATGGGTACGCCATCGAAGGTGTTACCACCATCGATTCGGTTGGGTTACCTAGTGCTGCCTGCAGTTCTCTATGAGGACTTTCACAAGCATCGTCGAGGCCTATGGGGCAAAAGTGCGGGGTGTTAGAGCAGTTGGCATGGGCCATGTACATGGACGAAGGAGTGGCATAACAAATTCCAGTCTCCGCAAACATATTTAGAGTAAGTATTTTACGAGTGTATTGCGCCACTATTTGGACGATACCTATGCAGGTCATCGATCCAGAGGGTGGTGTCTATGCATTCATGCAAGGCCCGTAGCGCAGGGAGATGTGCTGCGTACACGTAGCCTTAGCCGCAGGTTGTGACATCAAGGTCATAGACATGAGATGGGGACCCGGCATAGTAGGGGTGTTGTTATCATTTAGCGGTATACCGACCCGTGACTTAGAACGAGCGGTGCAGGTATTGGCTGAGGCTTGGAAAGGGTTATAATATGGGCATAGGCCATTTCGATTCATGACAATGTAGGGGATCTCCATTTAGGGGCGCCCTTTCGCTATTTAAAATCTTTTGGCAGATCAGCCCTAGACGAGGCTATGATGCGCGCCACCTATGGATCGCTTCAAAAATATCGTGAACTTGGCCGTCACGTCGCGCGTGGCGGCGGTGCTATCACAGGTGATATTTATGATGGACCTGATCGTCCCTTGGAGGCGGAATGCACTTTGTGCGGGCCTGTGAAAGTCTCGCTAAGGCGACATTCTGTCTACGTGGTGCAGAGGCAACCACGATCCTAGTGGTGACAGTTGGAAACGTGCACAGCATACCATTGCCAGACAATGTCCATATTTGTGCAGCAGACCGAGTGGATCGGTTTTCTCTCGTGGTGCAGGAGGCCAGAGGTGGCTGGCATCTATGGTCGCAGTATCTCCAGTGATACCCAGTATGAGGACCTCGCATCGGACATCCATCCTTTTTGCGCAGTGATCCTTTTCCATTGCCTTGGTACATGGAACTAGTGAGTGAGCTCGTGAAGGCCACTGACAAGACGGGGCCTTGCTCTATGGATGCATTGCAGCATTTCCCATTCAGTAGTGGGCGTTCGGTCGCATATTCACAAGCGCCAAATTCTGAGCGAACAGCCTCACATCGTCTATGCAGGTAATACGCAAGGGTTGCACCGTGGTGAAAAGTGGCCCGAAAGGGTGCTGTGGTGGATGTATCTAGTCGTGGCACGGTAGGGTATCACTCACGAAACCAATGTGATCTGATTTGCAGAAGACACGACTTGGGAGCCAAAAGTACAATCCGTAGTAGAAATGCCAGAAATGTTGCGACACAAAAAGAAATGCTCCGTAAGCCGGGCATGTCCATCCTATTGACACTTAGCTGAAGGCGAAGGAGCTTTTATCAAGTAGCAAGTGACAATACAGTACGTGCGGCTTGGATGGAGGAGCTCGAGCCGAGGAAAGTGGCAAGTACGGCGTGTATATCATCGGCATTGGAATGCGATACTTTTAGTGGTACAAAAGGCGCTGCGCGGGTATGGTCAGCGATTATGTGAAAGCATGGATGCGATGGATGTCGGTGTAGTTCATTACTGAACATTGTGAAAGAACGACCGGAGTGGAAATGCCTGGGCATGTATAGCCAGCTAGTGACAGACAGACATGGTACAGTTGCCCATAGAAGGCACGACGGGAAGGCATCCGTTGTACAGGGAATGAGTGAAGATTAAAGAAATATATAGAAACACTATGGCCTCATGAACAGTGGACTTTTCTAGTTCATGAAAGTGGGTTGCATGTGTATATGGGCCCAATGGAAACTGGAAAAACAACGTTGCTCCAAGCCTTTCGTGGTATTTTGTTAGAACTAAACGGAAGGAAGAACCTGTGAGGTCATATTGTGGTGGAACGAGAAGGCAAAACCTACATCGGTCGCAAGGGAAAAACCTTAGACTTTTACAGAAGTGGGTGGCCAACAGTATACAGTGGAGCCTGCGGAATTGTAGTGGCAAGGACTAGATAAGAAGACCTATGATCTCGCATTTTGCGTTACCTTGGATGACCTACAAGGGTGGACATTATCCAAAGAGAATGGACGCGCACACGATTCTGTGCTGAAGGTGGCGAATCATGGGACCTCGTGAAGACGTGGATGCATTAGCTAGCCAATTACTAGTAGCATCACCTACGGGAAAGCGGACTATCAATACGTTGTTGGACCGATTGCAAGAAGTGGAACGAGATATCCGTAGCCACAACAAGGGAGAGTACTATGCATGTGGCAAGAACTCGTTGGAAGAACTAGAAAAGAAAGAGGTTATCTTGCAGGAACAACGGCGAGCGAAAGATATTTGCAAGACGTAGAGCGAGTTCTTCGTGCTAGGATACATAGCAAACAGGGAGAAGAAATGAAACAAAGTGCTCAATTCCATCGGGAAGAGTCCTTGGAGTGAGATGCCTTTTTAGAATTGAGATGAAGAAATCCCGCCGTCGCCAGGAATATATGCGTGTGTGGCGTGCGAGAGAGAGCTTGGTACCAGATAACTTCGACCCAGAAGAACTGGGTATGTATGAACAAGAGATCGAGGTTTGGCACAAGAGTATCGAGTGGACCCACTGGAAAAAGCAAATGCCGTGAAGGGATTTGTACTTAGGAAAAGTGTAGCTCAGTTGGCATTCATTCGCAAATCCATGTGCATTGGCGCGATGTGGAGGACTTTCAAGTGATGTGAATTGGTATGATGGGGAGACAAGTGGCGCCAGTTGCGCAGTGCTCGTGAGGCCTATGAGGCATGGCAACGACGAGAGCCGTTTCACAAGATGATCGAGCACTCGTGGTGACGGAAACCGTAACAGCCCTAGACTAGCATAAGAACTTAATGGCATTGAAGAGGCTACGTAGCTACAAGAATCGACGGACTCTGTAGTAACGGCGACATCTGGACGTTCCTATTATGTGCGCCGCACTCGACGTGCTGAGGCGTGGCTTTGATGGCGTGGCGCAGACCTATGCAGAAGGAGTCGGTACGAGCCATCGGTGGCATGCTCGCTTTGTTGCTAGGTGCAGGCCCTGGCGTATCAAGGAAACGTAGGGGTAACGCAGCTGCGCGGGTGGTGGCTACGGCGCCTGGGATATGTCTGCAGTAGAAACGAAAGTAGGTCGCTCTGTGCCTACCACAGAATCTGACCATGAAAGCTTACTTTCAGAGATACAAGCAGTGGCGGAACAGATCACAGGATATGGAGACGATGTGAGCCATTTCAAAGCCTACATGATGATGAAAGCGCAGTGGGTGGCAGAAGGTAAAACCTTAGAGCGGCGGGCACTGCGGCTATGGACGCATGGAAGACATGGTTGCCCAAGGCAGCCAAACAGACTGAGTCGAGACGTGCATTCATGGCATGAAGAGAAGAATATGAGCTACCATGAACGATTGCGTGAATTTGAAGGATACCAAAAGCAAGGTGCACTTGCATCATGAACAATTAGAAAGCCATCGTGAATCGGTGCTCGAAATTTATAAGAACTTCCTTACAGATACACAGTGCCATCCATCGTGGAGTTGCGGTAGTGTATAATCAGCCACAATTGCACAAGCAAAATCGTGTGCGGTGGAGCAAAAGGAAAAGTCAGCGCAAAACTATCGCGAAGAATATGCCACATGGAGCAAGAAAGAAAGAAAAAGATTATTCCTGGCGCAAGAAGAGTTGATTCAAAAGGGTGGCATGAAGGTGCGGCGGAATATCGTCAGCGCTTGTTGCAACTAAGATCGGCATAAGCAATGGGACGATTTATCGCAAAAGCCACAGCAACTCAAATTGTGGAGCCGAAGGTTTCTACAGAGATGTGGTACCGCCGTTTGCAAGGCAATGATAAAAGGCAAGTGGGGAATTAGAGTACTCCCGTAGTAGAAAGGGAATTGTAAATATTGAACTTTACAGGCATTGTAGCAGAGCAGGGAACCTTGCAGGAATCATGCGCACTGCAGCACATCCATGCAGTGTCCAGAGCGATTGTACTAAAAAAGAAGCGAGAGCGGAACTTCGGAAGCTTTGGAAGCGTGGATGACCTTGTGTTCATCTTCAACCTGGTATGGAACTGGCGCAACAAAAGTAGTGAAACAGATCGACAACCGCGATGCTGGCGAGGCGTCTGCTTATGTGAAAGCCATGACGGGTGGCATCTATACATTGCATATGGATGACACACATAGGGAGCCTATGTGAAAGACACCACTGGTCGAGAAATTCCTCTAGGAAAGTGGAGTAGTGGCCCTGGGCGATCAGTATATTTGGCATTACGATTAAGCCCTAGCAGAGTCCTTCGGCGAAAAATAGAATCCATGCCTTTACTATTGGATGATGATGGTTGGTACGCTTTTGACCTAGAACGGCGAAAAAGCTCACATTACAGGTCATAGAACAGTTGGTGAACGTACACACAGGTGTTTCTGTTTACATGCCATGATGCGACGAGTCAGCTGGCGGGGATGGGGAGTGCATCGATATGACCTTAGTCGTGATGTTACTTGTAACGCTATGTAGATGCGTCTCTTGTAACGCTATGTAGCCCTATGGCGGTCATTATCTGAATAGGAGCAAGAGAAACGAGCAACCATTCGCCTCGCAAACGGTATTTCATAATGTTTGTTCAGGAACATGTTGCTCGTTTCTGTATTTCGTATATTTAGTGAGTAAAGGACCGCCACAAAGGCTACTAGCGTGACTGCGTTCCTCAGGGATTGTAAATTACTTCAAAAATGGTTTATTGATATACAGGAACTGTGATACAATAAAAATACAGAAGTGTCACCAACGTGAGTTGGGCTCATCTCTTCCTATTATGGGAGGAGGTGGTTGCTATGACTAAGTACGAAAAGATTTCCTTAATCATTGCGCTTACTAGCTTAGCAATTCAAATCATTGACACTTTTTAAAATAGTCAATGAAAAGGCCCTAACGAATAAGGTCTAGAACACCTTACCACGTTAGGCAAATTTCGTTTTGAATGTTTTTGAGATGAGCCTAACGCCTTCACACGTTTGTGGCTCTTCTTTTTTAGTTGCTTTAATTATAGCACAGTTTATAGATGGATTACAAGGCTACTGTGGATAACGGTGTGCCTTAAAGTGCAAAACTTTATTTAGCTATATGTATATGGAGAGGATATCTGTATATAATTGGTATATGGTATGGTAAAATAGATATATAGATAATGACTCGATGATATAACAGCAGTATGCGTGAGGGTGTGTTATGAAGTTAGGTAAACTTTCAGAGGTAGATATTGAGAGACCTTTGGAAACATGAGCACAGCGATTTTTCGGAGTGGCTATCTAGGAAGAAAATATAGAAATATTAGGAGATGAAATAGGATTAACGTTAACCGATATTGATAAGGAAGTGTTTGTTGGCTTTTATCGATGTGATTTGGTAGCTCGTGATGAAACGACAGGTGTAAAAGGTAATTGTTGAAAATCAATTGGAAACGACAAATCAGCGATCGTTTAGGAAAGATTGTTACACTGCATCTGGATTAGATGCAGATGTAGCTCATTTGGTTGTGAAAGAGGCTAAAGAGGAACATCGAAGTGCTGTTGAATGGTTAAATAATAAAACGACCAAAAGATGTATCTTTCTTTTTAATTGAAATTCCGCCTGCAAATTGGAGATTCATCCAGCACCTAAGTTTGTGTGTAGTGGAAAAAGCTAATGACTTTTTATAACTGAGTACGAATCGAGGAAATGCTGAGGTTAGTAAAAGGTGAGAGCCGACCGATTGAATTTCTTTGACTCGTTTTAATGAAGTATTAGTAAGCAGAAATAAACTCCTTTAATGTTAGAAAGGCCTACACAGAATTGGTATAGTGTAGCGATAGGAACGAAAGTGAGCAGAGATATCCATTTCATTATTGGGTAGAACTAATAGAATTAGTATAGAGTTTGCTATCAAAGATAATAAGCAAATGTTTGATTCTATGCATGTAAAATGCGAGACGATAAAGTGAATTGGGATTTTTCTATGCAGTGGCAACGACTAGATAATAAAAAGGCATCAAGGAGCTTCTATGTTACATTGATGGACTAGATTTTGACCGACAAAGAGAACTATGATGAACTAATTAATGAAATTATTGATAGAGGCAATCAGATGAGAGATGTATTTAAGCATATATTTGAATCGTCACTTGTATTGTTATGTAGCCTGTGGCGTGTGTAACTAAATATGATAAAGGGAAGACCGTAACACACCTTCTCAAACTATACAGTGGTTATGCTTGTTCAGGGTATGTTACGGTCTTCTTCAAATTTAATGGATTTGAGGTATAAAAGGTCTGCCAAGGCTACTAGCACGTGATGGCGTTCCTCAGGGGGATTGTGAATTACTTTCAAAAATGGTTTGTTGATATACGTAACTGTGATATAATGAAAATACAGAAGTGTCACCAACGCAGGTTGGGACATCATCTTCTATTATGGGAGGAGGTGGTTGCTATGACTAAGTACGAAAAAGATTTCTTAATCATTGCGCTTATTTAGACTTAGCAATTCAAATCATTGACCTCTTTTTAAAATAGTCAATGAAAAGACTCAACGTAAAAGAGGTATTGGAGACCTGCACGTTAGGCTATTTCAAATCTTATCGCTCTTGAGATGAGCCTAACGCCAATCACACGTTGGTGGCTCTTCTAGTTGCTTTAATTATAGCACAGTTTATAGATGGATTACAAGGCTACGTGGATAAGGGTTTATCTTAGGGGGCTAGAGGTTTTGTTTTGTTGTATGTATGTGGAGATGATAATTTGCTTAGCATTACGATATCCTCTTCTAGTGTACAAATGATTGACAGGGGGTATTGAGGTGCTATAGTTAGCAGTATGCTGAATTATAAGCAGGATGAATTATAAGTATGCTGTAGGGTGGTGTACTCTATGGCTAGTGAAAGGATATAAATGAGGTGATGCTATGTATATAGGTCGTGCTGCGATGGTGGCTAGTATTTTGGTAGGGAGTGTGTTCTCCTCATGGGGCGGCGTACAACTTTGAATGAGGGGACGTAGTGGTGAGCTATCATGGGGGACTGGTGCGTCGGCAACGACGAATGCGTTGGCTGATGGGAAACGTCTGCTAATGCATCTGGTAGATTTGGTATTGCCTTAGGAAAAGGGAGTACGGCTAGCGGTATGAAAGGGATTGCACAGGGGACTTCTTCGAAAGCGTTAGGAGCAAGTGCGGTGGCGATTGGTACTGAAAGTAAGGCAGAGAAAAATTATGCTGTAGCATTGGGTTATGGTTCAGCTGCCAGTGGAGAGAAATCCTATGCAGCTGGTTATGGTGCGATTAGCTTCTGCGACAAATTCTACAGCTATAGGGCCAAAGTAGTACCGCCAGTGCTGAGGATAGTGGTCGTGATTGGCAATTTGGGAATGTAAAGAAGGATGCTAATCAAAGGGATTGCATTAGGTTCTCAGCGACAGTGCAGAAAGTAGACGGACAAACGGTATTGCCATTGGTAGAAGAGCTATCAGCAGTGACGTGACGGACCCAAATCTAATGATCGCATTATATTGTGCGGATACCATTGCCATTGGATATAAAGCTGGAAAGGCCAATCGCGATAGTGCCACAGCGTTTTGGTAAACAAGCTAAAGCGACGCATATAAAGAGCATGGCGCTTGGTGCAGAATCGGGAAGCAACTGGTGAGTTTTAGTACCGCTGTGGGCAATCAAGCATGGCGCACTGGTTACGGTAGTGTAGGTCTAGGGCAACCAGTCTAAAGGCACAGGCAGATTATCGCCGTGGCTATAGGAAATAAGGCGGCAGCGACTAAGGAAAATGCGCTTTGCATCGTACGATTTACGCGAGTGAAAGGGAATAAATTCTGTAGGCATAGGACCTTATAATGATAGTAGAAAGGATGTTACCAATTCTGTAGCATTAAGCTATGGATGTCGGTGGCTGAGCGAGAATAATGTGAGTATCTGTGCCTACTAAAGAAACGAGATACTGCTGCAGAATTATCCATAGAAAGAATCGTAGAGTGTTGATGATGGTGTCAATAGATTTTCGACTGCAGTCAATGTACGTCAGTTGAGGAAAGCGTTGCAAGGGCAACAAGGGTAGCGACATGCTCAACGTGCAGAAGTAGAGGCACGTAGCGAAGTGAGCGAGTGTAGCAGCGAGTGGTGCGGCCTCTTGACACTAAGCCCGATATGGCCTACGATGCGAGATCAATCCAGCACTGCAGTTCATGGTCGGTTTCGGCACATACTAAAGGACGTCAAGCTATGGCGTTAGGAGGCTGTCCCATTTCGTCAATGATCGGTTCCATGGTGAAAGTGGGCACCTTAGGTAGTGGTAATGAGACAGGACACATGATGAATGTAGGGGCTTGACTTGGAAATTTTGGAACTAGCCAAAAGTGCACCAGCTATAAGCGATGGGCGCTGATAGAACAGTTACTAGAGGATAACCGTCAATTGAAAGCGCGGTTGGAGCATTAGAAGCACGTCTCTTGTAATGCTATTAGCCTGTGGCGGTCAACTAAATTGAGAAAGGGAAGGCAGGGTATATCCCATATGGCTTTGTACGTTCAGTTAATATTCTATAAAGTAAAAGAGCAGATGAGCATATTCCTTCAGAAACGGTATTTCACGCCGAATCGATCTCTTGAGATGCTATGCGGCCTGTGGCGCGTTCGAGACTAAATATGATAAAAGGGAGACCGTAACGCACCCCTTCTCAAAACTATACAGTGGTTATGTTTGTTCAGGGGTATCATTACAGTCTTCTCGACCTGGTGATTTTAAGATGGTAAGGGAGCGCCACAGGCTGCTACGCCTCAGTGCGTTCCTTTGGTGGAGGGTGATTGTTTGTTTGGGGATACCGTGCTCTACTTGTGTTTGATGATTTAGGTAGTCGGGGGCTGCCACAGGCTGCTACATAACTACGTTCCTCCATGGTGGGTAGTTTGTGGTTAGTTTGAGACACCACTGTGCTCTTCTTGTGTTTGTGTATTTAGGTAGTAAGAGTCGCCATAGGCTGCTGCATAACTGCGTTTCTTTTGGTGGAGTAGTTTGTGGTTGTTTGGCACACTGTACTCTGCTCTTTTCGATAGCCTTACTAATGTAGTATTGAAATGTCACAAGGCTGTTATGCCTCATTGCATTCCATGTGGATATGGATTTAATAATATACAATTCGTGGAAATGGGGGTACGATGAAACAGTACAATTGTCATTGTATTGTAGGGGTCAGGATAGGCTAGAATGGAGATTATAAAATTACTAGCAAGTCATTGTGTTGTCAATGATAGAATGTGTGCATTTACGATGAAATTGTATGAAAGGAATGAAAATAAGATGTTACATGTAGTACGTGGACGTAGACAAGATATTGTTATGTTGTTAACAGAATGCTGTTACTTATTAATGGGGCCGATGTCATGGCAGCTGATGAATACTACTTTAATTACAATAGGGATCCATATGTTTCTGGTCCTGATAACAAATGGACTAGGGAGCCGTTTGAGGGAGGTGCGGATGAGAAAACGAATGTAGATTGTGAGCAATGCGGATGGAGACCCAGCAGGTAATAGATGTACCGTATTATTTTGTACAAGAGTGGGAAAATGTAGATGTAGAGATAGGAAAAATTTGAGAAAACCGGATGAGATGGTGGGACAATTACATATAATGGATTTAGTGTTCATGGTAGCGATACGATAGTGACAAATAGCAGTGACATTGTTATTGATGAAGATGAGGTGAAAATACTGAGAAGAGATTTGAGGAACATACAAATTACTCACCTGGACATAAGGAGCGTGAAAGTACAGTTTAGCATTAAGTCAAGCTTTAAAGGATGAGATTAATCAGCCTCTAGAGTGCTAATGCGTATATTGGAGCTGTAGAATAGTCGCCTCAATCGTTTGGGTGCGCAGTCTGCAGCCATGGCAGCGTTACATACCTTGCAATATGATCGAAAAGACCAACGACCTTGATGGCTGGTGTAGGGGTACATATCAAGGTGAAAAAAGCTTTTGCCTTAGGGATTGCACATTATAAAAATAAATCCCTTATTATTTCATGGTGGGGTTTCTATGGGCAGTCATCATGATGAAATACAAGCGAATGCTGGCTTGAGCTGGAAGTTTGGAGCAACTCAAGAGGTATCAGGTACACAAGATAGCCTATGATTGAACAATTACTAACAAAGAACCAAGAGATGGAAGTTAAAAATCAACAACTTGAGGCTCAGCTAGAAGCAGCTAGAAAAACGATTAGCACTCGTAGAGCGTCACTTGTAATGCTATGAAGCCCTGGACGTCTCAACTAAATAAGATAAAGAGAGACGTAACACGCCTTCTCAAACTATACGAGTGGATAACTGTTTGGCTGAAATCAGCTATGTTGCGATCTTCTTCATGTCATAATGAATTTGAGGTGTGAGGTCCGCACACGAAAGGCTGCTACGTCATGACTGACGTTCCTTTGTGGAGAGGTTTGACTCAGAGTATGTTACGGTCTTCTTATAGCACGTGTGTATTGGGTAGTAATGAGACCGCTACGCTACCACACTACTTCTTTGCGTTTACTCAGGTTGGTATTTGTAGATTGCTTTCAAAAACAATTTAACGAGTGATATACGAGTGTGATGCTAATATGAGACTGTAGATGTCACCGTGACAGCGTGATGTTGAGTTCATCTTCTTTACTCGGTAAAGGAGGTGGGTATATAAACAGTATTTGAGCACTATCTTTAATGATGGGTTTCGGTATTTTATTGTAGCATTACTCACATACTTAAAAAGTATGCCGCTAGTATGTGAAAGACCTAACAGTTTAATAAGTATTCCTTACTACTTATGCGATAGGCCATCTGTTTGTAATATTCCAGATGGGCTAACGCCCTCTCACACGTTGGTGGCTCTTCTGTTGTCTGTAGTGCTATAAGCACGGTTTATAGAAGTATTACACAATCAGTATTTGTTTGTCTCTACCGTACTAATTGATGTTTTTGCGCTAGTACGATAATCTATTCAGATAGTATGTTGCGTGTTTCTGAGATATTCATGGAAGTTCTTGTGGTATAATACAATCTATATGAGGAGGGTGTATATGGACATATTCTTGGATACGGAAATATTGGATATATATATATATAACAGTGGTGGCGGTACTGCTCATTGCTGGCAGTGTGTATTCGCATGGATGCAGCCCAAAAACAGTGCAGAGTGGGTAGACAGTGGAGCGGCAAATGCCGGTGCGCATGTCGCCCATGAGGGCCAGGTATGTGCGGCGCTATACAAGGCCAGTGTGGAATCCATGGTTTCAGGACCAGTGTCTGCTTTCACGGTGAAAGCCTGGGTGAAAGCCTGAGTGGCTAAGCGGGTCAAGTGCTGGCTGCATGTCGATACCACATCGTTGCCGCAGCACGGTTGCGATACGCTGCTGAGACAGTTGCGGGAGGCCAGAAGTCGAGCACCGCAACGAGGGTGCATCCACAACGGTGGTAGGTGGAACTGTATCGTCAGCCTTGGATGTAGGCGGGCGTTTCGTACCTGCGTGATGCCTTGGTAGTACTGTGAATCGAGAGTTTGGAGTCTGGTGCGGCTGGAGCACGAGTTTACCGCATTGTCGGTTCCATCTTGTACGCAGGTGGCAGTAGTGTGGATACATCTGGTATTGAGACAGCCATCGCAAAGCCTGGCAAGCACAATGGCGGCAGCCCACTACTCACTGGTGGGAGAAGGTGGCGACCATTTATAATGAAGATAGAAGAGGTGCCATCGAGGGAATACCGTTTGCTACTCATTCAACAAGATTCTCGGTAGTGGCGACCTTGAGCGTACCGCATAAGTTTTGAGGGCTATTTTGAAATCAGCCCAATGGTAGTGGTGATCCTTTAAGTCTATTTAGATGTAAATGGAACACAGGTTGCCAGGACAGATTTTCCATTTGTGCGAACGAAGTCGGGACCTAGCATTACTGTAAAAAGCAACTTTCAACGCGCGGCGGGACGAGTAGCATTAGGTGATTTTCTCATACATTGGTGATTGAAACGAAAGCAGGAAGCACCAGCCCTTACTTTTGCCTAAAGACTATTCTTGATGGGGAGAATGAGTAAGTTTGTGCTATGTGCTAGCGAAGCCGGACGATAAAACGATAGATATATACGGACGAGTGAATAGGATTAGAAATGGATGGGTGGCTGACCATATTGGATGGATTACATCCGACGGATACGTGTGGTGACAAGTAAGAACTATGAACTGGGCGAAAAAGCGTTCACTTGTGTGATGCTGCGTAACAGGTCGTCTTGTAACGCTATGTAGCCTGCGCGTTTTAATTAAATATGATAAAAGGAAGAGCACGGTATATCCCTCAAAACGGTATTTCATAATGTTTCTTCAGGGATATGCAAATGCTCTTCTAATGTGATTTAGGTAGTAGAGGCTGCCACAAGGCTACTACGCCTAACTGCGTTCCTCTAGGGCTGGAGACTCGCAATATACTCGCTCACACTGAGACGGTGGTTAGGCTTGCTCTGAGGCATGTCGTAGAACTCTGTATTGTACTATGTATGATTGGGTAATACAGGAAATGCCATAAGGCATGCTACATAGAGCTACATTCCTCGGGAGCAGACGCTTATGCCTAAACTATTGCATAGGTAATATACGTATGACTCTACTTTATATATATCAATCAGAATAGAAGTGAGTGTAACAGGGATGACAGAGATTATTGTTAAATATATCTTGATCTGTTTTGACTCTTCTTTGTGTTAACAAGCACTATCGTTACATGATGTTATATATGCGATTATAATAGAAAAATTAATAGTGCACTCTGCTTATAGCGTATAACTTATATGAGAGTCTTAAATAATGCAGGACATCTATATTGCATTCTATAGAGAATATCATAGAAAATTTTTCTATAAAAGGGGTTTGCAAATTGTTGGAAATATCATATAATACTTTCGATGTGCTGAGACGCAAAGCACTTTTAATTTTCTTAAAAAGTCATAGCGAAGAAAGATTTAAAAAGATTAGAAAATAACTGTTGACACAAACTGTGAGTCTGTTATTATAGTCTAGTCATACAACTCAATATTGTGAATGACAAAGTTGATCTTTGAAAACTGAGACAATGTAAGGTAATTACTTCGAAAAAGTAAACATAAAGCCAGAGTGCGGGTTTCCACATAGTTGAAACCAACCAAAAATTCTAGCCAAGCAATTGGCAACAACGAAACTAAAATGAGCTATCAAATGAGCTTCAAGATATCTTGGAGAGTTTGATCGGCTCAGGACGAACGCTGGCGGCGTGCTTAACACATACAAGTCGAACGGACAGACGAGGGAGCTTGCTCGCTCGAAGTTAGTGGCGAACGGGTGAGTAACGCGTAATCAACCTGCCCTTCAGAGGGGGATAACAACGGGAAACCGTTGCTAATACCGCATACGATTCATGAGCGGCATCGCTTTGTGAATGAAAGGTAACCTCTATGTATAAGCTATCGCTGAAGGAGGGATTGCGTCTGATTAGCTAGTTGGAGGGTAACGGCCCACCAAAGGCAATGATCAGTAGCCGGTCTGAGAGGATGAACAGCCACATTGGGACTGAGACACGGCCCAAACTCCTACGGGAGGCAGCAGTGGGGGAATCTTCACGCAATGGACGAAAGTCTGACGGAGCAACGCCGCGTGAGTGATGAAGGTCTTCGGATTGTAAGCTCTGTTAATCGGGACGAAAAAGAGTTCTGTGTGAATAATGCAGAAAAAGTGACGGTACGGAATAGAAAGCCACGGCTAACTACGTGCCAGCAGCCGCGGTAATACGTAGGTGGCAAGCGTTGTCGGAATTATTGGGCGTAAAGCGCGCGCAGGCCTATCCAGTCTGTCTTAAAAAGTTCGGGGCTCAACCCCGTGATGGGATGAAACTAGTAGGCTAGAGTATCGGAGGAAAGCGGAATTCCCTAGTGTGGCGGTGAAATGCGTAGATATTGGGAAGAACACCAGTGGCGAGGCGGCTTTCTGGACGAAACTGACGCTGAGGCGCGAAAGCCAGGGGAGCGAACGGGATTAGATACCCCGGTAGTCCTGGCCGTAAACGATGGGTACTAGGTGTAGGAGGTATCGACCCCTTCTGTGCCGGAGTTAACGCAATAAGTACCCCGCACTGGGGAGTACGGTCGCAAAGGCTGAAACTCAAAGGAATTGACGGGGGCCCGCACAAGCGGTGGGTATGTGGTTTTAATTCGACGCAACGCGAAAGAACCTTACCAGGTCTTGACATTGATGGACGAAACAAAAGTTGTTTTTTTCTCCTTCGGGAGCCAGAAAACAGGTGGTGCACGGCTGTCGTCAGCTCGTGTCGTGAGATGTTGGGTTAAGTCCCGCAACGAGGCGCAACCCTATCTTATGTTGCCAGCACTTCGGGTGGGAACTCATGAGAGACTGCCGCAGACAATGCGGAGGAAGGCGGGGATGACGTCAAGTCATCATGCCCCTTATGACCTGGGCTACACACGTACTACAATGGAGCACTGTAGAAGCAGAGCCGCAGGTGGAGCAAACCCAGAAACAAGCTCTCGAGTTCGGATGCGTAGGCTGCAACTCGCCTACGTGAAGTCAGAATCGCTAGTAATCGCGGGTCAGCATACTGCGGTGAATACGTTCCGGGCCTTGTACACACCGCCCGTCACACACGAAAGTCGGAAAGTACCCAAAGCCGGTGGGGTAACCTTCGGGGAGCCAGCCGTCTAAGGTAAAGTCGATGATTGGGGTGAAGTCGTAACAAAGGTAGCCGTATCGGAAGGGTGCGGCTGGATCGCTCTCCTTTCTGAGGGAGACATACACTAGCACAAGATGCTAGATGTCACACTAGGTCGACACTGGTCTACATTGTTCGTTTTGAAGTCGACTCTGCTAGCCTATAGCTCAGTTTAGAGCACTGTAGCGTAGTCGGTGGTTCAAACTTAGGCTCCGTGCCTTTCTTCGACGAAGAGCCCTGATAGTCTATCTTAAGATGGAAGAATTCTCATGGATGATTTCGAATGATATGACTCATATGGGAGCGTAGCTCAGTTGGGAAGCACCTGCCTTGCAACAGGGGTCAGGGTCAGATCTCCTCGCTCATTTTTCTAAGAAAATCGATGGATAACAAGGAAAAGCGAGTGATGCGAAGTCGAATCGTAATGGTAATTATATGAGACAAGCAGACATGAGTTTGACGCAGTTAGGTGCGATTTTATAGAAAAATAACATTGTTCTTTCGAAAAAACTGCATAGAAGATAATAAATTTTATGATTTGGTCTCTTAGAGTTGACTCTAAGGGTTAGACCAAAACACATAGATTCTCTAAATTAACTTATAAGGTGAGAGCATCCGAAAGGATGACTCTAAAAGCAAAGACATAACCATATGTCACTATCAAGTAAAGATAGTAAGGGCATACGGTGGATGCCTTGGCTATACTGGCCGAAGAAGGACATGATAGCTGCGAAAAGCTACGGAGAGGTGCAAGCGACCATTGACCCGTAGATATCCGAATGGGGAACCCGGCAGAGAGAAGCTCTGTCACCCATACCAGAGAGTATGAGGGAGGGCACCTGGGGAACTGAAACATCTAAGTACCCAGAGGAAAAGTAATCAAACGAGATTCTCTTAGTGGCGGCGAGCGAACGGGGAAGAACCCAAACCGGACTGGTTCGCCAGACCGGGGTTGAGGACTGCTAACAAGCATAAATGGGATAGACAGAACGACTTGGAACGGTCGGCCGAAGAAGGTGAAAGCCCTGTAGTCGAAATCCTGCATATGTGGAGCAGTATCCAGAGTACCACGAGACACGTGAAACCTTGTAGGGAAGCAGGGGGACCACCCTCCAAAGGCAAAAATACCAGTATGGACCGATAGCGCATAGTACCGTGAGGGGAAAGGTGAAAAAAGCACCCGGGAGGGAGGTGAAAGAGACCTGAGACCGTATGTCTACAAACAGTCGAAGACCGTATAATTGCAGGTCGACGGCGTGCCTGTTGAAGAATGAACCGGCGAGTTACTGTCACTAGCGAGGTTAAGCGGAAAACGATGGAGCCGAGCGAAAGCGAGTCTGAATAGGGCGAAGAGTTAGTGGTAGTAGATCCCGAAACCGTAGTGATCTATCCATGGCCAGGTTGAGCACAGGTAAAATTGTGTGGAGGACCGAACTCGTGAGCGTTGAAAAGCTTTGGGATGAGTTGTGGATAGGGGTGAAATGCCAATCGAACACGGAGATAGCTGGTTCTCCCAAGAAATAGCTTTAGGGCTAGCCTCATGGTAAAGAGTATAGGCGGTAGAGCTCTGATCGGGCTAGGGGCCCACCCGGTACCGAACCTAGTCAAACTACGAATGGCTATACTTATACATGGGAGTCAGACTATGAGTGATAAGGCCCATAGTCAGAGGAAACAGCCCAGACCACCGACTAAGGCCCCCAATGCTGCATTAAGTGGCAAAGGATGTGGAGTTTCCAAAAACAACCAGGATGTTGGCTTAGAAGCAGCCACCATTTAAAGAGTGCGTAATAGCTCACTGGTCGAGAGACTCTGCGCCGAAAATGTCCGGGGCTAAAATGCAGAGCCGAAGTCGTGGCAATGGTAGCAATACCATTGGGTAGAGACGTTCTTATTGGATTGAAGCAGTACCGGAAGGAGCTGTGGACTGGTAAGAAGTGAGAATGCCGGTATGAGTAGCGAAAGAAAGGTGAGAATCCTTTCCACCGAAAGCCTAAGGGTTCCTGAGCAACGATCGTCGTCTCAGGGTAAAGTCAGGGACCTAAGCCGAGGGCGGAAAAGCATAGGCGATGGACAACAGGTTGAAATTCCTGTACTAGTATGAATTGTTTGATCGATGGAGTGACGCAAACAGGTAGGTTAGCATGCGATTGGAAGTGCATGTTTAAGCGTGTAGGTTGAGTAATAGGTAAAATCCGTTACTCTAAAAGCTGAGGCGTGATGACAGAGCTCAAAAAGAGCGAAGTAATTGATCCTAAGTTGCCGAGAAAAAGCTTCTAGGTAGAGACATACTACCCGTACCAAAAACCGACACAGGTAGGCGGGGAGAGAATCCTAAGGTGCGCGGAAAACCCTCGTTAAGGAACTCGGCAAAATGCATCCGTAACTTCAGGAAAAAGGATGACCCATGTAGTGTGAAAGCTTGCTAACAGCTGGAGCATGAATGGGTGGCACAAGAGAGCGCAAGCGACTGTTTACCACAAACACAGGTGCCTGCTAAAGCGAAAGCTGACGTATAGGTGCTGACACCTGCCCGGTGCTGGAAGGTTAAGAGGAGGGTTAGGAGTAATCCAGAGCTCTGAATTGAAGCCCCAGTAAACGGCGGCCGTAACTATAACAGTCCTAAGGTAGCGAAATTCCTTGTCAGGTAAGTTCAAACCCGCACGAAAAGGTGTAACGACTTGCGCACTGTCTCAACGAGGACCGGTGAAAATTGAAGTACCTGTGAAGATGCAGGTTACCCGCGACTGGACAGAAAGACCCCATGGAGCTTTACTGTAACTTAGGATTGATTTTAGTTAATGAATGTACAGGATAGGTGGGAGACGTAGAAGCTAGGGGCGCTAGTCTTGAGTGGAGTCGCTGTTGGGATACCACCCTTTGATTAATTGAAATCTAACGGGAAGAGTAACGACCTTCCGGACAGTCCTAGGTGGACAGTTTGACTGGGGCGGTCGCCTCCTAAAAAGAGTAACGGAGGCGCCAAAGGTTCCCTCAGAGCGGACGGAAATCGCTCGAAGAGTGTAAAAGGCAGAAGGGAGCTTGACTGCGAGACCAACAAGTCGAGCAGGGACGAGAATCGGGCTTAGTGATCCGGTGGTGCCGAGTGGAAGGGCCATCGCTCAACGGATAAAAAGCTACCCTGGGGATAACAGGCTAATCTCTCCCAAGAGTCCATATCGACGGGGGAGGTTTGGCACCTCGATGTCGGCTCATCACATCCTGGGGCTGAAGTAGGTCCCAAGGGGTTCGGCTGTTCGCCGATTAAAGTGGTACGTGAGCTGGGTTCAGAACGTCGTGAGACAGTTCGGTCCCCTATCCATCGCGAGGCGAAAGAAACTTGAAGGGGCTGCTCCTAGTACGAGAGGACCGGAGTGGACGAACCGCTGGTGTACCAATTATCCTGCCAAGGGTACAGTTGGGTAGCTACGTTCGGGACGGATAAACGCTGAAAGCATCTAAGCGTGAAACCAGCCTTGAGATGAGGGTTTCTCATAGCATAAGCTAGTAAGATCCCATGTAGACGACATGGTTGATAGGCCAGGTGTGGAAGTGCTGCAAGGCATGGAGCTGACTGGTACTAATAAATCGAGGGCTTTACTTTAGCGAAGCAGCTTTTGTAGGAGCGAAGGCGACGCACAAAACTGATCTGAATCAGTATGCTCGCGCTGTAAGATTTTCCACGACCAAAGGGAGTGAAGAAAATCCACAAAGACCGACGAGCGTAGAAACGCATCTACGATATGAATGCGTATGTCAAATCATAACTTATAAGTTGAAAATATTATTCTTTCTATGTAGTTTTTCAGGAACACCCTGACAAATTCAGTGACGATGGCTACGAGGAACCACCTGTTCCCATCCCGAACACAGTAGTTAAGCTCGTAAACGCCGAAAGTACTTGGCTGGAAACGGCCTGGGAGGATGGGAAGTTGCTGATTAATGAAAAAGGGCACCCACAGGGTGTCTTTTTATTAATCTATAGTTTACATACGAGCAGTCCGCCCTGGGAATAAGCAGGGGCTCATGATTTAAAGAGCAGGCGACGCACAATCATAGAGCATCGTAGTTCTGGCGTAAGATTTTGAAGACCAGAGGGCGTACAAAATCCACAAGCCAGGGAACACATAGGAAGTTACGCAAATGACAAGGTAAAAAGAGAACCATTTTCAGCCAATATGAAAACAAGTAATATCTATGGGTTAAAATGATAAGGCCTGGGATACAGTGAACCACTTTCATAGGAGCAGGCACGCGCGCATAAGCAGGACTCATGATTTGAAGGGTGAAACGACGCGCAAATCATAGAGATATCAACAGTTCCTATGTAAGGTTTTGCAGCTCTATAGAGCTAACAAACACCTACAGCTAGGAACAAAAAGGACGAAGATATATGTCACTAACATAAGATTTTAAAAGCCCCAAAGGGCGTATAAAACCCACAGCCAGAACATATAGGAAGTTGCGGTTGCAAATGATGATGTACGAGAAAGAGTCGTTTCCAGCCAGATTGATTAAGTAGCAACTAAGTTATATATGATAAGGCCTGGGATAAGCAGGGGACTCATGATTTGAAGGAGCGAAGCACGCGTATAAGCAGGACTCATGATTTGAAGGGTGAAACGACGCGCAAATCGCATAGGTATCGTAGTTCTTGCGTAAGGTTTTGCAGCTCTATAGAGCTAACAAAACCCACAGCTAGAACAAAAAGGACAAGAGATATGTCCTTAACATAAGATTTTTAGAGCCCAAAGTGCACTGAAATCCACAGTCAGAGAACATATAGGAAGTTGCAAATGACAGGGCTATGTTGCTCGAAGTCGTTTCCTATGAACAACCAAATATTTACTAGCAATATAAAAAGGACTATAATGAACTATATTAGTCATTATAGTCTTTTTATATATCAATATTTAGTTTGCAACCTTTAACTTCTAAGCATTGTCCACGAACTCTATTTGGATTCATTGCTTGGGCGAGTGTTTCAGGTGTTACTTCTAAATCTGTATCTTTTTGAACAGTTACTGTAAATAATTGACCAGGCTCATAGTAAATATTTTTCGCCGCGCATAAAGAATCCTCCTACAATGGGACACAGCAGCAGTAACTGCGACTGCACCTAGTATCATCTGATCATATCCATTTACATATCCATTCAGATGGAATATTAACATCATTCAGTGTACGAATTGTTGGAATTTCAATGACTAATCTGCCGCCACGCCCAAACATACCATTGCCATGAGAGTCAAGAACTTTTCCTCTTACTTCTTCACCTTTTGGTATGATTACAGTGTCATTTAGTATTAAATTATCTGACAGTTTTTGAGAACAAAGGTAGTATTTTTACTTTTTGTAGAGCTAATGGGTTGTGTTAATTCTAGTGTGATAGCTGTATCCTTTAGGTACGTATAGGTTTGCCTTTAGGTATTGTTCCTATCGTCATTGATTGCGGAGATAGAGATATTTTGTATTTTTAGTTGTGATAGTATCTGGATTCTCTTTCACTTGTCTAATTCAGGATTAATAGTAGTTTTTATAGCTACATTAATATCATGTGTGTGTTTTGCATCTACTGTGGCAGATGAAAAGCTAGAAGCTAATACTCTAGGGCTAAAAGCAATCAATATACTTTTCTAGATTTCATAGAATATACCCCCTTATAAAAAGATACTTTTACCCATATTTATAGAATACCATAGACATGATTATTTCTCTAGAGTGAAATTTATTTTCCTATAAATAAGCAAAGTCAACCTCAATATAAATAACAATTCTCATTTTTGATTCGTATATTTATGTCATATAGTTTTGCCCTATATATGTCATATAGTTTATATCCAATTGACTACATAGGAATAAGAATATACAATAATAAACGTTACTATAGCTATGTAGTTGAGTGTATATCAACTAGATACTGATCTATAAATGCATATGTCGACTCATATGTAGTAAATATAAAATAAAAATATATATTTATAGAAATTAGATGTAGATGTTATCAATATATTAAAATTTATGGATTAATGATCGAAGTAGCGGACAGTGTAAGTTATTTTGTGTAAACATGTTTGCAATAGATAGATATATTATCCATCACATAGTAAGTAATATATTAATCATCGAGTAGAATACATAAAAATACAGCAGTAAGGGGGAACCAATCATGTACCAGCACGTAACAGATTTAATTGGCTCGACGCCTTTGGTGGCATTGGATGCTTTACAAAAGCTATATCAATTGAATGGCCGTTTGTTAGGAAAACTAGAATATTTTAATCCATTGGGCAGTGTAAAAGGATCAGTGTTGCCTACGGATGATCAAAGCAGGGCATTGACTCTAGGGAGTGATACAAAAAGATACGGTGCTGATTGAGCCTACTAGTGGTAATACGGGGATTGGTCTTTAGCCTTTGTAGCAGCTCAAATGGGACTTAAAGTTAATTCTTGTCATGCCCGGACACGATGAGTGTGGAGCGTCAACGTATCGTACGATGCATTGGGCGCGTTGGTTGTGCTTTCACCGGGCATAGAAGGGATGAAAGGCAGTATTCGGGTGGCTGAGGAGTTACAACAAATACATGGCAATGCTTTCATCTTGCAACAATTTACAAACCCTGCGAATCCTAACACTCATTATGAGACGACGGGTCCTGAGATTTGGAAGGATACGAATGGTGAAGTGGATGTGTTTATATCCTCTATCGGTACAGGGGAACTGTGACAGGTGTGGGGTCGCTATCTAAAAGAGCAAAATCCCAAATGTGAGATTATCGGCGTAGAACCAACTACATCGGCTGTATTATCTGGTAGAGAAGCTGGACCTCATGGTATTCAAGGGATTGGAGCAGGATTTATACCAGATGTGTTAGATACTAAGTTGTTAGACAAGATTGTGACGGTCTCTACAGTGGATGCCTACACATGTACACGGACGATTGCTAAAAACAGAAGGATTGTTATTGGGTATATCTCTCTGGGTCAGCTTTTGCAGGCAGCTATACAAATTGGCTCAGGACTCGGCCTATAAGGATAAGAATATTGTTGTATTGCTTCCAGATGGTGGAGAACGATATTTATCGACAGGTATTTTTGATGCTAACGATGTACTGTATAATGTATGGATATTATATCCATGTTATGGAATCTTATGAACGGTTAGTGCATTGTATAGGAATAAGTGCGGGAGTGTACGTTACCTGCTAAGCAAGATGATAGTAATGCCTTAGACATGACGATGGAGGTATATATGAAACAAAAACGATATAGAAAACTGGCTCATCGCCATGATAGGGGATTGGTGCTATAGGGACTTTCACGGGATGTATGAAAGAGCCCAAAAATAGTAGGCAATGAGGGTGCACATTACAGAATGTATCCTATGACAGTACCCGTGAGTTTTACGAGGACTATAATCGTCTATTTCGTGAGCATTATAAAGGCTATCACTGGAAAGGATGTGCGTGTCACGCAATCTCACGGTGGCTCTAGTGCACAGGCGCGGTCCATCATTGAAAGGCAATGATGCCGATGTTGTGTCCTTAGGGTCTTCACAAGATATTGAAATGCTGAACCGCGTGCACTTACTTGATGCGAATTGGGAGATCATGTTTCCCGAACCATTCGGCTCCTTATACGTCGACTATTGTTTTTAGTACGCAAGGGTAATCCTCAGCATATACAAGATTGGGAAGATTTAGAACGGTCTGGTGTTTCCATCGTAGCTCCAGACCCGAAAGAGTTCTAGTGCGGCTTGCTGGATATTCATGGCGGCTTGGGATCACGGACTTAGGGGCATATGGCACAGAAACAGGTGCCAAAGGATATGTGAAAACTCTTTACGACCATGTGAAAGTCTTAGATGCTGGTGCTCGTGGTGCAGCGACGACTTTCGTAGAAAATAAGCAAGGGGATGTGCTCTTGATTTGGGAAAAATGAAGCCTTACAAATTGTGAAGAACTATCCAGGTCAATATGAGATTGGTTACACCTAGTACGAGCATCGTTGCAGAACCTAATGTAGCTCTTGTAAAAGGCATAACAGATCGAGATCAAACTACAGAGGTAGCTCGTGATTACATCCAGTATTTATACTCCGATGAGGGGCAGCGATTGATTGGCTCCTATGGAGTTTAGACCGTCTAATCCAGCTATCTTTACAGGAGTTTTTCTTCGACTTTTAACCACAGGATAGAGTTAACAACGATCCACGCCTATGGCGGTTGGGATGCAGTGTATAAAAAGGTTTTGATGAAGGTGGGGTATTTGATGAAATCTATGGAATCATAATACATCGTGGCTTTCACGAATCATAGGCCCTACATCGACACGGATCATTCCTGGCATGGGCTTGTCATTGGGCATTACTATCGCTTTATTATCGATCTGTATCATCATTCCTTTAGGGTCAGTGTTTTTCCCATGGTTTGTCTTTACCTTGGGACACATGGAAAAGTATTGCTTACAAAAAGCTGAATGTAGTACAGGCCTTTACAGACTAGTTTATTAACAGCCGCTATTGCAGCAGCTATCAATGTGGTCTTTGGTTTTATCTTGGCTTGGGTACTGGTGCGCTACACCTTCCAGGGAAAAGCTATGCTGAATAGCATGATAGAACTTCCTTTTGCACTACCCACAGCGGTGGCAGGGATTACTTTATCGAAAGCTGTATACCGATACAGGTTGGTTTGGATCCATCTTGTCGACACTGGGGGATTCATGTGACTATAGTCAAATAGGCATTGTGGTAGCCCTCATATTTGTAGGGATTCCTTTGTGGTGCAGTCCTTGGAACCAGTGCTAGAAACATTAGATCCTATGTTACGAAGAGACGGCTTTTCATGATGAGTGCCAGTAAATTTAGAGTTTGTACCGACAAGTTATTTTTCCTGAATTGTTGCCACCCTTACTGACTGGTTTTAGTTTAGCCTTTGCGAGAGGAATTGGTGAATATGGCAGCATCATTTATATTTCCGGGAATAGTTTTAAAAAATCACACGCAGGGTGGTGTCCTACGTGATTATGCAAAAGGATTAAATTATGCCGATTATAGCAGTGCTACAGCCATCGCCATTGTGCTACTAGGTATTTCGTTTTTCTATCTTGTTACTCGATGAATCTGATTCAGAATCATCACATGAAGCGTATTAAAGGGAGGTAATAGGTCTATGAAAGGACGATACGGTTCTACCTTGTTAATTCTATTAGCTTGGGTATTTCATTATTTTTATGCTCCTTATTCCTATGCTTTTTCAGTAGTGTTTCAGTCCTTGTCCTTAGGCTGGCAGTTCTATGTGCAGTCCATTAGCACTGTCTATGTGATGAAATCCTTTGGGGCTGACCATATCTGGTGATGGTCATTGCTATGTTGGTGAGCGCTATCTTTGGAGTGGCGGCTGCCTTTGCAGTATCGAAAGTTCGATTTTTCCAGTAAAAACATTGATAGCTACTTTGGCAGATATACCTTTTTCTGTATCTCCCGTTATTGCAGGGTTAGTCTTTTTACTCACCTTTGGTCGATTGGGATGGTTAGGGACCATACATCAATCAGTTTAATGCGTGGACTGGGTTAGATATATCGTATCGTCTTTCGCTATACAGGGGGTTATCTTGGTAACCGTATTCATGACCATGCCTTTTGTATTCCGTGAAATCTTGCCAGTCTTGCTGAATCAAGGTCGAGAAGAAGAAGAAGCAGCAGCTGCTTTGATGGGGGAACTCTGGATGGCGTATTTTTAAGGATATCACCTTTTCCTCATTCAAATGGCCTTTGTTGTATGGGATTATCTTGTGTGGGGCCCGAGCTATGGGTGAATTTGGTGCAGTAGCGGCTGTATCTAAGGCGAGGGGATCTACGTTTACCTTGCCATTAGAAATCGATGCTCTCTATATGTCTGGGTACTAGAAAGTGCCGTGGTAGCATCCTTTAGTGTATCATCGGTGCTGATTCTATTGGCTTTCATTATGATCGCCTTGCGCACCTATGCAGCACATAAAGCTAGCCATCGGTAAAAAGCAGGTTAGTGATAGAGCGAGGCATCGGCGAGGCAAGTCAATGATACCGTAGGTCAAGGGTTGTCAACGATACGAATTATCATCGATACAGGTAGAGGGAGGAAATGCATGTACGTTAGTTTATCGAATATATATAAAAATTATGGAGACTTTCAGGCGTCGAAAGATGTGTCCTTGTCCATTGAGAAGGGCAGTTTAGTAGCCCTCTTAGGGCCTAGTGGAAGCAGGAAGACGACTATACTACGGATGATTGCTGGTTTGGAAACACCTGATGAGGCGATATCTGTATCAATGGTACACGGGTCAATGACTGTGGCACCGGCAGACAGAGGATTGGTTTTTGTTTCAAAGTTATGCATTGTTTCGCTATATGACGGTGTTTGATAATATTGCCTTTGGAGTTGACCGTAGAAAGCGAGCAAGGAGGAAATTCGTCGTCGTGTAACAGAGCTTATCGATCTCATTGGACTTAGTGGATTAGAAGATAGATATCGAGTCAGCTATCAGGTGGACAGCGACAACGGGTTGCTTTTGCTGAGGGCTTTGGCACCGAAATCCAGATGTATTGCTCTTGGATGAACCTTTTGCAGCCATCGATGCGAAGGTAAAGAAAGAGACTTCGCATGTGGTTACGCCATACGATTCAACAAATTGGGATTACTACCATCTTTGTCACACATGACAAGAAGAGCCTTTAGAAATGGCGGATCAAATCGTGGTGACCAACAAAGGTCGCATTGAACAAGTGAGAACGCCACAGGAGATTTACTGTAATCCAGAGACTCCTTTTGTGGCTAAGTTCTTAGGGAAGTCTTCTGTCGTAGAAGGGTATGATGTGTTAAAAGGTTTTTCAGAAAACATCGACAAATGTAAGGAAGCCTTAATTCGGCCAGAATATATCAGTATTCATCCTCAAGGGTCATTACACCGCTATCGCAGTGTGGTAGAGCTAGGGTCATATTGAACATATTTTTATTCAAAAGGAAATCGTTTGGAAGTGACCATGTACGGATTGGTGATTTACTGCTGGTGGCGAATCACACCATCGATGGACATGCTTTTTCAAAGTCAGGGTGATATAGTGGATGTGTTGATTTCTAGAATTTGCATCTACGATGAGACAGATACGTATCTAGTAGAAAAATGAAGGTATGAATACAAGTAGCTTGTTCTATATTTAGTATGAAACTTTCAAAAGGTATAGATACAGCAGAAACAATATATATACAAGGGTATATACGCATGGAAGGAAAAGGAGTTGCAGGGGATGTTGGGAAAGAAAAGAGCGACTGCGCACGGATGATGCTGATTATCGGCGGAGGGACGGCGGCTGTTACGCAGCATTAACCATAGGAAAAGCCAGCGATGCCCGCATCATTGTGGCAGAAAGAGCACACATTAAAGCAGAAGTGGCTGTTTGGCAGCTGGGGTGAATGCCATCAACTGCTATATTTTTGCCGAACCGCACGGTCCAAGATTATGTGGACTATGCCACGAAAGGATGCGGAGGGCATTGTACGAGATGACTTGTTGCGGACTATGTGCGAACGAGTGAATGGGACAGTCTATGAGTTAGAACGGTTAGGGTTTGAGTGATTTTTGAAAGATGACCAAAGGCAACTACGTGGCTCGTGGGAATCGAAATATTAAAATTAATGGTGAAAATATTAAGCCTATCTTGGCGAGTGCTGTAGAATCTTTGGAAAAATTGTCAGGTGATTAATCAACTGGTTATTACAGATTATATCGTGAAAGACAATCGTATCTATGGTGCTATAGGGGTTTCATAAGGAAACAGGGACCATCTATGAGATTGAAAGCCACTTATGTAATTTGTGCTACTGGCGGTGCCTCTGGGATTTATAAAGCCCAACAATCCAGGATTCTCTCGTCATAAAATGTGGTATTCCCCGTTTAATACAGGGGACGGGCTATGCTATGGGGTATCTTGCAAGGGGCAGAGATGACCACTTTAGAGATGCGAGTTCATTGCCCTTCGCTGTAAGATACTATCGCACCTACCGGGACCATCGCCCAAGGGGTAGGAGCGAAACAAATCAATGGTCTTGGCGAGAACTATGAAAGTGTATACGGCATCACGACGTCGCAGCGTGTGTACGGTACCGTACAGGAACAGGTGGAAGGCAGGGGCCCTTGCTGTTTTAGGAACAGAAGGGGTTTCTCTAGACCAAGAACAAGACCTGCTGAAAGCGTACCTTACATGGCACCAAAGTCAAACGTTGCGTTGGGTAGAACGTGGTCATGGTCCAGCCACAGAAAATGTAGAAATTGAAGGCACAGAACCTATATATCGTAGGGTGGTCATACGGCGAGTGGTTACTGGGTGAGATACGCATCGAGAAACGACGATTACTAACCTGTTTGCTGCTGGTGATGTGGCAGGAGCACCTCAAAAATATGTCACAGGAGCCTTAGCGGAAGGTGAAATTGCAGGCGATGAGATTGTACGACGATACCAAAGCAAGGTGAAGTACAATCGGTAGAAAATGAACCATGGTATAGGGACAGAATTGATACTATCGTGCAGCGATATGCTTCACAAACTGAGGGTCTAACGGTGATGCTGGGCATAAGCCGTATCAATGATAGCAACCTGCCAGACCATATAAGGACAGAGTCTGTAGTTAGCACCAATGATGAGTCTGTACAAAGCTCAGATCTCAACGATGATGTTAGTACGAAAACGACATAAATAATGGATGCTGAACTAGTTCACCATACTAATACTGGTACATTTCTGCTTTAGCCCACATCGAGGCAGCATGAACAACGATTACAAGACATTATGGATGCCTACGCCGATGGTATCAACTAAACCTACAAATATACAGAGAAAAAGTTTAGATATTGCGAAATCAAAGTTAGAAAGCCTTAGCAAAAGACGTAGAACAACTACAAGCAACTACCTTACATGAATTGTCCTACCTCTATGAGTGCGAGATCGCATTGTGGTAGCCCGAGCTTTAGTGGAGCATTTAGGGAGGGCGTAAGGAAACCCGTTGGCACAGCTTTGGAGAACATGGTGATTACCCGAATTGTAGCGACGACGGATTGGTGTATGTGAACTCCGTATATAAAGATGGCAATTTCAGGTCTTTCAACGGCCACTAGTAGAAAAAGGGGGATACTTATGAGCATACAAATTAATAAGGAAACTTGCATCAGGTTGCGGTAGATGCCAACAAGTATGCCCAGGGACGTTGATCACAAAGATGAGACGAAGAAAAGCCTACATTGCCTACCCCTCTGATTGTTGGGGCTGTGTCTTGTGTGAAAAAGAATGTCCCTGTAGGAGCCATTTCCTTTTTCCCTAGGCGAAGACTATGGGTGGTAAAGGGGCTACGATGGTGGTACGAACAGAAGGGCATTTGCTGCATTGGGATATTACGAAAAATAGACGGCACTGTGCAGCGAATTACAGTAAATGCAAAAGAAAGTAATGCCTATTAAGGAGGTCAATATGAGTCAATTCTCTCATTTAGATGAATTAGAAGCGGAAGCTATATATATTATTCGTGAGGTAGCCGCACAATGTGAAAATCCAGTGATGCTATACTCCATCGGGAAAGATAGTTCGGTGATGCTGCATTTAGCAATGAAAGCTTTTTATCCAGCAAAACCGCCATTCCCATTTTTACATGTCAATACGACTTGGAAGTTCAAAGAGATGATCGACTTCCGTGACAATGTGGCGAAGAAACTAGGCATCGAAATGCTAGAGTACATCAATCAGGATGGGTAGATCGTGGTATTAATCCATTCGACTCTGGTGCAGCCTACACAGATATTATGAAAACACAAGCGTTAAAACAAGCGTTAGACAAATACGGTTTTGATGCAGCCTTTGGGGGCGGTCGTCGAGATGAAGAAAAATCTCGTGCGAAAGAACGTATTTTTCTTTCAGAAATGAACAACATGCATGGGATCCAAGAACCAACGTCCAGAAATGTGGAAACTGTTTAACACAAAAATCAACAAAGGGGAAAGTATGCGTGTATTCCCTATCTCTAACTGGACAGAAACAGATATTTGGCAATATATCAAACGAGAAAATATCGACATCGTACCATTGTACTTTCGCAGCAGAACGACCAGTAGTAGAACGTGATGGCAACTTAATCATGGTTGACGATGAACGATTCCGCTTACAAGAAGGTGAAACAGTAGAAAATAAATTAGTTCGATTCCGTACCTTAGGCTGTTATCCATTAACAGGAGGCATTGAATCGAATGCAACGACTATAGATGAAATCATCGAAGAAACATTGAGTGCCGTATCGTCTGAACGAACTACACGGGTTATCGATAGTGAAGCGGCAGGTAGCATGGAACGACGCAAACGGGAGGGCTATTTCTAATGAAAAGTTTATTGAAATTCATTACATGTGGCAGTGTAGATGACGGAAAATCTACATTGATTGGACATATCTTATACGATTCCAAATTATTATATGCTGACCAAAAGAAGCCCTTGAACTAGAAAGTAAGGTAGGCAGTCGTGGTGGCAAAAATTGATTATTCCTTGTTGCTGAGACGGTTTGATGGCAGAGCGTGAGCAAGGTATCACCATCGATGTGGCGTATCGTTATTTCACAACAGATCATCGCAGCTTTCATCGTGGCGGATACACCAGGTCATGAAGAATATACTCGCAATATGGCGGTAGGGGCATCCTTTGCTGACTTAGCCATCATTCTGGTGGATGCTAAAGCAAGGGTGTGTTGGTGCCAAACACGTCGTCATGCTCGTATCTGTGCCTTAATGGGTATCCAACATTTCATCTTTGCAGTGAACAAAATGGACTTAGTGGACTATAGTGAAAAGTCGATTCCACGACATTCAAATCAGATATTCAAGCATTACAACAAGAAAATTGCAACTGGCGGACATTGCTATCATTCCTGTATCGGCTACAGAGGGGATAATATTACTGTTCACTCTCCGCACATGCCTTGGTACAAAGGGCAATACCTTACTAGGTCATTTAGAAACAGTAGATATTCAAGCTTTTTGAAGAAGAAGGCTTCTATTTGCCAGTACAACGTGTGTCACGACCAGACCATACGTTTAGAGGTTTCAGGGTCAAGTAGAAAGCGGTACTCTTTCGTGTGAATGACACAGTGTGCGTATTGCCAAGCGGTGAAACAGCAGTGGTGAAATCTTTAATTCGAGGATTTGACTCTGTTGAGGAAATTCACACAGGGGAAGCGGTGACTATCCAATTAGACCGTGAAGTAGATGTATCTCGTGGTTGCGTTATTGTGAATAACACAGAGTTACAGGTCAGCGCGAAGCTAGAAACGACGTTACTGTGGATGGATGACTACCACCTTTACAAGAAGGTAGAGAATACCTTATCATGGCAGGTACAAAACTAGTATCTGGGGTGGTGAGCAAAATCCGTTATGCTGTTGATGTGAACACAGGCGATCATGTGGAGCGTGATGGATTGAGCAAAAATGAAATTGCTCGTTGTGTCTTGACCTTACAAGAGCCAATTGTGGTGGATACTTTCACTAAGCATAAAACATTGGGCGAGTTCATCCTTATCGACCGTGTGAGCCATATGACGGCGGCTTGCGGTGTGATTCAAGATACCCTCGATAAAGGAGAGGAACTGTACACATTTATCGGCGATGCTGTTCGTGGTCGTGGCGATATTTTTGAAGAATTCTACTACGATGTAGAAGGGTTGACAGTAGATAAAAGTACGACCTGAATGTGCCACATACCATGTGGGTGATGCGATTCCGCTTACAGGGGATAGTTACCAATATCCAAGTACTTTCGACATCTTAATTTCTACGTGATAAAGTCTATATTTCTGTGCGGGATGGGTGCCATCCAGCCATCGCTCCATTGCGTGAGTATACCTACCAAGGCGTGCCATTACTAAACGGTCGTGGATTTGGTATTCAAGTACATTCTGGCGAAGAATACACTCAATTCTTAACAGATATTGAAGATTCTAAGAATCTAAATGATACTTTTGCGAAATGGTTGAACTTTCACAAGCTATCGTCATATTGCTTTCAAAAAAATAGATTATATTGTTAACCATCTAAACCTACAGCAGGTTGCCTATTGTCCTAAACCCCTCTACAAGGTATAATGAAGTAGATTGTAATACGAAGTAACAATTGTACTCACGCTGAGCAGAAACCAAAAACAAGATGAAACAAGTTATGATCGAGTACGGACCATATGAGTCATGTGTACCAAGACGAAATGGGCCGTGAGGTACGCCTTACAGGATGTGAGTGTTCACATTCATGAAAGGTGAGTTTGTCGATATTATAGGAACCAATGGAGTGGTAAAAAGTACCCTTGCCAAACATTTTAATGTCCTATTGCAACCTACATCTGGTACCGTTACCGTGTTAGGAATGGATACAAAAGAAAGAGCATTTAATTGGAATATTCACCAAAATGTGGGTATGGTATTCCAAAATCCAGATAATCAAATCGTGGCAGCCATTGTAGAAGAAGATGTAGCTTTTGGTCCAGAAAATTTGAGGTACCAGCTCCAGAAATTCGGAGAACGTGTGGATGTCGTGCATTAGCAGCAGTAAACATGTCGGACTATGCTTTACATGGACCTCATCTATTATCAGGAGGCAAAAGCAACGTATCGCCATTGCTGGTGTTTTTAGCGATGGAGCCGGAAATGTATTATATTAGATGAGCCAACGGCTATGCTCGATCCGAAAGGGCGAAAAAGAAGTCATGGATACGGTGTATCGTCTCAACAAAGAGAGAGGGCATCACTATCGTATATATTACGCACTTTATGGAAGAGCAGCTTTAGTAGATCGTATCATTGTGATGAAACAAGGTAAGGTCATCGATGAAGGAGCTCCAAAAGATGTGATGAATGTGATAATAGCACTTAAAAGGTCTTGAGTCTAGATGTGCGGTGCCGTCAGAAATTGCGGTGCGCTTACAAGAACAAGGGGTCACTATGCCAAAAGGGTATTACTACCAATGAAGAACTAGGAGGCCATATGTCAATTCAATTAGAACATGTTACCTACACCTATGGACAGGGGACACTATCTGAAAAACACGGCGTTGCATGATGTGAACTTGACCATTCACGAAGGTGAATTTGTAGGCATCATCGGCCATACAGGGTCTGAAAGTAAAATCCACCTTAGTTCAACATCTGAATGGTCTATTGCACCCTCACCTCAGGTACCGTAACAGTCAATGGTGTGGACCTAGTGAGTGTAAACAGAAACAGTCAAACAAACACGTCATAAAGTAGGGATGGTATTTCAATATCCAGAGCATCAACTCTTCGAGGAAACCATTGCTAAAGACATTGCCTTTGGTCCCAAAAACTTAGGTTTTGATGAGGTGGAAGTGGATCGTCGTGTGCGAGAAGCGATGCAATTTTGTGAAGCTTAGACTACGATACCTATGCAGAGCGGTCTCCGCTTCCGATTTGTCAGGAGGACAAATGCGCCGTGTGGCGATTGCCGGTGTCATGCTGCCTTTAGACCCAGACTAGCTAATTTCTCGATGAACCATCTGCGGACTTGATCCATTTTGGACGAGAAGAAATCTTTGGAGAAATCCTGAAACTACATAAGGAAAAAGGGATTACCGTTATTCTGTATCCCATAATATGGAAGATATTTCTCGCATGGCGAATCGCTTGATTGTCAGTGCATCAGGGACAAGTCTTATTAGATGGCAATCCTATCGAGATTTTCCATAATGACCGTGAGAAATTACAGTCTGCTGGCGTGGATGTACCACCATTGTCGCAAACCTCACAAGCTGGCAGAACGAAATATTCCTGTGAATATCGACCGTGTTCATGTCCATGAGGCGGTAGCAGATATTTACGACTATCTCAAGGAGGTGCACCATGCTAAGTAATATTACCATTGGACAGTACTTTCCAGGAGATTCCTTGTTACACATCGTGTGGATGCACGGCTAAGATTATAGCCACTATGATTTTCATCATTGCTATTTCTTTTGCCAGACAGTTTAGTGACCTATAGCATTGTGGCGGCCTTTACTTTCGGTTGTTTGGGATTGTCTCGCTTGCCAGTGCGACTCGTATGGCTGTCTATTAAACCATTGTGGATCGTCATTGTATTCACTTTGGCCATTCACGTGTTCACTGCGAGAATACCTGTTTACCTATGGTTGGTTGCACATCAGTCGAGAAGGAGCTTAATTTGGGTGGACTTATGGCAGGGAGATTAATTTTCTTAATCGTATTCTCCTCCTGTTGACTTACACTACGTCCCCTATCCGATTGACGGACGGTATTGAAAGACTGTTAAACCCGTGGAAACGCTTTGGCGTGCCAGCCCATGAGTGGCTATGATGATGACCATTGCTTTTTACGATTCATTCCACACTATTAGAGAAACGAGACCGCATTATGAAAGCCCAAGAATCTCGTGGTGCCGATTTTACTACGGGATGATACTGAAACGGGCTAAGAATATGGTGCCCTTGCTTGTGCCATTATTTATTGAGCGCTTTCCGCCGTGCCGATGAGATTGGCGGTAGCTATGGAATCTCGTTGTTACCGAGGGCGGAGAAGGTCGTACACGGATGAAAAGAATTACGCTATAGGCCATTAGATTTCTATGGTATTGGTGCCGTGGTATTGGTGGCATTGTGTTAGCCGTATTACGCTGGGGTTGGTATATGACGAGAACCATACAACTCATCGTCACCTATGATGGCACCGAGCTTTGCGGGTACCAACGGCAGCAGAATGGCCCTACCGTGCAAGGTTATCTTGAGAGCCTTATCAAGAGTGTGCAATGAGCCTATCACGATTTATGGATCACTCCTCGTACCGACGCAGGTGTCCATGCGAGAGAGGCAAGTAGTGGCTTTCACCACGAGCGGTAAGATTCCTGTGAGACAATCTAATGAGAGCCCTCATCGCCCATATGCCACCCTATATCGTGGTCCGTGAGGCACAGGAGTTGCCATCAGATTGGAATCCACGGAATTACGTGAAAGGAAAGGAATACATTTACACCATTCATAATGATGCCGTGGTGGACCCACTACAACTGCGCTATGCTTATCATGTGCGTAAACCGTTGGATATATCGTCCATGAGGCAAGCTGCAAAGGCATTAGAAGGAACACATAATTTCAGTACTTTCAAAGGCCATAATACGACGATGCAAGATCCAGTGAAAACTATGTATGCTGTGAAAGTCATCCAACAGGGGACGACGGTTAGAATTCATGTGTTAGGAGATGGATTTGTGTATCACATGGTGCGGAATATGGCGGGATTCTTCGTGGATGTGAGGCTTAGGCCGCTTTCACCCCGAGGACGTACCACGCATCATAGCTGGTGAGAATAGACAATTAATCGGAAAACAGCACCTGCCCATGGACTGTGTTTAGATACAGTGTTTACCGATGAGACTAGCTTACAAGAGCGGGTACGGAGCATAGCAAACTTATAGGCAGACATGCAGGTATGTATAAGGAGTATCTGCAACAGATAGAAAGTCGTTATGTAATTGCCATGAAACATAACATTTGTTAGTATATAAGCATAGCCCTACGATAGGAGGGCGTACAATGTAGGAGGTTATCATGAAAGAAGACGGAATCACACGCATGTGCAATCAAAAATGCCAGAGTATATTATTGATGTAGATGAATTGGTGAATGATCCTGTGAATCGTCGTAAATTAGCTCGATTCATTATGAAACGCCATTTAGATATGGACAAAATTATTGAAGAATTTGTGAACAATCCGAGAATGAAGCGGAGTTAATGCGTTTTTGCTGCATCTGTGGTGTTCTCCAAAACAGGCCGCGATATGAACGAATATAGCGATGATGTATTGCCATTATTCTTTGAAGCAGGCGGTGTACGAAGACGATTTGTTATAATTGCATAGATGGCAAGAAGTAAGAAAAAGGACTATAACACATGTATCAGTACATGTATACAGTCCTTTTTAGTCGTCCTAGATTCAATAAGCTACGTATTTAATTAGTTAAAGAACACATATTTGAGTTAACTACAATGAGTGCAAGGACATACATGAACCAGTGCACATCTTTATAACGACCAGTGATTAATTTCATCAAAGGATACACAATAAGACCAGCTGCTACGCCATTTGCGATGCTGTATGTGAAGGCATCAAAACGATAACTAAATAAGCAGGAAACCTTCTGTCCAATCAGAGAAGTTAATTTTCGTGGATTAGCTTCCATCATTAGAGCGCCTACTAAAAGAGTTAATGCAGGAGGCTGTTGCTGCATTTGGAACTAATGCAATGAGTGGTGCGAAGAACAAGCAAATGATGAACATAATACCAGTAGTAACCGCTGTTAAATAGTACGTCCACCAGCACCAACACCAGCCGCGCTTTCAACAAATACAGTGATGGTACTAGAGCCTAACATAGCGCAAAAGCTAACTCTAAAGGAGTCCCACAATCATGCTACTGACCAAAGACCAGGGAAACTACCTTTTTGGATCGCAATACCTGCTTTAGTAGCAGTAGCGATTAATGTCCCCATGGAGTCGAACAGTTCAACAAATGTGAATGAGAAAAATAATTGTTACAAGACCTACATTTGAAAGCCGATGCAATATCTAACTCCATAAATGCAATTTTACTGAAATCAGGTATGTGACATAAACGTTAATGTTTCAGGTAATGTAGCGATACCAGTTATATAGGCTAAGATTGATGTGGTGATAATTCCGATAAGTAACGCGCCAGTGATACGACGAGCCATAAGCGCGCAGTAAAGAACAAAGCCGAACAAAGATAGAGCACTTCTGGACTTTTGTAGATTACCAAAGCGTTAATAAAGTTTCTGATGCACCTGGAGCACCATGCCCTTTAGCAGTGATAATGTCGTGTAATGTTCCTGGTTGTAAGGATAATGAAATTGTCATAAGTCAGATAATTTCAAACCAATAATACGAGATAAACAAGCCGATACCTACAGTAATGGCAATCTTTAAAGGAACTAGGAATCGATTCGATGATCGGTTGTCGTATTTTTGTTGAGTGTTAATACGAGGAATACGAGTCACTGAAATAAATGCAGCTCCCAACGCTGTTTTGCCAAGTGAGCCCCATGCAGAACAACGGTAAATGAATAGAATGCGAGGCAAAACCAACACCAGGTGCCAAGGCAGTTGGATAGTTAACGAGAATCCCCATAGCAATCGTTACTAAACCACCACCTAAGGCCGCAGCAATCAAAACGGCATCTCTGTCCATTCCTGCTAGGCTCAATAAGTTGAGGCGCCAATAAGAAAATATATGCCATAGTAATGAATGTGGTGAGACCAGCGAGGATCTCTGTGCGAAACTGAGGTGTTCCGCTCTTTTAGTGCGAATAACCTTTCTAACATAGTAAAAACCTCCTCCTCTATAACAAATTATGTTTACATTATAGCATAGCAATCATGAGAGAGATAGTTGATAAAAATTTTGTGATAAAAATCACAAAATGAGAGTTGATATCACATAGGATAGAAAGGGGCAGAATAAAAATAGCATATATGGTTAGAATGTGATGTAATTCATACCATATATGCCTATATATTAGTTGAGTGGTAATGAGAATCGATTAATCAAAAGAGTACATACTTGGCTAAGACGATAGCTCCTAATACGTACATGAACCAATGCATACTTTATGACGGCCAGTGATACATTTCATCAACGGATATACGATAAGACCTGCTGCTACACCATTGGCGATGCTGTATGTGAAAGGCATCAACACAATGACTAAATAGAGCGGGAAACCTTCTGTCCAGTCAGAGAAATCGATTTCACGGATGGCCTCCATCATCAAAGGCACCTACTAGAATCAATACAGGAGCTGTAGCTGCATTGAACTAATGCGGTCGATGGAGCAAAAGAATAAACAAAGGATGAACATGATACCACAAGTGACAGCAGTGAGTCCTGTACGACCACCAGCGCCAACGCCGGCAGCACTTTCAACAGCAAAGCCGTAATCGTACTAGAAACCAAACATAGCACCAAAACTTACACCTAATGAATCCTGACAATCATCGCTTTACAGACCAGAGAACTCCCTAGGATCCGCAATGCCAGCTTTGGGCGGTAGCAATTAAGGTACCCATGGAGTCGAATAATTCAACGAAGGTAAAAAGAGAAGATAATGGTCTAGACCTGCTTGGAAAGCAGAGGAATGTCTAGATCATAAATGCAATTTTACTGAAGTCAGGAATCGCCATAATGCTTAAGGAATCTGGTAAGCTAGCGATACACGGTAGCATAGGCAATGATGGATGTGATGATGACGCCAATCAATAGAGCTCCTGTTACTCGACGAGCCATCAAAGCGGCGGAGATAAAGAGAATAGGGATAAGAGAACTTCTGGATTGCCTAAGTTACCTAATGTCAATAAGGGTTTCTGATGCAGCAGGGGCTCCATGACCTTTAGCAGTCACAATATCGTTCAATGTGCGGGCTGCAAAGATAAAGCGATGGTCATAAGCCCAGATAGTTTTAAACCAATGATACAAATGAATAAGCCGATACCTACGGTAATGGCGATTTTTAAAGAAGACGGAATAGCCTCAATGATAAGTTTGACGAATTTTTAGTTAGAGTCAGTACAAGGAAGACGAGTCCAGAAATAAATACAGCACCTAATGCTGTTTGCCAGGTCAATCCCATGCCAAGGACCACGGTCAAAGAATAGAAGGCCAATAGACCAACACCAGGCGCCAAAGCGATAGGATAATTAACAAACAGTCCCATGGCGATAGTGACTAAACCGCCCCTAAGGCTGTAGCAATTAATACAGCATCTTTGTCCATACCCGCTAAGCTTAGCAAGTTGGGTGCCAATAGCAAAATATATGCCATGGTAATGAAAGTAGTCAGTCCCGCAAGGACTTCTGTACGGATCGTAGTATTTCGCTCTTTTAGAGCGAATACGCGTTCTAACATGAGAAACCTCCTCTGAAATAAAAACTATATGAACATGGTAACATACTTTTGTATGTTGCCTGTAAATAGTTGATACTAGTATGAAAATCTGCAAATTTGAGAATTAATGAAAAGAATGACTGTATTGTATCACAGAATGTTGACATAGGATAGAGTTTTATTTAAAAAGTTATAAAAAATTTAAAAACTAATAATTTTAAATTATAAAAAGAAAGGAGGAATTGTGGACATGGTTATTTTTCTTGGTATTGAAAATATATATCCATAATTTTATACATGAATAGATAGAGTAATAACTATGCATTATGAATACAGACCAAAAAGGCGAAACTATATAGACAAAAACTAAATAAACTATATATAATAAGTGGTGGATAATAAATCCTACTTGCAAAGAGGTATTATTTATGAAAAATTTCTACAAAAGGTCGATGCCATTACGTGTGTTAGTAGACTTAGCAGAAAGCATAGCGTAGATATTGATGTCCATCCGCGAACTGGCGGAGCGTCAAAAGATTTCGATAAAAGTACTTGGAGGAATTGTAGCACCTAGGTGCTGCGGGGTACGTAAAAAGTGCACGTGGTAAATGCGGTGGCTACCAGCTAACGAAAGAGCCAAAAGACTATACAGTCTCATGATATTCTGGCGGCTACAGAGGATTCCATTGCCGTGGTGGCTTGCTTAGAAGAAGAGAGTTAACACATGCCCTATGAGTGACGGATGTCGTACATTGCCATTATGGGGAGCATTTGCAAAAATCATTGCGCGAGTACATGCAAGTTTAACATTACAGGATGTGGTGATGGCGTTTTTCCGTGTAAAGGGCTTGAAAAGAGAAAGGAAGTTAGGATGAAAAAAGAGAAAAATATCTTAGATGTAGAAACCCAGTGGGGTTTCCTTTGTGCAGCAACAAAAAGAAGTGTTCGGGCATGCCAAGTAGAATTGACTAGATTAGGATTAACCTATACACAATACTTAGCGATGTCTGTTATCTCAGAATTAAAAGCGCGTTAATTTAAAAGAAAACCATTGGAGAAAAGAATTTTTCTTGGATTCTGGTACGTTAACACCATTGTTGAAAAGCTAGAATTAAAAGGTTATATTGTACGGGGAGCGTTTAAAAGATGATGGAGCGGTCCATGAGTGATTACCTTAACTGACAAAAGGCAAAGCATTGGGAAAAAGGTTCGTCATATTCCAGAATTCATTGAGTCAAACTTGGCTTATCTTCGAAGAGACAGAACAATTGCAAGGACTCTTGTTCAAAAGTGTTGCATAATAATGTAAGGTGACAACATGTAATTAGATGTACGCCCAAAAGTATGAGAGTTGTTGATAGCATATCAACTGTCCTCTATTTTTATGCCTCCCACTCAGAGGTTCTAGTGAAAGATGCAGTGTTACAATAAAGAATACAATACGTAACGATATAGAGGATGTAAAACGATGAAACGATTACAACAAACAGGAATGGTGGCGGTGTGATTCTTACCATAGGAATATCGCTGCTAGTATTTGCTATACAATGATTGTCCTTTTCTTCCCGATACCTGTTAGAACTGGGAGTGGAACAGGGAACACTTAGCCCTTTGGTCGGGCTTGTCATTTCTATTTCTGTGCAGCGATTATGAAGCTCCCGTATGGGGGTGATTGGCGGATCGCATGGAAAGATTAATGGCTAGTTATTCGAGCAGGGATTTTAATTGGTATATCTATTTAGAAGTGCCTTTGTACAAGATGAATATCAATTTTTACTAGTTCGAGCATTCCAGAGGTTTTGCCAATGGATTTATGCCAGCTGCCATGACCATGGTATCATTATCGGTGCCGAAGGAACGAGTGGGTACAGCCATGGGTATCTTTCAGATGGGATTAGTCCTAGGGGAAACTGATGGTCCCTTAACGATTGGATTAACAGAATTAGCGGTAGGGATGCGTCCTGTGTTTATGGTGGCGTGGCATTACCTTGTTATCGTTACCGCTGCCATCGCCATCTTTGTGAAAGAACCACAGGTTGATGTAGCCCCAGTGAAAGTTACTTCTTTTAAAGAAGATTTACAAGAGCGAAACGAAATGAAGGTATTACTCCATATTTTGACGGGTTATATTTTCTAGTGCAATCTGTCATGCTCATGCTACAACCTATCGCAGCCACTATGTGGGCGAATTAAAAGGTTCCATGGAAGGCTGCCGTGTTAGCAGTGGCTATTCTCAGTGGTGGCGGTGTGATGGGTATGCTATGACTAATAGTGGGCGGCTTATGGACAACGACGAGAGCCTTTAGAGTTATCTCGTATGGGTTTGTTGGGTACAGGAACCGTATTATTATTGCAAAGCTACCATTTTGGTTTATGGTGGTTTTGGGGCATTGCAACTACTCATCAGGAGTGTTCATTGTGGGTATCTTCCCATCCCTTGGATGCGCTATGACAGTGAATACCGATCCGTCAGTGCGTGGTCAGTATTTGGACTAGCACGACATCGCAACAATTGGGGAATATGATGGGGCCTTTGTTGCTAGTATAGTAGCGACCTACTGGGTACCTCTGTATGTGTTCCTAATGCAGGGTATGGGGATGATGACCATTGCTGTATATATATGAGAGTCCATGAAATCTTGAACATTCTATAAAGTTGATAGACGATATACACAAGTGTGATATAATTCACTCATATAACATGCTATATACGCATACTCTTGCAAAACTTCCTCGATAATTGTATAAGGTTATACACGGATGGGTTCTAGCAAGACACATTGATTTTGAGAAAGACATACTCTGCACACACCGAGGTCCAACAGAGTTGGTAAGCTATACCACGTGGATATATTGTGGCTGTAGATGTGTGGTTGTGTACTGTGGTAGAAACTTTGCTCTAGCTGCGAGGGGTTGCCTGTGTTGACTATGGAGATCGACTTATCATTCCAGGTTTTGCCAGATACCCATGCCCATGCACTTACAATATTGTAATCGTGGTCTTGGTATGGATAAAGAGTTATTACCTTGGCGAGACGATATACATTTCCAGAGAAGCGAAGTTTAGGATCCGGAGTATGCCCGTCTGGTATATATAGTCTGCGTGATCTGACATGGGATATCACTCGTAGTATTTTTATTTGGTACGATCACAAGATAGCACATTAGATTGATGAAACTATTGCAGAAGCGGGATTATCTGCTTTCGTAGGAAGGGTGAATATGGATCGAAATAGTCCAGACTTCCTGATTGAAACTACGCAAGAGTCTTTGCAGGAATACGAAAGCTTGGTTAGAAGACAAAATCATTTGGTCCTCTTTGTGAAACCAATTATTACACCGCGTTTCGTGCCGTCCTGTGAACTGATGCGAGATTAGGGGAACTGGCCAAGAGAATACGATGTCGGTGCAATCGCATTTGTCGGAAAATCATGGGGAAATTGAATGGGTATCGGCGTTGCATCCTGAATCAGACAGTTATACCGATGTGTATTATGAGCATCAATTGATGGGACAGACTCCAACAGTGATGGCCCATTGCATTCATTTAAGTGATGCGGAAATGGAACGCATGGAAGAAACGCAGACCATGGTTTCCCATTGTCCCTACTCCAATGTCAATTTATCCAGCGGTATTGCACCGATTCGTAAACTCTTAGAACACCATATCAGTGGGATTGAGGGTCGAACATTCAGGAGGACATGCAGTGTCTATGAGTACTGATGGGAGCCATTGGCTTATCTAAAATGAAATGGGTAGAAGTAGACAATCAATATGCACCATTGACCTTAAGCCGAGGCTCTGTTTAGCCACTAAGGGCGGCGGAACATTCTTTGGTAAGGTAGGTAGCTTTGAAGAAGGCTATGAGTTAGATGCTCTTGTCATCGACGATACATCCATGTTTGACGCCAATGAACGGTCTTTAGAAGAGCGATTGGAACGATGGATATACATCGGCGATGATCGTCATATTATGCAACGCTATCTGCGAGTCGCTATTAGAAGAAACTAATACGTATATCAGGTATAGTCCAATTGAATAGAGAGATATATAATGAAAGGATACTCGCCGAATCGGTGGAGTATCTCTCTTATGTTAAGGGTGGAATCTATGGGTAATTGAATGGTGAAAGTAGTTTTCTACATTGGGTGTGCTTTCTACGTGAATGGTACTTTGGTGTAGTTGTACTACATTTGTGCACAAAGTACAGTCCCAACCCCAGGCCTTTGTTGTCTTTTGCGGTACGAGCTGTGTCTACTTGGTATAAGCGATTCCAAATGAAAGGTATACTTTCAGAAGGGATGCCGATGCCGTCATCACGGACAATGATACGTACAGTATCTGGGTTACCTCAAAAATGAACCGAGGGTATGGGTGAATTTGAAGGCATTGTCAATACATTCCACATAGCTTGTTGTAAAGAGTAGTTGGTTTCCTTCTAGGGATAATGTCATTGTCGATGGTGCTAGTAAAGGAATACCCCTGTTCTTGGCTGAGCCGTGCATAGGTGTGTGCCAGTTGCTGCGCCACTCGACACAAAGGAATGGGTTCTAACGATGTCGGTCATGCTGTCTAAGCGAGCTAGCTCAACAATTGGCGTACCATGTGAGACATCGCGTTTACTTTTGGGTATAAATATTTTGAAAGCTTTTCTTTTGAGCTTCTTCCAGGAAGATATAAAATGGTGACCGTAGTCACTTTCCGTTGGATCGGCATGATAGGTGTACGCAATTCGTAGGGAGATATCGAATTGAAACGTCTTGTTAGATGATTCTTCTAAACTGCTGAGCATGCGGTTAAAATGTGGATGCCAGTTGATAGATAGTATCCCAGAGTGAGGATATTTTCAATGCGCTCCGACAAATCTCCTTTCAATGAAATTTGTTCTGCTAGGTTCGTTACGGTGCGCACTGGTTTTTAAGCGCGTTGGATGATCCAGAATACCAATAGCGGCGATAGTAACGAAGAGAATACCGCCAGTTAAGAGGGCCAAGAGCATGCTATTCGTTTTTCTGTCTCAAAGAGACTCGCATAGGACCACACCACGGATGTAGCCTTGCATGCCCATCCGATGTTGGATGGGGGCATCATAGTACAAAAGCTAGCTGGACCTTGTCGAACCTCTGTAATGGCATCATAGAGAGGGGTGCCTCTTGTGGATCGATCGGGAGGTTTCCTCAAGAGACAATGCCATCTTGGGAGTAGACTAGATAGAAAGATGCCATCGTCAAAAGGTTTATACTTTTTGGCTAGATTGGCGAAAACTTCAATAACACCCTCTTGTGAGTCTGTCGGAGTTTCGTTTTGTCTCTGATGTCGGGTGAACTGAATCACGAAGGTAGCTAGAAGACCAATCATGAGCAATAGGAAAATAGAGTACCAACTGTGATTTTATGACTAAAGGAACACGTAAAGAGCAGATGTTCTACGGGTTGCCATACTCAGCTCAGGAGATGATACAGCCTCATCCTCTGTACATGAAAACACGTAGCCGACACCACGAACTGTTTGATTAATTTTTGAGTTTCGTCGATGTCCACTTTTTACGCAAGTCTTTGATGTATACATCGATAAGGTTGGAGTAACTTTCATAATCGTATTCCCACACATGGTCGAGAATTTGTTGGCGAGGATAGAACAATGTTTTCGATTGCTAGCTAAGTAGAATGAAAAGGTCGAACTCTTTGGCTGTCATTGATAGAGCTTAGCATGGAGGTGAACGACTTTTTGGTTCAGTCGCAATGGACCAGCATCTGATATCTTCTACGGCTTGGAGTTGCGACCACGGCGAGCTAGTGCGTAGATGCGGGCGATGAGTTCGTCAAATTCAAAGGAACTGCACTAGGTAATCGTCAGCACCTAAGTTCAGACCGACTTACTATCTTCTAAACTGTCTTTAGCAGTTAAGAGAGGACTGGCATTTTAGTTACCTTCTTCACGCATTTGTCACTTCAGACCGTCCATTTTGGGCATCATAATAT
>BNJT01000176.1_pt1 | contig 188799 bp, 214 predicted proteins | sample 8540491 | NCBI WGS metagenome assembly BNJT01 (sample SAMD00202455, study PRJDB9452) | human saliva metagenome | host: Homo sapiens | reverse complement strand
TTTTTTTTTATTAAAGATATAAATATATTAAACAAAAACAATTAAGAGTTCTACCTTAAGCAAAAAAAGAGAGGAGTTTGACGTCCTCTCTTATATCTTATCTAGGAAGCACTTCCTAATCATATTTTAGAAAATGATTCTTTTTCTTATACTATTTTTTACGTTTGGCAACCAAACTCAATCCTACTAAACCAAATACTACTCCTAATACGATTAAAACTGTAGTTTTCTGTTCACCTGTTTTCGGTAACTCATTGTTCTTTTTCTTTTCAGGAGTTGATGATGTTACTGGTGCTGGAGGTGTAACTGAACTTGGTGGTGTGACTGGGCTTGGAGGCGTCACTGGACCCGGAGGTGTGACTGGACCTGGAGGCGTTACTGGGCCTGGAGGCGTTACTGGACCTGGAGGTGTGACCGGACCTGGAGGCGTTACTGGGCCTGGAGGCGTTACTGGACCTGGAGGTGTGACCGGACCTGGAGGCGTTACTGGGCCTGGAGGCGTTACTGGACCTGGAGGTGTGACCGGACCTGGAGGAACTGGTGGTTGATAGGTGTTAATCAAGACTAGGTTAGTGTCATTTTCTCGAACTGTTTTCGATACATACCCCTCAGGAACGTCGACTTCACTAATTGTATAGCTAATCATTTTTCCTGCTAAATATTTCGGAAGATTTGTAAAAGTATGGGTCCAATTATTATCTTCGTTCAAAGTAACTTCTTGCCCTACTTTACTTTCATTAGCATAGAGTTGAACCTTAATGTTATTTGGACGTTTTCCTACTTTATTATCAGAATCCTCCCAAACCTTGCTGACTTTCAATTCTGTCACTTCAGGAGTATCAGGAATATTAGGGACATGTGTATTAGTGATAATATAGTTTTTCTGATCAATCTCTGTCGTATATCCTGCAACTTTATCTTCTGCTACAGTATAAACAATCGCATTTCCTTCAGCATCATTTTCAGGGAGTTTATCAAATGTAAAGTTCCAATTATCTTCTGATTTAACAGGTTTACTTGCTACTTCTTTACCGTTAGCTAAAAGACGAACAGTTATAGCATCTGGACGGAGGTCTGCTTTGTTATCGGCATCATTCCAAATTTTCTGACCTTTTATACTTGTAGTGCCTCGATAAATATTGGTAAATGTAGTTTCCCCTTCATCGTAAGATACTGTTCCCATTTTGATACCATCATCATCCGTTACTGTTACAGTAACCTTTAGTTCATGACTATCATAATCGTAATTATCAGTGCTTTCAGGAATAACTTCACGAATGATATAGTTGTATACTCCTTCTTTATTATACTTAATAGCATTGAAGGTTACACTCCCATCTTCAGCATTTTTAACAATTTGAAGAGGTTCACTAAGATTTGCAGCATCATAAAGTGCAAAGTTAAACTGATCTTTTTCTAGTGTTTTCCCTTTTAAAGTTTTGTGAGCCTTTAAGATAACTGATTCAGATTTTTCTGCGTTACCAAAGCCTGTTCCTGATTCTAGACGGACTTCGCGTACCATACTACGTGTCTTAAAATTTGTTGCAGACCATGCCAAAGTATTTGATACTAATGAGCCTGCAGAAACACCATCTGGTAGTTTAGTGGAATATTCAATATACATTGCCCAATGATAGTTATCTCCAAATGGAATCGTAAATCCTGTGATTCCTCCTTGAGCATTTTTAGTGAAAACTGCCTTTTTTGAAAAATTATCTGATGGCTCTAACGTAAGAATATGAGCTTCGTTACGAATTTTTGTTGGTTGTGTTTCATAACGCACTGCACGAAAACTCTCAGGGATTAAGGTTTGTCCATCACCAAAGGTATCCTTGATTGTCATCCCACGAATCATATCTTGATTGGCATTCAGAAGAATACGCCACTTAATAATACTTGGATCTGTATCATCTTGATAACCGTATTTCATTTCATAATCGCCTGCTTCACCACTATCTTGTTTATACTTGAAACTATAAGTCTTATGACCAATGGTAACAGTAACTGGTTGACTCTCCTTAACGACTTCTCGATTAATAGTTAAATTAAACTGTAAAGATAGCTCTTTATTCTCAGGCCTCTTAGCAAAATAGTCTGTAAAAGTTACCGTAACTTTTCCTGTACTAGGATCTGTTTGAGCAACACCAACCTTCGTGCCCTTACTATTTGTAACGTCAAAGGTCAAATTCGTAATCAATCTCAGCTCTCTAGGAATATCTAAGATCAATTGATCATTCTCAGAGATACTCTGACTATCTGAAAAAGTTAATTGATAAGTTGCGATTAAACGCTCCCCAGCAATAACCTCCACACCATCACTCAATTCAAGACCAGATCTCTCATGAATAATTTTAGTATCAAGATTATAACCCGTCACCAAATCCGCTTGAACTGTTTTTGATAATTTAGCTATTGATAAACCTATTAGCAAAAATATTAAAAAAAATATTAAAAATCTAGACAATTTATGCTTCATAATAACCTCCTTTACGGATCAAAGAATATTTGATCATCTTATCAAATTATATCATACTTATTCAAAAAAATGTACAATTACTTATCATTTGTTCAATTAATTTTTATAGTTTAATATTTATTCAAAGTTATTCGTTTTCTTAAATAAATTATAAAAAGAAAAGCCCTTAGAAACTTGAGTTCTAAGGACTTTGTCTTCAATATGAGAGAGGCGTTACCCTCTCTTTTTGCGATTACATACACTAATTAATAAATGTATGATCTCTTTTAGAATATCTTGGATTTAGATATTCAAAGACAAATCTTGAATCATTCTAGAAAACTAGAAATATTAAGCTTCATCTTCTTTTTTGCGTTTCGTAACCAAACCTAGACCTACAAGACCAAGTGCAGCACCAAGAGCAGCAACTCCAGATTTAGATTGTTCACCAGTGTTTGGCAACTCACGACCTTTAGGTTTTTCTGGTGTTGGTGGTGTTACCGGTGTTGGCGGTGTTGGTGGTGTTGGTGGTGTTGGTGGTGTTGGTGGTGTTACCGGTGTTGGTGGTGTTACCGGTGTTGGTGGTGTTACCGGTGTTGGTGGTGTTACCGGTGTTGGTGGTGTTACCGGTGTTGGTGGTGTTACCGGTGTTGGTGGTGTTGGTGGTGTTACCTTGTTGTTAAACTCAGTATCTTCAGGCATTTGTGAAGTAAGAGTCAACACTTTACCATCTTTAGTTACAGTAACTCCAACAGTCGCTACCATCTTATCGTACTCAACTCCAGCATCTGTACCTTTCACTTCTTCTACATGATAGATATAAGTACCTTCTTGACCACGTTTGAACTCAAGGGCTGAGAACTTGATCTTCCCTTCAGAATCATTACTTACGGTTTCAATCACGTTGCCATCTTTATCTTTCAATACGAAGCTGAATTCACCAGCTTTCAACGCACGACCTTCCAATTTCTTCGTGAAGTTGAATTCAACTTTCACTGGGATATTAACAACACGTTTTTCAGTTGGTTTTTCTGGTTTCTCAACTGATTTCTTAGTTGGATCATACTGGTGAACAATTTGAGAAGCTGTATTTTCAATATCTACACCTTCTTTAGCAGTTCCCTTGATACGTGCTGGAATATCAAACTTGTAGTAACGTCCAAATGCTAGTTTAGCAGTGTCGATTACTTGGGTATTTTCTGCATCTCCAAGTGACTTAGTCAAGTCAGCCTTAGATGTAGCAGTAATAACACCATCCACAATTGAGATGTCAAACTTAGCGGTTACATCTTCACCAGTTACTGAATCGTAAGCTTTAATTTTGGCTACATTAACATCCAAGTTTTCGCTATCATATTTATCTGTAATACCAACAGATTGAATATTGTGAGCTTCAGTGAATTTAGTTGTATCCAACCATACTTGGTAAACAACATTATCACCTTTGTGGAGTGTTTGAGTATTGATATTTTGAGCTTCATTATTATCAACTTTGTCCACATATGGATCTTTGTTAGTATCAGCTACTTTATCAGTCAACTCTTTATCATCATCAAGGAGTTTATTACCAGTGATATCAAATTTCTCTTCATTAAGAATATATTTCTCTGGTTGGAACTTAGGTTCTTCTGGAGGAGTTACTGTATTGTTGAACTCTTTATCAGCGATATCGCCAACAGTTGCCACAAGAACTTTAGCTGTTCCATCGTGAGAAACAGTTACTGTTACATTCGCTTTCATTGTGTCGTATGTTACAGTTGCGTCTGTTCCTTTAACTTCTTCTACTGTGTAGTTGTGAACGCCTGCTTGTTCTTTCTTGAATTCGATAGCTGAGAACTTAACGTTTCCATCTGCATCGTTCGTTACAGTTTCAACAACTTTACCTGTTGAATCTTTAAGAATGAAGCTGAATTCGTTAGCTTTAAGCTCACGGCCTTCTAAGCGTTTAGTGAAGTTGAATTCTACTTGTACTGGTACGCTGTTTACACGTTTTTCAGTTGGTTTGCTTGGTTTTTCAACTGTCTTAGAAGTTGGGTTGTAGTAATTCACTACTTGAGCCGCAGTATTTTCGATATCTACACCAGCCGCCACATCAGCTTTCACTGTTGTTGAATGTCGAACTTGTAGTAACGTCCGAAGGCGAATTTAGTTGTGTCGATAACTTGAGTGTTTTCTGCATCGCCAAGTGACTTCGTGAAGATAGCTTTAAGAGTTGCAGTAATCACACCATTGTTCACAGCGATATCGAATTTATCTGTTACATCGTCACCAGTTACTGAATCGTAAGCTTTGATCTTAGTAGCGTCAAGGTCCAACTTAGTTTCATCGTAGTCATCTGAGATTCCTACTGATTGGATGTTGTCCTTATTAGCTGCGTCAAATTTAGTTGTATCCAACCATACTTGGTAAACCAACTTGTCGCCACGTTTCACAGTCTTCGTATTCAAGTTTTGAGCTTCGTTGTTTGAAGTTCCATCTGCGTATGGGTTTGTATTTGTTTCACCATATTTATCAGTCAATTCAGAATCATCATCAACGAGCTTGTTGCCTGTGATATCGAATTTCTCTTCAGAAACAACGTATTTCTCTGGTTGGAACTTAGGTTCTTCTGGAGGAGTTACACGGTTGTTAAACTCTTTATCAGCAGCATCTGTTACGTTCGCAACGATTGCTTTAGCTGTTCCATCGTGTGATACTACAACTTTAACAGTAGCAACCATTGTGTCGTATGTAACTGTTGCATCTGTGCCAGGAGTTTCTTCTACAGTGTAATTGTAAGTCTTACCAAGATTATCACGTCCAAACTCAAGAGTCTTAAAGACAATCTTACCAGCAGCGTCATTCTTAACGCGTTCTACTTCAACACCGTCTTTCTTCAATACGAATTCGAATTCGTTAGCTTGAAGCTCACGACCTTCCAGGCGTTTAGTGAAGTTAAGGTCAAGTGGAACTGGAACACTGTTAACGCGTTTTTGTGTTGGTTTTTCAGGTTTTTCAACTGTCTTGCTTACTGGATTGTATACGTGAACAGTTTGGTTGGCTGTATTTTCAATATCAGCACCAGCTTTGACAGATTCTTTAACAGTTGCTGGAATATCAAATTTATAGTAACGTCCAAACGCGAACTTAGTAGTATCGATAACAGGGTTGTTTACTTTATCTTTGATAAATTCATCTTTAGAAGTTGCAGTGATTGTTCCGTTTTCAACTTTGATGTCGAATTTAGCAGTTACATCTGCACCAGTTTCTGAATCGTATGCTTTAATGTCAGCTGCATTAACGTCCAATTTTTCTGCATCGTATGTATCAGATACACCAACGTATTGGATGTTGTTAGCTTCTGTGAATTTAGTAGTATCAAGCCATACTTGGTATACCAATTTAGAACCGCGTTTAACAGTCTTAGTATTCAAGTTTTCTGGTTCGTTGTTTGTAACACCATCGACATATGGATCTGCATTTGTTTCAGTGTACTCATTTGTCAACTCATCGTCGTCATCCATCAACTTCTTACCAGTAATGTCATATTTCTCTTTAGAAACGACAAATTTCCGGTTGGAATTCTGGAGTTTCTGGAGGAGTGACCTTGTTGTTGAATTCTTTATCTGCAGTACCTTCAGTATCGTTACCGTTGGCATCTTTACCACCTGTTGATGTAACGTTTGTAACAGTTGTCAATGAGTGACCGTTCTTCGCAACTTCAACTGTAACTGTAGCTTTCATTTGGTCGTAAGTCATTCCGAATTCTTTGTTTTCAGGAATAACTTCTTCTACAGTATAAGTGTGGGTACCAACTTTAGTATTGTCGAATGACAATTCTGAGAATGTTACGTTACCAGCTGCATCGTTTTTAACTGTTTCAACAACTGCACCTGTAGCATCTTTCAATACGAAGCTGAATTCACCTGCTTTAAGTTCACGACCAGCCAATTTCTTAGTAAAGTCAAACTTAGTTACAACTGGAGAAACTGCATAGTTGTTAAATTCTGTATCATCTGGCATTGTAACAGCTGCGCTCAAGACACCAGATGCAGCATCCTTCGTTACATTAACTGTTACGACTGCTTTCATTGAATCGTAGTCGATGTTTGTATCTGTTCCAGCTACTTCACGTACAGTGTATGTATGAGTACCTGCAGCAGCGTAAGAAATTGCATCAAACTGGATTGAGCCATCTGCTGCGTTTGTTTTGTTTGAATCACATTGCCATTTTCAAGCAATTCGAATGTGAAGGCATTTGCTTCAAGAGTCTTACCTTCCAAACGTTTTGTAAAGCGGAATTGAGCTTGTGTAGCTGCAGGTGTGAAGGTATTGTTGAACTCTGTATCTGCTGGAAGTGTGTGTGTTGCTTTAAGAACGTGACCTTCTTTAGTAACAGTGATGGTTACTTCTGCTTTCATTGGGTCATAAGTCATTCCTGCTTCAGAACCTTGAACTTCTTCTACAGTGTACTTGTAAGTACCAACTTGTGTGTTGTCAAAGGTCAAATCATCAAAGGCTACAACACCTGCTTTAGTATTGGTCTTAGTTTGAAGAGTCTTACCATCTGCATCTTTCAATACAAATGTAAATTCGCCTTCTTTCAACTCACGACCTGCAAGAACCTTGCTAAAGTCGAACTTAGTCTTAACTGGTGCTACTGCAAAGTTGTTAAACTCTGTATCTGTTTCACTCTCAGAATGTCCACCAGTTGATTTATAAACAGCTTGAACTTCTAGTTTATCCTGAGCATTTTTAGTAACGGCAACTGTGAGAGTAACCTCCATACCATCATAGTCAACGTCCTTATCAGAACCAGCAACTTCCGTAATCTTATAAGTATAGGTACCTGGTTTTTCGAATGTTAGTTCACTAAAGGTTGCCTTACCATTTTTGTTGGTAACAGTTTCTTGGTGTGTTCCACCTTCTTGTTTGATTGTGAAGCTAAAATCACCATCATTTAGAGTACGTCCTTCAAGGACTTTACTTACTTCAGGGGTGTAGGTTACTGGATCTATTTTTTCATAGTAGTAGACTGTTTCCGTATATGGCGTCAATCCATTAACCAAGTCAACGTTGGTACCAATACCGAAATTTCCGTTTTCCAACTGTGAATTTGGAGAAAGGTGTCCAATATTATCTCCAAGGAAAGGAACAAAGACTGTTTTCTTAGGTATGTATCCTGAAACTTTTTGGAAGCCAAACTCCATTTCTTTACCATTTGGATAGTTTACTCCATTCTTATCCGTGAAAGGAATTGTGTAAAGTGGAGTCTTCTGAACAACTAAATCTTCTGTGTTTGCCTTTCCAGGTTTTATAGGTCTGGTTTCTGCAAGGAGCATATAGCCATCTGTACTTAATGAACCGTCAGAACGCTTGCTTTGTTGCTTTGGATCAAGAAGATAGACACGAACGACAACTGAACCATCTTCTCCGACGATTTCTTTGATACGCTTGATACCCGCACGCTCCGCATCCATGAATTTAGTCCCAACAACATATGGACGAGAAACATAACCCGTCATACTATCAGCAGGAGCTTCTTGATAGAGTTTGTAACCTGCAAACTGACGTTTACCTGAAGCAGTGAAGTTTTGACCTTCTGTAGCTGTCAAGGTGTACTTGGCTAATTCAACTTCATTACCGTTCGCCTCATAATCTTGAACAGTTGTGTCTGTTTTACTAGCATTATAGGTAGGATTGGCTTTGTCAACTACTTTATAGTGAGTGGTTTTGGTAACAACTTGTGGAATTTTGAAGTTACTATCCGTAATCGGGCGTCCATTATAGGTAGGCTCAACTACGTTCATAATATCAGTAGTTGTACGAGCAGCATAAACTGCGTCAAAAAGTGCTTGTTCTGTCGGTGTAAGTTGATGACCTGAATTTACTAGCGATGCAATTCTATCAGCCACCTTATAACCTGTTTGTAGAAAAGGCTGAACTGTTTTATCTGCTGCCATAGAAGTCTGATAGTCAACTTGTAAGGTCAACTCAGAGTTTGACTTGGTTGTTGTTGTAGAGAACTCCTGAGTACCACTTGTTGCATTGATAGTTTTTGTTTCGACTACAGCCCCTGTTGTCTTATCAATTAATTCTGCAACTGAATCAGTTGATGCATCAAAGTTCTTATAGATACGAAGATAGTAGTTGGTATTATAGAGTTCATTAAATCTTGTAAGGTCTAGAATACTAAATGTATAGTAGTCCCCAGCTTTTCTCTCGTATCCTGCGGGTACATCCTGGGACTTAACTGTTGCACCAACAGGATCTGTCATATCTGGTGAAGCTATTTCACCTTCTTTAAGTGTGGTTGTAGTTGCTAATGCTTCTGTATTATGGTCAGTTGCAGCACGACGATTACGACGACGACCACCATTTGTAGCCAAGGCACCTGCATTGACTGTATTTTCAGCTGCCAAAGCTAGTGTTTCTGTATCTACGAGTGGTTTTTCATCAACCACAGCTGCTCTAGCATTTGTATCAAGGCTAGTTGCCTCAGCTACTGCTGAAAGTTCTGCTTCAGACTCTGATTTTGCTTCTGTTTTATTTTCAGATTTTGCTTCTGCCTTAGGCTTAACTACTACATCTTCTTCTACTTTTGAAGTTGCTGCTGGTTTAGGAGACTCTGGTTTTGCCTCAGAACTAACAGATGTTTTTTCCTCAGTTTTGGCTTGACTAGTTGCAGTCTTTGTTTCCTCAGATTTAGTTTGACTAGTTGAAGGCTTTGTCTCCTCTGATTTTGCTTCTTCAGGCTTAACTTCAGGAATTGAGGGTTCCTGCTTGCTTTCTGAAGTTTCAGAAACAGTCGAATTTACTACATCCGTGGATGGCTCTGTCAACTTTTCCTTATCGACTAGTTCAGCCTTCTCAGTAGAAGCTGCTGTTTGTACTAAAATCTCAGCAGCATTTACCGCACTACCATTAGCCATCAGGAAGCTAAGAGTCGTTCCTAAGAAAACTGATGCGACACCAACTTTGTATTTTCTTAAAGAAAATCGTTGTTGCTCTCTTTTTATCATGTGATAAGTTCTCCTTTTTTTACATTTTAACTAATAATATGTAAGTTTATTGACTTATCCTTAAAAAGAATATAATTTCCTACATATTAGCAGTAACGCTACCAGTATACCATATTAGAAGCTTTCAAATCAACTTACCTCCCTGCTTTTTTTAGCTATTTTTTTATAATTATTATTCATTTTTTTATGAAAAAAATAATTCAATTATTTTTTTGTGTATGTTAGTGCCATTTTTTTTATACACCTGAATTTCAATGACTTTTTATGCCGAAATAGAACTTTCATCTACTAATGTTTTCTATATAAAAAAACCTAAACTTATAAATTGAATATTTTTTATTCAATTTATAAGTTTAGAATAAATTTTTGTTTTAGTAAAATTACTGACTACAGTATAGATATCTCAAATATACTGAGACTAAAAAATATGTTTTCTTAGACTACTTGATAAAACCTGATAGCCAGAAACACTGAGGTGAAGGCCATCGGTTGTGTAGGTAGGTTTTAATTGTCCAGCTTCATCTAGCAAGCTATCAAATACTGGGATATATTCTACCTGCATATAGGAAGTTGCTAGGTCTTGATAGGCTTGGTTCCACGTTTTGATTTTCTCATTTGTACGAATATAAACTGTCTGCCTAAAATCCTCACCTTCATTAACAGGCAAGATGGAAACTAGCTTTATCTGTGACAGTGGATAATCACGAGAAATGGTTTGAATCACACTTTCGAGATTATTTAGTGCTTCATTCATTGGAACATCTTTCCCGATGTCATTTGTCCCAATCAAAAGTACAATTTGATCCACTGAATCGCCATATAGATGAACATCAAGATTCTCTCGTAAAAGCCCAATCTGATAGCCTCGAATTCCTCGATTCACAATGTTTTTTGACGTTCCAAATAATTCTTGCAAGGGATAATACTCAATAATAGAATCCCCGATAAAAATGATATCTGGTTCAATTACCGAGATTTGATTCAGTTCACGATACTTGGTTTGAACTTTTTCCTGCTCTTTCAAGAGCCAATTCTCTAATAGCTGTACTGCCAAGTTATTCTCCTTTTTCTAGCCAGTTTTCTAAAATTTGGTAAACACCTGCCTGACTGTTAGCTGGTGCTATTTTTGTAGCTACTTCTTTGACAGTTTCCTCTGCATTTTCCATGGCGTAAGAAATTCCTGCCAACTCTAACATTTCAATGTCATTTTCACTATCTCCAAAGGCCATGATTTGTTCAGATTTCAAGTCCCAACGTCTGAGCAACTCCTCTAAGCCCCATGCCTTATGAATTCCATCTTGTAAGATATCAATACAGCCGTAGCCACTGGAAACAGCTCGAACACGACCGTCAAACAAGTCATTGATTTCCTGTAAAACAGCATTTGAGCGTTCTTCTCCGACTACCATACTCATCTTGAGAACTCCACCAAAGAGACTGGAGTCAAATTCATCAACAAAGTGCATTCGTTGATAGAATTTCTCTATCATCTCTCGAGTCATAAATTTTTCTAATTCTGTAAAAACAGTGCCTTCCTTGACAAATCCACCATTCATAGCAGTTATGACAAACTGATCCTGACATTCTCTACCTTTAAAATAAGTTAAAGCTCTATCAACCATGGCATCATCCCAAGTTTGTGCTTGAAGCAGTCTATCGTTTTCAAATATACGAGCACCATTAGCAACTACAAGAACGACTCTCTTTGATAAATGCTCCAATAATTGCCGCATACGATGAACTTCATTTCCAGTTGCAATGACAAAACGAATTCCACGTTGGTCTAGCTGATCTAAAATTTTCTCTAGACGAGGTAGGTCCAGTTGTCCTTGAGGATCTAACAAGGTTCCATCCATATCTGTTGCTATTATCTTAATATCCATCTTGCTCCTCTTTTTATGTCACTACCACTTCAAATCAACATGTTCATTCATTTCTTTATAGGCTGTATCGATTCGTTCCTTGGTAGCCTCGTCTAACTGACTACGATATTTCCCACCCTCTATAAAATCTTCCAAGATATAGGTTTGGTAAAGATATAGGGGGTAGCCTTCTGGAGAATAGCCTCCCTTTGGAGTACGACTAACCCAGCTTGGGTGGGCTTTGGCAGTTTCGATAGTCGTCTTACCTGATTTTTTCTTAATGGTCACATCCATGAGGACTCCACGTTCCGTCCACTTAGCATTTTCAACATCCTGCATGGTTTCAATCCGTTGATTTGAGATAAAATTCCCCATAGAGTAGATAATGAGCTTTTTATCACCGTCTTTTTCAACAGTTTCAGCTGGTTCAACAACGTGAGGGTGACCTCCAAAAATAATATCAGCTCCCCAATCAATCATTTTATGATAGAGTTTCTTTTGCTCCTCAGTCGGCTCAATTTGATACTCAACTCCCATCTGAGGCATGATAATTGTAATATCCGCCTCCTTTTCTGCTCGTTCAATTTCAGCCTTCATTTTATCTTCGTCTAAGTCTGAAAGATAACGATTATAATCCTCTTGTGAAATGCTTTGTTCAATACCGTTAAAACCATAGGAATAAGCCAAAATAGCAACTTTAATACCATTAACTTCCTTGATAACTAAAGGAGCCTTATCTCGTGATTCATGGGTATAGACCCCGACCGGTGTCATTCCTGCCTTTTCAATAGCATCTGCAGTTGAAACCACTCCCTCAATCTGAGAATCCAAGATATGATTGTGAGCCAAGTCTAGTACTTGATAGCCAGCATCCTTTATAGCATCCATGACCTCTCCAGGTGCATTGAACAAGGGGTAGCCTGCAAGATAGTGGTCTTTATTTACAGTTCCTTCAAAATCACCAAGGACTAAATCAGCTTGTTTAAGCCAAGGTTTCACATATTCAAAATTATCATGAAAATCGTAAGTACCGTCTGATTTTTTGGCTGAAATGTAGATAATATCATGGTAGAGCAAATCACCATTTGCCATAATTCGAGCACTTGTTTCTTGTTCCGACTCTACATTCTTCTCCTGAGAATTTGACTGTTGGTGTGCAGCACTTGAATCACTACTGCTTAAAGAAATCCCTCGCGCTCCTTCCACTAATAAAGTAAGCATCATCGAGACGGCTACCGAAGCTAACAAAACCACAATAAAAGTAGGATTATTCCACTGCTTATAGTTCCTGAAAAATCGAACAGTATTTCTAATAGCATGTAAAACCGGACCTTTTTTACTTTTTCTACTACGTTGTTCCATAACTTTTCTCCCATAATTTTAAAGTCATATGTCTTACTCTATTATACCACAGACAAATAGGTATTTCCTTTTATTATATTATTTTTTAGCAACTTCTGTGACTTTCTTTCTCATCTGTTTTGTGATATCATGTAATTGTAATGGAAGGAAAGGAAAGAATATGTCTGCTATAGAAAGAATTACCAAAGCTGCTCATTTAATCGATATGAAAGATATTATCCGCGAAGGGAATCCTACTCTTCGTGCCGTTTCCGAGGAGGTTAGTTTCCCTTTGAGTGACCAAGATATCATTCTCGGAGAAAAAATGATGCAATTTTTAAAACACTCACAAGACCCTGTCATGGCTGAAAAGTTAGGGCTACGTGGTGGAGTTGGGCTTGCTGCACCACAGCTCGATATCTCAAAACGGATCATCGCCGTGCTGGTACCAAATATCACTGAGGAGGGTGAAACTCCACAAGAAGCCTATGATTTGCAGGCTGTTATGTACAATCCTAAAATAGTCTCACACTCAGTCCAAGATGCTGCCCTAGGTGAAGGAGAAGGTTGCTTGTCTGTTGACCGTTCTGTTCCAGGTTATGTTATCCGCCACGCTCGAGTAACTGTCGACTATTTTGATAAAGATGGAGAAAAGCACCGCATCAAACTTAAGGGATATAACTCTATTGTAGTTCAACACGAAATTGACCACTTAAATGGCATTATGTTCTACGATCGTATCAATGAAAAAGATCCATTTGAAGTTAAAGATGGTTTGCTCATTCTTGAATAAAGAAATCCCGTTGTCAGACGGGATTTTGTGTTATAATGAAGATATGAAAACAAACGATATTGTCTACGGCGTACATGCCGTCACAGAAGCTCTTCTAGCAAATACTGGAAACAAACTCTACCTCCAGGAAGATTTACGAGGAAAGAATGTAGAAAAAGTTAAAGAACTGGCTACTGAAAAGAAAGTATCCATTTCTTGGACATCAAAGAAATCTCTTTCCGAGATGACTGAAGGAGCTGTTCACCAAGGTTTTGTCTTACGTGTTTCTGAATTTGCCTACACTGAACTCGAGAAGATTCTTGCTAAGACTCGTCAAGAGGAAAATCCACTACTGCTAATCCTTGATGGTTTAACTGACCCACATAATCTCGGTTCAATATTAAGAACGGCTGATGCAACCAATGTCTCAGGTGTCATCATTCCCAAGCACCGAGCTGTTGGTGTCACTCCCGTCGTAGCAAAAACAGCAACAGGTGCGATTGAACACGTTCCCATTGCCCGCGTTACCAATCTCAGCCAAACCTTGGACAGACTCAAGGATGAAGGCTTCTGGACCTTTGGTACTGATATGAATGGAACTCCTTGCCATCAATGGAACACCAGTGGCAAGGTCGCCCTCATTATTGGGAATGAAGGTAAGGGTATCTCTAGCAACATCAAAAAACAAGTGGACGAGATGATTACCATTCCTATGAATGGTCATGTACAGAGCCTCAATGCTAGTGTCGCTGCAGCCATTCTCATGTACGAAGTCTTCCGTAATCGACTCTAAAAAAGAGGCTGGGACAAAAGTCCTAGCCTCTCAATTGTCTTTGGATTGTCGAACAAGACGCAGTGGTTGAGTGGCCTCTACTACGCTGATTTCATCAGCTTTTACAGCCCTACTCAACTGTGCGGAGGTGGGACGACGAAATCGAATTCTAACGAATTACCGATTTCTGTCCCACTCTCTTTTTTAACTATGTTCAGTAATATATTTATAGGCTTCTTGGCCTGCAATAGCGCCATCTCCAACAGCTGTTGTAACCTGACGAAGGTCTTTTTGACGAACATCTCCAACTGCAAAGACACCGGCTACACTTGTCTTCATGTGGTCATCTGTCACAATCCAACCGGACTCATCTTGGATTTGTAAATCTTTTGTAAAATCGCTAACTGGGTCTAAACCAACGTAGATAAAGACTCCTCCAAAGCCTGTTCAGTCACTTGATTTGATTTAACATTTTCAATCACAACCGATTCAACACGATTTTCACCCTTGATTTCTTTTACGACTGAATCCCAAATGAAGCTGATTTTTTCATTGGCAAAAGCACGATCTTGCAAGACCTTTTGGGCACGTAATTCATCACGACGGTGAACAATAGTAACAGATTTTGCAAACCGTGTTAAGAAGATAGCCTCTTCAACCGCGGAGTCACCTCCACCTACGACCAACAAATCTTGGTCACGGAAAAAAGCTCCGTCACAAACTGCACAGTAAGAAACACCTCGGCTATTCAGTTCTTCTTCTCCTGGAACTCCCAAAAGACGGTGTTTGGAACCAGTTGCCACGATAACTGTACGTGTTTCATAAATCTGGTCATCTGTTACGACTTTTTTGAATTCGCCATGATCCTCAACATTTTCAACGAAGCCATAGAGATGCTCAACACCCAAATTTTCAAGAGGTTCAAACATCTTTTCTGCTAATTCAGGACCGCTGATATTGGCATATCCTGGGTAGTTTTCAATGTCAGAGGTATTATTCATCTGACCTCCTGGAAGGCCACCTTCAATCAAAGCCACTTTGAGATTACTGCGTGCTGCATACAAGGCTGCAGTCATCCCAGCAGGGCCTGCACCGATAATAATCGTATCGTACATTCTCTTTCCTTCTTTCTTGTTGTAACTACTTTTATTCTAACGAATCATAAATCATTTGACAAGTATTATGCCTTGAGAACCAACAAGATACTCATGGTTGCAAAAGACAATACTGGAATTGTCAAAACTCCAATCATAATCATATCATAGAGATGGGCTTGACGTGCTTTAGCAGTTTTGTCAACTCCCGACAGAGCTCTAAGTCCGATCCAGAGTCCCAAAATAATCAAGACCAGTAGAATTGTCAACACTAAACTCTCTAAATACAAAGCAAATAGCTGAACTAGCATGCTCTCTCTCATTTCTATTAATTTTAAAGAGCAAACCCAGTTAGCTTAGCCAACTGAGTCTTTCTTGTCTTCTATTATATCAAATATAGGTCCGTTTGTAACTAGCAAAGAATTCTTTTGTTCGTTCTTCTTTAGGATGATTGATAATCTCATCTGGTGTTCCAGCTTCAATAATCTTTCCTTTATCCAAGAATAAAACCTTATCAGCAACTTGAGCAACAAAAGACATATCGTGACTAACCAAAATCATGGTTTGACCTGATTTAGCTGCATTTGCAATAGATTTCTCAACTTCACCAACCAATTCTGGGTCAAGGGCCGAAGTAGGTTCGTCCAAGAGCAAGATAGCTGGTTTCATAGCTAGAGCACGTGCTATTGCTACCCGTTGTTTTTGTCCGCCTGATAAGTGGCGAGGATAGTGCTGTTGACGGTCAGAAAGCCCAACCTTAGCTAGCTCTTCTTTAGCAATCTTAGTTGCTTCCTCGTCTGATAGTTTTTTTAACAACAACCAAACCTTCCTTGACATTATCTAAGGCCGTTCTGCGCTCAAATAAATTGAACTGTTGGAACACCATGGACAGTTTACGACGAAGAGTCAGTATTTCTTCTTGAGTGATTTGAGAAAAAAATCAACTTTGAAATCATCAATCTGAATGCTTCCACTATCAGGTGTTTCAAGGTAGTTGAGGCTCCGGAGAAAGGTTGATTTCCCCGCACCAGATGAACCAATCAAAGCCACTACTTCCCCCTTTTGAATATCTAAATTCAGATGATCCAAGACAGTTTGATCTGAAAAGGATTTGCTTAAATTTGAAATCTTAATCATTAGCGAAGGTCTCCTTTCACATCTGTTTTCACATTATCTGGTGCTTCGATTGCCATTTTTCTCTCAATAAAGCGACCAAGATTTTCAATAGCGATATTTACCACCCAGTATACAAGGGCAACTGAGATGAAACGTTCGAAGTAACGGTAGTCGGCACCACCTAAAATCTGAGCTTGGGCAAAAACTTCCACAACACCTGCACTAAAGGCTAAGGAAGTACCCTTAGTTAAACCGATTAGGGAGTTAATCAAGGTTGGAGTCGCTACTACCGCTGCATTTGGAATAATGACTCGACGATAAACTTGTGCACGTGTCATCCCAAGACTACGAGCTGCTTCAATCTCTCCAGGATTTACAGAAAGAATTGCCGCACGGATAGTTTCACTAGCATAGGCTGCTTCGTTAAAAGCAAAAGCTACAATTGCAAAAGCTGCTGCCGGAATTGCATTGATATTAAAAGCAGTTCCCCATTGTTGATTCAACGCTTTTAATGCTAGAGGAATTCCATAGTAAGTCAACATTAGTTGCACAAGGATTGGTGTTCCTTTTAAAAAACTAACAAAAAATGCTTGTAATGGATAAAGAAATCGAACGCGATTGATTTTCACAATAGCAAAAACCAAAGCCAAGATTATACCAAAAAAAGCACCAAATACTGTCAACATCAATGTTGTTGGCAATTGTTGCACAATTCTTGGAATCCCATCAAAGACAGAACGAAAACTAAATAGTTTACCGTCTGGAATATACTGCATCAAGTTTTGGTACCAATCTGATGCTAAAAGTGTTGTAACATTCATAGAAACATCCTCTCCTGATAATGAATCATTCTATCATACTTCTGCTTAGATTTAAAATATTTGCTACGAGCAGAAGAGACTTTGGCTATCTACTAGTTTATCATACTTTAAAAGCGTGAGGTTATATATTTTACCTATCAAGGAGATAGAAAAAAACTATTTCAATTTCAAGCTATCGTATGTTTTACGATAGCCAATTTGTTTAACAAGACCATTCTCCACTAATAGTGGACGTTTTAACAACATACCGTCACTGGCTAAGAGTTTGGCTGCTTCTTGGTTTGATAAAGTTCCAACCTTATCTTTTAAGCCCAGCTCGCGGTATTTGATTCCACTGGTATTGAAGAACTGCTTCAACTCAAATCCTGAAGTTTCAAGCCAGTTTAAAATAACCTTTTCACTTGGAGTTTCTTCTACGATATGAACATCCTTATATTCTAGTCCTAGTTGATCTAACTCCTTTTTTGCTTTTTTACAAGTTGTACATTTTGGGTATTCGATAAATTCTAACATTTTCTTTTCTTTCTATTTCTTATTCTCTTGAAATGCTGCACCTTCATGCTTTAAGAGCCAAGCCTTCTTTTCGAGTCCCCAAGCATATCCTGTTAGACGATTACCCACACCAAGTACACGGTGGCAAGGTACAAGGATAGACCAGGGATTGCGACCTACTGCTCCTCCGATTGCCTGAGCAGAAGCTACTTGCAGGTCCTTTGCTATTTGTCCATAAGTAACAGTCTGACCAAAAGGAATTCCTCGCAAATAGTTCCAAACTCTTTTTTCAAAGTCACTTCCGATAGGAGCTAAGGGTAATTCAGATAAGTCCTGATCTTGCCCCTTAAAATAGGTATCTAGATAGGAAATGATTTGATTTAAAACGGGATGACTTTCAACGACAGTTACATCATTTTTAGATAATTCTCCCTCAAAATCGCTCTCTTCTTCGACCCATATCCCAAACAGATAATGGTCATCAGCTATCAGAGATAAGGTGCCAATCGGAGAACTGTATAGCATCTTTACATACTTCTTAGACATTCGATTTTACTTTCTGATAGGCCAAGCGTTCCCCGTCTACTGGAACTTTACCAACTTGTTTAAAACCAAGCTTCTCAAAAATATGTTGCATGACTTTATTTTGATCGTGTGTATCAGAACGAAAATCTAGGTAATCAAAGCCTTCAATCAAGCCTTCCAAGAAGGTCTGAGCAACACCTTGCCCTTGCACATCACTAGCAACTGCAATACGGTGAAATACTAAGTATTCTGCTTCTTTTCCTTCCCAGTTGCCATCATAAATAGCTTCATAAGCTTTCTGGGCTCTTGGTTACTGCTGCATAGGCTAAGAGCTCTCCTTCTTCCAAAGCGACATAGGCTTGCCCAGAGATAATATCGTCAATAATCGTGTCAGTATTTGGGTAGCCATTTTGCCACTGGGTGCTCCCAGCATCTGCCAAGCATTTCTTGGCTTCCTCAATCACTTGCATAATTGCATCAACTTCGTTTGGAAAGGCTAAGCGAATCTCCATCATCTATCCTCTTTTCATACTATTTCTCTCATCATAGCATAATTTAAGGCTTTCTACAAGCAGTTAAAACTTGACTTTTTATTTCTATTATTTTATAATCTAGTTATAAAAACTAGTTATACGGGAGTTGAAAATGGAAACTGCTTTTTCTTATCCAAAATGGGAAGAAATTCCAAACATTGATCTCTATTTGGACCAGGTCCTACTCTATGTGAATAAAGTTTGTTCCCCTATTTCTCTTACTAAAGAGAAAGGCTTAACCTCATCTATGGTCAACAACTATGTCAAACATGGTTATATAAATAAACCTGAAAAGAAAAAATACCAACGCAAACAAATTGCCCGTTTGATTGCTATTACAACTCTTAAGTCCGTTTTTTCTATCCAAGAAATTGCTCAAACCCTTAATACCCTACACACAGAAACTAACTCAGAAGAACTTTACAATGCTTTTGTGGGCTACATGAACGAGAATATTGACCCCGCCAATCCTATTATCCAAGCAAGTTGCCAAACGGTTAAACTCTATCATCAAACACTAGCACTTGTCTATACAGAAAACGAAGAGGAGAAAACAAATGAATACTAGTTTTAAACTTAGCAAGCGCCTTAGTTTGGAGAAGAGATAGCAAACAGTGTCACCCATGCTGTCGGTGCATTGATGATGCTCATCTTACTTCCAATTTCATCAACCTATAGTTATGAAGCACATGGATTCTTATCATCGATTGGAGTGTCGATTTTTGTCATCAGTCTTTTTCTCATGTTCCTTTCATCGACTATTTACCATTCTATGGCTTATGGCTCAACCCATAAGTACGTCTTGCGCATCATTGACCATTCTATGATTTACGTTGCGATTGCCGGCTCTTACACTCCTGTCGTTTTGACTCTGATGAATAACTGGTTTGGTTATCTGATAATTGCTATCCAGTGGGGAACGACCATTTTCGGCATCCTCTATAAAATCTTTGCCAAGAAAGTCAATGAAAAATTTAGTCTCATTCTCTATCTTATCATGGGTTGGTTAGTTGTGGCTATCTTACCAGCAATCATCAGCCGGACAACTCCTATCTTCTGGAGCCTCATGGTATCTGGTGGACTCTGTTATACAGTTGGAGCTGGTTTTTACGCGAAGAAAAAACCATACTTCCACATGATTTGGCATCTTTTTATCTTAGCAGCTTCAGCTCTACAATACATAGCCATTGTTTATTACATGTAAAAAAGTTGAGAAACTCAGTCTCAACTTTTTTCTTTGCACATATCGATAAAGTACTGGTGTAAGCGAACATCATTTGTCAATTCAGGATGAAATGAGGTCACAAGCATATTTTTTTCTCGCGCGGCAACGATTTGATCGTTCACGATTGCTAGAACATCAACATCTTTATCAACTTCACGAATAATAGGGCCTCGGATAAAGGTCATGGGAATGTTGCCAACCCCCTTGCAGTCAGCTTCTGTATAAAAACTTCCTAACTGACGTCCATAGGCATTACGCTCTACTAGGATATCCATCGTCGCTAGATGACTTTCTTCCTGAGAAGTAATTTGTCTCGCTAGCAAGATCAAACCAGCACAAGTTCCAAAGACTGGTAAACCATTGAGAATAGCCTCTCTTAAGGGAGTCAACATTTGCTGATCTCGCAGCAATTTTCCCATGGCTGTTGACTCACCTCCAGGTAAAATCAAACCTGATAAGGAGCTCTGATGTTTCTGAAAATCTTCTAGGTTTCGCAACTCAACACTTTCCACTCCTAGTTTATCAAGTACTTTCTCATGTTCCAAAAAGGCACCTTGCAAGGCCAATATTCCGATTTTCATCTATTTTCCTCGCTCAGCCATGAGAATTTGGATTTCATTCTCATTGATACCAACCATAGCTTCTCCCAAATCTTCTGAGATTTCAGCTAGGATTTGAGGATTTTGATAATTTGTAACAGCTTTGACAATCGCTGCGGCCCGTTTGACAGGATCACCTGACTTGAAAATACCTGAACCGACAAAAACACCCTCTGCCCCTAATTGCATCATCAGCGCAGCATCTGCTGGCGTTGCAACACCTCCAGCTGCAAAGTTTACTACTGGTAGTTTTCCATGTTCGTGAACGTATTGAACTAATTCTACAGGAACTTGCAAGTCCTTAGCAGCAACATATAACTCGTCCTCACGGAGATTTTGAATGCGACGAATTTCTTGATTCATCATGCGCATATGACGAACAGCCTGTACAATATCTCCAGTTCCGGGTTCCCCTTTTGTACGAATCATTGAAGCTCCTTCAGCAATACGACGTAAGGCCTCTCCTAGGTCTTTTGCACCACAAACAAAAGGAACTTGAAATTCTTTCTTGTCCACATGGAAACGGTCGTCAGCTGGTGATAACACTTCACTCTCATCGATATAGTCAATCTCGATTGCTTCTAAATTTGAGCTTCAACAAAATGACCAATTCGAACCTTAGCCATAACTGGGATGCTGACAGCTTCTTGGATTTCCTTAATCATCTTTGGATCACTCATGCGAGAAACACCTCCAGCTGCACGAATATCAGCCGGGATTCGCTCCAAAGCCATTACCGCTGCTGCACCTGCGGCCTCTGCAATTCTTGCTTGCTCAGGGTTTTGAACATCCATGATAACCCCTCCCTTGAGCATCTGTGCCAAATTTTTATTTAATTCATAACGATTTTCTGTCATTTCTTCTTCCTCAATAGTTTTATTGGTAGCTACACTTTTATTGTAAGATAGAAATGACTCAATAACAAGATAAAAAAAATCGATTTGTCTGGGTACAATTATTAGTCGTCAAAAAAGAGAGTGGGACAAAAAGTCCTAGCCTCTCAATTGTCTTTGGATTGTCGAGCAAGACGCAGTGGTTGAGTGGGCTCTACTACGCTGATTTCATCAGCTTTTACAGCCCTACTCAACTGTGCGGAGGTGGGACGACGAAATCGAATTCTAACGAATTATCGATTTCTGTCCCACTCTCTCTTATTTCTTAGATTTTTTAATGTTTTTCACAAGATAAAATAGATATCCTGAAATCATATAAGCTACAAAGATAATAGCTGCCCATTTAAAGACAAATCCCCAACCATGTTTATTGGCATTTAAAAAGAAATAAGGAAAAGGATTATCCTTAGAATTTGGAATATTCATTTTAAGAACTAGACCATTCAAGATAGCAAATCCCATATATAGCAGAGGTAAGACTGTCCATGCAATAGGATCAAACCACTTATATTGACGACTCTTATCAACAATGATGGTATCAGCTAGAAACCAGAGGGGCACGATATAATGACAAAGGAAATTTTCTAGACGGTAAAAATCTGTTGCAATTGGTGCCAACATAAAATGGTAGATAACACAAGTAATCATAATACTCATGGTGACACCACCTTTGAGACGTAGAATCCCAGTACTCTGCCAACTATCATCGTCACTACGCATCTTTAACAACAGATAGCCTGTAAAAAGTGTGACCAAAAGGTTAGAAAGGACTGTATAGTAGAGTAACATGCCAAAACCACCATGCTTAGTAATTTCCAAATAAACACCAAGAAAGGCTGCTATAAATAAAAAGATACGACTATAAAATATTACTTTTTCATTTAATCATGATTAAATCTTCTTCACAAATTCTGATTTAAGCTTCATAGCACCAAAACCATCAATCTTACAATCGATGTTATGGTCACCCTCTACAATACGGATATTTTTCACACGAGTTCCTTGTTTGAGGTCTTTTGGCGCCCCTTTGACCTTAAGGTCTTTGATCAAGGTTACTGTATCACCGTCAGCCAATTTATTTCCATTAGCATCGATAGCAACAAGATCTTCTTCAACCTCTGCTTGCTCAGCAGGATTCCATTCATAAGCACACTCTGGACAGACTAGCAATGCTCCGTCTTCATAAACATATTCTGAATTACATTTTGGACAATTTGGTAGATTGTTCATTTTATCTCCTTCTATTTTCATGATGGTTTGAATGTCAAATTTTCATTAACAGCAACTATTATACCTTAAAATTCAAAATTTGACAAATTGCCAAAAAACCGACTCACCACTATCATGGTCAATCGGTTATCTTCTCTGATTAAAATTGTTTAACTGCCTCTGATTTGATTTTTTCGACAACTTCTAAAATACTTAGTCCTGTTGTATCTAAGTAGATAGCATTTTCTGCTTGCTTCAAGGGAGAAGTTTCTCGATGACTATCTTTATAATCACGCGCTGCAATCTCTTCCTTTAAAGTTTCTAAATCAGTTTCAATTCCTTTTGAAAGATTTTCCTTGTACCGACGCTCTGCTCGCTCATCCACAGAAGCTACAAGAAATATCTTTAATTCAGCCTTAGGTAACACTACCGTACCAATATCGCGGCCATCCATAACAATGCCACCTTGTTGAGCAATTTCTTGTTGAAGAGCAACCAGCTTCTCTCGAATAGCTGGAATAGCTGCAAAAGATGATACTGCATTGGTCACAGCATTTTCCCTAATAGGATGACTAACATCAACATCTCCAAGAAAAACCAATTGTTCGCCACTTTCAGAACGTCCAAAGCTAATTGGATATCGATCCAATAATTCAAGAAGTTGAGAACTTTGATCAGGACTGATTTGATGCTGTAAAGCTAAATATGTCGCTGCACGATACATAGCACCCGTATCGAGATAAGTATAACCGAAGTCTTTAGCGATAATTTTCGCAACAGTGCTTTTACCACTTGAAGCTGGACCATCAATCGCAATCTGAATTGTTTTCATAGTTGCTCCTATCTTATCTTAAGAACATCACCAGGATTTGCAAACCATGAACCTGTTGACATATGTGATGGGTTCAAAGCTTCTAGCTGTGCAATAGAGATTCCAGCTCTAGCTGCAATAGCTGCCTCACCTTCACCTGCAAGGACAGTAATGGTTCCCTCAGCACTTGTATGTTCCTCTGAACTACTTGAAGAAGTTGATTCTGCTTCGGAACTTGATGCTTCTGCTGAACTACTTGAAGACGTTGACGATACTTCTTCTACCTTAGATGCAGAAGAATCATGGAAATCTTTCAAGGCTGCCGTACGATTACTTCCACCGGATGACAGGTAGATTAAAATAGCAATCATTCCGACAACGATTACAAAGAAAATACAGGCCAAAATCGTTAAAATACGATTAGCTCCTACTCCTGTTTCCTTATTTCCTCTGCTTCTGCGTTCCGAACGACTTTCCTCGATGTCGTAAATATCTTCTTGCCATGGTTCCTTTTCCATACCTTACTCCTTGTTTTTTTTCTAATTTCTTATTACAATATAAATATGAAAATTACACTTATACCTGAACGATGCATTGCCTGTGGGCTTTGCCAAACTTATTCTGATTTATTTGATTACCACGATAATGGAATCGTGCGTTTTTACGATGATCCTGATCAACTAGAAAAAGAAATTTCTCCTGGTCGAGACGTCTTAGAGGCTGTTAAAAATTGCCCAACTCGCGCGCTCATCAAAGATTAATTTGTCGTTAGTGGTGTTTTAACTTTCAAATTCCACTTCTTCTAGTTTAGCATATTTTTCCAGAAAATTATAGTCTTTTGAAGGACTTATTTTTAGCAAATCTTATCTTGACTCACTCTGTTCTTTTACTAGATAGAGGGGTCTTTTTTTCGTTTCCAGGTAAATTTTACTGATATATTTTCCGAGAATCCCAATCGTCAATAATTGGACACCACCAAGAAATAAAATGACAGCCATCAGAGAGGTCCAACCAGAAGTTGGATTGCCAAGTATGAGAGTACGGACAACTACAAACAGTGTCATCACCAAAGCCAGAAAACATGATGAAAGACCAGCAACAAAGGCTAATATCAAAGGAAAATCTGAAAAATTCACAATCCCTTCGATAGAGTAGAAAAAGAGTTGTCTAAAGCTCCAACTAGTCTTACCTGCCCGCCTTTCAACATTAGGGTATTCTAGATAGTGAGTGCGAAAACCAACCCAGGCAAAGAGCCCTTTGGAAAAACGATTGTATTCTGTCAATTCCAACACTGCATCCACAACTGATCTTCTCATCATTCGAAAATCACGGACACCCGATGGAAGAGCTACTGGGCTAATTTTTTGCATGAAACGATAAAAAAGATTGGCACAGAAACTACGTAGAAATGGCTCTCCCTCTCGACTAGTTCTTCGAGTTCCGACACAGTCTATGTCTAGATTCTGATCTAGTAGTTCTTTCATCTCAAGCAGGAGGTTTGGTGGATCCTGAAGGTCTGCATCCATGACCACAACCAAATCTCCACTTGCTTGCTGTAATCCTGCATATAAGGCTGCTTCCTTCCCAAAATTTCGCGAGAAAGAGATATAATGTACTGCAGAATTTTGCTCCCGATATGCCTTTAAAACTTCCAAAGTCCTATCAGTTGACCCATCATCTACAAAAATATATTCGATTTCTGTTCCTAAATCTGGGGTTAATGCTTCAAGAGTTTGATAAAAAAGAGGAAGTACTTCCTCTTCGTTTAAACATGGGACTATGATTGAAATCATCATTTTAGTCTTCAAATCCATTTGGATGCTTGCTTTGCCAACGCCATGCATCTTCACACATTTCAGTAATACCAAGTCCTGCTTCCCATCCTAGTTCTTCCTTAGCTTTTGCTGGGTCTGAGTAGCAAGCTGCGATATCACCAGGACGGCGTTCAACAATGCGGTAAGGAATTGGGTGTCCGACTGCTTTTTCCATATTTTGGATAATTTCAAGAACTGAGTAGCCTTTTCCTGTACCAAGGTTATAGATATTAAGTCCTGAGCCTTTTTGAAGCTTCTTAAGGGCTGCAACGTGTCCTTTGGCTAAATCAACGACGTGGATATAGTCACGAACACCTGTTCCATCTTCTGTATCGTAATCATCTCCAAAGACTTGAACTTGTTCCAACTTACCAACTGCGACTTGTGTTACATATGGAAGAAGGTTATTTGGAATACCGTTTGGATTTTCACCCAAATCACCGCTCTCATGGGCACCGATTGGGTTGAAGTAACGCAGTAAGACAACGTTCCACTCTGAATCTGCTTTATGGATATCTGTCAAGATTTCTTCCAGCATAAGCTTGGTACGGCCATAAGGGTTGGTAGCTGAAAGTGGGAAATCTTCTAGGATTGGAACAGTATGAGGATCTCCATAAACTGTTGCTGAAGAACTGAAGATAATGTTCTTACAGTTGTTTTCTTCCATTGCCTTCAAAAGGCTAACTGTACCGGCAATATTGTTATCATAGTAGGCAAGAGGGATACGAGTTGACTCACCAACTGCCTTCAAACCTGCAAAATGAATCACACCCGTTGGCTCTTCGTGTTTGAAAATATCGCGAAGTGTATCCGTATCTCGGATATCAGCTTCATAAAAAGGAATCTCTACTCCGGTGATTCTTTCTACTACTTCTAAACTTTTACGGCTACTGTTGACCAAGTTATCCACCACGACAACTTGATGCCCAGCTTGGACCAGTTCGATGACAGTGTGAGTTCCGATAAAACCTGCTCCACCTGTTACCAAAATCTTTTCTTGCATATTTTTTCCTCTATTCTTGAATTATTTTTTTCATTTTACCATTTTTGATAGGGAAAGTCATTTACTATCCTAATCCTATCGTAAAAACTAGGTAAAAAGTTTACGATTATTTCTCTTTAATATATCTTTCAGTCGGATAATCCGCTGGATCCAAGACTCCACTTTTCCCTTGAAGCATTTGGGCTAGGTGATAGCCTATAATGGGTCCAGTTGTCAATCCTGACGATCCTAATCCACTCGCAGCAAATACTCCTATCAGACCTGGAACCTGTCCAAAGAATGGAGAGAAATCACTGGTATAGGCTCGGATTCCCACACGTTCACCACTTATCATTGCATCCTTTAAACTCGGATAAAATGGACTTGCTGCTTCAGCCATTTGTTGGAGCAAATTCTCATCAACTACTAGGTCAAATCCCATGTCATTTTCATGGGTAGCTCCTAGAGATAACTTACCTCCTGGAAATGGAATCAAATCCCATTCTCCCTCAGGCATAACGACGGGATAAGATGCCATGTCTAAATCAACCTGATAATCTCGGAGTTGCCCCTTTTGTGGGCGAACATCAACCTCATAACCCAAGGGTTCCAAAACTTGTCCCAACCATGCTCCTGTCGTAAGGACAACTTGATCAAAGATCTGATCTCCAATCTGATAACCTGAGGATACAGGTATCAGAGTCACTTTTTCATTAACTAACTTGACCTGACTGGCTTCAAGTAAGCGACTGACTAACAGTTGCCCATCCACTCGGGCTCCTCCAGAAGCATAGAGCAATCTCTCAAATCCCTCTAGACCTGGAAATAAGTTACTTGCAGCCGCTCGGTCTAAGATGGCTAATTCTCCAATCAAGGGAGATTCATCTTTACGTTGCAGAGCCAGTTGATAGAGCTCCTCTAGTTTGGAATCATCTTTTTTAAGAAGAAAAACCCCTGAGCGTTGGTAAAAATCAACTTTTTGACCGGATTTCTCTAAGTTGGCTAATAAATCCACATAGAAGTCTGCTCCCAAGCGCGCCATCTTGTACCAAGCTTTATTGCGACGTTTAGAAAACCAGGGACTGATAATACCAGCTGCTGCCTTGGTAGCTTGCCCATGTCCATGGTCAAATACAGTCACTTCTATATCAGCTTCTTTGGAGAGATAGTAGGCAGCCGTTGCCCCTACAATTCCTGCCCCTACAATGGCAACTTTTTTCATTGTCTTTACCTTCTAACTAGATATGATGGAATGGATTGGTGGACGCTTGACTTGCGATAACCTCTAAAGGCCAAGCATTCTCTTCCTTCCATTCATTCAGGAACGCTGCAATTTTTTCAACAAAAAACACCTCAATATAGTGTCCTGGATCTAGAGCCAATAAACCATCTGATAGCATGTCCTGAGCTGTATGGTAATAAATATCACCAGTAATGTAAACATCTGCTCCTTTTGTTAAAGCATCAGAGTAGAAAGACTGCCCACTGCCACCACAAATAGCTACTCTTGAGATTGTTTTTTGCAAATCAGCCTCTTTATAATACACCATACGAAGGCTATCTAGACCAAATACTTCCTTAACATGACTAGCAAATTCTTCAAACATTTGAGGTTTAATATTACCAATACGCCCGATGCCACGTTCAGGACCTGTTTCCTGTAGAAAAATTGTATCCTTAATATCCAATAGTTGGCAAAACCAGTCATTAAGGCCGTTCTCAACGATATCAATATTGGTATGGCTGACGTAAACTGCAATGTCGTGCTTGATGAGGTCGATATAAATCTGATTTTGAGGGCGACTAGCTACCAAGTCCTTTATCGGACGGAAGATAGGCGCGTGCTTGACGATAATCAAATCTACACCCTTTTCAATAGCTTCTGCCACTGTATCTTCACGTATATCAAGGGCAACCATGACTTTCTGGATGTCCTTGTCTAAGGTACCAATCTGCAAACCACGACTATCGCCTTCCATAGAAAATTCTTGGGGGCAATAGGTTTCATAACGCTTAATCACTTCACTTGCTTTCATGGAGCACCTCCTTGATGGCTTGAATTTTATCTACTAAAACTTGACGTTCTTCATGATTTTTTTCTGGGATTTGACTAAGGGCAAATTCGAGCTTACTTGCTTCTCTTTGCCACTTTTGGACAAATACGGGGCTAAGTTCTTTAGATAGAAAAGGACCAAAACGGATATCGCTAGCTGATAAATTCATTTTCCCAGCTTCCACTACTAGAATCTCGTAAAATTTTCCAGCTTCCTCTAAAATACTTTCAGCTACAATCTGAAATCCATGCTCTTGTAACCAACTACGTAACTCATCTTCACGATTATTAGGTTGAAGAATCAATCGCTCAACATTGGCTAGTTTGTCCAAACCCTCTTCTAAAATCGTAGCAATCAAACGACCACCCATTCCTGCAATAGTGATAACAGAGACCTGGTCACTTTCTTCGAAAGCTGCTAAACCATTGGCTAAACGAACCTGAATTTTCTCAGTTAAGCCATGACTTTCAACATTTCTAACTGCAGATTGATAGGGTCCCTCTACAACTTCACCCGAGATGGCAGCTTCAATATGACCTTTTTCAACTAATTCAATCGGTAAATAAGCATGGTCGCTACCGACGTCCAGCAAAACAGCTCCTTGGGGAACAAAAGAAGCTACTGTTTCTAATCTCTTTGAAATCATCTTCTCTCACTTTCAAAAACTCTATTTCCCTTTATTATACCATATTTTATCTGGCAATCCTGCACCTAAAAAAGACCGCAATCATGGATTGCAGTCTTTCTTTATCTTTTAACTTGATAACGACTTGTCAGTATGAAAATCACAATAAAGACGAGCATCATTATGCCATAGATAGGCAATGTTTGACCTGTAAGTGTTGAAATTTCAAGCAATTTTTGGATTCTTGGGAATAGAGCTGTTCCAAGGAAACCTACAACTGACCAAATAATCAATAGCACACGCCACAAGCTAAATGGCAAGCAAGCTCTAACGACAGACATGAAACCAATCGATGCCAATAGATAATACAAAAGTGTCGAAATTTCAATGTCGGTCCAGCCTTGACTGGTTCCAAAAATTTTAACAAAGAGAACACTAAAAACTACCATCAAGGCACTTGGTAAAGCTCGAAGCATGGATTTTCTGAGGAAGTTTTGTTCAACAGGTTTGATATTTCGTTCAAAAGTTAATACAAACGGTGGGAATCCTTCCACAAACTGGTCAATCATAGTTATCTGAATCGGAATGAATGGGAAAATCAAATCCATTCAGTACGTCCCAACAATGCACTGGCAATACAGATAACTGCTAGCAAGAAGGAATAGATTGTCTTAATCAAGAAAATCGGTGCGATGTGGGCAATATTATTGACCACACGACGACCTTCGAAGAGAATCTCAGGAACATCATTGAAATCTGAATTCAAGAGAACCAGATTTGCAATTTGACGAGTTGCTGGATCTCCTTCAGCCATAACAATGGAACAGTCTGCCTCTCGGAGAGCTAGGATATCATTGACACCATCCCCTGTCATTGCTGTAGTATATCCTGCTTTTTTCAGAGTTTGGATAATCAGTTTCTTTTGATGAGGTGAAACACGTCCGAAAATGGCTGTTTCCTCAGCCATGGCTATCAATTCTTCATCAGTAATCTTCGAACAATCAACATAACTTTGGTAATCCACAAACCCAGCTTTCTGCGCAATACTTGATACAGTAACCGGATTATCGCCAGAGATAATTTTCAATCCCACTTCCTGAGAACGAAGATAGTCTAGCGTCTCAGCAGCACCTTCTCGAATCGGATCTAGAATCTCAAGCAAAGCCAAAGCCTGAATATCAGATGGCTTCTGTGGCTTGTGATGGTCAAGTTTTTCTTGACTGAGGGCCAGAACCAGAACACGAGATCCTCGTTCAAGAGCTTTTCTAGCTTCAGGAACTTCAGCATCTAGCAACATTTCAGGTGCTCCTAGGAAAACAGTTCCAAGACCTTCCAATTCCATTGCTCCCCATTTTCGATCGCTAGAAAATGGAAGACTTGAAATCATAGGATAAGCTACCTCTCCCACAAAACGCTTGCGAATAGCTTGAGCTGTTGGATTTTTATCTTCACTATGGGCCATATAGCTGGTCAGAATGCTAGCAATAGCCTCGTCACCGTAAGCTTGAGTCAGTGGAAGAACGGCCTCCACCTGCATCTTTCCTTGGGTGATGGTACCCGTCTTGTCCAGACAGAGCATATCTACACGCGCCAAGGTCTCAACAGAGTACATCTCCTGCACCAAGACCTTTTTCAAGCCCAACTTAATCACTGCAGTCAAGAGCGAAGTAATGGTCAAAAGAGCAATTCCCTTAGGCAACATCCCCAAAAGGGCTGTAGATGAATTAACTACAGAAGACTTCAGTGGCAAACCTTTTAAGAGCAAGGCTTCAAGCAAGAGAGCAATTCCAAAAGGGATAATGATTTTACCCGTAAAGCCTGCTAGCTGGTCTAGCGATTTCATGATACGTGAGTTGATCGGTTTAACAGTCTTAGCTTCAAGCATGAGTTTAGCAGCATAGTTGTCTGCTCCCACATGTTTGACCTTGGCTAGTGCTGAACCACTTGCAAGAAAACTACCTGACAGCAGTAAGTCCTCTACTTCCTTTTGTACCAAGTCGCTCTCACCTGTTAACATGGCTTCATTGACTTCTGCAAAACCTTCTAAGACAATTGCATCACTTGGAATTTGATCTCCCGCTGATAAGCGAATCACATCATCTAAAACAAGTTCTTCCGGATCCAAAGCAATCTCTTGTCCATCACGGACAGTGGTAATCTTTTCTTTATTCAAGAGATTGAGTTTATCAACCATATGTTTAGCTCGAAGCTCGGTTACAATTCCTGAAAAAGCGTTAAAACAGATAACCGCAAAGAAAACTAGGTTACTCCAGGCCTGAACAAAGGCTAGTGCAAGAGCTATTGCAAAGTTTAAGGCATTGAATAGGGTAAAGACATTTCGCTTTACAATCTGCCAGGTACTCGTACTAGCTGATGCTTTGAAATCATTGATCTGCCCCTGTTTCTGACGTTCTTTAACTTCTAATTGGCTTAAGCCCATAATTATATTTTTATCCATAATCTCTATCATATCATTTTTTTTTGAATAATTCTAATCTCATATGAAGAGCTTTTTCGCCTATACAAAAAAATTTGCCTGTCCTACAACGATAAGGTATAATAAAAGAAAGAAATTTGAAGGAGACACCATGTTTTATACTTATCTTCGTGGGCTCGTTATGTTGATTCTCTGGTCTATCAACGGTAATGCTCATTATCATAATACCAATAAAATTCCGAATCAAGATGAAAACTATATCCTAGTCGCTCCCCATCGTACCTGGTGGGATCCGGTTTATATGGCATTCGCTACCAAACCAAAGCAATTTGTATTTATGGCTAAAAAGGAGCTCTTTACCAACCGTATCTTTGGCTGGTGGATCCGCATGTGCGGCGCTTTTCCAATTGATCGTGAAAATCCTAACGCTTCTGCTATCAAATACCCTATCAATGTTCTTAAAAAGAGTAACCGATCTCTTATCATGTTTCCAAGTGGTAGTCGTCATTCTAACGATGTCAAAGGTGGTGTAGCTCTCATTGCTAAAATGGCCAAAGTACGTATCATGCCAGTTACCTACACTGGTCCTATGACCTTAAAAGGCCTCATCAGTCGTGAACGTGTCGATATGAACTTTGGAAATCCTATTGATATTTCTGACATCAAAAAAATGAATGATGAAGGTATTGAAATGGTTGCTCAACGCATCCAATCTGAATTTCAACGTTTAGATGTGGAAACAAAACAATGGCATACAAATAAAAAACCAAATCCCTTGTGGTGGTTTATTCGTATACCAGCACTGATTCTTGCTGTCTTAGTTGCGATTGTTACCGTCATCTTTAGCTTTATCGCAAGTTTTATCTGGAATCCAGAAAAAAACAACAAAATCAATTAAGTTAGAAGGAAATGGCTGAGGGAAATTCTCTTCAGCCATTCTAGTTTGGCTGATTGGCGATTATTTTATACTCTTCGAAAATCTCTTCAAACCACGTCAGCTTCACCTTGCCGTACTCAAGTACAGCCTGCGGCTAGCTTCCTAGTTTGCTCTTTGATTTTCATTGAGTATTAAAGCTAATAATTTATTGACAAAGATTTGAATCTATAGTATACTTTTTAAGTAAGCTGATTTAGCTCAGTAGGCAGAGCGCATCCATGGTAAGGATGAGGTCGCCGGTTCGATCCCGGCAATTAGCATCATTCATCAGTTCCTATTTAAGGAGCTGTTTTTTCTTGACAAAGTATTGGCTCTATAGTAAAATAAAGTCTGCGATGAGTCGATATGTAGCGAAAGCTACAATTGCGCAAAGGAGGTCATAACGCAGGAGCGGACCTTGAGAAATTGTGTGAACCAGTTTTTCACATGGAGATGCCTCTCACACTCTCTGGTTTTCCAGAGAGCTTTTTTATTTTGCTGAGTCCTACTAGGTCGCATCTTTTATCTTTTCCTTCCGACAATAAACATCTATAACTTCACTCAGTTATATGATTATAGGCCTTTTATTGTAACAACTTTTCTTTAAAAACAATACTTGCTGAAGATTAGCCATTAAGATACTAAAGCGACCAATGAAAGAACCACTCAAGTCACCCAAAATATAGAGCAAGCCATTTTAGATACCTTGTCATTAAACTGGAAATAAAAAGTTCCTCACTTTTATCCCTACACAAAAAAAGACCTATCACACAAGCTATAAAGCTTGATATGATAGGCTTTTTAATGTTAGATTAACGTACAGTGCGGATACGCATTGTGTTCGTACGAACTGCTTCACCAAGTGGCACACCTGCAACGATAACGATGTCGTCACCAGATTGTACAAGACCTGCTTCAACTGCTTTACGTTCAGCAATTTCAAACATGTCATCAGTTGATGATGGAGCTTCTGTCAACATTGGGATAACACCCCAGTTCAACATCAAACCACGTTCTGTCAATTCGTCGAAAGTCAATGCCAAGATATCAGCATTTGGACGGTATTTAGAGATCAAACGTGCAGTGTGACCTGTCTTAGTAAGAGTTACAACCAATTTGATATCCATTGAGTTTGTAGCATCTTTAACTGCTGAAGCCATAACTTCTGTCTTAGAGTTACGTTCGAATGAATCTGAGTTCAAACGTCCATATTCATTAAGAAGAGTTTGAGCGTTCTTGTCGATTGTTGCCATTGTACGAACAGACTCAAGTGGGTATTTACCATTTGCTGACTCACCTGAAAGCATTGTCGCATCAGTTCCGTCGATAACAGCGTTAAATACGTCTGATACTTCTGAACGAGTTGCACGTGGTTTTTCAGTCATTGTTTCAAGCATGTTTGTTGCAGTGATAACAACTTTACCAGCAGCATTCACTTTTGTGATGATCATTTTTTGGTAAATGGAACCATTTCAAATGGTACTTCGATACCCATATCACCACGAGCGATCATGATACCGTCAGCAGCTTCAATGATTTCGTCCAAGTTATCGATACCTTGTTGGTTTTCGATTTTAGCGAACAATTGAACGTGACCGTTACCAGTTTCTTCACAGATTGCACGAACTTCATTCACGTCTTTAGCAGTACGTACGAATGAGATCGCGATGAAGTTGATACCTTGTTCAAGACCGAAGCGGATATCAGCGTTATCACGTTCAGCAAGAGCTGGGAAAGGAATTTTAGTGTTAGGGATGTTTACACCTTTTTGTTTAGCGATAACACCGTCATTTTCAACTTCAACTACGAATTCACGAGTTGCATCGTCTTTTTCTACAACGCGAAGACCAAGTTTACCATCGTCTACCAATACTTGGCGACCAACTTCAACATCATCATAGATGTCAAGTGCTCCTGCAACGTTCAAAGCAATCACTTCACGAGTCGATTTGATTCCTTGTTTAGTTGCAACACGGATTTTTTCACCAGTTTTGTATGAGTACTCTTTAGCTTCACCTTCGAACAATTCAGTACGGATTTCTGGTCCTTTAGTATCAAGAAGGAAACCAACTTTTTTACCTGCAAGTTTTTCTGCAAGTTTAACAGTTGCCATACGGTCACCTTGTTCTTGGTGGTCACCGTGTGAGAAGTTGAAACGGAAAGTGTTAGCTCCTGCTTCAATCAATTGAGCAATGTTTTTTGCTGAAGCTTCAACGTCAAGTTTTTCTCCCCAGTAACCGTCATCACCGAATTTTTTACCACCGCGGATTTCTACCGCAGGACCCAAAGTTGCAACGATTTTTACACGTTTGTTCATGATTTTTGTGACTCCTTTATATATTTTGACCTTTAATGGTCATTTTACCAGTTTCGTTAAAGTTGATTATGACAAGCTCTTGTTCAAAGCAGAAAGTTCAAGGTCAGCTTTATGAGGGTTATTAACAACGATCTTACCGTCAGCTGTTAGGCTAAACAAAGCTCCTTCTTCTGCAGTTCCAAGAATTGGATTTTCAACCATTTTCTCATTGCGAATACCAACAGCGACACCACCGATTCCTTGTTTAAGGAGTTTAACAGCGTGTGCACCCATGCGTGACGCTAATACACGGTCACGAGCAGTTGGTGATCCACCACGTTGGATATGACCAAGTTCTGTTACACGAAGGTCGCTTGTATCTCCAGCTTCTTTGAGTTTTTGACCAAATTCAGCCGCTGACATAACACCTTCTGCCAAAACGATAATGTTATGTTTTTTACCGTGTTCATATCCAGCTTTGATACTTGCTACGATGTCTTCCATCTTGAAATCTTCTTCAGGGATGATAATTTCATCAGCACCAGTGGCAATACCAGCCCAAAGAGCGATATCTCCAGCATTACGTCCCATAACTTCAACAACGAAAGTACGACGGTGACTTGATGATGTATCACGAATCTTATCGATGGCATCCATTGCAGTTGTAACTGCAGTATCAAATCCGATTGTGAAATCAGTACCTACGATATCGTTATCGATTGTTCCAGGAAGTCCGATAGCAGGGAATCCATGCTCAGTCAAGCGCATAGCTCCATGATAAGAACCGTCTCCACCGATAACTACAACACCTTCGATACCGTGTTTTTTCAACTGCTCAATCCCTTTAAGTTGACCTTCGAGTTTCGCAAACTCAGGGTAACGGGCAGAGTGAAGGAAAGTACCACCACGTGAAATGATGTCTCCTACTGAAGCAGCATCAAGTGGATAAATTTCGCCGGCAACCATACCTGCATATCCATCATAGATACCAAAAACTTCCATTCCTTCTGAGATTGCTTGACGAACTACTGCACGGATGGCAGCATTCATACCAGGGGCGTCTCCACCACTAGTCAAAACAGCAATACGTTTCATTTGGTTTTGCTCCTTTTTCTTTTAACATTCTAACTGATTATACCATAATTAAAGTTAAAATTCTTTTATTTTCATTGATTTTTAACGATAAATCGTTTTCATAGTTATTTGACTCAAAGATTCCTGTAAACTAACATCTTTTGCAACAAAATAACTCGGCAAAAGGACATTTTTTTGTTCATTTTCGTAACGAATGATGACTGGAATTTGTCCCCTGTATTGTTCTAAAATATGATAAATTTCAGAATCATGTTCATGATCAGCAACCTGGATCCAAAATCGTTCACTCACTGCCTCTTTTAGATTATTCAAAATTAATTGAAGGCGTCCGTCCCTAGCCTGAACTTTCCCATTAAGGTAGTAAAATCTTCCTTCATGTAAGAAGTCTTTCAATTGGCGGTACTGGTCAGAAAAAACTGTGACTTCAAGCTTAGTTTTACTATCACTAACTTGCAGAAAAGCCATGTTTTCACCTTTTTTAGTACGAATGACACGAATGGATTGTATCTCAACGAGTACAGTAGCTGTCTGACCTTCGGTAAGTTCAGATAAACTCATAATTGGATAAAGAGGATTCTTTGCTAAGATCAGTAAAGGATGCGGACTGATACCAACTCCAAGCCACTCCTGTTCCTTACGAAACTTCTCGACTTGCGTAAAATCCTCGTTCTCTAGCCAATTGTAGCTATTATCTGCAAATAAACTACCCAATTCTTCCACAAAAATAAATAAAGTAGGTAAATTAGCTAAGATTTTTTGGCGATTTTTCTCGAAACTATCGAATAAACCAATCTCGACTAAGGGAGTTAAGAGACTCAACTTCTGATAATTTTTAGGCAAGCGAGTGATAAAATCTTCAACACTAGAAAATGGACGATTCTCTAAAATCCAATAGGCAAAATCACGAGGCATTCCCTTGATACTCTTAAGTCCCAAGTAAATAGCCTTGTCTGTCAATTTATCCTGATATGGGATTGTATTGATCGAAAGTGGTATCAGTTCAAAGCCCATTTCGAGCGCATCGAAAATATAATCTCCACTGGCATAATTGAGCATGACCTGATAAAAGATAGCTGGATAATGTGTTTTAAAATAAGCAAGCTGGAAAGCTAAAGCTGCATAAGCATAAGCATGCGAACGGTTAAAACCATAACCAGCAAATTTTTCCATGACTGCAAAAACCTGCTGAGCTTGTTCTGCTCCGTGGCATTTTTCAAGGGCACCTTGAATGAAGCTCTCTTGCATCTGATGCATTTCTTCAGCATTCTTTTTCCCCATAGCCCGACGTAAAATATCGGCCTTACCAAGACTAAAGCCAGCGTAACGCTGTGCCACTTGCATCACCTGTTCTTGATAGAGCATGATGCCATAGGTAGGAGCTAAATATCTTCTAGCACAGGAGCTAGAACTGTCACCTTCTCTTTACCATGTTTTCTAGCGACAAAGTTATCGATATAGTCGCTTGCTCCAGGTCGGTTCAAGGAGGTCGTTGCCACTACTTCTTCAAAGCTTTCAGGCTTTACACGCTTTAATAAACGAATAGCTCCTGGTTGCTCAAACTGAAAGATTCCCTTAGTCTTACCAGCTGCAAAGAGGGCTAAAGTTTCCCTATCCTCAAGGTCAATGTCCTCAATCTTTAGTGAGATACCTTGAGTTTCAAACAAGAGCTCCTGCATTTTTTGGACAAAGGTAAGATTTCTTAAGCCTAAGAAATCCATCTTGAGTAGACCATTCCCTTCAACACCATGAGCATCATACTGGGTAATGAGCATATCCTCACCATACTTCAGGGGAATATAATCAGTTAGATTTTTATCACTGATTACCACACCAGCAGCATGAATGGAGGTTTGACGAGGTGCTCCTTCTATTTTCTTGGCAATCGCGAAAGCCTTTTGGTATTCAATCTTGCTCTGAATCAGTTGTCTAAAGCCTAAATTTCCTTCATAAGCTATAGTTAGGGTATCTTTTATCCCTATCTTCTTCGTAATGGCCGTCAACTCATACTCGGGAACACCATACCGTTTAAAAACATCTCGGATAGCCTGTTTGGCACCAAAAGTCGAGTAGGTGACAATCTGAGCAGCGTGAATACTGCCATAGCGGTCACGCACATAGCGAATAAACTCTGGACGATAGATGTCTGGAATATCAATGTCAATATCGGGCATGGTATAGCGTTCACGATTCAGAAAACGTTCAAAGATAAGATTCTTAGCAACAGGATCTATTCCAGTGATATCTAAGGCATAGGCCACCAGACTTCCAACTGCAGATCCGCGTCCCATCCCCATATAGTACCCCTGAGAACGACCGAAACGTAAGAGATCCCAGACAACTAAGAAATAGTCATCAAATCCCATGTCATGAATCACAGATAGCTCTTCTTCTAAACGAGTCAAATAAGGCTGACTTAGGAGCCCCCTTCGCTTGCAAACCATTTCTTGCTCTTTCACGCAACTCCTCAACAGCAGGACGCTCTGGATTAAAGCGCGGAAGCTTGAGACTACTATCAATCTCATAAGTAGTTGCTCCAATCAGTCCAGAAAGATTTTCTAAGGCTTGTGGAAACTTGTCTTGAAATACTTGCTCTAAGCGATGGGCTGGCAAGAACAAGCCCTGTTGAGATTGAACATCTACCTCTCGCAAGGTCACGTTTTCCTTAATCGCCCTGAGCATTTGAAGCGTTTCTAAATCCTCAGATTGAAAAGAATTAACACGATAAAGTGGGAGAATGGGGTGAGAAAAATCCGACTGAGGTGTATCTGGGTACACTCCGATATAGTAATCCTGCCCTAAATCCAAGGAATCAATTGCAGAATAATAGGGAACAATAACACAAACATCTTCAAGGTAAGAATAAAAATCAGTCCATTCTTTTTTACCTGTCATTTTTAGAGTCGAAAGCTTCATGAGATTTCGATAACCACGATTTGACAAGGCTAAAAATCGAAGGTTGACGAGCTCCTCCTTATGATGAACGGTCATCTCAAGACCTAATAAGGGCTGAAGCCCCTGTTTTTGGCACTCTTTGATAAAATAATAAGCTCCATAGAGATTGTCAACATCCATGATTCCAAGTGCTGAGTAGCCGTAGGCTTTCCCTTGGTCAACATACTTCTGAATGGAAATCATACTCTCCATGAAACTATAAACCGTTTTAGTATCAAGTTGTGCAATCACTCGCTATCACCTCCCTTTTTCTCCTTATATTATACCATTTTAAAAAATAGAAAAACAATTTCTTTTTCTCCTAGTAGAAATTGGATTATATTTTCTTCCTTGACTCACACGCTTTAATAAAGCTTCAATAGAAGGACGAGCAGCTTTTTGGTTTTGAACTTATACTCTTCAAAAATCTCTTCAAACCATGTCAGTTTCGTCTTGCCGTATGTATGGTTACTGACTTCGTCAGTTTCATCTACAACCTCAAAAACCATGTTTTGAGCTGACTTCGTCAGTTCTATCCACAACCTCAAAACGGTGTTTTTGACCAACCTGCGGTTCGCTTCCTAGTTTGCTCTTTGATTTTCATTGAGTATTAGTGAATGCCTGACACCATTCTTTCATTCAACCACAAATTTTAAAAAAACGAGACCGGGCAAAATCTCAATTTCAGGAAAAAAATGAAGTAAATCTTCCCACAATAAAAACGCATAGTATCAAGATTTTTTTCAAGACCTGATATTATGCGTTTTTTGATTTTAAAGACTTTGTGCCCAGCCTAGATACGAACTATAATGAGTTCTCACGAATCACTTCTACCTTGTATCCATCTGGATCTTTGATAAAGTAATAGTTTGGTTGAGTCCCTGGAAGTCCATTAGGCGCCGTAACTTCATAGCCTTTGTCACTATGTTCTTTATGAAGAGCCTCAAGGTCAGGTGTACTTAGGGCAATGTGAGCAAAACCGTCACCGACAACATAAGGTCCATGATCATAATTGTAAGTCAACTCCAACTCATAATCATCACCTTCAAGTCCAAGATAAACAATAGTGAAAGCATAGTCTGGAAAGTCTCTACGACGTAATTCCTTAAAACCAAAAGCATCTTGATAAAAAGCGATTGATTTTTCAAGATTTTCTACTCGCAAGCAAGTATGTAGCATTTTTGAAGCCATTTCATTACCTCTTTCATTTTACTAATTCTATTATACTCTTATTTAGGAAAATTTACTAGGAAATTGAACTATAGGTCTATACTCAATGCTTCCGTTCTAGTCAATAACTTCACGATTTTCCTTACGAACATTTCGTATAAGTAAGACGAGGATAAGGACAAAAAGCACTTCTAGAAAATAGAAAGCAAATTCACTATTCATAATTAGTAAATCTTTTTCAAAAAAAACTTTGCTAAAATCTGGTATAGGTGTGAATAGGATCCTAAATAGGCGTCTTAAGAAAATAAATATCTGCAATCCATAAATCATAAAGGCCTTTTTAACACCAATTACTAAACGCTGTTCTTTTGTAAAATAAGACAATGCGATTCCATTTAATAAGAGTAATAACGTTAAGCTTAGAGTTTCATTTCTTAGAATAACTGAATTAAAAAGATTTAAGCGACTGTGAGTGAGAGGAAATAATTGAAAGAATATAATACTCATTATAATTGGCAATAAAATTCCCTTCAATGAAGGTGGCAATCCTATTTTATATCTTGTAAAATATAGAATACCAACCACTATCATAATAATAAAGATGTAACATATCGCAACATATGAAATTATTTCGCTTTGTTTTGCCAGAGCAACTAGAAAACCAGCAGATAGGAACAGTCCCAGTGGAACTAACTTGTTTAAAGAAACATTCACTCTTAAACCATGACGTACTTGGAAACCATCGATTACAGAAAAAATAGTTATAAAAAATAAACAAGCAATGAGACCAAGCGGAACAACTGGAACAAAAGAAAGCAGTATCACCGCTAAAACCCACAGATTTCTATTGTAATAAAATTTAATTTTTGATCCTCGAGCAGTGAGACCTTCTTTGATTGGTTGGTCTAGTCTCCTATGCATGTAGTAATTAGAGAGACTAACCATTCCTATATAAAGCCATTTATTTGAGCCAGGTTTATCATAGACACTTAACATCAAACTGACCATAGTTAAAGTCGCATAGGTAAACGCTAAGAGCCTATTCTTAATCACCTCTCTTTTTATCCAAGCAAAATAGGATACTTTAGAATTTGGATGACAGAGTTGATAAGCATAGCTGGTCATCTCTTCTAGTTTCTTGTCTGTCTCCTCTGTCATCAAGTGGGGAGCCGTATTTGAGGTATGGAATTGTCCCAATATAAACTTCAACAGTTCTCCGTCTGTAAAACGTTTATAGCCCTTATAAACTTGTTCAAAAAAGATAGGATAAATACGAGGTTTCTCTTTATAGACTTGTTTCCAAATCTTCCAATCATTGATGCGTTTATCATCTTTTAATAATTTATCGACAAAAAGATATCCTTCGTAATACCAGAAATCAAATTTCTCTTTTACATTGATTTGATATTTTTTTACAACCCAAGGATAAGAGTGAATTTCCTTCCAGAAACTGAATTTTTTCAGATAAGAATTTTCTTCATCCGTGATATGGTTCCTTACAAATCCAAATACAAGTTCCAGAACCTTCTTATTTGTAAATGGATAAACATCGATTTCCTCTAATAATTGAAGCAAGAGAGATTTATCATGGGTATTTTCAAGGAGATAGGACCAATCTTGAACAAGTCTGTCTTCATCCTGATATGAACTATAGACTAGGAGATATAGAGCCTCTTCAAGCTCTGTAGGATTTATCAAATTATAGTGATGAATATCAACTGGTTCATCTGTATCTACTTTTAATTCCTCAAAATAAGCTAGAAGCTCATCATAGGCTTTTTGATTCTCTTCTCCAACCTCTGATTTAATCTTCTCCAAGATATAGGTCAAAACTGGAATGCTAGTAATCATTTGTTTACTGCTATTCAACAGAAAAAGGACCGTCCCAGGAGAAAAAGATTGTTTAAAAAATGTTATCCAAACCCCTATTTGATTGGCTTTTTGGGAATCTTCAAGGATTGCTTGACATAAACGATAAGAAGCATATAATTTAGCAATTTCTTTTTTTGCATCTTCAAGAGGCTCTCCGTTTTTGTAGGCAGTAGCTCTCTTAACCTTCCAATGCTTCAGTTTATAGTAATACCCCCAGTACTTATAGTCAGGAATATAATCTTCCAGTAAAGGAATGACGATAGAGAATTGCTCAGGTTTATCAAAAATATAAACATCCATTTCCTCTAAAACGGACTGAACAGTGCTCATATCATATCGATACTGACTAAAAAACTGTTGCCAAAGATGTTCTTGCTCATCTATGGTATAATCCGAATTCCCTACGATACTTTCGATAGAGTTGCGAATCAGATACTCTGACTCTAGATAATCACTAAAATCTAAGACATGGCTAACCGTATCTGACTCTTGTTCACTGACCGTTTCAAAATTTAGTGGGAGAGTAGCTGTTTCCTTGTAGGTTTCATTTAAAGGATCAGACTCATGAACATCACCGAAATCAAGAGAAGGTTTTGCTATCTCTACTTGCTCGCTTTCCTCCACAGACTCAAAGGATTCAAAATCAAGTGAACTAGTAGCTGAATTTGTTGCTCCCTCTTCTTTTTCACTGAACTGCTGAGTGGAAATGGCATCACTTTCACTACTTTCTTGACTAGTCCTATTAGACCGTGCCTCTCTTAAAGCAGACTGGTAGGCTTCTACAATTTGTTGGTAGATTTCTGGTTGGTCCTCTGGATGGTAAAGTTTCACTAACTCAGAATACCTTTTTCGAATAACCTTAACATCATGAGTTGGCTCAATTCCTAAGATTTCCCATTTATTCATACAATTCCCTCTCATAGGCCTCGTTCTAGAAACTCTAGATAGTTAGAAAATGATTGATAGAGTTTGGGTAAATGATACATGGAAGCTTGTCTAACTTCTTCTTCAAAGCGTCTAGTTTCTGTCATTAACTCATCTCTTCTTCTCCCCAAAAGCATGCTATATACACGATTGGCCTTTTCAATCAAGAAACGGTAAACCTCAGTTTCTTGAGCATTAATCTTATAACGAGTTAATTCGGCTTGTTTTTCCTTGATCTCATCTTCAGTCAAGGTAATACTTTCTTGAAGGATCACATGATTAAAGACTTCCTGAGTTGAATCGATGGTTACTTCTACATCCAAAATCCCATTTAAGTCATAGGTAAATCGAATAGTGAGGCCTTCGTTCGCCTGATGATTAACAGGGACAGGAACTTCTAGTTCTCCGAGAAATAAGTTTTGTGAGGCCTTCATCATTTCTCCCTGATAAACCTCGACCTTCACATGGTTTTGCCCCAATTCTGCTGTGTAATACTGTTCCTTTTTTGAAGCAGGTAAAGGAGAATTGCGCTCGATAATCGGAGAAAAATGATCACCAACAACCGCAGTTCCAAGTGTGAAAGGACAAATATCCGACAATAATAAGTCACGAACCTCTCCCTGACGCTCCTTTATTCCCGCTAGAAGAGCACACCCTTTTGCAATCATCTTATCAGGGTCATCAACTACCTGAACCGCTTGATCAATACAGTAAGATAAAAAATCTTGAACTAAACGAAGTTTTGAAGTACCGCCGACAAGAACAACGTTATCAGAGGATACATAACTATAGCGTGCATCCATCAAGGCTCTATCTAGTACGGACTTAAGGCGAGCAAGCAAAGGCTGACAAAGCTCATAAAATCGCTGATATGTCAGGTTTAAAAAGTATTCCTTCTCCTGATCCATCACTACCATCTTCACTTCTTCATTGGTATTCAAATTCAGCTTTGCCTTCTCAGCTTGAACCAGTATTTTACCATAAAACTCCCGGGAGATAGATTTCCTAGACAAATGATTGGACGTTAAAAATTCCTCAGCAATAGCTGCAGTAAAATCTTCTCCTCCCAAGCGATTATCTCCTGCAATAGAGACAATCTCAACAACATTATCAAACAACTCTACGACTGAGATATCCAGCGTTCCGCCACCAAAATCAACGACTACAAAGGACTGGTCTTCTTGATTGCTCATAGATTTTTTAGCAAGAGCAGCTGCAGAAGGTTCGTTGATGATGCGCTCGATTTTAACTCCTGCAAATTGTCCAGCTAATTTTGTCGCATAACGTTGAGCATCGTTGAAATAAGCAGGCACACTTACAATTACCTCACCTACCTTCTCACCAAGAAAAGTCTCTGCATCATCCACTAGTTTTCGAATGATAAAAGAACTCAGTTCCTCTGCTTTGTAGGTTCTATCTCCAAGAACCAATTCATGTTTGCTTCCCATAAATCGCTTAAATTGGGCAAGTGTCTTGTCGGGATGTGTCACCAAGCGCTCCTTAGCAATTTTCCCAACAATGATATCGTCATTATCGTCCAATGCCACAACAGATGGCGTTAAATTCACCAAAAGCATTTGGAATCAGTTTTACTTGTCCGCCTTGGTATACTCCTACTAAAGAATTAGTCGTTCCTAAATCAATACCTACTATCATCTTCTAACTCCATCTTTATAAACTTATACTCTTCGAAAATCTCTTCAAACCACGTCAGCGTCGCCTTACAGTAGTCAAGTATAGCCTACGGCTAGCTTTCTAGTTTGCTCTTTGATTTTCATTGAGTATTACTACTATTATACAGGAAAAGTCCCATTTCCTTAAACAAAATATGGCATTCATCATCCATCACATAAAAAGAAAAAGCTTCATTTCACTCACGTAGCTTAAACTACAAGAGTAGAAATGAAACTTTTAAAAATTATTTACCAAGTTTTGCTTTAGCTGCATCTGCAAGAGCTGTGAAAGCTGCTGCATCGTTAACAGCCAAGTCAGCAAGCATTTTACGGTTAACTTCGATCTCAGCCAATTTCAAACCATGCATCAATTGTGAGTATGAAAGTCCGTTCAAACGAGCTGCCGCATTGATACGTGTGATCCACAATTTACGGAAGTCACGTTTCTTTTGACGACGGTCACGGTATGCATAGTAGTAAGAGTTCATTACTTGTTCTTTTGCAGTACGGAACAAGATGTGTTTAGCTCCATAGTAACCTTTTGCTAATTTTAAAATACGTTTACGACGTTTGCGTGATACAACGCCACCTTTAACACGTGCCATTTATATTTCCTCCAATATTTCCTAGAATTGTTAACTTACAAATACGCGATTATTTCAAGCGAGTAAGCATTGCTTTGATACGTTTGAAATCTCCTGAATGCACCATAGATGCTTTACGAAGATGACGACGTTGTTTTTTAGTTTTTCCGTGGAAACGGTGAGAAGTGTAAGCACGGAAACGTTTAAGTCCACCAGAACCTGTACGTTTGAAACGTTTAGCTGATGCGCGGTGTGTTTTTTGTTTTGGCATGATTTTTTCTCCTTTATTTAACTTTCTGACAATTATTTTTTGTCAGTTGCTGGCGCCAATTGCATGAACATTTGGCGTCCATCCATTTTAGCACGTTGTTCAATGATAGCAATATCTTGAGTTGCTTCAGCGAACTCGGCTAAAACTTTTGCACCAATCTCTTTATGGGTAATCATACGCCCCTTAAAGCGAATAGATACCTTCACTTTGTTTCCTTTTTCAAGGAATTTGCGAGCATTGCGAAGTTTAGTTTCGAAGTCACCCTTGTCAATAACCGGGCTCAAACGAACTTCTTTCACGGTCACAACGCTTTGTTTTTTGCGTTGTTCTTTTTGTTTCTTCTGGTACTCAAATTTGAACTTGCCGTAGTCCATAATTTTTGCAACAGGAGGTTTAGCTTGAGGTTGAATGAGAACCAAGTCCACATTAGCTTCATCCGCAAGTGCTTGCGCTTCGCTTAGTGGTTTGATACCCAATTGCTCACCTTCAAGACCGATTAAACGAACTTCGCGTACACGAATTTCATCATTGATGAATAAGTCTTGCTTTGCTATGGTTTTCACCTCTTTTTTTAGTTTAGAGAAAAACAAGAGCGGACTTGCTAACGCAAACCCGCACTACATGATTGTATTTCATTTCTGAAACTTGATCCGTAGGGGCCAGACAACGTTAGTCGCAAGGCGAGAAGTTCTCACTTCTGCTTTTCTCAACTTTTATATGATATCAAGTTTTCCCCTACTTGTCAAGATTAAAACTATCTTTTTTTAATTTTTTCTAAATAGTTGCCGACTGTGAACTTACTGGTTACGAGAATAGTAAATCTCATGTGGCTTCAAACGAGTGTTGAGTAGTTCTGATACAGTCACAAAACTATAGCCTTGTCCCTGTAGATACTCAATTACTTTGGGTAGTGAGTTAACAGATGTTTGATGAATATCATGCATCAAAACGATAGATCCATTACTTACTTGCCGCTGAATTTCTGTAAAAATCGCCGCTTCATTTTTACTCTTCCAATCCAAACTATCCACATCCCACATGATAAAGCTTAAATCAAGACTATTGCGAATATCATCTGAAATCGCACCATATGGTGGACGCATCAATTTAGAACTTTTTCCAAGAACTTTTGTAATAGCGTCTTCAGTATCTGTGAGCTGTTTCTTAGCATCTTCCAATGATAGTTTCGTCAAAACTGGATGGTTCCAACTATGGTTTCCAACTTCGTGCCCCTCAGCCTGCATACGTTTGAGGATAGCTTCATTACCTGCAATATTTTTTCCTTGTACAAAAAAGGTTGCCTTGATCTTGTACTTGGCTAGAATATCTACAGCTTGTGGAGTTGTATTTCCGTCCGGTCCATCATCAAAGGTAAGAGCTACTAGTTTTTTATTTTTCTCAGCCTGAGCCTTCTTATAAAGTTCTGCATCATTTTCAGTTAGATAGGACGATTGGATAACATCAAAGAAGTCTGAAATAGGCAAAGCTATTTCTTCTACATTATTAGTTTGTTTAACTGGATATAAGACCAGTTGACTATCTTTGTAAGCAAACTTCCAAGTTGATAATTCTGCAGCTGAAAAATCGGCTACTACTTGATCGACAAGTGCTTGTTCGAGCTTTTTATCTTGGAGTGTTGACTTGATATCTTCAAGAATCTTTTCCTTGGCTTTACTAGCATCAGTAAATAACTGATCTAAAGTAAACAGAGTCCCATCTTCCTTAAGATAAAGCTGATCTAATGACGTGTTCTCTAATTCAACAACAGTAGAATCACTCAAGTCATAGGCCTGTTTTTTCACAAGATGACTCTCCACACCCTTGATGGAAGAAGAATCTTTTTCAGAGTAGTAAAAAATCAAATGTTCTTTATCTTCTACCTTATCCGTGATATCTTTTATAATAATATCCTGAACAGAGCTAATGACCTTGTCCCCCGTCATAGGATAGTAGGTGATGATTTCTGCCTGCCCTTTACGAAAATGATCTTTCTGACTTCCTTGTGAATAGGAATCATCTTTTTCTTTTTTCAGTGCTTCTATTTTTTCCTCAAAAACCTTTTTATTCGTTACCTTATAAGTTATGATGCCTTGCAAAGTCACCATTGTAAAAAAAAGCAAAGCCACTATTATCCATAAATTTCTTTGCTTCTTATCTTCAACTGTTTTACGTTTTTTTCTATTTCTTGTCATAGTCTTATCATATCAAATATAAACTATAATTTCAATGATAAATAGGAAAATGTCCATTTTTTCGAAAAAGAAAGGTAAAAGAAAGAGAGTGGGACAGAAATCGGTAATTCGTTAGAATTCGATTTCGTCGTCCCACCTCCGCACAGTTGAGTAGGGCTGTAAAAGCTGATGAAATCAGCGTAGTAGAGCCCACTCAACCACTGCGTCTTGCTCGAAAATCCATAGACAATTGAGAGGCTAGGACTTTTGTCCCAGCCTCACTTTTTATTAGCAGTCAAACTTTGACGCGAAGATGATTAAAATCGAATGATTTCTCTTGTTTTTTCATATGAGGAAACAAAGCGGTTTGTTACTCCTGGTTCAGCAACTTCCAAAGCTTGGGAAATCTTTTCAAAAGACGCTTGATAATCAAAGGCATTTTCAAAGATTTCTAAAGATTCGTGGAAGGCTTGTTGAATCCCTTCATCAAATGATCTGTAACGGTTAGAATATTGAAGTAATTGCTCTGTCAAGGTAGCATATTGCACAATACTATATGTTTCTGTTTCCAAAACTTCCATATCATGTGATGCGATTTCTAGGATACGATTAACAGACTCAATGTTGACTTGTGACTGTTCTAACTCTGCCATCAAATCCTCTGTACTATGGCTAGCAGCAAAGAACAATTTCAAGAAATTCTGTGGAATTCCTGGAAGATTCCTCTTTTCCATGTAGCGCTTGATTGTGTGGAGGCGATTGACGTAAACATTTGCCTTTTGACGTGCATTAACATCATCTTTTTCAATCTGTATCAAACGTTCGCTCACTGAAACTTGATCATCTTCAATTTCTTTCAAAGTAGCTTGAACATTTTCTAAACGTTCTTCTAATACAGAGTAAGCCTCTGAATATTCCTCTTGTTCTGAGGTCAAATCTCTAATCGTAACTTCTAGGGAATCTAAGTCCACTTGAAGACGACGAACATGATTTACATCACTCTCTGCCATCAAGTAGGTCTTGCTCAAACGCTCAATATCTTTCACCAAGACTTGATTGTTGTCTTTTAAATGGTCAAGATAGGTTGGAAGTGTTGCCAACAAGTTTTCAACAACTTTTTGAGAAGCAATCTCTCGTGTGAAAATATTATAGAGAGCATTGATCTCTTCTTGAATTTGAGTATTTTCATATTCAGCATTGTCCAATTCCAATTTTTTAATATTTTCTTGGTTATTTTTCAAAGCTTCATACAACAACTGCAAACGTGATTCAATGTCAGTCTCTACAAAGTGATAGTTGGCATCAAGCAACTTACGATAGCCAGCCTCTAGATCTTCAAGTTGATCAGGGAGTTCAGTAGTTAGTTTAGTAACAATTGCCGGAATTCTCTCTACGATATGTGTCAAAGCGAGAATATGATTTTCAGCATTATCCAAAATCCCTGCTGCTTCAACTGGATCTCCTGAAGAGTTTAGAGTCACAAATTGAGAAAATTCTGATTGGATGTTCTCCAATTGTTTTTCAATTTCAGGAAGTGCCTGACCATATTTCTCAGAATCTTCTGCGACCGATTTCTGTAGACTTTCAAATAAATCTAAAGCATGCAAGACACGTCCACTATTTTTGGATTCTTGTTTTTCTAGGTCTGCCAAAGCATTTCGAATGGAAGCAATATCTTCTTCGATAAGGGTAATTTGGCTTTCAATTTGATCAATTTTGTGTTGAGCTTTCAAAAAGCGAAATGAATTATTGTAACCTTCTGCTTCAAACAGATTATTCTCAATATCCGCAAATGAATTAAGAGATAGGTCCACCCATTTCTGATTCCACTCTCTAAACGCAATCTGACTTTGACCAATCAGATGCATATTTTTAACAACTTCTACTTCATCGTTAACTGGAAGGTTATATAACTCTTCCTTTCTTTCTTCTAATACTGCGAGCCTCTTTTCATTGCGTTTACGTAACATAACTGCCACAACATATACAATAATCAGAAGAGCCGCGGTTGCAATCATAGTAATAATCAACAGATTATCAGACATATCAAACTCCTTTTTATACTTGAAACAATTGTAATGATTATATCATATTTTTCAAACCATGGGAACTATTTCCAAATTTTTTTAGACGTCAAGTGTACTGTAAACAGCATTTTCTTCGATAAATTCTCGACGTGGTTCTACACGGTCCCCCATGAGCATATCAAAGATTTTATCTGCTTCTGCAGCATCATCAACTGATACACGTGCCATGAGACGATGTTCTGGGTTCATGGTTGTTTCCCAAAGTTGATGGTCATCCATTTCTCCAAGCCCTTTATAACGCTGAATAGTTGGTTTTGAACGCCCTTCACTATAGCGAGCCAAAGCTTCCTGAAGACGAATTTCTTGATCTGCCCCAGGTTGGATGTATTCTTTAATTTCACTGCCGACCTTAACACCGTAAATTGGTGGTTGGGCGATATAAACATAACCTGCTTCTAAGACGGGTTTCATATAACGATAAATCAAGGTTAACAAGAGGGTACGGATATGGGCTCCATCGACATCGGCATCTGTCATGATAACGAGTTTTTGGTAACGTGCCTTGCTGACATCAAATTCAGCACCAAAACCTGTTCCCATAGCTGTGAAAAGACTGCGAATTTCCTCATTGGCTAAGATTTTATCCATGCTGGCCTTTTCGACGTTGAGGATTTTACCGCGGATTGGTAAAATCGCTTGGAATTCACGGTCACGACCAGACTTTGCAGAACCTCCAGCTGAGTCTCCTTCGACGATAAAAAGCTCAGTTTCAGCTGGATTGTTTGAGGAACAATCTGCCAACTTACCTGGAAGGTTTGAAATTTCTAAGCCTGACTTCTTACGGGTAACTTCACGCGCACGTTTAGCTGCCACGCGCGCCTTTGCTGCCAAAATCCCTTTTTCTACGATACGCTTAGCAATCTGTGGATTTTCCATCAGGAAGTCTGAGAAAGCTTCACTAAAGAGGCGATTGGTAATCTTTACAACTTCGCTATTTCCAAGCTTGGTCTTTGTTTGTCCTTCAAACTGTGGGTTTGGGTGCTTCACAGAGATAACAGCTGTCAAGCCTTCACGTACATCCTCACCTGTTAGATTATCTTCATTGTCTTTGAGGAGTTTGTTTTTACGAGCGTAGTCGTTAATAACACGAGTTAAAGCTGTACGGAATCCTTGTTCATGCGTACCACCTTCATGTGTATGAATATTATTGGCGAAACTCATGACATTTTCATGGTAACCCGTTGTGTACTGCATTGCTACTTCGACTGTGATGTCATCCATTTCACCATCTGTGTAGATTGGCGTATCAAAGATAACATCTTTATTTTCATTGATATATTCAACGTAACTTGCAATACCACCTTCGTAGTGGTAATGTTTTGTTTGTTCAAGTCCTTCACGCTTGTCTGTGATGGAAATTTGAAGGCCACGGTTCAAGAAGGCTAGCTCTTGAATCCGTTTGTTTAATTTATCAAAATCAAAAGTTGTTGTTTCTGTAAAAATCTCTGGGTCTGGCGTGAAGTGTACGGTTGTACCTGTTTTATCTGTATCTCCAATCACCTCAAGGTCAGCAACAACATGTCCACGACGATATTCTTGGTAATGGATTTTTCCATTTTTGTGAACACGAACATCCAACTGAGTTGAGAGGGCATTTACAACGGATGAACCTACACCATGGAGTCCACCTGATACCTTGTAACCACCACCGCCAAATTTACCTCCAGCGTGTAGAACGGTAAAGACGGTTTCAACGGCAGGACGGCCTGTCTTTTCTTGAATATCAACAGGGATACCACGTCCATCATCAACAACCGTGATAGAGTCATCTGGCTCAATAAAGACCTGAATATGACTAGCAAATCCCGCCAAGGCCTCATCGATAGAATTATCAACGATTTCCCAGACTAGGTGGTGAAGGCCTTCTTTTGAAGTCGATCCAATGTACATTCCAGGACGCATACGTACGGCTTCCAGACCTTCCAAAACTTGAATCTGACTGGCATCATAATCCTGTGCCTGTTGGTTTTTGATTTCTTCTGTCATTTTTTCCCTTTTTCTTATTTTTCTTTTTACATGTCTAATACTTGTCTCAATGTCACGATATTTTCAAATAGATGCGTTGCTAAACCAGCTGCTTGTCCAGCTTCAATATCGATAGAACGGTCACCAATAACAATACCAGAACGAATCTTATACTTATCTCGCAAATAAATCATAGACTCTGGATCTGGTTTTCTCTTAAAACCAGAGCTAGCTGTTACTACTTCTGTAAAATAGCCAGCAATACCAGTTTTTTCAAGGATATCCAAAACTTGGTCATTGCGATGAGAAACTAAAAAGTTCCGTCCACCCTGGTCTGAGATTTCCTCCAACAAAGCAGGTACTCCCTCAAACAAGGTAGGATGTTCAAGTTCTCGCGCTTCGTTTTCCTTGTATTTTTCTAAAAAATTCTCTATTGTTGGGGCAAATTGGTCAATCGCAAAAGCAGTTGACACTTTCAAGGCATTGTAAACTCTATCATGTTCTTCTTCGATTCCAAATTGAGCTAATGTTTCCACAAAAGCCGCGGTCGAAGTTTCATAATTATCAAGTAAAGTTCCACCTAAATCCCAGATGTAATCGTGATATTTCATACCCTTCATTATAGCATTTTTTTATCAAAAAAGCGACGATTTCCTTTTATTTTAACAGTAAAAAACGAGAAGAATCCTTTAATAGACCGATTCTTCTCGTTTCACTTAATCTAATTCAAATACATCACGATAAAGCATAGCTGCTCTTAAACCATCTGCATCGCCACCAAGTTGGTCCACTAGGTTATAAGCAAAGGCAAGTGCAGTTGCTGGACCGCGACTAGTTGTTAACTGACCATCAACAACCACTGTTTCCTTGCGATAGTGACCGTCAGCAATTTGTTCTTGAACACCATCGTAGCAGGTGAACTCTTTATCCTTGAGGAGACCAGCACGATTCAGAACAATTGGTGCTGCACAGATGGCTGCTACTTTTTTACCGGCTTGTTCACATTTTTGAAGTTCAGCAATCAATTGCTCATTATCACGCAAGTGGGCTGAACCTGGCATGCCACCTGGTAAGACAATCATATCATATTCAGATAAATCACCATCAAAAACACAATCTGCTTGTACTTGAATGGCATGTGATCCTGTCACTTGGGCTTCAAAACCAACCATATGACAGGTAATATTGGCACGACGCAATACGTCCACAACTGTTAGAGCTTCGATTTCTTCGAAGCCATCTGCTAAGATCACTGCAACTTTAGTCATGATTTACTCCTTATTTAACTTTTTTCAAAACAACTTTCTTACGTTTAAATCTTGTCTTACCGCTCTTTTCATCAGCTAGATGCGTTTGATAACTCATAGATAGAAGCAGACCAACACCAATCAGATTACTGATAATGGCTGATCCCCCTTGGGAAATGAATGGCAGAGGAATCCCTGTCAGAGGAAGGAGACCTGTTACTGCCCCAATATTTTCAAAAATATGGAACAAGAGCATCATAATAAATCCAGTTGAAATGTAGGTATAAAATTGATTATTGGACTTCAGAGTGATTTTTAACATTCGATAGATAAGTAGGAGATAAAGGGTAATGACAAGGACAGAACCGATAAAACCAAAATCTTCTGCAATAACGGTAAAAATCATATCACTCTCACGAACAGGGATGAGGAGATTGGATACATTAAATCCTTGACCAAACAAGCCACCACTTCCGATAGCGATTTGCCCCTGGGCCTGTTGATAGGTGGTCGTCTGTGCATAGTCGAAGGGATTAAGCCAGGCAAGAATACGGTTAATCTGATAGGTTGGCATCCCAATTTGATGTATGAAAGCACGCCCATCTTTTGTGATGAAAATTGCCAAAAATCCTGCAATTCCTGATACAACTGTCGCAAAAATTGGAATGATGATTTTCCAAGAAACGCCAGAGAGCAAGACAAGTCCAGCAAAGATGGCGACAAATACCAAGGCCGTTCCTAGGTCACTCTGCAAGGCCAGTAAAACTAAGACTGGTAGGGTAAAGACAATCAACCACAATATCAAGTGAAAGTCTAATGCAATCGTTCGTTCTTTTTCCTTATGTCTTTGTGTAAACTGAACAATGACCCGGGCCAAGATCAAAATATAGGAAATTTTCATGAATTCGGAAGGCTGGAAAAGTGTCACTCCACCGATTGACACCCAGTTTTTTGCCCCCGTTGCTGCGACTAAGTTTGGATTGTAAAAAATCAAGGGTAAAACCATGAGGGCTAGACCTAGGGCATAGAGATAGGGGGTCGACTGCCATAAAAACTTTGTATTAAAAAACATGACTACAAAGCTAATGATAATTCCCAATACGATCCATGCTAGTTGCTGACCGAGAATAGGCCAGATATTATGTGGATAGTCATGGCTAACAGCAATGTAAATAGCTACCACTCCAATCACCAGCAAACAGAATACTGGTAGAATCAAACTATAATCGACCCGAGAGTCGAGAGAACGTTTCATAAAGGTCTCCTTTATTCTTTCAGATGTTTATTTCATTGTTTGTGTAAAAATTCTTGAACTTTTGAGAATACTTGGTCTTTGCCAACTTCTCTCACTCGACTAGTCTGTGCCAAGGCCTTGCTAATCTGCTTCCCATATCGCTTGCTTGTCATTCGGCTATCCAAGATAAGGACAGATGAGCGTTGTCCAAGCCGACGCATGGTTCTACCAATCGCTTGTTTGAGGCGGATAATAGCCATAGGAAGTTGATAGTCGTAGAAAGGATTTTTCCCTTCAAGACGAAGTTCCTGATTCATTTTTTTAGTAAAGGGATCTTCTGGATTTTGGAAGGGCAAACGTGTCACCACTTCAATCACTCGAGGATGAGTCGCAAAATCAACTCCCTCCCAAAAACTACCTGTTCCTAGTAAGAGTTGAGAGTCTCCTCTTTCAAATCGTTTCTTGAGTTGAGCAGGATCTCCATTCTTATATTGAGCTAGATGAGACAGAGATAGAGAGTCTGACACCTGCAGCAAAAGGTCTTTTGAAGTGAATAAAACGAGCATAGGTTTTTCAAGATAAGACAAATCTTCCAGAACTTCTACAAGAGCCTGAGCATAGTCTTCTTGAGAAGTTTCTGTCACCAATGGAAAATCCTTGACGACCAAGATTTCTTGATTTTCTTGAAAATTCTCATCCAGTCTGTCAAAGGCTGCATGCGGAAATCCCATTAGTTCAGGTAAAGATACTCTGCTACTAATTTCCAGGGTTGCAGAGACAGCTAAAAGCTGACAGCTTTCTGGAAAAATCTCAGAAAAGAGCAGACGTTGATTGCGACTGGAAGAAATGACAACCTTCTTGCTAGACAAGTCTGAGGCTGATAGCCAAAATTCTCCATCCGTGCAGAAAAATCGCTGATAATCTTGAAAACCTGGAACTTCTAACTCTGAGAAATCCTGTTGGAGCTTTGCCATTGTTGTCTCCGGGCACATTCTTCGTTTACCAGATAGGAACTGATCCATCAAGTGACAAAGTTCAAAGCGAATACTCTCCATCAAGCGTTTTTGAAGCGTCCCTTCTTCTCGAACTAGAGCTTGATCTAGTTGGTCTACTATGTCGTTTAATAAGTAACTCTTTTGTAAAAGACTTTCCAAAGTTAGTAAGATTTTCTGGGCCTCATCCAAAATCAAGAGACGGCCCTCTAGTAGACTGGGATCATCCTCAAGTCGGGTAACGAGATAAGCATGATTTGTCACAAGTAGCTGGCAAGAGCGAGCTTTTTTCTGCCCCCGTCTCCAAAAATCCTCTAACCAAAAGAGAGAAGCTTTGGGAAGATTCCCATCATGTACCAAGTTTGGTAAAAACTGCCGGTAGCGATAAAGTTGTCCAATCTCATCTAGATCCCCCGTTTCTGTTTCAGTCAACCAAACTAGGAGTTGCATCTTAAAACGTGTGTACAAGCGATTGGACTCTTCTTCCTCTAGTGCATGATGAAAGGCATCTAGTTTTAGATAATTCTGTGGTCCTTTGAGGCTATGAACGGAGATATGGAAAATCTCTTCTAGTTTTTTAGCCTCCTCTTGCATTACCTGATTTTGAAGGATTTTAGTCGGAACACTAAGGAGGATTCCCTCACTATGTTCCAGTGACAAAGCAGGCAGAAGGTATCCGTAGGTTTTTCCAATCCCCGTCTGAGCCTGAATAAAGGCAAGCTTTTCATTCTGTAAAAAAGCTTGAACCTTCTGAGCAAAGTTGGCTTGCGGAAGTCTATCTTCCAAGTCCAACAAGGCAATATTGGTTTGAAAATCTTTAGATAGTTTACGTGGAGAAAGGGATGGCTTTTCTTTTCTTAAAAATAAACCTTGCACCTCAACCAAATCATGTTCAACTAGGGTTGACTGCTTCTGATAAACTTCCTCAATAACTAGATAAGACTCATATAATAGACCATCTGACAAACTTAACAAGCGTTCCAACAAACCTTTAGGCAGTTGAAACATTTTTTGTCGCATACAGAGAAAGAGCTCTGCTGTTGCCTGGGCATCTGATAGGGCAGTATGAGCTTGCTCTAGAGGAATTCCCAACTCTTGACAAAGAATACCGAGATTATATTTTTCAAGCTGTGGATAAAATACCTGAGCCAACTCGACTGTATCGATACGGGGAGTACGCAATTCATAGCCTTCAAAAAAGAGGAATTCTGCCAACAAATTAGCATCGAACTGAACATTGTGCGCAACAAAAACACCGTCCTTGACCAACTCAAAAATTTTCCCAGCAACCTGAGAAAACTCTGGTGCCTCTGCCAGTCGCTGGTCGGTCAAACCCGTTAATTCTTTGATATGAGAATCCAAGGGTTCGTGGGGATTGACATCCGTGGCATATTGGCCAACAATCTCGCCATTTTCAATGACCACGATTCCTACTTGAATAATTTTTGCCTTGCTTCCGGTACTAGTCGCCTCTAAATCCACGACCACGTACCGATCATTTCTAACATTCATCATTAAAAATTATATCAAAATTTACACAATTTGACATCCATGAACTTTATTGGAAGGGCCAAGTTTCTTGCAAGTTTTTATAAAAAATGATTGAATAGAAGTGTAGAAAAGGAGGAACATCATGAATCCATTAGATCTGTTTAATCAAGTAAAAGAACTCATTGAGAACAAAGATTTGGCTGCTGCAAAAACCTTTGTCGAAGAGAACAAGGACCAACTTGGTGAATACCTTAGTCAAGCTCAAAGCTTGATATCAGGCTCAGAAGGAATCGGTAATCTTGTTGATAAGGTCAAAGGACTCTTCTAATCGTTAAAAGACACCTGAAAACCTCAGGTGTCTTTTTGTATCTTCTTCATGAAGGTTGGGATATGTTGACTAATCCTTGTTGGCAAGACGACATAATTGTCCTCAGCCAGTTCTTGGGCAATTGCTGAATGTAGATAGGTCGCTGCCGTCACTCTTTCATAGAGACTTGCTTGGGGAAATTGGCCTGCAAAGCCAGTAATCATCCCAGCCAGAGTATCACCCATTCCTCCAGTTGCCTGATAGGGGCCACCGACACTCAGCTGATAACAATCAGCTTGACCAGATTGCCAGATTCGAGTCGCAGGCCCCTTCTCCACTAATATTGTTCCTTGAGGTAAATTTTCCAGAGCAGCATGAGTTGCCTCTGGATTTTGTTTTTCAATAGCAAGACCAGACAATCTTTCCCACTCTTTTTGATGAGGTGTTAAAACAAGATGAGCTTCAGGAAATTTCATTCCCGTCTTCGCTACAATGGATAGGGCACCACCATCCAGTATGAAGGTCTGGTTTTGCTCTAAATGATGAAAGACTGTTTGGAGAAGGTGTTCTCCACGCTCATCATCCACTAGTCCAGGCCCAACCAAGACAACACTTGCTTTCTCCAACTGTTGCTCAAGTAATTGCTTATCATCAAGGTCAAAAGCCATAGCCTCCGGCAGATGACTATGCAGAGCTGGAATATTCTCTTTATCCGTTGCTACTGTCACCAAGCCCGCACCACTTCTAACCGCCCCTAAAGCAGCCATAATAATCGCTCCCCCATAGGGATAAGTCCCTCCAATCAAGAGAAGACGACCGTAGTCTCCCTTATGACTAGAACGAGAACGCTCGATGATAACTTTTTTCAATATAGCTTGATCAATCTCTTTCATACACTACTCCTTCAACTTATCCTTACTATTTAGTACTTGATTAACCTTGGTATTCCAAGCCTGTAACCCTTCTCCCTCATAGTCTAGGTAAATCACTCTATCTTGTAATTGACAAGAAATCAAACCTTCAAAACAAGCCTTATCTTTTGAAGGAATAACACACAAATGAAGAAAGGTATCCAAATCTAAACTATCTCTTACCTTCGCAACATGATAGCCATCAAAGATATAATCTGGCACTTGAATTAATTCTTCATACAGAAAATGAAAACTAACGCCAGGAATGAACTTTTCTTGCAATTCCTCCTCAGACGGTGCTCGTCCTAACAAACGCTCCATAGCTAGTCGGTAACCCGAAGTCGTATTAGACCATCCGAACATGATATAGTCAAAATAGTCTGCTGGATCAGAAGCTGCATTACGACTATCTGTAACTAACTCAGCCCCACTTTTACCAAATACTTTAACCGCTGACATGAGTTTTCCAGTCTGAAAAATAGCCTGAGCCACCTCAACTGTACAAGTATGACTACAATAATTTGAAGTAACTAACTTCTTCTGGACATCATAGGTAGAAGCTACAAGCTGATGACTTGGTCTGTAGGGAGGAAAAAGCTATGCTCTTGCAAGTAATCATGAATTTGTATTTTTAATTCAAGATTCTCACATTCCACAATGGTCTGACGATGATGGTCCTGTTCATAAGCAATAAACTTTGCCAGCTTCTCCAATTCCCATTCTTGAATCTGAGGATAATTTTCAAGAGCAAATTGATACATTCCATCCCACTGGAGACTATAATCTGCATTACAAACTTTTACAAGCATGGTCCTTCTCCTCACATTCTCTTACTTCCATTATACACCTCACTACCCAATTAATAAAGAGAGTGGGACAGAAATCGGTAATTCGTTAGAATTCGATTTCGTCGTCTCACCTCCGCACAGTTGAGTAGAGCTGTAAAAGCTGATGAAATCAGCGTAGTAGAGCTCACTCAGCCACTGCGTCTTGCTTGACAATCTAAAGACAATTGAGAGGCTAGGACTTTTGTCCTAGCCTCTTCTTTTATAATGATTAGCTTTGTTAAAGCTGGGAGTCATCAGTCTTACTTTTCTCTACGTTTAACAGTTAGTAGAGCTACTGATAAAACAAGACTGAGACTTGCTAGGAAGGTAGCTGTATCAGATTGACTTTCACCTGTTTCTGGAAGTCTCGCTGAACTTGCTTTACCTGAAGCATTTTCAAGGACCTCTCCATTAACTGCCGTTCCACGAGCTGATTCTACTGGTTCTTGGTTTTGTTCTTTATAGACAATCGCATAAAGTCCCAAATCTTTGATGACAAATTCAACTGTGTCACCTACAAGCGTCACCTTTTGAACCTGCAAACCTTGATCTAAGCTCATGTGATAAACCTCTTGAACCTGACCTTTAACTGGTAATCTTACTAAAACAGCACCTTTAAGTTCAACTTCTTGGTTGTCCTTATCTACCAACTTCACTTGATAAGCATCGTAGTATTTACCAGCTAATTCTTGGCGTAGAACCTTTTGAACTTGAAGCTTGAGACCTTTAGGCAACTCTTTAGTTAGCCCTGCTACCAGAACTCCAGTTTCCTTATCAGTTAAGATTCTTATTTCTTCAGCTGGTTTAACAAGACTTGGTGCTGGCTTGTTCCCCACTGTAGCTACTGTTCCTGTGTATTCTGGTAATTCATTCTTAGCGGCTTCCACAGCATTGACGCCACCTGTAAATTCTGGGACTTCGTTCTTAGCAGCTTCTACTGCTTTAACACCGCCCTCAAATTCTGGGACGTCTACTACAGGAGCTGGTTCGTCGCCTACTGTGCCGATTGCTTCTGTGTATTCTGGCAATTCATGCTTAGCTGCCTCTACTGCATTGACACCGCCCTCAAATTCTGGGATTTCTACTACTGGAGCTGGTTCGTCACCTACTGTGCCGATCTCTTCTGTGTATTCTGGGACTTCGTTTTTAGTGGCTTCTACTGCGTTAACACCGCCCTCAAATTCTGGAACTTCTACCACTGGAGCTGGATCGTCGCCTACTGTGCCGATTGCTTCTGTGTATTCTGGCAATTCATGCTTAGCTGCCTCTACTGCATTGACACCGCCTTCAAATTCTGGGACTTCTACCACTGGAGCTGGATCGTCGCCTGCTGTGCCGATTGCATCTGTATATTCTGGCAACTCATGTTTGGCTGCTTCAGAAGCATTAACGCCACCTTCAAATTCTGGAACTTCTACTACTGGAGCTGGATCGTCGCCTTTACTAGTAGTAATGACTGGTTTGACCTTAACTTCAACAATTCGATCTTGCGCCTCAGTCGTATCTGTATGAACAGTTGTACGGTTAGAACCTAGAACCTCAACATAATCAACTCTTTCACCCTTCTTACCTTCTGAGATTACACGACGTTCATCTTGAGCCAAATCATTGTTTTCACGGATAATTTCCTTAAATGGAATTTCGGTCTTCACAACTTCTAGACTTGGTCGTTCGAGAACAGGACTTTGTTCCCCTTCTTCAGGAACTATACGGTGACTAGGCTTAAAGTGAATACGATATTCCTTGACAAGACTACCATCCTTAGAAAGGAGACGGACAAGAGTAGGAAGGTTATCCTGACCAGACTCAACAACAGTTGTCACACCGTGACCACTTGCTTGAGCAATCACCTGTGGTTTAGTGCCATTTAAGCTCACTGTATAATCTGAAACCGCAGGATCAAAGTTTTCCAGTGCTTTTCCAGCAACCGAAATAGTCACTGAAGGAGTTTCCTCATCTCTTACTTTAGCAGGCGAGTAAGCACTAAACTCGACCATTGCAAGACCATTGGTTGTGGATTTACGAGTCATACGTGCGCGAATAGCGGTTGTCTGAATCGGATCAAAGGTGAAGTCAATTGGCTTACCAGCCACGATTGCTCCAGATGCCTTATAAGAAATTTCTTGCCAATTTTCTGCCTTGTTAAACGGATGATCCGCATTTTCTTCATAACGAGAAATGGTACTTGGTTCTGTATAGGTAGGACCAACATATCTTTCCAGTACCATTTTTGCTGGTGCGTCTGTTCCACTGTCTTTGAAGAACTGGATTGCTACTTTGCCAACAGACTGAGGTGTAATCTGGCCATTCTTCTTAAAGAGAATTCCCACGGATGTTTCTTGGTCCTTCGGAGTACGAGACCAGTTAGTCCAACGTCCATCCTCGTTAAAGTGCCCATCGTTGATATAGAAAATCTTATCCCGAGAAGCTGCTTGTGTGTCATTTGTAGTAGACGCAAAAGCTTTAGAATCAGTCTCATTATTACTTGCATTTTCTGAAATGACTTGATTACCCCTTGTAACAACCGTCACTTGCATCTTAGTTGTTAAGTCTGTTCCTAGAACATGACCAAGGACTTCAAAGCTACCTTCTTGTGCAGTCGCATGTTCTGGCACAGCGTCCCATTGGACAGCAAGATTAGCTTTAACCCAGCCAGTCTGCGATGGATAGTAGACTGTTACTTCGGCAGGCAATTGAAGTTGATCGCCAACATTCAAGGTCTGAGCACTATTTTCCGCAGCTACTGGTTGTGTTGACTCTTTTTCGTCATCACGGAAGATGCGATATTCTTTCAGGATGGTTCCGTCTTCTGCCTTCAAAATGACGCGTGTCGCACCTTTTTCACTTGTTGCAGGAACAACTGTCACCACACCATTGTTGCTGGCTGTTGCAGTAATTTCCTTACTTGCTTGAGGAATATAATAATCTGTCTTAGATGGATTGAAATGTTCAAGCTTCTTGCCATCTACTTGGATAGAAATTTCTGAGCTGCTTGCACTTGGGGAACCTTACTTCCTAAAATAGTGATTTCTGTCAAACCGACACCCGCAGTTCCATCCGCTTTCTTCATGCGCATACGAACAGCATAGGTTTCAACCTTATCGAAGGTAAAGTGGTTGGTTTGACCTGCAGATAATTGTCCTGGAGCTTTGAGATGTTCAACTTCTTTCCAGTTGGCAGGATTGTTGAATGGATGGTTGGTATCACGCTGAGCATTATTGACATCATTTGGAAGATCTGGAACTTCTTGACCGACATAGTATTCAATGACATATTCTTTTGGAAGTCCGATTGCTCCGTCTGTATAGAAATCAACGGAAAGATTGTCGACAAAACGTTTTGTCAAATCACCAGAGTTACCAAACAAGATAGATGCCCAGTCATTATCTGTATTTGTTTGCCATGTAGTCCATCGATTTTTGACATCTGTATTGGCTCTTGAAACGGTCAAATCGTTCAAGGTATTTGCCGAATCGTCCCCACCAGTATTGGATACGATAGCTGCTGGCAATTGCGAACCTGTCCATTGTTTCGAGATATTATTTCCAGCAACAACCTGACTGGAAACACGAACATGAGCCTTGGTAGTCAGAGAGCTACCAACCAATTGACCTTTGATTTCAAAGATTCCCTCAGTTTGACTAAAGTTAGCTGGAACCTTGTCCCAACCACATCTTTATATACAGTTGTTCCATTAGAATGATAAGCACGGACACTAGCTGGTAATTGAACAGTTTCACCCTTAGGAAGAGTTAAACTGATTTCTTCTGCAACCTGCAAACCTTCAACAGTCACATTGGCAAGAGCTTCAATGTCTGTACCTTCTACATGACCTTTAAGGGTAAAGCTATGATAGTAGCTCAAATCTTTTGCATCTACCTTGTCCCAAGTTACAGCTACCTTACGAGGCAAGCCTTTATCAAATTCTGCTCCGATTTGATCAGGTAAATTCGGTTGCTGATTGATATCTGTAGAGATAGTCACTGGATGAAGTTTGACAATTTTCTTGTCTACTGTATTTTCTTTGATGACCAGTTCAGTTGCTACAGACTGAGTCTTATCAGTTTGATTGTCAATACGAGGAGTGAGGGTTACACCGCCTTTCTTGTAAAGAAGCAAGTTCTGACCATTTACCTCCAGATGACCACCATCAGCTGACTTAGCTTCCAAATGGATATCTGACGCTGAAAATTCAGTCTGTGAACTATCTTCGTAATGTCCAATGACATGATAAGGGAGAACTTGATCTTCTGTTGCATTTTCTTTACCTTCTACACTTACTTCCAAGCGTGTCAAGGCAGGCGCTTCTTTCACAAATTGAATCAAGTAAGTTTGAACTAAATCGCCCTTCTGGTCACTCAAGAATACAGAAGCCTGATAATCATTAGCTGCTGAAGCTTGTTGAACTGTTACCTGATAGCCAGTAGTTTGTGCACCAACACTTGGGATTTTAGCAGTATAAGGAAGGGATACTCGGTAGTAGGTCTTCCCAGGCTCAAAGTTTTCAAGAGCCTTGTCACCAACAGTGAGACCTGTAACAGTACTTTCTGTCTCCTTGTCACTTGCGATAAAGGTTGCCGTAACCTCGTAGTCATTTCCAACTAATTTACCAGTTGCTTCAGTCCGTCCACCTTCTTTTGTCAAGGCAGAAGGATCTTTCAAAGTCCATGAAACAACATCCACATCAACCAAGTTACCATCTGACAAAACAGCCGTTACCGTTTTATCCAAATCTTCTGCTGCTGTGCCAACTGGGACTGTTGCCACCTTAGGCAACCACTTATCAAGTGCAACTACCTTAACAAGGGCTTCAGCCTTAGCTTCAAGACCTTCTACATTACCAAGAACTTTTTTCTCACCAGCACTTGCAAGGAGATCATCTGGTATGTCCCAAGTCACAGCTTTTTCTTCAACACTGCCATCGCTATAAATAGCTGTCACAGTTTCTGGCAATTTAGGATTTTCGCTGACATCAGTCGTCGCCTTAACAGGGGCAAAAGAGACAAAGTGACGGTTTTCTTTCTTACCTGAAACAGTTGTGACTGTTGCTTGATCAGAAGCTAAACCTGCAGAATCTGCAAAGAGGGTAAATTTCCCTTCTTTTTCAGTGGATTTAACAATGACAACACCTTTACCATTGAAGGCTTTTCTTTGCCATGTGCCATCTTTCTGAGCTTTATAGCGTTCACGGCTAGCTTGTTCTCCATTATCCACACCAACAATTTGTCCTTGGCCATGAAGATTGAAATGAACAAGATTATTGGCAGTTGGAACGACATTGCCATCTTCATCAACGATTTCATAATGAATGTATGACAAATCTTTTCCGTCTGCAGTGATGACATGTTCTTCCTTAGTGAGTCGAACTCTAGCTGGCTCCCCTGCTGTTGTCACACTATCACGTGCAATCTCTTTGCCATTTTCGTCACGAGCAATAGCTGTTAAGGTACCTGGTTTATAGTCAACCAACCACTCAAGATACAATTCACTTGGTTTAGCACCCTCGTGATAAGGGCGTCCATCTTCAGTTGTTTTCTTAACAAATTCTTTCTTACCAAGGGACTCGTTGTTCAAGAACAATTCTACGCTAGCGGCATTTGAAAAAGTCCGAACTGGAACCTTGCCATTGATGAGCATATTACGTTCCTTGAGCGTTTCCTCAGTCCAATTCCAGTGAGGCATGATACGAACAGTTGGTTTTTCTTTGGCACTATACCATTCACTACGGTAAAGATAGAAATCATTCTTAGGCAAGCCTGCCGTATCAATAATACCAAAGTAAGAGCTTTTCACTGGTGTATTATCTTGGTTATGCCATGGTGTAGGTTCACCGATATAGTCAAAACCAGTCCAGATGAACTGACCTGCATAGCCAGCACGATCACGGTCAAAGGTCCAAGATTCAGTAGCTGTTCTACCCCAGGCTACACGGTCATTACCATAGTCTGATTGTTCATAGTGACGATTTGGACGATTGTCGTGCCAGAGATTTTGAGCAGGGTTAAAATAAGAATCACGAGTTCTAGTTGCTGAAGAAGTTTCAGAACCATAAATCAACCAGTCTGGATGCGCTTTACGAACAGCGTCGTAAAAAAACGCTCTCCATAGTTCATACCTACAGCATCCATGATTGCTGCTAGTTCTAGGAACAAGCCCGTAGAAGCACGACTAAATTTATTTTTCACCCATGGTCACATAGCGCTCGGTGTCGATAGCTTTGATAACTGCTTTCAAGCGCTTAGCTGTTTCTAGTGATCGTTCTCCACCATCAGCCTCATCAACTTCATTTCCGAGTGACCACATGATGATTGAAGGATTATTTTTATCTCGTTCGACCATGGTTCTGAGGTCAAAAATCAGACCACTTTTCACCCTTCTTGGCTTCTGGGTGAGTCGCATCTTGGTCAAAGAAACGACCATAGTCATAAGTTTTTCTTGCCACGATACCAAGTATCAAAGGCTTCTTCTTGGACTAAAAAGTCCTAGACTAGCAGCGGCATCAAGTAACTGTGGACTCGCTGGATTGTGAGTCGTACGTATAGAGTTAACTCCCATATCCTTCAAGAGTTTTAACTTACGGTAGGTTGCCTTATAGTTTTCTTCTGCTCCCCACAGGCACCATTATCATGGTGGATACTAACCCCGTGGAATTTCATTCTCTCACCGTTAAGAGAGAATCCCTCCTTGGCTGTCCAGTTGAAATAACGATAACCAAAAGTATCTTCTGTCACATCAACTAGCTTTCCTTCATTATAAACCTTTGTTTTCAGAACATAGAGCTGAGGATGATAACTTTTGGTTGTCCAGAGAGTTGGTTTATTCACTAAGATTGTTTGCTTAAAGTCAGCTGTCTCATTTCCTGCTAGGTTCTTTGTTGCAGAACGAACCAAATCTGAAACAGCCTTACCTTCTTTGGTAAAAATCTGTTGCTCTACATATACCTTAGCTAAATTCTTAGCAGTATTTTTAATCTTGCTTTGAATTTGTGTTTCAACATTGCCATCTTTTTGTTCAGCTAATTTTGGAGTTGTAATGTGATTGCCATTTTCGGCTACTTGCACCTTATCACGATAGCTAAGAGTCACATCACGATAGATACCACTTCCTGAGTACCAACGACTACTTGGTTGCTTATTGGTAACTTGGACAGCAATGGTATTCTCGCTGCCATCTTTATTTAAAAATTCAGTAATATCATATGAAAAATGATTATAACCACTTGGATAATGACCTACAAATTTACCATTTACATAGACCTTGGAGTCCATGTAAACTCCATCAAAGTTGATCCGAACATCTTTGTCCTTGGCAGCTTCATCAACCGTGAAGGTCTTACGATACCAGGCAGTACCACCATTTAATTGACCACCTTCATTTCGAGCAGGAGACTTGTGATCAAAATCAAAATAGATACTCCAGTCATGAGGAAGGTTCAACTTAGACCAGTCATGAACATCCACATCTTTCTTAGAAAAATCCCCCTGAGCGTTTAGTTTAAAATACCAGTCTTTGTTAAAATTTTGTTTTCTTTCCTGTAAAAGCTGGTCTTCTTTTTCTTTCTCTTTTGTTGCTTGAGACGATTCACTTACTGAAGCTTTTTCTTCCTTGATTTTATCGTTAGCTACTGGTTTATCCTGATTAGTTGTATCCGTATGTTCTTCTGGAACTGCTGGCTTTTCAGAGCTTGCTTCTGAAACTATAGCCTCTTTCCCATCCACTTGGGCAGCAGGTTTTTCAGTTTTATCTTCCTTAGGATTAACTACTTCTGCTTCCTTTTCTTCCTTAGGACTTGTTGCCTCAGTCACCTTTTCTTCAGTTACTGGTTTTGCTGGTTCATCCGTATCCTTTTCTTCTTTTTCAGTAGCAGAATCTTGTGCGCCATTTTGCTCAGCTTTTGCAATGGCCTCAGCAAGATCATCTGGAAGTTTATCTAAAGGTTGAACTTGATGAATTGTTTCCTCGCTCGGACTGGATGTTTCAGTTTCTGCAGCTTGCGCTACCTGAAGACCAAAGATACTGGCTCCAATCATGACAGATGCCGCACCTATTGCAAATTTACGAATACTAAAATGACACCGTTTTTCAAAAAATCTCTTATCCATTAATTCCTGATTTCCTTTCTTATATATTTAGTAAGCGATTACATTTTTTGCTAAAAAATAAACCTCCCTCTAGACGCTTACTTATTTTTGCATATACATATTGATGCTTTTAATATATCAAAATAGTAGAAGTTTTTCAATAATTTGTAGAAGTTTTACTGGAATTTTAGTAGAAATAGAGCAAGAAAAAAGCAAGTCCATTAGAACTTACTTTTTAAAAATTCATTAATGATTGTAGTAGAGATTAGTCTCTATCCAGCGTTCTTAAAGCAGCCTGATAAGTCTGCTCCATCAGCATAGTAATGGTCATTGGACCAACTCCACCAGGTACAGGGGTGATATGACTAGCAATTGGTGCAACAGCATCGTAATCAACATCTCCACAGAGCTTGCCATTTTCATCTCGGTTCATCCCTACATCAATGACAACAGCTCCTGGTTTGACAAAGTCAGCAGTCACAAACTTGGCACGACCAATCGCCACGACTAAAATATCTGCTTTAGAAGCTACTTGGGCTAAATTATGGGTGCGAGAGTGGGTCAAGGTTACAGTTGCGTTTTTAGCCAACAGTAACTGAGCCATGGGCTTCCCGACAATATTGGAACGGCCGATGACAACTGCATTTTTACCTTCTAGCTCAATGTCATACTCACGGAACATCTCCATAATTCCAGCTGGTGTTGAAGGAATCATAACTGGGTGACCAGACCAGAGACGTCCCATGTTGAGAGGATGGAAACCATCCACATCCTTTTCTGGATCAATAGCTAGTAAAACAGCTTCTTCATCGATGTGTTTTGGTAATGGAAGCTGAACCAAAATCCCATGCCAAGCCGGATCTTGATTGTATTTAGCGATTAATTCTAACAATTCCTCTTGAGTAATGGCCTCCGGAAATCGCACAACTTCACTTCTAAAAACCTGCAGCAATAGCTGAACGTTCCTTGTTGCGAACGTAAACTTGGCTAGCTGGATTTTCTCCGACTAAAATGACGACTAAGCCAGTACTCAAGCCTGTCTCTTCTTTTTAGTTTAGCCGTTTTTTTCAGCCAATTGACCTTGTAACTTAGCAGCTAGAGCCTTCCCATCAATAATCTGTGTCATGTATCTTCTCTTTTCTAACAAATATTCTTTATTATAGCAAAAAAATCGCTCTACCTTCTAACACTTCTTGCCTAAGGGACCTTATAGTCTGAAACTATAAGAAAGAGGCTGGGACAAAAAAATCCTAGCCTCTCAATTGTCTTTGAATTGTCGAGCAAGACGCAGTGGTTGAGTGGGCTCTACTACGCTGATTTCATCAGCTTTTACAACCCTACTCAACTGTGCGGAGGTGGGACGACGAAATCGAATTCTAACGAATTACCGATTTCTGTCCCACTCTCTAAATTACGATATTCTTACAAAACCTTACTCAAGAAATCCTTGGTTCTTTGTTCCTGTGTTTGTTCAAAGACTTTGCTCTGTGGCTCTGTCTTCGACAACAACCCCATCTGCCATAAAAGATGACACGGTCTGCTACTTCACGCGCAAAGCCCATCTCGTGCGTTACAATGACCATAGTCATTCCTGATTTAGCAAGTTCTTGCATAACCCCTAGTACTTCCCCTACCATTTCTGGGTCTAAGGCAGAAGTCGGTTCATCAAAAAGTAAGACATCTGGTTCTATAGCAAGACCACGCGCGATAGCAATACGCTGCTGCTGCCCACCAGACAAACTTTGCGGATAGGCATCTGCCTTATCTGGTAAACCAACCTTTTCCAAGAGCTCATGGGCTCTCTTTTTCAGCCACTTCCTTACTTTCTCCCTTAGTCTTGATAGGAGAGAGTGTAATATTTTTCCATCACTGTCATATTTGGGAAGAGATTGAATTGTTGGAAAAACCATACCCATCTTTTTCACGCATGGCAAAGAGGTCATTTTTTTCTTATCCGTAATATCCACTCCTTCAAAGATGACCTTTCCTTTTGTCGCTTCTTCGAGGAGATTCATGGAGCGAAGGAGGGTTGACTTCCCGCTACCTGACGGTCCGATAATCACCACAACTTCTCCCTTTTTAATCTCCAGATCAATTCCTTTTAAAACTTCATTTTTCCCAAAGTTTTTATGAAGATTTTCAATTTTTATAAGCGTTTCAGTCATTATTTTTTCTCTCCTTGTCCCATACGATTTTCAAAAGCTTTCAAGGCTAGTGTCAAGATAGAGGTCATGATCAAGTAGTAAAAGGCCGCAAATAAGAGTGGAGTTAAAGGTAGGTAGGTGGTTGTTGACACCGTAGTAGCTCCATTCCATAATTCCATGACACCGATTGCTGACAAGAGCGAGCTATCTTTGATAATGGTAATAAACTCGTTCCCCAAGGCTGGCAAGATATTCTTGATAGCCTGTGGCAAGATGACATAGCGCATAGCATTTTGAGGACGAATACCTAGAGAGTAAGCTGCCTCTAATTGCCCCTTCGGCACTGCATTAATCCCAGCACGAACGGTTTCTGATACATAGGCACCACTATTCATAGAAATAATTAAAATACCCGGAATCAAGCGAGTAAGATCAACATCTAAAATCCCTATTTGAATAGTAGGAGCACTAATATGCATCAACGCAAAGGCAATCATAATCTGCACCATCATCGGTGTCCCACGGAAGACCCAGATGTAAAGATTGGCAAACCAAACAAGTGGTTTAATCTTCGACCGTTGTGCAAAGGCCAACAACACTCCTAGAATGGTCCCTAAAAAGACCACCAAGATAGAAATGATAATGGTAACAATGGCACCATAGTTAAAATATGGCAGGTATTTTGGTAAAAAAGAAAAATTCATAGATGCTCTACTTTCTATATTTAATTTAAACTTAAAACTTGTATAAGGATAACATATTTTGCATAAAAATGCAATATCCTTACCTGATAATTTCAATAAATTTTCAAAGACGAGGGAAATAGTGAGAAATCTAAGTTTTTTCTAGTCAAGTAGAGTCTGTTTATGGTAAAATAGTAAAGATAAGAAATGGAGGAGAATCAAAATGGAATCACATTTGGTTAGAATCATCAATCGCTTAGAAGCAATGACAAAAGATGGTGGTAACTTAAAACGTAACTTTGAACGCGAAGGAGTTGTTGTCGCAGAGGTTGCATTTAACCACGACGAAGAAAATGGCCCAATCTTTACACTTCGTGATGTTGAAGCTCGTGAAACATATACTTTTGACAGCATCGACTTGATTGCGATGGAAATTTACGAACTTCTATACTAATAATAGATATACATGTAGGAAACTTCTCCTACTCTAACAAACGAGAATCCTTTTTGTATGACAAATGGGATTTTTTTCTTACTATCAAGATTTTCTCATGAATAGCGCTCTACTATTTATAGTGCTAGTCTCCAATCTTTTTACTTGAATTGCCCAATAATCATGATATAATTAAATTATATACTTGTTTGACTATTTTTGACCTTTTAGATTTAGTCAATACGAAGAAAGAAATGAGGTGGCGGTATGCTCTGTCAAAACTGCAAAATCAATGACTCAACTATCCATCTTTACACCAATCTTAATGGACAACAAAAGCAAATTGACCTTTGTCAAAACTGCTACAAAATTATCAAAACAGATCCTAACAATAGCTTATTTAAAGGAATTACAGATTTAAACAACCGTGATTTTGATCCCTTTGGAGACTTCTTTAACGACCTAAATAACTTTAGACCTTCTTCTAATAACAATGTTCCTCCAACCCAGTCAGGCGGCGGATACGGTGGTAATGGTGGTTATGGCTCCCAAAATCGCGGGGCCCGCTCAAACACCTCCTCCTAGTCAAGAAAAAGGACTCTTGGAAGAGTACGGTATCAATATAACTGAGATTGCCCGTCGTGGAAATGTCGACCCTGTTATCGGTCGTGATGAAGAAATCATCCGTGTCATTGAAATTCTCAACCGTAGAACCAAAAACAATCCTGTCCTTATCGGTGAGCCTGGTGTTGGTAAGACAGCAGTTGTCGAGGGCCTCGCTCAGAAAATTGTTGACGGTGACGTTCCCCATAAACTTCAAGGGAAAGAAGTCATTCGCCTAGACGTCGTTAGTCTTGTCCAAGGCACAGGAATTCGTGGGCAGTTCGAAGAACGCATGCAAAAACTCATGGAGGAAATTCGCAAACACGATGATATCATCCTCTTTATTGACGAGATTCATGAGATTGTTGGAGCTGGTTCTGCAGGAGATGGCAATATGGATGCAGGAAATATCCTCAAACCTGCCCTTGCTCGTGGCGAACTCCAACTGGTTGGTGCTACTACTCTGAATGAATACCGCATTATCGAAAAAGACGCAGCTCTTGAGCGCCGTATGCAACCTGTTAAGGTTGATGAACCAACAGTTGAAGAAACCATCATTATCCTCAAAGGAATTCAAAAGAAATACGAAGATTACCATCATGTTCATTATACTGATGGGGCTATCGAAGCTGCTGCTACTCTCTCTAACCGTTACATCCAAGATCGTTTCTTACCAGATAAGGCTATTGACCTCCTAGATGAAGCTGGTTCAAAAATGAACTTAACCTTGAATTTTGTGGATCCGAAGGTGATTGACCAACGCTTAATCGAAGCAGAAAAATCTTAAAACTCAGGCAACTCGTGATGAAGACTTTGAAAAAGCAGCCTACTTCCGTGATCAGATTGCTAAGTATAAGGAAATGCAAAAGACTAAGGTAACCGACCAGGATACGCCAATCATCAGTGAAAAGACGATTGAACATATCATTGAGCAAAAGACTAATATTCCAGTTGGTGATTTGAAAGAAAAAGAGCAATCTCAACTTATCAATTTAGCGAATGACCTTAAAGCCCATGTCATCGGCCAGGATGATGCCGTCGATAAAATCGCTAAAGCTATCCGTCGTAACCGTGTTGGACTCGGTACTCCAAACCGTCCAATCGGTAGCTTCCTCTTTGTTGGTCCTACTGGTGTTGGTAAAACAGAACTCTCCAAACAACTGGCTATCGAACTCTTTGGTTCTGCTGATAGCATGATTCGCTTTGACATGAGCGAATACATGGAAAAAAACACAGCGTGGCAAAAACTCGTCAGTGCTCCCTCCAGGCTATGTTGGCTACGATGAAGCTGGACAATTGACTGAGAAAGTGCGTCGCAATCCGTATTCTCTCATTCTCTTAGACGAGGTTGAAAAGGCCCATCCAGATGTCATGCATATGTTCCTTCAGGTCTTGGATGATGGCCGTTTAACCGATGGTCAAGGTCGCACCGTTAGCTTCAAAGATGCCATCATTATCATGACCTCAAATGCAGGTACAGGCAAAGCTGAAGCTAGTGTTGGATTTGGTGCTGCTAGAGAAGGGCGTACCAACTCTGTCCTTGGGGGAATTAGGCAACTTCTTTAGCCCTGAGTTCATGAACCGCTTCGATGGGATTATCGAATTCAAGGCTCTCAGCAAGGAAAAACCTCCTTCAAATCGTTGACCTCATGCTGGATGATGTCAATAAACGCCTTTTCTAGCAATAACATCCACCTAGATGTTACAGATAAGGTTAAAGAAAAACTTGTAGACCTTGGCTACGATCCAAAAATGGGAGCTCGTCCACTCCGTCGTACGATTCAAGACTATATCGAAGATGCGATTACTGACTACTACCTTGAAAATCCAAGCGAAAAAGAACTCAAGGCAGTCATGACTAGCAATGGTAAAAATCATGATCAAATCAAAAAAATAAATTGGAAACAGTTGACTCAAATGACTAATTCCAAATACTAAAAAGAATGTTCTTACTTGACAGTAAGAGCATTCTTTAATATGATAGAAAGAAAGCGCACACATAAAGGAGAAATTTATGACAAATCCAACCTTTGGAGAAAAAAAAGAGGGTGTGACCTACAAAACTAGATATGGTGTTTATGCAGTCATTCCTGACTCAGCACATGAAAAGATCATCCTCGTTCAAGCTCCAAATGGTGCTTGGTTCTTGCCAGGTGGCGAGATTGAAGCAGGTGAAGATCATTTTGAAGCTTTAAAACGAGAACTGATTGAAGAATTAGGTTTTACAGCTGAGATTGGTACTTATTATGGACAAGCAGATGAGTATTTCTATTCCAGCCATCGCGATACCTACTACTACAATCCAGCCTATCTCTACGAAGCTACTTCTTATCAAGAATTCCAAAAACCTTTGGAGGACTTCAATCACCTAGCTTGGTTCCCAATTGATGAAGCTATTACAAATTTAAAAACGTGGCAGTCATAAATGGGCAATTGAAGCTTGGAAAAAACAGCATCAAGTTTAAATTAACTTTTCCAATTTTTCCAAAAAGTGCTATAATAGAGATAGAAACACAGGAGGAAAGCCTATGAAGCTCATCAACACTACTAATTCTCACTCAAACCTTGTTAAAAGCCAACTGGAGAGTACCGACGCGACACTCGTAGAGGTCTACTCTGCAGGCAATACTGATGTTATCTTTACTCAGAGCACTCGCTTCATTATGAAATCCTCATTTCCAACAAACATCGTGCTATCCGCGATCAAGAAATGGAAAAAATCCAAGAATTTTTCTTAAACCGTAAGATAGACAAGCAAAATATCGATGAAGCTAATATCAAGACCCTCTACTCTGAAAAATTGATTGAAATCTCAATTCCTACAAAAATAAAAACTTAGCAATATTTGAACCACACTCTAGAAACTCTAGTTTTCTAGAGTGTTCTTTATCTGTCTAATCCTATCTTCTAGAATTATATCCAGTGTTACTGATACTCTTCGAAAAATCTCTTCAAACCACGTCAACTTCACCTTGGATTATATATGTGACTGATTTCATCAGTCTTATCTACAACCTCAAAGCAGTGCTTTGAGCAACCTGCGGCTCGCTTTCTAGTTTGCTCTTTGATTTTCATTGAGTATGAAAGAGTTCTCTAACAACCTTTCAACTTACTAAATTTGGTATTATTTCTGTATAACTCGGTACTTGATCATCAAAACAATTTATTCTACTATTATGATTTTTACAACATAAAAAAAGGAGCTTCTAAATAGAAAAAAATAATATACAGAAAAAGCAAGGCTAGACGAATACCAAAAAATTGGAAAAGTAGTAGCCGACAGCTTTTTTGACTATCCATTTTTAACTCTAATTATAGATGATTTGAAAAAGCCGGACTACTATCCTGCTTTTTTAGAACTATTGGAGAGTCTCCTGACTCGCCTCTATATCAAAGAGGAAACCTGTTTAGTAGCTGAACAAGACGGAGAAATCCTAGCTGTTGCCTTATTACAACAAAATGATTTTTTTCTATCTTATCTTACTTGCTAAATGGCGTAATAAAAACTATTTCGCTATATTAGCCCACGTAATTTTTTAAAGTATCTTGATTTAGTAGACCGTTGCGAAGAACATTTGAAAAAATCCAATAGCTTTGACTGGTATTTGATGCTCCTTGCAGTCAATCCATCCATTAAAGGACAAGGAGTGGGCAGTGCTTTTCTTAGAGACGCAGTTGAACCATATGTCAAATCTAAGGGGTGCAAGCGCTTAGGGACTCATTACCAGTACAGAAAAAAATGTTCCATTCTACAAAAAGAACGAATATGTATTACTAGATTTTTATGGAGTTAGAGTACGGGTCTAAGTCCATTGGAAACTGGGCTTTTTTTAAAAAAATATCTCTAAATCATAACTCAAAAAGAGGCTGGGACAAAAGTCCTAGCCTCTCAATTGTCTTTTGGATTGTCGAGCAAGACGCAGTGGTTGAGTGGGTTTCTACTACGCTGATTTCATCAGCTTTTACAGCCCTACTCAACTGTGCGGAGGTGGGACAACGAAATCGAATTCTAACGAATTACCGATTTCTGTCCCACTCTTTTACTTTATTTCACTGCTTCTTTCAAAGCATCAACCTTATCCAATTGCTCCCATGGAAGATTGATATCTGTACGTCCCATGTGTCCATAAGCTGCTGTTTGACGGTAGATTGGACGTTTAAGGTCAAGCATTTGGATGATTCCTGCTGGACGAAGGTCAAAGATTTGACGCGCTGCTTGTTCAAGCTTGCTTTTCAGCTACTGTTCCAGTACCGAAAGTATCGATACGAACAGATACAGGTTGGGCTACACCAATGGCATAAGCCAATTGAACTTCTGCTTTCTTAGCAAGGCCCGCAGCAACGATGTTTTTGGCAATGTAGCGAGCTGCATAAGATGCTGAACGGTCAACCTTAGTCGCATCCTTACCAGAGAAAAGCACTCACCACCGTGACGTGAATAACCACCATAAGTATCTACGATGATCTTACGACCAGTTAAACCTGAGTCTCCTTGAGGTCCTCCGATAACGAAACGACCGGTTGGATTGATGAAGAATTTAGTTTCATCATCCAGATAAGAAGCTGGAATCACTTCTTTGATCACCTTGTTAATTACATCTTCATGGATTTGATCGTTGCTCACTTCTGGATCGTGTTGAGTTGAAATAACGACGGTATCCACGCGCACTGGCTGGTCATTCTCATCATACTCAACCGTAACTTGAGATTTAGCATCTGGACGAAGGTAGCTAATTTCACCAGACTTACGAAGTTCAGCCAAACGACGCACCAACTTGTGACTGAGTGAGATTGGCAATGGCATGAGTTCTTCTGTTTCATCCACTGCAAAAACCAAACATGAGACCTTGGTCACCAGCTCCGATCAGGTCAAGCGGATCTTTATCTGCATTTCCACGAACCTCTAAGGCTTCGTTAACACCTTTGGGCAATATCTGGAGATTGCTCTACCAATGATGGATGAACTCCCACCGTCTCTGCAGAAAAAAACCATACTCTGTATTGGTGTAGCCAATCTCTGCAATGGTATCACGTACGACACGGTTGATATCCACATAAGCTGTCGTTGAAATCTCACCAAAGACATGAACTGAACCAGTATAAACAGCTGTCTCAGCAGCAACGTGTGCTTCTGGATCCTGCTCTAAAAATAGCATCCAAGATAGCATCTGAAATTTGGTCTGCAATCTTATCTGGAGTGCCCTCAGATACAGATTCAGACGTGAAAAGTTTACGTTCTGACATAAAAAATGTCCCCCTCCTTAAAAAATATTTGTTATAGAGTTACAAAGAACTGGTAGGAAGAGTCTTTGCCAATCCTACCACCTTATCTGAGACTATATAACATAACTATTATAACACGATTTCTAGAAAAAAATGCCTAGAGTATGGCTTTTTTTCTCAATTTACAGCCTGTCTTTTTTTACATGAATACAAGATCAAAAAAATCTCCTAAAGCAAGATCAAAAAAATCCTACTTCAAGAGAAAACTAAAAAGATTAATTATTTTCTAGATAAAATTCAAAAACGTTCTCCGACGTATTGACTCTTTACATACTCGAAAGCCGTTCCATCATCAAAGTAAGAAACCTGGGTCAGACCTAAAAATAGCATGCCCCTTTTTCCACTTCTAGATAATGAGCAATTTTTTCCTTGGCTAAGCGAGCATAGATAGTCTGATGAGATTTACCAATCCGATAACCATGTTGCTGTAAGGTTTGAAAGAAGTGCTTAGTTACTTCTTCTTTTTTGAAATTTTTGATAAATTTCTCAGGAATAGAAGCCACTTCATAGACAACAGGAATCTTATCAGCATAGCGAACACGTTCCATCCGAATGATATTATCAGTTGGCAATATGCCTAGCTTAGCCACTTCTTGCTCATTCGGAATGGTCCGACGGTAGGAAATCAGATGACTCGACGGAGTCTTTCCTTGAGCTTTGACAATCTCCGTAAAACTGGTCGTTCCACGCATTTTTTCCTGAACACGAGTACTGGAAACAAAGGTCCCACTACCCACACGACGCTCCAAAACCCCCTCTTCAACTAAAAGGGAGATGGCTTGACGTAGGGTCATGCGACTAACGGCAAATTCTTCCGCTAAGTCTCGCTCACTTGGGAGTCTCTCTCCGATTTTCCAATTTCCCTCGTCAATATCTTTTTTGATTTGGTCGTGAATTTTCATATAAGCTGGTAACATGCGTGCTCACTTCTTTTCTTTATTTTTTCCATTGTACCGTATCTTATGGGGAAAAGTCAAACTGCACTTGTTTGGTTGGTAATTCCGGGGCATTTATGATAGAATATTCAAGAAGATATTTCTTTTAAGAAAGGGAAAAGATGACCAACATTTCAACTGATTTGCAAGATGTCGAAAAGATCATCGTACTGGACTATGGTAGCCAGTATAACCAACTTATCTCACGTCGTATCCGTGAGATTGGTGTCTTTTCAGAACTAAAAAAAGTCACAAGATTTCGGCTGACGAAGTCCGCGCTATCAATCCTATCGGGATTGTACTTTCAGGTGGACCAAACTCTGTTTACGAAGAAGGATCATTTGATATTGATCCAGAGATTTTTGAACTTGGTATTCCAATTTTAGGAATCTGCTACGGTATGCAGCTATTGACTCATAAGCTTGGTGGTAAGGTTGTTCCTGCTGGGGACGCTGGAAACCGTGAGTATGGACAATCCACTCTTACTCACACTGAGTCTGCTCTTTTTGCTGGAACTCCAGAAGAGCAACTTGTCTTGATGAGCCACGGAGATGCTGTTACAGAAATTCCTGCTGATTTCGTTCGTACTGGTACATCAGCTGACTGTCCATACGCATCTATCGAAAATCCAGATAAGAAAATCTATGGTATCCAATTCCACCCAGAAGTACGCCATTCAGTTCATGGCTATGATATCCTTCGTAACTTTGCGCTAAATATCTGTGGTGCTAAAGGTGACTGGACCATGGATAACTTCATCGAGATGCAAATCAAACAAATCCGTGAAAAAAAGTTGGAGACAAACGTGTCCTCCTTGGTCTTTCAGGTGGTGTTGACTCTTCTGTAGTTGGAGTTCTTCTCCAAAAAGCTATCGGAGACCAATTAATCTGTATCTTTGTAGACCACGGTCTACTCCGTAAAGGGGAAGCTGACCAAGTTATGGAGATGCTTGGTGGTAAGTTTGGTCTCAATATCGTAAAAGCAGATGCTGCCAAACGTTTCCTTGATAAATTAGCTGGTGTATCTGACCCTGAACAAAAACGTAAGATTATCGGTAACGAGTTTGTCTATGTTTTTGATGACGAAGCAAGCAAGCTCAAAGATGTGAAATTCTTGGCTCAAGGAACACTTTACACAGACGTCATTGAGTCTGGTACGGATACTGCTCAAACTATTAAGTCTCACCACAACGTGGGTGGACTTCCAGAAGACATGCAGTTTGAACTCATCGAACCACTCAATACTCTTTACAAGGATGAGGTTCGTGCCCTCGGTACTGAGCTTGGCATGCCAGACCATATCGTATGGCGCCAACCATTCCCAGGTCCAGGACTTGCCATCCGTGTCATGGGTGAAATCACTGAAGAAAAACTAGAAACCGTTCGCGAATCAGACGCTATCCTTCGTGAAGAAATTTCTAAAGCTGGCCTTGACCGCGATATCTGGCAATACTTCACTGTTAACACTGGCGTTCGTTCAGTAGGTGTTATGGGAGATGGTCGTACTTATGACTATACCATCGCCATCCGTGCTATCACTTCTATCGATGGTATGACAGCTGATTTCGCTAAGATCCCTTGGGAAGTTCTCCAAAAAATCTCTGTACGTATCGTAAACGAAGTTGACCACGTTAACCGCATCGTCTACGATATTACAAGTAAACCACCTGCAACTGTTGAGTGGGAATAGAGTTAATTAGTTAAAAAAAGCCTAGAAATCAATCTTTCTAAGGCTTTTTACTTTATTTTAACAACAATTTAACAACAAAACTACTATTTTTCCTATAAACCATACTTATCTTTAATCTGTTTTTGAATATGTGGTTTTAAATGCCATATTTCATGACCTTCATCATTTGTTTCTACATACTCATAGCTTTTAAGGAATTCTTCTTCAGTTGTGTACTCTCCATCATCAAACATTTCTTCTAATCCACCAACGGGCTTTGAACACTTATCAATAACTTTTTTTACTTGAACATTTTTTTCATTCTAGAACTCCCTTTTTATTTTTTTATTAAGTTGCTAGTTCAACAAACAATTGGGATTTATTGCTTCGTTGCTTTTAGAAAAAAATAACAAATAAACTCCAAATATAAATTTAATTATTGCATCAATATAGGCAAATAGTACCAAAGAGACATCAGAAAAAAATATACCCCATGATAATATTAATAGTGCACATAATTCCTAATAAAATCATTGATTTTCCATGTACAAAATATAATGGGAAAAAATGCAATGCTGTGACTAATAATGCCCCCAACCATATCAATCTCCAATTCTCCGTAACAAAAAATGAACCGCCTAAAAAAACTATTAATATAAACAGAAATATTATTGAGTATTGAGAAACCTTATTTTGAAATTTAGTCGATGGTCCAGTGGATAGTTTTTTTAGTAAGTCTTTATTCATATTAATCGTAAAAAAGAAGACTATATAACCACTAGTAAACACTTGCATATTTATAATTTGTTGTCCACCTATTAAGGTAGCAACTGCGATAACTACGGCAACCGCAATTAACCACAAACCGCAAGATTTTTTTATAATTAAATTCTAACTTTTTCGTTTTTTTCATATCCTAACATTCGCCGAAAAAAACCTCTCTAAATTCTAATTTATTTGTCTATGTTACTTAATATTATAGTATTTTTTAGGCATTTTTTCTACTGCCAGATTTCATACTCACTCGCTACTACTCCCCATTAGAATGTATTGGCATTTACTATAAAAGGGAACAGAGGTTCATACGAAGTCTTCTGGCAATATCCGTTAGTGATACCTTCTCAGTTAGAAGTTGAGCATCCTTTTGTCGGACAAGGTTAGAGATTAGGAAACCTTCAGACTTCGCTAGTCAGACAAAACTTTAGATTGAATTTTTTTAGTATGCTGATTGCCATTAAATTTGCTTTTTCTGATATTATTATCACTCACAACTACTTTCCCAGTCATTCTAGTAGCTACTTCTTTCATAGCATTTGGTCTTAAATGAGAGTACGTTCCAAGTGTGGTCTTAATATCAGCATGTCCTAGACGATTTTGCATTTCTAAATCGTTCATTCCTAGAGAGAGCATAAAGCTGGCATGAGAATGCCTTAAATCGTGGATCCTTATTGATTTTATTTTTGCGTAATCACTATGAGTTTTCAAAACACGTTTTAGAGTTGATTTTACCAACGGACTATCTGCTATGGAAAATACAAATTTAGATTTTCCTATTTGAGATTGTGCTTTCTTCCAATATTTCAAATGTTCTAATGTATCATCATCAAGATACAAAAGCCTTACACCTGATATAGATTTTGTATCAGTAAGATACCACTCTTTTTGGCTTTTATAGTACATTGAGCAGTCTATTAAAACAGTACCTTTTTCAAAATCTATTTTCGACCATTCAATAGCTTGTAATTCACTTGTTCTAACTCCAGTCATAAAGAAAAACCAAAATGTAGTAAAGTACAATAATTCATAGATATTAGATTTATCAAATGTACTAATGAATAGCTGAAATTCTTCTACCGTCCAAAAATCAACTTTAGGACGGTCTTTCTTTACATTTCCCACCGTTTTAGCAACATTATTTGATAACATACCCAATTTAACTGCTAAATCAAAAACTTGTTGTAGTATTTGATGAACAGAACGAATATAATTATTAGATAATCCTCTATAAACATTGCATTTTGCCACTTCTTTACATGAGGTGCTTGAATATCTGATAACTTCATGTTTTCAAAATATGACAGTCTTTTAAATTTTGATTGTGTCATATCAAAAGTACGTTTTCTAACTTGGCTTTTATAGTCTGGTATAAAATAATCATCAAGAAACTTTTTAAAAGTCATTGTACTATTAACGGTTATAGAACCTTTACCAAAATCAGCAAGCATACGTAAGCGCCACTCTTGAGCTTCCTTTTGCGTTTTAAAGCCATTCTTAAACTTTTGTATCCTTTTACCAGTCTGAACATCAAAACCTAAAGAAACAGTTGCCCTATACGTGCCATTCCCCATAGGATAGATGCTAGATATTTTAGGCATTTTCTTTTACTTCCAAATCTACTAGACTGGCTTCATCTATTTTAACACCCAGGATTTCTTCTACCGTTTCAAGCGGAACACGTCCTAAACCTTTACTTTCATACCATGATAGACCTTGACTGGCTAATTTTGCTTTTAGCCTGTTTTACTAACATCATGGCTTGCCAACTTGAAAAATCCTAATTTCATTAAATCTTTTTTTACAACAAACATACTTTTTCCCCTTTCTTTATGTTATAATTATTTTGGTTTTTTATTTTGATGTGTGATTTATTTTCACGCATCTTTTTTTTTACATCTAATCCATAAATTTTTATCACTCTATGAACAGTACCTAACCTTTCATCAAAAGAATATCACGATTTTTCTTAGTCATTTTTTTATTTCCCCACGAAAAAAACTGTTATTTTTGCTCAACTGAAAATTCTTTGACTTCTGTATAGTCTTTACTATTCATCTTTTCAAGGCCAAGACCCAACAAATAATTTATATATGCATTTGCAGCTTCTACCCCTTGGGAACTCTCATAAGCCTTATAAACCTTGGTAAGTGTTCGAGCAACTTGAGTTTCTAGAAATTCTTTTTGACTTAAGCAAAGTAGTCTCTTCTCTAACTGTCTTCAATTTTGTACGCTCCTTTGTTTGAATATATTCATTCCACCATGAAACACTTTCTCTTCTAGATTTTTTTTGTATCTATTGAATATTTATCTGATAAGACAAAACGATAATGACTCGCTAATACAGAAAAAAACAAATCTTTCAACGGTTTCTTCATAGCCATATTTTGAGCAAATAACACAGCCTTATCTCCAAATAATCTCAACTCCGAACGAACCCATGAAGTAATTCCTATGTCGCTTGCTTTCTCACCTTGTTCCATCAGCTTATTATACACGCCCCATTGTTGTGAGTTACTTCCTTTTCTCCCAATATTTATAGTTTCTCCAACGATTTCTCCATCTTCAAGTCTGCCAGTCTCATGATATTCATATTTTTTTGAATAGCTAATACATAATCCTTGTTTGCAATATTCGTATATTTTTCTGAACAGATAGACTTCCATCATAGATATCATTTGCCACATCTATCCTTGTAAAATGTGCACATTCATCTAGATATCTACTTACTAAAAGTACTCCAGTTATTAACCGAACCTTCCATAAATTGTTCATATTGTCTACACCCTTGCCCTCTCATCTCGGTAAATATTCCCATTCCATAATTCATTGAATTATCATCATTAAGAGAAAAAAATAAACCTTGATATCTGCATAAGCAAAATGATGATTATATCGGTTTGTACCGTACAATTCAAGAACAAAATCATTAAATTTTAATTTTAATAGTTCTTCAATTACATATTTACAAGATTTAATATAGTCGACATCATCAACTGGTTTAACTGTATTAGCAAACCAGTCAATAGTGACCGTATTACTCCTCTTCAAATTCTCTCACCTCTAATTTAATACCATCAAAGCATTGTCTTGAACCATTCCATTTCGGTTTAATAGCATAATCTGTCAGAGTGATATAACGAGTCAGACCTTTTTCTTTAAACATTTTGACTTTTTCAAGATCTCCTGAAATCTCAAAGACAAAATCCTTCAATTCTTCAATCTCGGCAACCATACCTTTTTCTTCTAAGAATTGAGCCAATTCTCCATCTTTAGAATAAGCCGTGTAACGTTCAATTTTATCAGTTTTTGTACTTTCTCCGTTAATTTCAACATATTCATATTTTTCTCTAGCTTTTGAGAAATCTACTCTTAATACTTCCGGTATCTCAAATTGCTCTTTTTCGAATTCAAATTCACCTTTAATAAATTGTGTTGCAGTTATTTTATATTTTTCCATTTTTTTCTACCTTTTTTTATTTTTTTGATAAAAATTTCACAATCTTTTTTTCTTGCTGAAATCCTCTTGTCTTTCGGCAAAAGACATCAAATAGGCTTTATTCCCTTGTGGCTCTAAGCGCCAAAACGATTTTGTTCAATAAAATGTACTTCGCACCTACTCTCCCAAGGGTTTGAAGGCTCTTCAATGTCTTTTAGACCTACCTATTAGAGATTGTAGGTCTATTTTCAACTAAAAGTTTGTGAAATATACTGTGTCACTGATAGGTGACTAGTACACGCTGGTACACGCTGGTACACGCTAGTACACGCAGTCGCTGGCTCACGCTTTCGCTCCTGCTACTAGCTACCAGCTACTAGTAACCCTATCCTTAGTTGCTAGCGTCCGCTAGTGACCGCTGGCGTCCGCAGTCGCTGGCATTCTGCTTCCGCTCCTGCTACCAGCTACTAGCTACTAGAGACTGAATTTACTCAGATTATAGTCTTTGAGTAACTTTTCTTCAAAGACTTTTTTATACAATCATAGGCCATGTACCTCTCTTCTTGTCAAACGTTTTATAGTTTGATATAATTTGTTTAGTGATTTATTATCACATTTTAATTGTATACTTAAAAATTAACGATGTCAACAAAAAAGTGATTTAAAATCACAAAGGAGAAGGAATTATGACTACATTTTCTCAAAGACTTAAATTTTTGCGCAAAGAAGAAAGGCTAACTCAACAAAATCTTGCTGATATTTTAGGTATAAAGAGAGCTACAATTGCAAAGTGGGAAAGTAAAAATGCAATACCCGATACTGTTACTCTCCAAAAAAATTTCAGAGCATTTTAAGACTAATATTGACTACTTACTAGGCAACACGGAAAGAAAATATTATGAAGAAGAATCCGTTCTTGACAGCGAACTTTATTTTTCTTTAACCGTTCAAAATTTTTTGAATTTTAAAGAAGTTGCAAGTAATGAAGGACTTCCTCCAGAACTAATAGCTAAATTAATTCATAGTTTTCAATTATTGGATTTTGAAGAAAAATTGCTTTTTGAATCCATAGATATATCGCCAACTATTAACAACAATTTAACAACAAAAGACTCAAATAATATCAAATAGTACTAATTGATTGTATTATCAATCACTATTAAATCAACTATCCTAAATAGTCAATATCTGACTTTTAGTGAGTGGGAATAGAGTTTCCTATAAAATAATAAATAATACTGCTGAAGCATGGACTACAGTGGTATTATTTTTTATAATTTCAATATTAGGAAAATTTCTCGACTCTCAACTCCTCTTTTTAAATCCTTGAAACCATGCTATAATATAGTAAGTATAGCTCCAATAACCTAATGATAAAGATTTCTTACATCATCCGTAAGTGTTATTCTACTCTGATTCATACTATAATGAAAGTAACAAAAGATGGAGGTGTTTCACATGGAAACAATTTTACGAGTAGAATCATTAAAAAAGCATTATGGAAAAGAGCCGAATATCACCAAAGCCTTGAACGGTATATCTTTTTCAAGTTGTCAAAGGTGAGTTCTTAGGGATTATGGGGAGCAGTGGTTCTGGGAAAAACAACCCTTCTTAACTGTCTCGCTACTATCATCAAACCAACTGACGGCTCCATTCAAATGCAAGAAAAAGATTTAGGTCAGTTAAAAGGTAGTCAGTTAGCTGATTATCGTGGCAAGGAAATTGGTTACCTCTTTCAAAATTTTGAGCTTTTGGACAATCTGACAGCCAAAGAAAATATTTTACTCCCCTTGTCTTTGCACAAGGTCGATGCCAACGAAAGCAAGGTTCGGTTAGAATTGCTTTCCCAATATCTAGATATTTCTGAACTTCTGGATAAGTTCCCATCTCAATTATCAGGTGGTCAACGGCAAGGGTAGCTGCTGCGCGTGCCTTGATTTTTAGATCCCTAAGATTGTATTTGCAGATGAGCCCACAGGAGCTTTGGATTCAAAAAATGCGAGCATTTTGATGCAAAAATTATCCGAAATGAATCAAGTGGAAGAAACCACCATTCTCATGGTGACCCACGATTCAGTCGCTGCCAGCTTTTGCAACCGCATCTTGTTTATCCAAGACGGAAAAACTATTCCATGAAATTCGACGCGATTATCCAAGAGAAAGTCAAGAAGATTTTTACCACAGAATACTAAAGGTCATGTCTGCACTGGCTGGAGGTGATGGCAATGTTTTCTAAACTAGTCTCAAGAAATAGCAAGAGGGATCGAAAGAATAATGGCTTGTATTTCAGTTCCATGGTTCTTTCTATTATCTCCTTTTACATCATCCTTTCTTTGTCCCATCAAGATGTGATGTTCTTTCTCAAACAAATAGAGAGTGACGCTGTAAATAAACTCTTTAGCATGATTCCCATTCTTTATGTAGCAACCCTCTTTATTCTCTTTTTTCTAGTCTACTTCGCAAGCAGTATGCAGATGGAAAGGAGACAAACATGAATTTGGTGTCTATCTAACGCTAGGGATGCGAAGAAGCAAACTGTTCTTGCTGCTCCTACTCGAGGATTTGAGAAACAGTATCCTTGCTCTTGGAATAGGTCTTCCAATTTCAATCTTGATTTCAGAACTGATTAGCCTAATAACCGCTAAAATTGTTGGGCTAGGGATTATTGAACATCAATTTTCTCTATCTACTACAGCTCTATTCTATACAATCATCGGTTTCCTAGCTGTTAAAATTAGTCTGTCTTTATTCTTTTAAGTGCAAAAAAACAGCTAATAAGGAAATCGGAGATCTGCTATCCTATTCTCCTTCAGGCATGAAGAAACTACTCCCCAAGGGTGTGTACCTTCTTGCTTCTGTCCTCGGAATTTTGCTTCTAGGAACAGCCTATTACTTGGGGATGAGTGGACGAGCTTGGGAAAATGTCATAACAATGGGCATCACTGTTCTCTTGGGAACTCTAGGAACTATACTACTCTTCTTTGGTATGCGTTTGTTTATAGACTTTTTGGTCAAGCTTGGAAGCAATCGAAAACTCCACACCTATAATTTTAGACAGATTCAGGAATTAGTTATCCAGCGCTCAACTATACTGGCTATCTGCTCCCTCTTAATCTTCTCTGCCTTGTGCCTCTTTGGAGCAGGTGTTGCCATTGCAAGTGGCAGTTCAGGCAATCAAACCCACGTTTTGGATTATACATTTAGAGATAGCAAGCAGGAAACAGATGAAAATCTTGATATGAATACAGTTAAAAAAGAGCTTGAAGCTGCTGGACTGGCATCACAGTTTTTCAAATGATTCTACAAATCAAAGTCGGCGAACCGAAAGAACACGAGTCCGTGTCCTTCGAAGAGATTATCAAGGAGTTGAAAAAGCAAAAAGACAGCAAGAACAAGGAAATTTTGCTCCAAAGATTTAAACAGTCTACTACTTCCCACCTCATACCAGTTTCCGAATACAATGAACTTAGAAAGGTTGCCAATCTCCCTCCTCTAGAATTAACTAGTAAGGAAGCCTACTTTGTATATGGGGAAAGATTTTCTGCCCAGATGAAAGTCTCGTCAACTCTGTCCTAAAGACAAAGCCCTCAAATCAAAGTCATGGGAAATGATGTAAAATTGATTGGAGAGGTTCAGTCTTTACCGATTGTAACGGATCGTGAAATCACCCTCTCTGTTGCCCTCATAGTCCCAGATGAAGTCTTTATGAACTATACAGACGGTCGATACTCGAACTATGTCAGCGGTATCTTAGCTCCTGAGCTAGTCAAGGAAAAAAAGGCCTGATGAGAGCTATCTCAGATACCAATGAAAAAGCTAAATCAAACCTCTCTTGGCTATGAAAGCTATATACAAAAATATGGGAAGACAATTATTTTACATTATCTCTGCCAGCTATATCACCATCTATCTGGCTATCATCTTCCTTGTTGTGGCAAATACAATCATTGGCGTTCAGTTTTTTTGATGGGGACAAAGACAATCCTACAGACGATACCAAACCTTGATCCATCTTGGAGCCAACTACGAAACTCTTTGTAAATCGTCAGAAAAAGCAAAGTCAACTGGTATTTTGGTCTACCAATAGCCCTTGCACTTATCAGTAGTAGCTTTCGGAGTGAGCTCCCTCCTCACAGGAATAGTACCCAGCCAGTGCAAGAATGGCTATGGGGCAGAAATTTATCACAGCCATGGTGATAATACTGCTGTTAGCTGGATTTGAAGTCATCTATATCAGAATTGTAAAGAAAAAAATAGCAACAAGTACTTGTTGTCATTGATGGAACCCAAAAGAGAGGTAGAATAAAGTAGAATAAAATTAGGAAAAGGAGGAGCCGGTATGAAGCATATTCTCGTTATTGAAGATGAAACCTTGATTCGAGATGAAATTGTCATTTTGTTAGAGAATGCGGGTTATCAAGTTGATAAGTTGACTGACTTCAAAGATACAAGCCAGCAAGTATTGCAATACGATACGGATTTAATCATACTAGATTTGAATTTACCAGGGAGAAACAGGTTTTCACATTTGTAAGAATCTCAAAGTCCAAAACGCTCTGTGCCCATATTGGTTCTCACCTCCCGTGAACAACTAAAAAGATGAGATTTACGCCCTAAAATTAGGGGCTGACGAGTACTTAACAAAACCTTTCAAGAAAGAAAGATTCTTGGCACGTATAGAAAACATCTTGAAACGCTATGAAGGTAGACAAAAATTTGCTTGAAAAAAAGATAATTTTCCTGCTGGATAGAAATACCTATACTCTTTATATCAACGGACATTCGATTTTACTCCCTCAAAAAAACCAAGGGAAATTGTTAGAAACCTTATTAGTGGCAACTGGTTCTGTCGTCACAAAAAGAAGAACTAAGCATGAAACTGTGGAATACAACTGAGTTCATCGATGAAAAATGCCCTACAAGTAAACATTGCAAGGCTGAAAAAGATGATGAAACAGGTTGGCATTGCCCTTAAAGTCAAGTCCGTCAGAGGTATTGGTTACAAGCTAGAAGAGGTAAGTCCAGATGAAACATAATCTAAAAATATCTAGCTAGTTATCTGCCTTGGTTACTTTGTTCTCTTTAGCATTTGATCTATTTACAGCTGTCCTGCTTTGGCTTTCAGATGTGAGAATGTTTCAAGCTCTCATCCTTCTCTATATTTTAGCCACCGTCCTGCTTTTTTTCATCCTATCATTTCTTACTTATAAGAAAAAGAAAGAAAAAAAGCCGCTGCTTATAAAGCCTTTCATAGCCAATCCTAAGATCGATACTGAGCTTGAATTATTGAATTTATCAAGTGCCTCAGAGAAAGAAAGCATTGAAAGAAAATAGCAGATACACTTTATCAAAAGCAGGCTCAAATAGGAAAACTCAACTCATTACTAGCCGAGTACGAGGACTATGTTGAAAAATGGGCGCATGAGATTAAACTTCCTTTATCGCTTCTTTCCCTCCTTTTAGACAATCAAAGTGACCAACTACCTGAGGATACTGCTTTTAAATTGGACTATGTGAAAAAAATCAAATCCAAGGAAATGTATCACAGATCTTATTCTACTACAGGGTGAAAAGTGAGAAAAATGATTTTCTATTTGAAGACCTTGACCTAGAAGAGTGTATCCAAGATCTTTTGGAGAACTTTGATCCCTTGCTCAAAGAAAAGAATTTTACGATTAAGTTAGAAAACATACAAGGAACCTGCTACACCGATCAACGCAGTTTTGGATTTATCCTGTCTCAAATACTAGCCAACGCCCTTAAATATAGCTCTGACAAACCAGAACTCAAGATTTCTATGTCAAGTGACAAGGGGCGCAAAACCCTGATTATTAGGGATAATGGGTGTGGAGTTAAAGCTTGCGACCTCCCTCATATCTTTGAAAAAGGATTTACAGGTGATTCAGGAGAGACAAGGAAAAAATCAACAGGCATGGGTCTCTATCTTGTCAAACAATTAGCAGATGCTTTAAAAATCGACATCGTAGTAAAATCCGAATGGATGCATGGATTTGAAATCTCTCTTTCTATTTCGTAATTTTTCGATTAAGAAAATTGCCTAGTCATAGAAAGCACATATTTTATACCAAAAAGGAAAGCTGTACTGACCCCCAAAAGTTGGACAAATAATTATTGAAAGGATTTAGTTCTGTATTGCACAGGGCTAAGTCCTTTTAGTTTGACTTTAATTCGTTTGTTGTTTTAGTTCTGGAGAATAATAACGATTCATCCCTTTCTTGACGATATCTATGCCATAACGGTCAATTAATTTCATCATGTACTTTAGACCAGAAACATCCACACCAAATCTTTTCGAAAGCTGTTTGAAGCTTTGTCCTTGCTTTCTTAGTTCATAAATCTGAACTTTATCTTCATAATTCAATTTCATATAAAAACACCCCAAAAAGTTAGATTTGTTCTGTCTAACTTTTTGGGGTGCAGTTCAAATTTCTGATGGGATTTTAATATTTCATGATGATTCTTACCAGAAAAACTTTCGATAAATTCTAGCAATCGTTAAAAAGATAGCATAAAGTATGCCTAAGATAGTTAAAACTATTTTTCCAGTAGTCACTTCTGAACCAATAATCAATATATGAAAGAGAGGAGCGAGACCAGTACACACATATATCAAATAAACAATAACATTTATTTCACCAATCCCAGCAATAAAGTCTTTCATTTTTATTTTCATTTACCTTCTCCTACAATCTACTTTTTAATTTAAGTATATTATAAACTTCAGAAAATTTAAAAAGAATGATCTGATTAGATGTTTAAGTTTCACAATATCATCTACTTATGAAATTCTGACAATCCCGATGTAGAACTATCCAAAACAGTAAAACCACTTGGTTTTACTGTCTGATGTTTAAAATGTTTGACGTTTAGCCTTACGCTCAGCACGACCACGGGCACGACTTTCTGCACGTTTGGTTTTACGTCGTTTTTCATCCACCGCCCACTGGATTTTCTTCTTATAGCCTGGTTTGACTTTTTTCTTTTTCTTTTTAACCAAGCCAATCATTTCGATATCCAGTTTTTCCTGTTTCTTCTCACGATTGGCACGACGGTCACGGTCATAAGTGTCCTGGAATTCTCCGTCTTTAACCACCTTAGGTACAAACTTGATTCCTAATTTCTCCAACTCACGAATATCAGAGTCATCACTTGGCTGGTAAAGGGTAATGGCTGTACCTGGTAGACCATTACGTCCAGTTCGTCCAACACGGTGAACAAAGAAGGACAAGTCTTGAGGAATGGCATCGTTAATGACATGGCTGACACCTTCAATATCAATCCCACGCGCAGCCAAGTCAGTTGCTACGATATACTCAAAATCAAGATTTTTCACCTGATTCATGATACGTTTACGTTCACGAGGAGCAATGTCTCCATGAATCTTAGTCACCTTTAATCCTTGAGCTGTTAGGTAGCTGTGCAATTCATCCGCACGAGTTTTTGTATTGACAAAAATCATGGCTAGATACGGTTGCATGACTTGAGTTAACTCATAAATCTGAGCATTCTTGTCACGACCCTTGGTCGAAATCAACCAGTTGTCAATAGTATCAGAGATAACTGTTTTGGTCTTGATTTTTTCCATGACAGGATTTGATAAGTATTTCTTCAAGAACGGTTGCAGTTTTTGTGGGATAGTCGCTGAAAAGACCATAAACTGCAAGTCTTTTGGAAGACTTCCTGCAATCTTATCAACCGTCTCTAGGAATCCCATATCCAAGGTCATATCAGCTTCATCGACTACAAAGGTCTTAGCCTTGTGGATAGCCAAATCGCCTGATTTTACCAAATCATAGATACGACCTGGTGTTCCGATAACAATATGGGGCTGGTTGCTTGCCAGTTTGTCAATCTGACGGGCCTTGTCTGTTCCACCAACATAGTTAACGACACGTACTTCTACATCCGAATGAGCTGCAATTTGACGAGCCGCTTGGTAAATCTGAGTCGCTAACTCACGACTCGGAGCTGTGATAACTGCTTGTACACTGTCGCCCTCTTCATCCAATTGTTGGAAAATCGGTAACAAGAAGGTATGAGTCTTCCCTGAACCTGTTTTGGATTCACCGACCAAGTCACGACCTGCTAGGACAATAGGAATCAACTTATCCTGCACCTCGGTAGGAGTCGTAAACTTCAACTCCTCCAATGCTTCTTCTATATATTTCTTAAATTTAAATTGTGTAAATGACATAATTTCCTCGATTCTATCTATCTACTCATTATACCACATTTTAATGCTATTACAGTTAGACTTTGATTTAGACAAAGCCCACGGATAATTTCATGAACATATACACAAACTAAAGACATAGAAAAAAATACTCTCTGTCATCCCATGAAACAAAGAGTATTAGATTTTCACGTAAGTTTCCACTCTTTTCTTAGCCAATCACAAAAGTAGTGATAGCGTTGGTCGAGAGTTTCATGATGCCCATAAGCATCAAATGTGGAATAAGTTGAAGGGACTTTCTCTGAAATCAGATCATGTAGTTCTCTGGCATAAATAGGAGCCTTAGACAGACGATTGGAATGATTGGCACCTTCTGTCTGCCCATTTTGCAGATAAATACGGCTTTGACTCTGTATCAAGGCTTGTTCCCTACAAAAGTCTGTAAAATCTGGATACCAGAAGGAACCACAGATAGAGAAGATACAGGCAATAGGAAGATGACTACTATAGAGACTATAAACAGCAGCCAGACCTCCAAGCGAATAGCCACCATAAGCAATTCTGCTTTCATCAAGTAAATAGTCTTTTTTTAGACTTGCTATAATTCCTTGAAATAGCTTCTGATGGTATTGGTCTACCTTTCCACCAAAGTCTGGTACCCCTTCTTTCAAAGCTCCAGCCTTCCAAGGTGTAAAGTCGTCCAAACGATTTTCTGGAATCAACCCCACCAAAATCACTGATTGGGATAGGTCTGATAAATAGTCCAATTGTCCATCATTTAAAAGCACAAGTGGATAGGGTTGTTGAGGATCATAGTTTGAAGGAAGACTGATCCTAACTTGAATCCCTTCCCAGCTAAACTCCTTATTTCTTGATAAAGTCATTGATCTTTTCAAGGGAATCAATCACTGCAGGACCGTAATCCATCAACTCATCGTAAGAGATAGTCATGATTTTTTGATTTTTGATTGCTGGGACATTTTCCAAAACAGCATTTGCCTTCATCAAATCCACTGCTTTTTCATCTAACTTTTGATTGCGGTCACTAGTTACATAGATAATCAACTCTGGATCCATTGACACTAGATTTTCCAGGGTCAAGCCAGAAGTTCCTGTTGCGACGTTGGTATAACCAAGTTGATTGAGCAAGCTTTCCTGAAGGGCTGACTTGTAAGCACCAAAGGTTTCGTCATTGTAGGCCACCATAATCAGAGCTTTTTTCTTTTCACCCTGTGTTTCTGGGTTTGCTTTTTTTAACCGCATCGATTTTAGCTTGTAATTGCTCTGCGTATTGATTCGCCTTGTCTTGGACATTGAAAAATAGTACCAAGATTCTTCACATCTTCTACGATATTTCCCCAAATCTTGTTGGATAGTTTGAAAGTGAGGCTTTTTTTGCGTATAAACAGGGATTTTATTTTCATTCCAAGCACTAATCGTTCCCATTGACTTTTCAGAGAAACATCATGTTGCGTCCCCATCAAGGCATCTGGTTCATAAGAAAGAACTGTTTCTTGTGAGACTGATTTTTTTATCACCCAATATGAGGGATGGCTTCAATGGCATCCTTGTATTTACCAGTTACGGCATTATCAGGATTGAGCATGCCGGCAATTTTTATCTTTGCAAACCGAGTTCAAGTAGGATTTCAGTTGTTGAAAGGTTGTTGGTGATGACCTTTTCAGGTGACTTTTTCAAAGACTTGTTCGACTTCGTTTCCTTTAGGCATCATAAGTTTTGATGGTTACAGGATAGCTAGTTTCTGTACTAGCTTTTTGACTAGCTTCTGTTGTAGCTGGTGCAGTTGATGTTTCTTTTAGATGTGTTGCCACAAGCTGCCAAAGATAAGGTAGCTACTGTTACGAGTAAAATACTGAGTGATTTTTCATGTCTATTTTCCTTTTTAAATTTTTATAAATAGTGAATCATGGCTTGCTGATCTTCTGTCCAAGTAACCTTACTTTGGACACCATAGACAGCCTGCAAAGACTCAGGAGTGATGGTCTCTTTTGGAGTACCTTGGTAAACTATCTCCCTCTTTCATCAGATAGAGATAGTCTGAATAGCGACAAGCTAGTTGAATATCATGCAAGACAGCTAGCACATTGATCTGAAGATTTTTGACAATGGTCAATAAGTCTAGCTGATACTTGATATCCAAATGATTGGTCGGTTCATCTAAGAGTAGGAGAGTCGGCTCTTGGGCCAAGGCGCGTGCTAACAGAACCCGCTGCTTCTCTCCTCCTGACAAAGAAGAGTAGAGTCGATTTCTCTTTTCAAGCATATCTACCTTGACTAGAGCATCCTCAACCAAAGCAAAATCTCTGTCTTTTTCCTTTTGCAAGAAAGAGAGGTGGGGCGTTCTGCCCAGCATGACGATTTCTTCAACCGTACAATCAAACTGGAGTTGATTAAACTGCGTGATGACTGCCATCTGCTTTGCCGTTTCCTTGACGCTCATTTGGTCTAGAGGCTTCCCATCTAGAGAAATCAAGCCCTGATTCGGCTTTTCCTGTCGATAGAAGAGTTTCAGCAAGCTGGTCTTTCCACTTCCATTTGGTCCCAAAATAGTGTGAAATTGGTCTCCCTCAAGTTTAAGTGAGACTCCTTTGAGAATCTTTTTGTCTCCAATTCCAAAGTGAATATCCTGGCAAGTTAAGTCCATATCAGACCTTCACCTCCCTTCGTCTACTTCCAACCATGTAGATAAAGAAAGGTGCTCCTACTAGGGCCGTGAAAATCCCAATCGGTAGTTCGGCATTTTGAATCAAAATGCGTGCAAAGACATCTGCCCAGACGACAAAGAGGGCGCCCAGTAAGGTTGCAATTGGAAAAAGCCTTCTATAATTTGTACCTACCAAACTTCGAGCTAAATGAGGTGTAATCAAACCGACAAAACCGATGATCCCACAAGTCGAAACTAGGACTGCCGTCATCACAGCTACAATCGTCACATAGAGATACCAGTAAAAACGTAGGGGAATCCCCAAGGTCAAAGCCCCCTCATCTCCCATCATCATGGCATTGAAAACACGGTATTGAGTCGAGAAAAATAAAAAGGCTAGTCCCACGATTATAGTTGGCAAGGTTAAGTGTCCCCAAGAGGTTCCCGCTAAAGAACCCATGGTCCAAAACTTGATGGTCATAACGCTATCAGCATTGGCCCCAATAGAGATAATAAAGTTGGAAAAAGCCAAAAAGAGTGCATTCACAACTGTCCCCGATAGGATTAAGCTAGAAGTTGTCATCCTACCCTGCATCGATGCAATGAGAAGAACTGCAAGCGTTGCTAAAATCGCTCCAAGGAAAGAGCCTAGCCCAATCATAACTTTAAATCCAAGAATAATACTCAAAGTTGCTCCAAAGGTTGCCCCGGCGGAAATTCCTAACACATAGGGCTCTGCGATTGGATTATTGACGGTTGACTGCATGACACTGCCACACATGGAAAGGCCTGCACCCACAATCAATCCAAGAAAAACCCGTGGCAATCTCATATTCCAAACAATAGCAAGCGTAGACTTTGAAATGTCTCCTATCTCAAAAGGAGCGCCTAACTGACTCAAAATTATCCGATAGGTATCACTCAAGCTAATTTGAACAGACCCCATAGAAACTGCCAGAAACAGAGAAATCCCCAAGGCTCCTAACAGGATAGCTAGTAAAAAACAATATCTCAGGTTTTGATGGCTTCCAGAAAATTTGGAAAGCATGAAACCCTCCTTTGACAAAAATTAAAAATTTAGACAATTTTCATAATTAGTATACCACATTTCTAAATCAGGGACAAGACTAGAAAAATGCACACAAAAAAGCCCTCTGAAGTCAGAGGGCTGATTTGAGCTCTGGCTAAAATCCTAGTGAAAAAGATGAAACTCCTTGTGTTCATCGAACACTGTGTCCTTTCCTATTTTCATACGGATTTTTTTAGCGCCCTTAGCATCATGATTCTTACTGGATAAAACGGTTTATAGACTTGACGACAAGCCGAAGATTGTACAAAAATCTTTAGTGAAACAAAAAAATCTCCCCGGAGGGAGATCATTCTGGTTTATTTTACCTTACAGTGCTAGGAACCGTAACCGAAGATTATACTTGAGTATATCGAGGTAAGGTGACAAAAATAAAAAGCTACTCAACTAGAGTAGCCTTATTTTCAAGATGTGCTCAATTGAACACGGCCTAAGCACTTGACAAAAACAAAAAGATCTCCCTAGAAACTCGAAGCTTTTCTTCTGGATACAAACGTTTGTAGCCTAGTGTTTTTTGCTTTGATGCTATATCGAGCGGAAACCAATGTATGAAACTCTTTGACGCAGATTAACGACGAAGTCCTAGAGAGTTGATTAACTCACGGTAACGGTTAACGTCGTTTTTACGCAAGTATGCAAGCAAGTTACGACGGCGACCGATTTTCTTCATCAATCCACGGTAAGTAGCGTGGTCTTTTTTGTGTTGTTTGATGTGTTCGTTAAGGTGGTTGATTTCCCAAGTAAGGACAGCAACTTGAACCTCTACTGAACCTGTATCACCTTCGTGACGTGCATATTGTGCAATGATTTCATTTTTTTCTCTTTTTGAGATTGCCATGATGTTTCTCCTTTTTATTTGGCTTCATCCGAGTGACAGGTTGGCATGCCTGTAACCAAGAAGAAGTTATTTGTCTTTACGACATTTCTTATTCTACCAATAACTAAGTTCTTTGTCAACTGATTTACTATTCTTACCGCAAAAGTGCTATAATAGTTATAGGAAGGATATCTAAGTAGACATCTTGAAAAAGAGAGGTGATTACCATGCGTAAATTCTATCAAATATCTCCCCTACTATCTGGTCATATTTTTTTCTTTTATTGGCCCACTTTATGAGCTGTTATTTATGGACTATTACTAAAAACCTATATTTTGAAGGAACTCACCATCGGCAACGTTATTATCTTCTCCCACTGGTGACTTTCATAGTATCACTATTCTACTCTTATCGTTTTCAAGTTCTCAGTTTGGTGGTTCATTGGAGTTGGCTTGCTCTTTTGCTTTTACAATCATTACTTTCGGAGAATTTATCCTTCTCTACTTTCCTAGCCTATGAAATCTTTTGCCCTCGCAGGGTATGGCTGTCGGTGTCGCTATCAGAATCTAGTGCAAAAAAACTGAAAAAGGAAAAAAACTTTCACAAAAAATCCTTGAAAAAAATCTCACAATCATGCTATAATAATGCATAGAGACAAGTCACTTAGACCCCTTTCTACCAGAGAGTGCGTGGTTGCTGAGAACGCATAGGAAAGTCTAAACTGATACTACTCTACTGACTTTTATGCAAAACATAAAAACGGTGGCCACGTTAGAGCCAATCAGAGGTGTCCCTCTTTTTTTGAGGAACATAAATGAAGGTGGAACCACGTTGCGACGTCCTTTTTGAGGATGTCGCTTTTTTTGTTTTCATTTTTTTCTTTTGTTACTTTTTGGGGCTGGCGAGAGAGGACTTTTTCCTATGCTGCAATATTAAAAAAATAAAATGAATAAAGGAGATCTATATGGGATTCAAATTTGAAGAGATTAAGGCTCATTTAATGAAAACATGGCTTAGATTCTAGCGTAGCTGAGTCACTGCATGCGGTCTATGGAACTCAGCGATTGGGAGGCACTGCAAATGCCTACTTTTTTTAATTGTTTTTTTACCGAGACAGGAATCTACATCATTTCTATTACCCCTATGGGGGAAATTAGGAGATATTGTAGGAGAATTTTTCAGCAGAAGATATCCAAGCATATCAATTTAAGAAGCGCCTGTTTATAGGATATAAACTTAAATTTTTCGATGAATGATAAACATAGTTTTGAATTTAATGTTAATAAGATAATGATTGGCGCAGGCTGGCATAAAACTGAGCTACAAAAAAATCCTAGAAACAAACTATTACAATAAAAAGAATAGATTCTTAAAAATATTTGGATAATAGATAAGGAGAAAACCATGATCAAAAATTACTTTCCCAGATGGCGCTGTTCGTGAATTCGAATCTGGCGTTACAACTTTTGAAATTGCTCAATCCATCAGCAATTCTCTAGCTAAAAAAAGCTCTTGCTGGTAAATTTCAACGGCAAACTCATCGACACTACTCGTGCGATCACTGAAGACGGAAGCATCGAAATCGTGACACCTGATCACGAAGATGCTCTTGGATATCTTGCGTCACTCAGCAGCACACTTGTTCGCTCAAGCCGCTCGTCGTCTCTTCCCAGATATCCACTTGGGTGTCGGTCCAGCTATCGAAGATGGTTTCTACTACGATACAGATAATCAAGCGGGTCAAATTTCGAATGAAGACCTGCCTCGTATCGAAGAAGAAATGCAAAAAAATCGTGAAAAGAAAAACTTCCCATCTATTCGTGAAGAAGTGACCAAAAGATGAAGCGCGTGAAATCTTTCAAGAACGATCCCTTACAAAGTTAGAATTGATTGAAGAACACTCTGAAGACGAGGGTGGTTTGACCATCTACCGTCAAGGTGAATATGTTGACCTCTGCCGTGGACCGCACGTCCCATCAACTGGTCGTATCCAAATCTTCCACCTTCTCCATGTAGCTGGTGCTTACTGGCGTGGAAATAGCGACAACGCGATGATGCAACGTATTTACGGTACAGCTTGGTTTCGACAAGAAAGACTTGAAAAAAACTACCTTCAAATGCGTGAAGAAGCCAAAGAACGTGACCACCGTAAACTTGGTAAAGAGCTTGATCTCTTCATGATTTCTCAAGAAGTTGGTCAAGGTCTGCCATTCTGGTTGCCAAATGGTGCGACAATCCGTCGTGAGTTAGAACGCTACATCGTCGATAAAGAGTTGGCTTCTGGCTATCAACACGTTTACACTCCACCACTTGCTTCTGTAGAGCTTTACAAGACTTCTGGTCACTGGGATCACTATCAAGAAGATATGTTCCCAACTATGGATATGGGTGACGGTGAAGAATTCGTCCTACGTCCAATGAACTGCCCGCACCACATCCAAGTCTTTAAACACCATGTTCACTCTTACCGTGAATTGCCAATCCGTATCGCTGAAATCGGGATGATGCACCGCTATGAAAAATCAGGTGCCCTTACAGGTCTTCAACGTGTACGTGAAATGTCTCTCAACGACGGTCACCTCTTTGTAACTCCAGAACAAATCCAAGAAGAATTCCAACGTGCCCTTCAGTTGATTATCGATGTTTATGAAGACTTCAACCTGAAACTGAATACCGTTTCCGCCTCTCTCTTCGTGACCCTCAAGATACTCACAAGTACTTTGATAACGATGAAATGTGGGAAAATGCCCAAACCATGCTTCGTGCTGCCCTTGATGAAATGGGCGTTGACTACTTTGAAGCTGAAGGGGAAGCTGCCTTCTACGGACCAAAATTGGATATCCAGGTTAAGACTGCTCTTGGTAAAGAAGAAACTCTTTCTACAATCCAGCTTGACTTCTTGCTTCCAGAACGCTTCGACCTCAAATACATCGGAGCTGATGGTGAAGAACACCGTCCAGTTATGATTCACCGTGGGGTTATCTCAACAATGGAACGCTTTACAGCTATCTTGATTGAAAACTACAAAGGTGCCTTCCCAACATGGCTTGCACCTCACCAAGTAACCCTCATCCCAGTATCTAACGAAAAACACGTGGACTACGCTTGGGAAGTAGCGAAGAAACTTCGTGACCGTGGGGTTCGTGCCGATGTGGATGAACGTAATGAAAAAATGCAATTCAAGATCCGTGCTTCACAAACTAGCAAGATTCCTTACCAATTGATCGTTGGTGACAAGGAAATGGAGGATGGAACTGTCAACGTTCGTCGCTATGGCCAAAAAGAAACAAACACTGTGTCAGTAGATGAGTTTGTAGCAGCTATCCTAGCTGATATCGCCAACAAATCTCGTGTTGAGAAATAAAACGATCACAGTCTGAGAAACATTTTTCAGTAAGAAAAAGCAACAACTATTTCAGTTGTTGCTTTTTATATTTTGTTTAACCTGAGCTAGTAGTGATTGGTCAAACCACCACAAATAGTATCTCATCAACAATCCTTTCTATCCATTAACTTTTGGATATAGGATATCCTCCCAAGATTTGCTTCCATGAGTTAGATAAGTTGACTATCCTCAGTCCTTGTCTGCCTCAATTTCTTTTACGATGTCATCTTGTGAATCTTTTTCAGAGAGTTTTTGATCGATATACTTGTCAATGTTTTCGTAAAATTCCTTGATCGTCTCACTATCTAATTTTGTCGAATTATGGAATTGCTTGACTTTCAATTGAACAGATTGAATACCGTAAGAGGCTTGTTTTTTTGGCGAATGGTTTCTAATTCTTCTTCTGAAATTGGATCTCCAACAACCGTCAAGACCAATTCATTGTTACTTGACTTGTAGACTTGATTAATGACCGTATGATTGGCGAACTCATTTTCTACAAACTGTTTGATCCCTTCTTTTCGCGCTTGATCCATCGTCAGAGTGACTGCTGAATAGCTGGCTGGAAGAACCAATAATACAATCAAAGGATATCAACCCAATTTTCATTTTAATGTTTAGCTCATTAAATGAACTTAAAGGGAGATTTTTCTCATCAAAAAAATCTTGTTCCAACAATGTTGATTAGCATGATAAAGACACAGTTGATCAAGAAAAAGATAAAGAGCCCCCAAATAAAAAAATCGTACATTTCCATTAGCTAAACCATATCCTGCAGTGCAGATAGGTGGCATCAGAGCTGTTGCGATGGCTACTCCTGGTACGATATTGTTTGCTTCTTTTTTCCTTGAACCAATGAAACCTGCTATCCCACCAGCAATAGCAATGAGAACATCCCAAATGGTTGGAGAGGTTCGTGCAATCAACTCGCTACTTGCATAAGATAAGGGAGAAATCCAGAAATACAGAGTCGAGACAAGCAAACTGACCAATACTTGAGTAAATAAAACCTCTAGAGATTGCTTGATTAAACGCGTATCAAAAATAGCTAAACCGAATCCCAGTCCAACAATCGGTGTCATGAGAGGGGAAATCAGCATGGCTCCAATAACGACAGCTGTTGAATTCATATTTAGACCTATAGAGGCAATAAAAATCGAACACATCAAAATCAGTGTATCTCTTAATCGAACATGAAGGTCATCATATAGTTTCTCGCGGAATTCACGTGTTGAATAGTTTCCGGACATTGGTTACTCCTTTTATTTCATATAATCTTGTTTCTGCATGGATGATGGTAGAGAGACTTCTGTCCAAACTGACATGTTTTTAATTCTTACCTGTGATTCTTTTTGATGACATTATCATTTTAAATATCCATCAGTCCATCCTTGATATTATATCAAAAATTTTACAATCTTTCTCTGAAGAAATCAATTAATTTAAAAGATAGAGAAAGGAAGAAATTTTTGTATCCTTATCCGAAGAAGAAAAACGATATCTCCTCTGAAAGTAGATACCGTTTTTAATGTTTAAACATGATGAGTTTGTAGCAGCAATCCTAGCTGATATCGCCAACAAATCACGTGTTGAGAAATAAGAGATAAAACCTGGGTACAAAATCCCAGATACTAAAAAAGAGGCTGGGACAAAAGTCCTAGCCTCTCAATTGTCTTTGGATTGTCGAGCAAGACGCAGTGGTTGAGTGGGCTCTACTACGCTGATTTCATCAGCTTTTATAACCCTACTCAACTGTGCGGAGGTGGGACAACGAAATCGAATTCTAACGAATTAACGATTTCTGTCCCACTCTCTTTTTTGATGTTTCTGTTTTTACATTTGAACAATTTTGCGATAGCTTCTTGAAGTAATCATAAAGATTAGGACATAGACTAAAGCAAAGATACTACAAATGGAAAGAGTTACGCTTAACATCATGGCTGAATCAACAACACCAACGACCTTGAGAATCAGGCTCAACATATGATAGGCAAAAAGCCAAGTGAAGGAAAGGCAAAAGATTACAGGGAGGAAGAAAACAGTCAAGACCTGCTTGTTAATGGTTTGCTTGATTTGTTTTTGATCCAAACCAACTTTTTGCAGGATGACAAAGCGTTCACGGTCTTCATAACCTTCTGAAATTTGTTTATAGTAGATGACCAGTACAGTACCTACCATAAAGATGATAGAGAGGAAAAAATACCGATAAAGAGAACTCCACCAAAGAGAGCGTTCATTTCGAGCAGTTGCATCACTTGCAGTAGTTTGCACCATAAACCATAGCATCTTCAGTTCTTGAGATTGTGACTAAAATTATTCACATACGCATCAAAATCATCAGATAGCTTTAACTGTTCCTCTTTGACTGGCATGTTACATCCATACCACCGTAGAACTGAGTGTAGATAGCAGAATCCTGGTATTGTATCCAAAAAAAGTCTTTGCAAATTTGAGTACAACAAGGTAGTTATAATCTGAGATCAAAAGTACATACTGATTTGAAACATGGTTCATATGAAAATCTTGCTGGATTGCTTCCTTGATCAGTATAGTTCTGATTGTTTCAGACTGAATGCTTTTTGACCTTTAAGCTCATCATTCTTAGCCCAAAGAGTCCCACCTCATTATCAGTAAGGTTTCAGCTTTTTGTCCAGTCATTTTTTTCATAATCTTTTTGATCAAAAACCAGAAAGACTGTCTTAGGCATGACATTGTTTTTGCCCTTTTTCAAAAGGTGGTTAATTTTGGTCCCTTCTTGACTCGAAAGACCGAAACTTGCATAACTGAGAACATCCTTATTGCTGATCGTTAGGTTCTTTTTCCTAGCATACTGAGTCAAAAGTTTGTCTAAATCCTCAACTTTCTACATTTTGTCCCTGAAATCGAAAAATCATGAGGATACAGGAGTTTTTTTAATATTTTCAGAACCATTGTAGATACTGGTTGCTGCTGACATGGTGACCAAAACCATGGTTGAAAGGATGGCGATAGTTGCTAAATCCAACCGCATTTTTTTCTTCATACGGAAAAATGAGTTAGAAACAGAGATGAGATTGTTTGGTTTGTAGTAGTATTTCTTGTTTTTTTCTTGAGCATTTGTAAGAAAAACTGTAATCCCTGCATTGAAACAAGAGATAGGTTCCCAAAAATGACCAGTATAAACAGCTAGGAAGAAAGTTAGAGATAGCTGATAGAGGGATCTTTTACGCTTTTGAGCTAGATAATAGCCACTACCCTAAAGTAGTAGACCCCAAGAATGTCTGAAGAACTAGGAAACGCCCCTTCTTCTCACCCTTTTGCTTTTCTCACGAGAGAGCTGGAGAGCATCCATACGGATAATGCGGATAGCATTTAGGAGACATGATGACTAGAAAAAGATAAAAGCCAAAATACCAGAAGGATTGAAAGGACTACGGACCATTGGAAGGTAGCGACTAACTCCACCTTCATCTTTGCAAAGTTTGAGCAATAAAGCGAAAAATCAGATTGTCAAAGAGGGCACCAATCCCAATCCCAGCAGTGACTGTTACAAGCCCAAATATCAAGAGTTCCTTAAAAGGTCATACTAATCAAATGGCGCTTTTCTAAGCCCAACATGCCATATATACCCAGTTCTTTTGGAACGATTTTTTTCATGACAAAAACTATTGGCATAAAGGACGATAATGGCAGATGCAAAGTGTCACGACGAAACAGACCTAGTTGTAGGGTAAATTGAATAGATGATCCACCCACGGATTTCTACAATTTTTAGGATTAAAAGGTTAGAGAGTAAAAAGAGATAGCTGATAGTGACTGCCAAAGAGAACAGCCAGTGCAAAAGGGATAATAGAGTTTGCGGTTTTTTTGATTAAGTTGGAGATGGCCAACTTATTGGTTAATCGAAACATACTAGTTCACCTCACTTGCCATAACAGTCAAGGTGTCAGAGATTTCTTGGAACATCTGACGCTCCGTCTTTTCACCACGGTAGATTTGATTATAGAGAATACCGTCCTTGATGAAAAAGAACACGTTTTGCACGGCTGGCTGCTGCTGTTGAGTGGGTTACCATGAGAATGGTTTGACCCTCGCTCGTTGATCTCATCAAAAGACATCGAGGAGGGCTGCAGATGACTTTAGAGTCTAGGGCTCCTGTTGGCTCATCAGCAAGGAGAATTTCTGGTTCTGTGATGATAGCCCGTGCAACTGCTACCCGTTTGTTTTTTTGTCCCCCAGAGATTTCATAAGGGTACTTCTCTTGCAATTGATTGATGCCAAGATTTTCAGCCGTTACGACCAATTTTTTTCATCATTTCTGTAATAGGCTTTCTAGACAATACCAAAGGGAGTAAGATATTGTCTTTAACAGAAAGCGTATCTAACAAATTGAAGTCTTGGAAGACAAAAGCCTAACTTTTTCACGACGGAAGCTTGATGCTTCAGAATTTTTTTAATGGTAGCTGTGTCAGTTCCGTTTAGGAAGACCTGTCCACGCGTTGGCTTGTCAAGCATAGCAAGAATATTCAGTAGAGTAGATTTACCAGATCCAGACTCACCCATGATAGCAACGTAGTCGCCTTTTTTTCAACGGTAAAGTGAATATCTTTCAGGGCTTCTACTTGGTTGCCTTGAAAGCGAGTTTTATAAATCTTTTGAACGTGTTTTTACATCTAATAGTGTCATTTTAACTTCTCCTTTTTTTAATATCCCATTAATTGAAACTGAGCTTGCATCATTTCGATGCCGATTTGAACTCGCTCGATATCCTTTGGACTCGGCTTACTTGTTTGTTTCTTTTTGTAAAATTGTTTTTCATGGTTTCTCTCCTTTTTCTTTTATGCTCTAAGTTTACTCCAAAACAAAGATGGCTTGCCATAACATAACCTTACAAAGAGGCCTTTAATCTTACATTTTTGTAAGATTACATTTTTTTATCTGATTGAAGACCTTTTTTTCTCACTATATCAAGGTCTAAAGAAGAGCTTGAAAGGTTTCTTCCAAGCTCTTCACAATTCTTTTCATTCAATCAGTAAATTCACTTCAGAGAACTTAATCCTCACCGTTGTTCCTTGCCCAAGCTCGGATTCTATTTGAATCTGATGACCCCTAATTCTTGGCTGATTTTTCTGGGTTAGATAGAGCCCAAGTCCAGATGACTGCTGGGTCATTCGACCATTGTAACCTGAAAAATCCGCGTTCAAAGACTCGCAGACCGATCACTGTTTTTGATGCCAATTCCTGTATCCTTGATACAAAGGTCTGGACCGTCCATATAGATTTCAATCCCCACCTTCATTTGTGTACTTGAGGCTATTTGACAGGATTTGTTCAATGACCACCAACAGCCATTTTTTTATCCGTCACAATGCTTCTATCCAAGTCATGCAGATTGATACTTAGACCTTTTCTGGATAAAGAAAATGGCATATTTGCGAATGACTTCCTTGACCAGATCTTCTATATTTCTCTTTCTTCAAACACCAAATCATCATGGAAGCTTTCTAAGCGTAGATATTGGAGAACGAGGTTTGGTATAGGAATCAATCTTAAAAATTTCCTGTTCCAACTGTTGTTTCAGTTGGCGATCTGCCACCTCACTCACTAGAAGTTTACTGGCCGCAATTGGTGTTTTTTTATCTGATGCACCCAGAGTGTATAGTAGTCCACCAAATCATTGTAGCGGTTTTCAGCATCTGATTTCTTTTTGATAGAGTTCCTCTTCACTTTTCTCTAATTTTTTTCAGTTAGTAGGACCTCCATTGGGTGACTTGGCTTTTCTTTTCTCCATAAAAGCAATTCCTTACGATAACGTTGCAATTCTATCAAGAAATCATATACCAAAAAAACAAAAAAAGTGTCAAAAAGGTAGATAGAAAGAAGAAATAGTTAAAAGTAGGGCACTTGGTTATCAAACAAGATTTCAAAGAGAAAAAGCAAACCCTGTAAAGTAAGAGAATAAAAAAGCAAAAAAACGGCTACGCGAACGGATATAAGCTAGAAAAAAACTTTTTGAAATCAAGCATGTTTCAATCCGTACCCTATCCCTTTCTTGGTTTCAATAAAACCAATCAAACCTTCTTCCTCCAGTTTCTTGCGCAAAGCGAGCGACATTAACAGATAAGGTATTGTCATCGATAAAAAAGTCACTGTTCCAGAGTTCCCGCATCAAGTCGTCACGCGCTACGATATTTCCAGCATGCTCAAATAAAACTCGTAAAATCTGAAATTCATTCTTGGTTAGGCTGATAGCTTTGCCATTGACATGCACATCCATAGACTTGGTATTGAGAATAACTCCAGCATACTCTAGGAGACTCTCATCCCGTCCAAACTCATAAGAGCGGCGCAATAATCCTTGTACCTTAGCTAAAAGGACCTGCTGGTCAAAAGGCTTGGTCACAAAATCGTCTGCTCCCATATTAATAGCCATCACGATGTCCATAGCCTGGTCTCTTGATGACAGAAACATAATAGGAACTTTTGGAAATCTTGCGGATTTCCTGGCACCAATGATAGCCATTAAAGAGAGGCAAGCCGATATCCATGAGAACCAGATGAGGCTCAGACTGAACAAATAGGGTCAGAACTTCCATGAAGTCTTCTACCATGACTACTTCAAAACCCCCATTCAGAGAGCATTTTTCCCAACTTGTTGACGGATTACTGGATCATCTTCTACTAGTAAAAATCTTGTGCATCTGCTCCTCCTTTTTTTCTATATTATAGCAAAAATTCTCCTGACTACTAGCGAAATTGATGTAAATCTGATAAGATAAAAAGTTAAGAAAGGAGTTCCCATGGCCAATATTTTCGACTACCTAACTGATGTTCAATACGATTCTTTTTACGATCTTCCCTTGAATGAACTGGATATACTTGCTTTGACAGAGCTGACCTATCTTTCTTTTGATAACCTATTGAACCAGCTCTGTCAATCGTTTAAGCGATGTCGCAACACGTGTCCCTCGAGAAAGCACCATGTTGACCAATAAAGAACGTCTTCAGCTCCTCGATCAGTTATCCCAGCACAAACGTTTTAAAAATAGCAAACTCTCTAACTTTGTAAACGAGATTGACACGGAGCAACAGAAACAGTTCGCTGCTATGACCTATCGCCTTAACTTAGATACTTATCTGATTGTCTTTCGAGGTACAGACGATAGTATTATTGGTTGGAAGGAAGATTTCCATATGACCTATATGAAGGAAATCCCTGCCCAAAAACATGCTCTTGAATACTTGGAAGATTTCTTTACCCAACACCCAAAACAGAAAGTGATTGTAGCTGGACATTCTAAAGGTGGGAATCTGGCTGTCTATGCTTCCAGTCAAATCCAGCCTGAATTGCAAGAAAAAATATCTGCAGTTTTTACTTACGATGCTCCTGGTTTGCAGGCTCATCTGACTGAAACCACTGGTTATCAAGATGTTATTCCAAAAATTCACCGTTTCGTCCCACAAGGTTCTGTCATTGGCATGATGCTGGAAGTTCCTGATACTCCTACCGTCGTCAAATCTACAGCTCTCGGTGGCATCGCTCAACACAATACTTTCAGCTGGCTAACTGAAGGAACTCACTTTGTCCAAGTAGAGACCATCAGTAGTGAAAGTCTCCAAATCAAAGACGCTCTAAAGGAATGGATGGACAGTGTACCGGATGAAGAACTTGAGCTCTATTTCAATCTCTTCTTTGGAACTATTTTAGAGTCTGGGATCAATTCTATCAATGATTTATCTTCTACCGGTGCTATCGAGCACATTCATCAACTGGTTTCTCAAGCTCAAACACTAGAGCCTCAACAAGTTGAAATCTTAAGAAATCTGACGCAACTCCTACTGGATGCTCGCTTCCAAGCTTGGAAAAATCATTTTTAATGTACTAAAAAGTCCCTTCTTTTATGGAGGGACTTTCTTATTGATCGATTCCTTATTTTGTGCTTCTGTGTTATACTAGAAATTGTAAATTCTTTGAAAGAGGAAATCCTATGAAAATCCATAAAACCGTGAATCCCGTTGCCTATGAAAACACTTATTATCTAGAAGGGGACCAACACCTGATTGTGGTCGACCCAGGTAGCCATTGGGAAGCCATTCGCAAAACTATCGAGAAAATCAACAAACCAGTCTGTGCGATACTATTGACCCACACTCACTACGACCATATCTTGAGTCTGGACTTGGTCAGAGATACTTTTGGAAATCCTCCAGTCTATGTAGCTGAGAGTGAAGCTTCCTGGCTCTATACTCCTGTCGACAACCTCTCAGGCCTTCCTCGTCATGACGATATGGCAGATGTCCTATGTAGACCAGCTGAACAGACCTTCGTTTTTCATGAAGAATACCAGATTGAAGAATTCCGCTTTACTGTATTACCAACTCCAGGCCACTCTATCGGTGGTGTTTCACTCGTTTTCCCAGATGGACACTTGGTCTTAACGGGAGATGCCCTTTTCCGAGAAACCATTGGCCGAACAGACTTGCCAACTGGTAACATGGAACAGCTTCTCCATAGTATCCAAACCCAGCTCTTTACCCTTCCTAACTACGATGTCTATCCTGGACATGGGCCAGCTACGACCATCGCTCACGAAAAAACCTTTAATCCATTTTTCTAAAACATAAAAACCAAGGACAATCATCCTTGGTTTTTTGATTACCAAATAATCACACGGTCTTTTGGTGCACGCCACATGCCGTCTCCTTCTTTGACATCATAGGTTGTAAAGAAGTCATCAAAGTTTGGCACTTGGACATTGACACGAAGTTTAGCTGGCGCGTGTACGTCAACGCTAGCCATGAGTTTCATCAACTCTGGACGACCTTTCATACGCCAGATACGAGCAAAGTTATGGAAGAACTCTTCAGCTGAGAAATCTGGTTCTCTCTTAGCAGCTTCTAGCGCTGCAGCGATTCCTCCAAGGTCGGCAACGTTTTCGGATACAGTTAATTTCCCATTGATTTTTGCACCGTAAGATTCTTGACCATCAAACTGGTCGATAACCTTCTGTGTTTTTTCTTTAAAGGCTGCATAATCGCTTTCTGTCCACCAGTCCTTGAGGCTCCCATTTTCATCAAAGGAAGCACCATTAGTATCAAAGGCGTGAGAAATTTCATGGGCAATAACCGCACCGATACCACCATAGTTGGCAGAAGATGACTGATGCAAGTCATAGAATGGTGCCTGTAAGATAGCTGCAGGGAAGACAATCAAGTTCTTTTGTGGATTGTAGTAGGCATTAACCATATGAGCAGGCATTCCCCACTCTTTGTAGTCAACTGGCTGATTCCACTTGCTCCAGCTGTGCTTGATTTCTACACGCGCAAAGGCTAGGGCATTCTCAAAGAGGCTAGCAGATTCATCCACTACCTTGTCCTTGTAACGAGCTGGTAGTTCTTCTGGGTAACCAATATAAGGCTTGATAACATTGAGTTTGACGATTGCCTTGTCTCGTGTTTCAGGTGTCAGCCAGTCATTCTTAGCCAAACGTTCCTTATAAACGTCAATCATGGTCGCTACTTTTTTCTCTACATCAGCTTTGGCTTCTGGAGAGAATTTTTCATGTGCATACCAAAGACCGAGCGCTTGTTTGAATGGTCCTTGGGCTAAGTGGTAAGCAGCCTTGCGCTTGTCTTGGGCTTCTGGAACTCCTGAAAGGGCACGGCCATAAGCACCTGACAAAATACGGATTTCGTCTGTTAGATAACTAGTTGAAAGATTGACCACACTCAAGATCAAGCTTGCCTTGAGCAAAGGCCAAGCTTCCTCACTATAGAATTGCTCTGCTGCTTGCCAGAAACGTTCTTCATCTACGATAACCTTATCTGGAGTTTGACCAATCACTGCTTGGAAGAAGTCATCTAGAGGTAAGGCAGGCGCAAACTTCTTGAAATCTTCATAAGAGTATGGATGGTAGAGTTTGGCATATTCTGAACTCTCTTCGTTTGAAAGTACGACTGCTGCGATACGGCGATCCAACTCCAATCGTTTCTCTAAAAGATCTTCGATTTCTTCATCTGAGAAGTCATAGGCTTTGAGGAGATTAGCAGTACTTTCTTTCCAAAGGTTCAATAATTCCTCGCGCTGTGGATGATCTTCAGCATAGTAGGTTGTATCTGGCAAGATAGTTCCTGGAGCACTAGCCCAAAGAACATTGGTTCTAGCATCCATAAAGTCTGGTGATACGCCAAATGGAAGGAAGTTTGGTTTCCCAGCTAGCTCAAACTCTGCTAGCTTGCTTGTAAAGTCTGCGAAGCTCTCTAAATCTTGGTATTCCTTGAGCATTGACAAAACAGGCTTAATCCCATCTGCTTCTCGCTTATCGAAATCTCTGACCATACGATGGTATTTGACAAAGTTCGCTAGGATAGGATCTTCAGGAACATTTTCTCCAGCCAACCACTTATCAGTTGTTGTTAGCATTAAGTCTTCAATTTCTTCGTCAAGGTCGATAAAACCACCCGTTCTTGATTTATCAGCTGGAATGACTGCAGTCTTTTCCCACTCACCATTGATTGCATCATAAAAATCATCTTGATAACGTGTCATCTTGTTCTCGCTTTCCTATTTTCACTTATTCTTAGCTTAGCAAAAATCACTGGGGAATGCAATTAAAAATGCCGTCTCCTCCTATTTGATTTCATCATTAATATTTTAAATTTTTACCAAAATTAACTTGACTTAAAAATAAAATTAAGGTATATTAAAAATTAGGAGGAATACAACTGTATGATACGTATCGAAAACCTCAGTGTCTCCTACAAAGAAACGTTGGCACTAAAGGATATTTCACTAGTGCTCCAAGGACCAACGATTACCGGAATTATTGGTCCAAACGGCGCCGGGAAATCAACATTATTAAAAGGTATGCTGGGCATTATCCCACATGAAGGACATGCTTTTATCGAAGATAAAGAAATGAAAAAATCTCTTAAGAAAGTTGCCTATGTCGAGCAAAAAATTCATATCGACTACAACTTCCCTATCAAGGTAAAAGAATGTGTCTCTCTGGGACTCTATCCATCCATTCCACTCTTTCACACTTTAAAAGCAAACCACTGGCAAAAGGTGGCTGAAGCACTAGAAATTGTTGGACTTTCTGACTACGCAGATCGTCAGATTAGTCAACTCTCTGGTGGCCAATTCCAGCGTGTCTTGATTGCCCGTTGTCTAGTTCAAGATGCTGATTATATTCTCTTAGACGAGCCCTTTGTGGGGATTGACTCTGTCAGTGAAGAGATCATCATGAACACGCTGAGAGAACTTAAAAAAGCTGGCAAGACTGTCCTTATCGTTCACCATGACCTCGGCAAGGTTGCCCATTATTTTGACCAGGTACTCCTTCTCAACAAGGAGCTAATTGCCTTTGGTCCAACAAAGGAGACCTTCACCCAAGCCAATCTCAAACAAGCTTATGGTGACCGACTCTTTTTCAATGGAGGTGACCTATGATTGCAGAATTTATAGATGGATTGCAGAACTTCCACTTTCTCCAAAATGCCTTGATTACAGCTGTTGTGATTGGTATTGTTGCTGGAGCGGTCGGATGCTTTATCATTCTCCGTGGTATGTCCCTTATGGGAGATGCTATCTCGCACGCTGTCTTACCTGGTGTAGCTCTTTCTTTTATTTTAGGAATTGACTTCTTTATTGGTGCTATCATCTTTGGACTGCTTGCCTCTGTCATCATCACCTACATCAAGGGGAACTCTATTATCAAGAGTGACACTGCCATTGGGATTACCTTTTCATCTTTATTGGCTCTGGGCATTATCTTGATTAGTGTGGCTAAAAGCTCGACTGACCTCTTCCATATTCTCTTTGGGAATATCTTAGCTGTGCAAGACATAGACATGTATATTACCATCGGTATGGGAGCTCTCATTCTATTGATTATCGGGATTTTCTTCAAGCAACTCTTGATTACATCCTTTGATGAACTCCTAGCCAAGGCTATGGGCATGCCAGTTAATTTCTACCACTATCTACTCATGATACTCTTGACTTTGGTGTCAGTGACTGCTATGCAAAGTGTCGGAACCATCCTTATCGTAGCCATGCTGATTACTCCAGCCGCGACAGCTTATCTTTACGCCAATAGTCTAAAGACCATGATTTTTCTTTCATCAGGCTTGGGAGCTCTAGCTTCTGTCTTGGGACTTTTTATCGGTTATAGCTTTAACCTGGCTGCAGGTTCAAGTATCGTGCTGACATCTGCAAGTTTCTTTCTCATCAGTTTCTTTATCGCACCAAAACAACGTTATCTGAAGCTGAAAAATAAAAAAATCAAACAATAATGAGGGAGCCCCTCTGGAGGAATATAATGAAAAAATTAGGTACATTGCTGGTTCTCTTTCTTTCCGTAATTGCTCTTGTAGCATGTTCTACTGGAAAGAAAGATGCAGCTTCTGGCCAAAAATTAAAGGTCGTAGCTACAAACTCAATTATCGCTGATATTACTAAAAATATCGCTGGAGATAAGATTGATCTTCATAGTATCGTGCCTGTTGGACAAGATCCACACGAGTACGAGCCTCTTCCTGAAGACGTCAAAAAAACGTCGCAGGCCGACTTAATCTTTTACAACGGCATCAACCTTGAAACAGGTGGAAATGCCTGGTTTACAAAATTAGTTGAGAATGCTAAGAAAACTGAAAACAAAGACTACTTTGCAGTTAGTGAAGGCGTTGATGTCATCTACCTAGAAGGGGAAAATGAAAAAGGGAAAGAAGACCCACACGCTTGGCTCAATCTTGAAAATGGGATCATCTATGCTCAAAATATTGCTAAGCAACTCATCGCCAAAGACCCTAGCAACAAGGAATTCTACGAAAAGAATCTCAAAGAATACACTGAAAAACTAGACAAGCTTGACAAGGAAGCCAAAGAGAAATTTAACGCTATTGATGCGGACAAGAAACTCATCGTAACCAGCGAAGGATGCTTCAAATACTTCTCTAAAGCTTACGGTGTCCCAAGTGCTTACATCTGGGAAATCAATACTGAAGAAGAAGGAACACCTGACCAAATCAAGACTTTGGTTGAAAAACTTCGCCAAATGAAAGTTCCATCACTATTTGTTGAATCCAGTGTCGATGATCGTCCAATGAAGACTGTTTCACAAGACACAAACATCCCAATCTATGCTCAAATCTTTACTGACTCAATTGCTGAAGAAGGTAAAGAAGGTGACAGCTACTACAACATGATGAAATACAACCTTGACAAGATTTCTGAAGGTTTGTCTAAATAATCATTTTAAAAAACGTCAGTCACCATGAATTGGCGTTTTTTGTCTATTTAAATTTCGGTCAAATTATTGGAAGAGTCTGAACGTTTAATGTAAAATGAAAGAAAAAAGATTGGAGTAGCTTATGACTACATTCCTTGGAAACCCTGTTACGTTTACAGGAAAACAACTACAAGTTGGAGATAAAAGCACTTGATTTCTCTCTCACAACGACTGACCTCTCTAGAAAAACACTGGCTGACTTTGAAGGCAAGAAAAAGATCTTGAGTGTCATCCCTTCTATCGATACAGGCATCTGCTCGCTTCAGACTCGTCGCTTTAACCAAGAATTAGCTAGCTTAGACAACACTGTTGTCCTAACGGTATCTATGGACCTTCCATTTTGCACAAAAAAACGCTGGTGTGGTGCTGAGGGAATTGAGAAATGCCATCATGCTTTCAGACTACTTCGACCACTCCTTTTGGACGCGATTATGCCCTCTTGATTAATGAGTGGCATCTGCTTGCTCGCGCAGTCTTTGTCCTTGATGATGACAACATTATCCGCTATGTCGAATACGTGGATAATATTAACAGCGAGCCAAACTTTGAAGCAGCCATTGAAGCAGCAAAGTCGCTTGACTAAAAGAAAGTCCACTTGTAATAAGGCAGAAAGCTAGAGAAATTTGTCCCAGCCTCTTTTTTGGTATACTAGATGGAGATAATAAACAAGGAAATGCGAATGACACCAAATAAAGAAGACTATTTAAAATGTATTTATGAGATTGGCATGGATGTTCCTAAGATTACCAATAAGGAAATTGCTGCTCGAATGCAGGTATCTCCTCCAGCTGTAACCGAAATGATCAAGCGCATGCAGTCCGAAAATCTCATCCTAAAAGACAAGAAAAAAGGATACTTATTGACTGATATTGGTTTAAAACTTGTATCTGAGCTCTATCGTAAACACCGTTTGATTGAGGTTTTTCTGGTCCACCATCTAGACTATACCAGCGACCAAATTCATGAGGAAGCCGAGGTATTAGAACATACCGTTTCAGACTTTTTTGTGGAAAGATTAGAAAGTATGCTAGGTTTCCCAAAAACTTGCCCTCACGGTGGTACCATTCCTGCTAAAGGAGAGCTTTTGGTTGAAATCAACAACCTACCACTATCAGAAACCAAAGAAGCTGGAACCTATCTCCTGACTCGGGTTCATGATAGTTTTGATCTCCTAAAATATCTGGAAAAACATGCCATCAATATCGGAGACAAACTCCAAGTTCAACAGTTTGATGACTTTTCTAACACCTTTACTTTGATTCATAAGAACGAAGAACTCCAAGTCAGTCTAGAAATCGCCAAACAACTCTATGTTGAAAAGATGAACTAAATACGTCACAGAAAAACCAAGCTAACAAGCTTGGTTTTTCTTATCTATTTTTTGTATCAAGGATAATGGTTACCGGCCCATCATTGACCAGTTCTACCTGCATATCTGCTCCAAAGACACCTGTTTCAACGGGAACCTCTTTGGCTAGTTCCTGGTTAAAATTTTGATAGAAGGCCTCAGCCATATCTGGTTTAGCGGCGCCTGTAAAGGCTGGACGATTGCCTTTTTTGGTATCAGCAAACAGAGTGAATTGAGAGATGGAGAGAATTTCTCCTTGGATATCCTTAACAGATAGGTTCATCTTGCCTTCGTCATCCGAAAAGATCCGCATATTGACCAGTTTTCTAACTGCATACTCCAAATCCTCTTTTTGATCCTCAGGCCCAACACCCACTAGGAGCAAGAGTCCTTGTTTGATTTGACCATGAATTTGTCCCTCAATAGAAACCTGAGCTTGCTTGACTCGCTGAACGATGATTTTCATAGAAATCCTTTCTGACTGTATCGAGCATACTTAACCATTGGTCCGTTTGACTGAGTAGACTTCTGGTACACTCTTAATTTTATCAACCACCGTTGTCAACATTGAAAGGTTAGAAATTCCAAAGGATACATGGATATTGGCAAATTTCATATCCTTGGTCGGTTGGGCATTAACCGAAGAGATATTCTTAGTCGTGTTTGATAGGACTTGCAAGATATCATTCAAAAGACCAGAACGGTTGAGTCCATAGATATCGATATGAGCCATATATTCCTTGGTTGAGAATTGGTCTTCCCATTCAACATCTAGCAGACGTTGCTCATAATTTTCCTGTGAACGAAGGTTCATACAGTCCACACGGTGGATGGCAACTCCGCGACCCTTGGTAATATAACCAACGATATCATCACCTGGAACAGGGTTACAACATTTGGCAATCCGGACCAAGAGCCCAGAAGCACCTTGGATGACAACTCCACCCTCATGCTTCACCTTAATCGTGTCCTTGTTCTCTACTTTGACTTCGCCACCCTTGACCAGTTCTTCAGCTTCTGCCTTAGCCTTGGCACGTTCTTCTTCACGACGTTCTTTTTCCGTCAAACGGTTAAAGACGGTAATGGCTCCGATTTCTCCAAAACCAATGGCTGCAAAGAGAGCTTCTTCTGTCTTGTAGCTGGTTTTTTGAAGGACTTCATCCATGTGGCGCTTGTCCATAAATTTATTGGCCACATAGCCGTTTTCTTGGAGCTGACTAATCAGCATTTCACGGCCTTTATTGATGGATAATTCTTTATCCTGGTTTTTAAAGAACTGACGAATTTTGTTACGGGCCTTGCTGGTCTTAACCATATTGAGCCAGTCACGGCTTGGTCCAAATGAATTTGGATTGGTGATGATTTCAACCTGGTCACCCGTTTTCAACTTGGTAGTCAAAGGTACCATACGACCATTGACCTTGGCACCAGTCGCTTTTTCTCCAATCTTGGTATGAATCTCATAGGCAAAGTCAATAGGTCCAGAATCCTTTGGAAGAGAACGAACCGCTCCATCTGGAGTAAAGACATAAATCTCTTCTGCCAGATAGTTTTCTTTGACCGTATCTACAAATTCCTTGGCATCATCCGCCTGGTCTTGGAGCTCCATCATCTCCTTGATCCAGTTCATCCCAATCGCAGATTCCTTGCTATTAACTTGGCCTTTCATTCCTTTTTTGTAGGCCCAGTGAGCCGCAACCCCGTACTCAGCAACCTCGTGCATTTCCTTGGTACGGATCTGGAACTCGATCGGTCCTTTTGGTCCATAAACAGTCGTATGGATAGACTGGTAACCATTGGCCTTACGATTGGCAATATAATCCTTGAAACGTCCTGGCATTGGTTTCCATAGCTCATGCACATAACCCAACATGGCATAGACATCACTCTGAGTATCTAGGATACAGCGAATGGCAATCAGGTCATAAATCTCCTCAAAGCGTTTTTTCTTGTCCTGCATCTTACGGTAAATAGAGTAGATATGCTTAGGACGGCCATAGATTTCCTGTAAGATTGCGCTCAGATGAATACTCCTCAAGTTTTGTCACAACCTCATCAACCAAGGCTTCACGTTCTTGACGTTTCTCCTTCATCATGTGAGTTATCTTGTAAAACTCTGTCGGATTGAGGTAACGGAAGGATAGATCTTCTAATTCCCACTTAACACTTGAAATCCCCAGACGGTGAGCAAGTGGTGCGTAGATTTCCATGGTTTCTCGGGAAATACGCTCCTGCTTGTCCTTACGAAGATGCGTGAGAGTACGCATATTGTGCAGGCGGTCAGAGAGCTTGACCAAGATAACGCGGATATCCTCTGACATGGCCATAAGCATCTTGCGGTGATTCTCAGCCAACTGCTCTTCTATAGACTTGTATTCGACCTTACCAAGCTTGGTAACACCGTCTACAATCACTCGAACATCATGGCCAAACTCGCGCTCTAAATCATCCAAAGTAGCATCTGTGTCTTCTACCACGTCATGCAAAAAACCACAGGCAACAGTGACAGCGTCCAACTTGAGCTTAGCCAAGATACCTGCTACCTGGATAGGGTGGATAATGTAAGGCTCGCCTGATTTACGATATTGGCCACTGTGGCACTCTACAGCATAAACCAAGGCCTTATGGACAAAAGCCACATCTTCTTTCGATAAATATTTTTGCGTTAAAGCGACGACTTCATCGCCAGAATAAATTACTTCTTTTGGCATGCATACTCTCCAGTTCTTCCTACCATTTTAACACTTTTTAGTGAATAAGAAAACTAGTAAAGTCTCCTTCAATCCGAGTTTCTAAACTTTATAAAAAAACACTACTAGAAAAACTCTAGTAGTGTTGTTTTAGTTCAAATCTATCTTAGTAAACTGTCTTTCAGTTTCTACGTCAAAGAAGTGAGCTTTGTTCAAGTCAAATCCAAGTTCCACAGTTGCACCAGCTTGCAAGTAGTCACGTGCGTCAACTTTAGCAACGAATTCATCTTTACCAACTTGGCAGTATAGGTGAGATTCTGAACCAAGCAATTCTGATACAGAGATAGTTGCTTTCACAACTGATTCTGGGAATGTTTCAAGGAAAGCAGGTTCTGCGTTCACGTCTTCTGGACGGATACCGAAGATCAATTCTTTACCTTCGTAACCTTTATCGCGAAGAACTTTCAAAGCACCTTCTGGAACTTTCAAGTTAAAGGCGTCACCAACGATGTGGTCACCAATCAATTTTACGTTGATGAAGTTCATAGCTGGGCTTCCGATGAATCCTGCTACGAATTTGTTAACTGGGTTTTTGTAAACTTCTTGAGGAGTACCGATTTGTTCAACACGTCCGATAGTACCAGTACCAGCAGGGTTTTTAGTAGCTGACATGATAACGATACGGTCTGCAAGTGTCATCGCTTCTGTTTGGTCGTGAGTTACGTAGATAGTTGTAGCTCCGATACGACGGTGAATTTTAGCGATTTCAGCACGCATAGATACACGAAGTTTTGCATCCAAGTTTGACAAAGGTTCGTCCATCAAGAATACCTTAGCATCACGGACGATCGCACGACCCATGGCAACACGTTGACGTTGACCACCTGAAAGGTCAGCTGGTTTACGATCCAAGAATTCTTTCAAACCAAGAATTTCTGCTGCTTCTTGTACACGTTTGTCGATGTCTTCTTTGCTGTATTTACGCAATTTCAAACCGAAAGCCATGTTATCGTATACAGTCATGTGTGGGTAAAGAGCGTAGTTTTGGAATACCATGGCGATGTCACGGTCTTTTGGAGCTACGTCATTGACAACAACGCCATCGATAGATGCAGTACCTTCTGTAATGTCTTCAAGACCTGCAATCATACGGAGAGTAGTTGATTTACCACATCCTGAAGGTCCTACGAAAACGATAAACTCTTTGTCTTTGATGTCCAAGTTGAAGTCTTCAACTGAATAGTGCTCGCTGTTTGGATATTTTTTGTAAATGTTTTTAAGATTTAATTCTACCATTTCGGTGAACTCCTTTAATTTTTGATAGTTTTATTATAAATGAAAACGCTTTACATTTCTATGGCAAGGTGACCAAAAAAATAAAAAAGTTCTGTGCAACTTGCACAAAACTTTAAATAATATCTGGTAAAATCAACTGATAACACAAGGTCAAATCTGTCAATTCTTTCAACTGAAGCCCTGTCAATTCTTCCCATTTATCAATCTTGTATTGGAGAGAATTGCGGTGTAGATAGAGCTGTTGTGCTGTTTTAGTTAGGACTGCACTATTTTCCCATAAGGAGAGAATGATTTCCTGAATTTGATCCTGATCCAAAATCATCTGGTGTAGATAATCTTTGATCAAACCAAGATCCACCATTTGTTCACCCATACTCCAAAGGTAGAGCTGAGAAAAAGTATGGAATCCTTGGTGTCCTTGTCGCCACCAATTTTTGAACAAGTCACGTTCTGCTTTGATGAGATCTGTCAAACTTTGATTCCCTGTTTGCGACCAAACCTGCCCCAGCATGATGGATAAGCGAACCCCAAAGTCATACTCTACTGCTTCCAAGGTATCCATCAAGATTGAGCGAACAGAAGTGTATTTGTCCTGTTGGAGAACAAATAGGTAATCCTGAGCTCCCACCTGAAGCACTGTCTCGCAATTAGGAAAGAGGGTTCTCATCATATCCAACCAAGAAGTCAAGTTTTCCTGTTGGTAATAGGAAAGATGGCAATAGACAACTTGTAGCTTTTTAAAACTTTGCGGTGCTTGTCCCTTGCCCTCAATCAAATAACTATACCAAGGATTGAGCGAGATCGTTTGCTCTTGCTGGGTTAAGAGAGCTACCAACTGTTTCTCGCGTTCACTTAGTCCAACTTCCTCCAGTAAAATCCACTGTTGCGAGGAAACTGGCAGCGTAAGAAAACCTTCCTTATCAATTGGCTGGTCTACGATTTGAGCTTGTGGAAACCAGTCTAGTAATTCTTTTGCAATCATTTCCTAGCCCTCCACTTTTTGGATACACCAAGAAATCAAGGTTTCAAGGCGCTCCACATTTTCGGTCATATGAAGATAACCCATGACCGCTTCAAAACCTGTAGACATACGGTAGGTAACAACATCTGCGTTCTTTGCCTTGGTATGACTATTGGTATTGCGACCACGCTTATAGATTTCTTCTTCCTTTTCCGTTAGGATTTCTTCTTCTAACATAAGGGAAATCAAGCGTGCCTGAGCCTTGGCCGATACATACTTGGTTGCCTCTTGGTGGAGTTTATTGGGCTTGGTCATGCCTTTTAGGATGAGGTGACGACGAATATACATAGAATACACCGCATCTCCTTCAAAGGCTAGCGCAATCCCGTTAATGAGATTGACATCAATCACGTGTCCACCTCACTCCATCCTTGGTATCAAGCAATTTAATCCCTTGAGCAGCTAATTGGTCACGGATTTGGTCAGCTGTCACAAAATCACGATTGGCACGCGCTTCTTGGCGTTTTTGAATTAAGGCTTCGATTTCTTCATCCAAAACTTCCTCAACAAAGACAATACCAAAGACCTCTAACATAGCCGTAAGAGCTTCCTTAACCGCTGCATCATAGTTGCCTGAATTGATCCACTTGGCCATTTCAAAGACAACTGTGATTCCATTAGCTGTATTGAAATCTTCATCCATGGCCGCTACAAACTTATCTTTAAATGTTTGCAACTCCTCTGCATCTACAGTTCCAGTAAATGGTTGCTCATAAGTGTTCTTCAGATACTTGAGATTGGTCTCGGCATCACGCACTGCTTTCCGTAAAGTTGATAGGTTTGCGGTAATGCTGAGTCGCAAAGAAGAAACGCAATACTTGACCGTCGATAGTTTTGAGGGCATCGTGTACCGTAATAAAGTTACCCAAAGACTTGGACATCTTGACATTGTCAATGTTGACAAAACCATTGTGCATCCAGTAGTTAGCAAAGGTCTTACCTGTCTTGGCTTCTGACTGGGCAATTTCGTTGGTGTGGTGTGGAAACTCAAGGTCAGTTCCACCACCGTGAATATCGATAGTATCACCCAAAATCTCCGTTGACATAACCGAACACTCGATATGCCAGCCTGGACGTCCAGGTCCCCAAGGGCTGTCCCAAGAAATCTCACCTGGTTTGGCTGCTTTCCAAAGGGCAAAGTCCACAGGATTTTCCTTGCGATCTGTTTCTTCGTCTGTCCGACCTGAAGCACCTAACTCCAAGTCTTCTAGAGTTTTATTGGCTAACTTAGCATAGTTATGGGATTTTTCCACACGAAAATAGACATCCCCTTGACTCTCATAGGCATAGCCTTTTTCAATCAGGTCAGAGACAAAGCGGATGATATCAGCCATAAACTCGACTACACGAGGATGACGAGTCGCAGGCTTAACACCAAGAGCCGTCACGTCTTCACGGAAGGCAGCGATGTACTTATCCGCCACTTCCTGAGGTGTGATGCCTTCTTCCTTGGCACGGTTGATAATCTTATCATCCACATCCGTAAAGTTAGAAATATAGGTAACTTCATAGCCACGGTACTCAAAATAGCGACGAATGGTATCAAAGGCTACTGTTGAACGAGCATTCCCCACGTGGATATAATTATAAACAGTTGGCCCACAGACATACATCTTGACCTTGCCGTCCTCGATAGGACAAAATCTCGCAAATCACGAGACATGGTGTCGTAAATTTTAATCATGCGGTCCACTCCCTTCTTTATTTCTGACTTTTCGGCTGAAAACTAGCTCTGCAAAAGGGCCAAATTGTCTGAGGCTATCCAGTTGGTAAAAGCGCTGTCCTTCCTCTTGGGTAAAGAGGGGAACCCCCTTTCCTAGGATAAGGGGCGCTATCTGAATAATGAGGTGGTCGAAAAGATCCGCATCCAAGAGCGGTCCTACCAAGGAATTACCACCAATCACAAAGACATTTTTGCCTTTGTCAATCTGGTGAACAAAGTCCACCACATCCCCAGCTACTGGCTGGTAATTGCTGACAGGCAGGTGCCTATCATGCGTAAAGACATAGTTTTCCGTAGCTTGATAAAAACTTTCTACATCTTGCAAATCTTGGATTTCCTCAAAGGTCCGCTTGCCCATGATGGTGATATCCATTTGCCTGTAAAAGTCATCATAGCCTGTATCCTCTACAGAACCAAGCTGATGCAGCCAGTCTATCCTGTGCTGGCTGTCTGCCAAGTAGCCATCCATGGTGATACAGCCGTAAAAATATACTGCCATGCTTGTAGTTTCCTTTCTAGTTCTACACCTTTGCTTTCAGATAAATCACCTGGGTCTGTTTGACAAAACCGATCTTTTCATACAAACGCTTGGCACCTACATTGCTATCTTCCACGGCAATCTGAAATTCCTTCTCATTTTGCTCAATTAATTGGTTGACAAGGAATTTTGCTAAATAGCTTCCATAGCCTTTTCCACGTTCAGGTTCCGATATTGCTAAACCGTAGAAGTAATTCGTATTAGTCGATAAATCTACCGTGCAAGTTCCAATAACCTGACCGTCTTTTAACAAAATATATAAGCGACTTTCTGGATCCTTCAGAGCTTCAGCGACATATCGATCCACAACTTCTCTCGATTCATGTTCCTCTGAAAATGCCTGAAATTTTAACTGACTAATTTGATCTTGATACGAACTATCTGCTAACAAAACTTCAAGATTGGAAAGCTTTTCTAACGGATAAGGCCTTCTATCCTTACCTAACCAGGTTTCTGTATCCTCGTCCTCGACCAATCCCCAGTTGCTGACAAAATCAGGATAACGGTCTAGAAAAATACGTTCTGTCTGAAAAGTAACTGAACGAATAGGGAAAGAAGCCGTTTCTTTCTCAAAACTAGTCAACAATGCACGCGCAATCCCCTGACGGCGATGATCTGGATGAACCAGTATCGTCACTTCCACATCTTGGTCATCTGCATAGACAGTTAATAAACCAACAAGTTCGCCTTTTTCATAATAAAGGAAAAAGGCGGGCATGTTTTGGTCAAAATTAAGCATGTTAGAAAGATAGGGATCACGATAGGTACCGTCATAGGCTTGGCAACAGTTAATTAGTTTTTTCGCCTCAGATAACTCCTCTTGGCTTAACTTGTTTCTTGCTTGAATCATATAGGTAACCTCTACAACCCCGACGACCTGTGGCTGGCTTCTCTAGCATGCTCAAGTTTATTGACGTAGTATTCACGTTTTTCTTCGACTTCGTGAATGGTTGGTTCATCCTTTTGCCCGTGAACTCGAACAATCTTAGCAGGAATACCGACAACCGTTACATCGCTAGGAACATCTGCCACAACAACTGCGGCAGCACCGACTTTGGCATTTTCACCGATTTCTACAGGTCCAATGACTTGGGCATGAGCAGAAATAAGCGCTCCTTTGCGAACAGTCGGATGGCGTTTACCACTATCCTTACCTGTCCCACCGAGAGTCACTCCGTGGTAGAGAAGAACACCTTTTTCAACGATAGCTGTCTCCCCAATCACAAGTCCTGCTCCATGGTCAATAAAGACACCTGATTCGATCTGAGCTCCAGGGTGAATCTCTATCTGTGTCCAAAAACGCCAAAACTGGCTGTGCATACGAGCTAAAAGCTTAAAGCCATGTTTCCAGAGAAAATGAGAGAGACGGTGAGCAGCCAAGGCTTTGACACCAGGATAAGTCAGCAAGACTTCCAAGGTAGTGCGAGCCGCTGGATCATTTTCTTTTACGATATCAATGGTTTCACGCCACCATCCCATACATTTCTCCTTTCTTATTCTGAGTCTTTTGGTGTTTCTGTAGTTTCTTTCTTAGGTTTGTGGTCCTTGTGGTGGTGACGAGGACGATCGCCATGACGATGATCTTTATCCCCTTTGTCTTCTGAACGTTCAGGTTTTGGCGGACGCGGCAAGAGTGCCTTCATAGAAGCATCTACACGACCTTTTTCATCGATTTTAATAACCTTCACATCGACAAAATCACCAATTTGAACTAAATCTTCTACATTATTGGTACGTGTCCAAGCCATTTCAGAGATGTGTACGAGGGCATCTGTCTTATCAAAGAGGTTGACAAAGGCACCAAATTTCTCGATACGAACAACTTTGGCATGGTAGACTTCGTCCACTTTAGCTTCACGAACCAAACCAGCAATAATTTCTTTAGCACGGTTGATGGCATCTTGGTCGCTAGAGTAGATAGATACGTTACCTTCTTCGTCGATGTCAATCTTAACGCCTGTTTCAGCGATGATCTTATCGATGGTTTCTCCACCTTTACCGATGACAATCTTAATCTTGTCCACATCAATCTTAATGGTATCAATTTCGGTGCGGTTGGAGCCAATTCTGGACGAACTTCTGGAATAGTAGCTTCAATCACATCAAGGATTTCAAAACGAGCTTTCTTGGCTTGAGCAAGAGCTTCCGTCAAGATTTCTGCAGTGATCCCTTGGATCTTGATATCCATTTGAAGGGCTGTAATCCCATCGCGAGTACCTGCAACCTTGAAGTCCATATCTCCAAAGTGGTCTTCCAAACCTTGGATATCTGTCAATACTGTATAGTTGTTACCATCTGAGATAAGTCCCATAGCAATCCCTGCTACTGGTGCCTTGATTGGCACACCACCAGCCATAAGGGCAAGAGTTCCGGCACAAATAGAGGCTTGAGATGAAGAACCGTTTGATTCCAAAACTTCTGCTACCAGACGGATCGCGTATGGAAATTCTTCCAAACTTGGCAATACTTGAGCAAGAGCACGCTCCCCAAGAGCACCGTGACCAATTTCACGACGACCAGGTGCACCGTAACGTCCAGTTTCACCTACAGAGTATTGTGGGAAGTTATAGTGGTGCATAAAGCGTTTCTTGTACTCTGGATCCAAACCATCGATGATTTGCGTTTCACCCATTGGCGCCAAAGGTCAAGATAGAAAGAGCCTGAGTTTGTCCACGAGTAAAGAGACCTGAACCGTGCACACGGGGAACGAAGTCAACAACCGCATCCAAAGGACGGATTTCATCGACCTTACGACCGTCAGGACGTACCTTGTCTTCTGTGATCAAACGGCGCACTTCTGCGTGTTCCATTTGTTCTAAGATTTCAGCCACATCACGCATGATACGGTCAAATTCTTCGTGGTCTGCATATTTTTCTTCGTAAACTGCTGTGACTTGGTCTTTGACTGCTTGAGTTGCAGCTTCACGCGCTAATTTTTCTTCAACTTGAACAGCTTTTTGGAGGTCACTGTTGTAGGCTGCGATGATTTCAGCTTGCAAGTCAGCATCTACATGAAGCAATTCTACTTCTGCTTTTTCTTTACCAACTGCCGCAACGATTTCTTCTTGGAAGGTAATCAGTTCTTTAACAGCTTCGTGTCCTTTAAGAAGAGCTTCCAACATGATTTCTTCTGACAATTCTTTGGCACCAGACTCTACCATGTTGATAGCATGCTTAGTACCAGCTACTGTCAATTCAAGAAGCGATTGTTCTGCTTGTTCTTGAGTAGGGTTGATGATGATTTGGCCATCCACATAACCTACTTGTACTCCAGCGATTGGGCCATCAAATGGGATATCTGAGATAGAAAGCGCCAAGGATGAACCAAACATAGCTGCCATTGGTGCAGATGCATTTTCATCGTAAGAAAGGACAGTATTGATGACTTGCACTTCATTACGGAAACCTTCCGCAAACATCGGACGGATTGGACGGTCGATCAAACGCGCTGTCAAAGTCGCGTCTGTTGAAGGACGTCCTTCACGTTTCATAAAGCCACCAGGAAACTTCCCAGCCGCATACATTTTCTTCGTAGTTGACTTGAAGCGGGAAGAAATCCCCAGTTGCCATCTTCTTAGACATAACGGCAGCAGTCAAGACAGTTGACTCACCGTAACGTACGACAACAGAGCCATTTGCTTGCTTAGCAACCTGACCAGTCTCTACGATCAACTCACGACCCGCAAAAGTCGTTTGAAACACTTGTTTTGTCATTTTAATCCCCTTTGGATTGATAAAATTATACGCCTTGCCTACAAAGATCAAGATACTAAGGCCGCAAAAAGCAAAGTAAAAATAGGAAACTGGTGAAGTCTTCGATGAAGACAAGACAGTTTATCTTTTTTACACAGCTTTTCGGCCGGGTTCAATTCTCAAGATACTAAGCCGTTAAGCAACTCAAAGGAAAATAGGAAATCGAACGACGGAGCGAATGCTCCTAGGTAGATTTATCTTTTTCCACAGAGTTGTAGGCGTGTTCAATTACTCATGATATTTTGGACATTTAGAGTTGAGTTTTTGCAACCTTAATAACTTAAATACCCTCATCTTTGTATCAAGTACGTACAGAGTCTATTTTATCATATTTTTCTTAAAAAGTACGGTCTTTTCTATAAAAAAGGAACCATTCTGCTATGAAAAGAAGAATGGTTTGCTTTGATTATTTTAAGGTTGGTGATTGAACAAGGCATGGGTTGCTTGGTGAATGTACTGAGCAGTGTCTGCGTTGTTCATGGTGTAGAGATGCACACCTGCTACGTCTTGCGTTACCAAGTCCACGATTTGGTCTACGGCATAGGCAAGTCCTGCTGCTCTGAGTGACTCAGGGTCATTCTCATACTTGTCCAAGATAGCCTTAAATTTACGTGGAAGATGGATATTCTCACAAGTCTTCAAGAGACGAAGAGCTTGGTTACGATTGAGGATTGGCATGATCCCTGCATGAATAGGAACATCAATCCCTGCCAAGGTACACTTGTCTTGGAAATCGTAGAAACGCTCATTATCAAAGAATAGCTGAGTGACAAGGCTTGAACAGCCTGCATCCACTTTTCTCTTGAGATTTTGAATATCTGAGATTTGGTTTGGCGAATCCGGGTGCCCTTCTGGGTAACAAGCTCCAACAATATCAAAATGCGGTGCCTGTTCATTGATAAACTCAATCAAGTCTGTGGCGTAACGGAAATCCTTCTGTGGCTCAACACCTGGAATGATATCCCCACGAAGAGCCAAGATTTTCTGAACACCAACTTTATCCAAATCCGCAATGGTCTCAGCCACCTTATCCTTAGTCAAATAGATAGCTGGCAAGTGAGCGATGGTTGGGATCTCCAAGTCATTTTGGATATAGTCTGCCAAACGAACCGTCGTCTCTTTGATATTAAATTTATTATTACTAGCAGTCACACTGATGAAGTGTGGTGCCAAGCCCTGCATGTCTTTCAGGGCTGCAATAATTTTGTCATTGCCTACTTCTGGGTTTGGAGGGAAAACTTCAAATGAGAGGGACGGTGTTTGACGTGACATATGTATGAACCTTTTCTAGTTGATTTCTTACTGATCAACCGTGTAGAGAGAATTGTCTTTTCTTACAATTTCTCACGCGCAGCTTTCGCAGCGTCTACAAGGCGGATCAAGCTTTCTTTAGTTTCTGGGATACCACGTGTTTTCAAACCACAGTCAGGGTTGATCCATACTTTCTTGCTTGGTACTTTAGCAAGAATGGCTTCGATTGTGTGGTCGATTTCGCCTTCGTTAGGCACACGAGGAGAGTGGATATCGTAAACTCCAGGACCCACTTCTGTCTGGAAGTTTTGAGCTTTGAGTTCGTCCAAGATTTCAAGATTTGAACGGCTAGCTTCAAATGAGATAACGTCTGCATCCATGTTGTCGATAGCTGGGATGATATCTGTAAATTCTGAGTAACACATGTGAGTGTGGATTTGTGTATCTGGTGCTACTGTTGAGTGTACCAAGCGGAAGGCTGGAATAGCCCAGTCAAGGTAGTCTTCATACCAGTCGCTACGACGGAGTGGCAATTTTTCACGAAGAGCAGCCTCGTCGATTTGGATAATTTTCACGCCTGCAGCTTCAAGGTCAAGAACTTCATCCTTGATAGCAAGAGCGATTTGAAGAGTAGAATCCTTGATAGAGATGTCTTCACGTGGGAATGACCAGTTAAGGATGGTAACAGGTCCAGTCAACATACCTTTAACAGGTTTGTCAGTACGGCTTTGTGCGTAGCTAGACCATTTGACAGTGATAGGGTTGAGACGAGTCACATCACCCCAGATGATTGGTGGTTTAACCCCACGCATACCGTATGATTGTACCCAACCATTCTTAGAGAAGAGGTAACCTGACAAGTTTTGACCGAAGTACTCAACCATGTCATTACGCTCGAATTCACCGTGTACAAGCACGTCAAATCCAACTTCTTCTTGCCATTTAATCCATTCGTCGATGGTTTCAGCAAGGAAAGCATCGTATTCTTCTTGAGACAATTCACCCTTACGGAAGGCCAAACGTTTAGCACGAACTTCCTTAGTTTGAGGGAATGAACCGATGGTTGTTGTTGGAAGAGCTGGAAGTTTGAATGCTTCTTCTTGGATTGCTTCACGTTCAGCAAAGGCTGGCAAACGAGTGTAGTCTGCATCTGTCAATCCTGCGATACGAGCACGAAGTTCCGCATTTTCACCAACACGTTCAGTCGCAAAGAGTTCTTTATTAGCTGCAAGAGCCTCTGCACCTTGACCATTGCGGATAGCATCCAAGTCACGGATCTCATCCAATTTTTCAACTGCAAATGCAAAGTGGTTCAAGATAGCTGGTTCAAATTCTTCATTAGCAGTTGTAAATGGCACATGAAGAAGTGAGCATGAGCTTGTCAAAACGATGTTTTCAGCTGGAATTTGCTCAAGAACAGCCAAGCTCTTTTCGTAGTTGTTGCGCCAGATGTTCTTACCATTGACAATACCTGCATAAAGAGTCTTGTCAGCTGGGAAGCCACCTTTAACGAGTTCAAGAGTTTTCTTACCTTCAACGAAGTCAAGACCAATCGCATCTACTGGCAATTTGACAAGGTCAGCATAGACGTCACGAACGTCACCAAAGTAAGTTTGAAGTAAAACTTCAAGACCTTTTTGTCAGCCAAAAGTTTGTTGTAGAGGTTCAAGAAGAGAGCTTTTTCTTCTTCTGTCAAGTCTTTGACAAGAGCAGCTTCATCGAGTTGGATACGAGTTGCACCAAGTTCAGCCAATTTCGCAAAAACATCTTGGTAAGCAGCTACTAAGCTATCTACGAAGTCTTCTGCTTTTACGCCTTCTTCATAGTCTGATAATTGAAGGAAAGTGAATGGACCTACAAGGACAGGACGAGTGTTAAGACCAAGTTCTTTTGCTTCTTGGAACTCATCAAAAATCTTGTGACCAGACAATTTTACTTGAGTGTCTTTTTCAAATTTAGGAACGATGTAGTGGTAGTTAGTGTTAAACCATTTCTTCATCGGAAGGGCACGAACATCCCCTTTTTCTCCTTGATAACCACGTCCCAAAGCAAAGTAACGTTCAAGATCAGACAATTCCAAGTTTTGAACAGATGCAGGAACTACGTTGAAAAGGAAAGCAGCATCTAGGAAGTTGTCATAGTGAGAAAAGTCATTTGATGGGATTTCAGTGATGCCTTTTTCTTTGACGATGTTCCAGTGTTTTGCACGCAATTCTTTAGCCGCAGCCAAGAGTTCTTCTTCTGAGATTTCTTTTCTAAAGTATTTTTCAGTTGTAAATTTTAATTCGCGGAATTCACCCAAACGAGGGAAACCGATAATTGTAGTTGACATGTTTTGTCCTCCAAAAATTGTTGTTGAAACTATCTTAACAGAAAAGAAACTGTCTGTATAATTGTAAAAAATTAGGCTTTGATATAGTTTGAAACTATATCTCTGATTTAAAAGACAAAAAAAGATTTGGAGAAAATTCCCCAAATCCTTTGGTAGATATAGATTAGTAGCCTTTCAAGGTTGCTGTGTTCTTCATAAAATAATAGTGAATGGAAAGCTACCTATGGCTTGGTATTAGAAAAAGACTATAGGTTAATTTTCTTTTGGTGTTTTTGATATTTCCCTTAAAAAGAAGACCTTGGAAAATTCTAAAGATCTCATTTTTATCATTCGAAAAAATTATGAAAAGAGTTAACCATTGGAGAACCTCCTTACTACTACTCCAGCTCTATCCCCTTGTCACGGAGATTAGCCAGACACTCCTCATAGTAGGAGTCGTCATGTTCACTATAGATAGGACTAACCAACTTCTCCTCTACTAAGACTTGATAAGGTGGGCAGGTCTTGCCACGGTAGTTCTTGTCCAGCCACTCTGGACTGACATTGTAGCCACGGTCAGCCATCTCCTCCATGATCAAGCGATGATAGGCAAAGAGACGATAGGGCGAGTGGGTAAAAACATAGTCTACCGTCGCATGCTTTATACCCCAGCCATTACCACGCAGAGCACAACACTCTCGATGCTGTCCCAAGAGCTGAGGACGGGGAAGTTGTGAAATCAAAGCCTCATGCCAAAGTCTCATGGGAGTCTCCTTTCAGCAAGGTAGAATGTTGCAAATAGCTATTTGGGTAACGTTCAAGCAAGTCTCTCGTCCTAGCAATCAAGTCCTCCTTGGAAGCTTGACCAAAGCGATAGCGATCTAGCAAGAGCATATAATCTTTGCGCTCGTCAAGGCTGGCTTGCTTTTTAAAATAGCCCCAAATATGCTGAAAGGCATTGCAAACCTGACCCCTGTGTTCTGGAATCTGGCAGGCACGGTCAATCATCTCTTGAACCTGACTCACCTCCACCACTTCTTGCTTGAGATACTGCCGAATGTCCTTGTAAATATTGCTTGAATGGCTCAAAACAAGGTATTTATTTTCCGCCCAGAGTCGCTGACAAAGGGCACGTTGGTTGTTAGTTTCCATATTTCTCCTAACTTTCTACTAGTTCCCAGGAAATACGGAAACAAAGTTATATCTATAAAATGAGCGAATTAATTAGCCCCATCATCCTTTAAAGTCTTTCAAAAACTCTTTGAGTTCTGCATCAGCTTCTGGTGTGGTTCCGTGGAGTTGACCGAGCATTTCAAGTAGAGAAGCTGTCTGGCTTTGGATTGCTTGGTTAGTCTGGTTAATCTTGCTGACGATATCTGTCAGTGGCTCTACTTCTTCTTCCTCAAAGGTATCTACATAACGAGGGATATTGAGGTTGTAGTCATTTCGACGATTTCTTCATAGCTCGCCAGATGGGCAAACTTGTCAATCTCCTCACGAGACTTGTAGGCTTCCAGAATCTTCTCAATATGAGCATCCGTCATGATATTCTGGTTTTTCCCCTTATCAAACTCCTTAGAAGCATCGATAAAGTAAACATCACGATTGGTACGGTTCTTTTTGAGAATGATAACCGTGGTCGGAATGCTGGTATTAAAGAAGATATTAGCTGGTAGACCGATAACTGTGTCAATGGCCCCTTCTTCTAACAAGGCCTTACGAATGGTTCCTTCCGCATTGCCTCGGAAAAGAACCCCGTGGGGAAGGACGATAGCCATGACCCCATTATCCTGCTTGAGGTGGTAATATCCATGCAGGAGAAAGGCAAAGTCAGCCTTGGACTGGGGCGCCAGTTTCCCAAAAGGAGAGAAACGAGGGTCCGCCATAAAGCCAGAACTTGCTGACCACTTAGCAGAGTAAGGAGGGTTCATCAGAACACCGTCAAAGTTGGTCGGTTCTTGAGTTGGCCAGTCTTCATCTAGTGTATCGGCATTGTGGAGAAATTGATTTTCAACAGGAACACCGTGTAGAATCATGTTCATCCGAGCTAGATTATAGGTCGAAGTATTGAGCTCCTGACCAAAGTAGACCACTGTCTGCGGTTTATGAGAGCATTTCTTGGCATTGAGCAAGAGAGAGCCAGACCCCATAGTTGCATCATAGATGGTAAAGCCTAGCTGGTCCTCACGACCCAAAAAGGCAATCTGAGTCATAAGTTTGGCAACAGGCTGAGGTGTATAGAACTCACCAGCCTTCTTACCCGAGTCAGTCGCAAACTGACCAATCAGATACTCATAGGCATCCCCCAGCATATCGCCAGCATGACCAGCCACATCTAGCACAGCTAACTCTTTCATGACCGCCGCCACCGTTTGGTTTTGTTTTTGCGGAGTTGCCCCTAGCTTTTTGGAATAGAGGTCAATATCTTCAAAGAGGTTTTCATAGAGTTCGTCACTCTGCTCGATATCACGAAAACCCTGAGCCAAATCTTCCAACTGGAAAGTCCCTTCATTGACGCGTGCTACTAGAGCCGTAAAGGTCAACTCAGGCTTGATACTATAGTTGAGTTCGTCCTTTATAACTGCAAGAAGATCCTCGTGGGTGTCCGCATCTTCATAGTAGTTACGATAGACCTCAAGGGCAGCCTCTAGACTCTCACTCCCCCTCCTCCATAGTCTCTGCCACGAAAAAGAGCATCTTATCTGACAGATACTTGTAAAAGACCATTCCCAAGAGATAGGACTTATAGTCGTTGGCATCCATCTTAGAGCGGAGAACATCCGCCGAGTTCCACAGAGCTTGGTAGAGCGACTGAGAAGTTTGTGTTGTTTCCATAATGTTTCTTTCTTTTTTATAAATTCAAAAATCTATCTATTGCTTCAATAGTTTCATTTCTAATTCTTCAAAATATTTTTGTCGTAATTTTTTCTGTAAATCATTATCCAATGCAATACGTCTTAAAGCTTTATCTTTAAAGTTTGGAACTATTTTCGTGTTTCCTCTATGATTAATTATTTCATTTTTTAAGTTACAAATCTTTAATATCCTTGAAAAATCAGATGTATCTAAACTTGCTTCAACGATAGAAGTTATATTATCAACCGTTGAAGATACATCAAATTCATCTACTAAACTTTTAAAAAATTCTTCAACATCCTCTTTACTAGGTTTATTATTTTGAATACAGTTACCTTCCAAAAATTCATCGACTCTTTTTTTCAAGGCAATACTTATTATTTTATCTTTCTTTTCTTTACAAGATTCAATGATACTTTGTTGAAGGTTTTCAAATTTTTGTTGTTTTTCTTTGTCATCATCAAAATGTAAGCATGACTTCACGACTGCTTCATCAACAAGCATCATCTCTACTTCATTGAATGGAAGAACAAAAATATTCTGTTCTTTTTGCTCTTGAATACTATTTTCATTCATCCAATCATTGTCTATAATACCGTATGCCGTATTACCATGTAAAAGTTGTAAATCATTATAGGCTTTTGTATGCTGGATGACCTGTTTATGTCCTTGAACTGGTTTTACAAAACAAAATTCACTGAATAGTTTAGAATAAATCTGATAGTCTATACTAGTTTTAGTTCCCTCACAAAATAGTATTGGTTTTCTTGTACCAGAAACTTCTGCTAATATGGATAAAGGAAATTCTTGAGATTCTTCCAATTGTTCATAATCGAAGTCATAAGGTGCTTCAAATTTATTACACCATATATAGGTTGCATTAGTTCTTGATTGAACAAAGTCCATGTTATGTGAAGCAAAAATGAATTGACAGTCAGAACGTTCTGATATTAGCAAATCCCATAATTCATTATATACTGCGCCATTTAGAAATGTTTCTGGTTCATCAACCACAATATAGCTATTTTCTGGAGCAAGAAGAACGTTACCAATATAAAATAATACACAGCGTTCCCCATCGCTAAGGCCATTTATACTATATTTATCTCCATTTCTTACAACTTCTAAAACTCTATCATCAGATTCAGGATAAAATGTTATTTCTGGGAAAATTTGATTCCATATTTGCTCCACTCTGTCCAATAAAGCAATGGACACCCCTGCCACTCCCCTAGAGTTATCAGACGCTACCTTTGCAAAATCTTTTACCCACAGTGTTATCAGTTTAGTAAAAGTGCCCGAAAAATCATCTTCAATCTGGTGAGTCTGTATTTCAATCGTGTCATATTTAATATTCACCTCTTTCAAATCTTGAATATATTTTTCTTTAGTAATTCCATTACGATTGTGGGTATTAGACACAAAATACAATAGTTTTTGAGCAGGTAAGACATACATCTCATCTATACTATTCTTTCTTAATTCATTAATAAGACTAGTTTTCCCTGCTCCGTTAGCCCCTATAATAACAGTCGTAGAATCTATTTTAGCAATAAAAGAGAAAAGTTTAATTGCTTTAAAATCCTTTAAAATTTGAGGTAGATTTGTTTCATACGTATAAACATCACTACCATGACAACTAAATATATTTCTTAACCAATTCTCACGTAGTTTTTTATACTTTTCTGTCACATCACCAGATAAAAACTCATCATCTAGTTCGTTATTAATCAAATCAATAAGAGATGAAAAATCATTATCTACTTGCTGATATTGATTCTCATATGCTTCTTTTTCATAATCAGCTAATTGACTAAAAATATCTTGAAGTCTTTTCTTCTCAGATTCTATATTTTCAATTAATTCTTTAATAGATCTATACATGATTCCTCCTTAAATAAACATATCCTGCAAGAGTTTCTTTTTCAAAGTTTCTAGCTGAGAAATTTTTTCTTGGTGAGAGTTGATGAGGTTATCAAGGTTTGAGAAATAGGTACCGATGGACTGTTGTTCTTTTTTATCAGGGTAGTAAAATTCATATTTCATTAAGTTTGATGGACTTATTCCAAATACTTTCATACCTGTACCAACTTTATAGCCATATCTTCTAAACGTTTGAGTCTTAAACATATAGAATAAGAAGATTGAATCAAAACTTGATTTAGGTCTAACTGCAATAGTATGAAGTCCTGCCACAACAGTCTCTGGTACGTCACAAGCTAATACCGCCACTTCAGCAATTCCTTTGTAATCTTCTGAAGCATCTGCAAAAATTAAATCTCCCTTTTGAAGAAATTCATTTAATGTTGTATCCAACTTAATGTATGTAATTAATTTCCCATCATCTATCCGCGAGACTTTTCCTAAATGAATATCGCCATAATGAATGTATTTTAACCCTGTGTCTTGACTAGATTCAACATCCCTTGATAAAGAGTAGGATTTAACTCGACTAGTAGCATTATTTAAATCAGTCTTCTCCCATTCACCTTCAAATCCATCCAAACGAATCTCAGGTACAGTCTGTCCAGCTTTTGGAAACATTTTGGAAAGCATGGTCGCCTTGAGAGCTTGGTAGTTAGCGAGATTGTCCTTGTAGCTCGCCAGAAGGTCGTCGAGAGTGCGGAAAAGGGAGCCGATGGCGGATTGTTCGTCCAATGATTCTGGAATACAAAAAACAAAAGAATCAATTTCTTTAGAAGATATATTTGGTTGTGCACCTGCTACCAATACAGAATTTAGTTGATTTGTGAATTCTTTAGTCTGTAAAACAGAAGAGAGAAAATCATAATCTACTGCCCCAGTATTTTGGAAATAACCTACTCGTTGATTTTGATAATATTCTTCCTCAGAATCTAACATAGCTATTTTCCCAGTAGTTGCACCTGACATAGCCAATAGAATTGAACGTCCTCTAAGAACAAATTTTTTTCATCCGGATTTATCTTAGAGTAATATTCAAACTCCCCTCCAACAGTCCCGTCAAATTTGATATTTGATATTCTAACAATTGGAATGCCAGAATCTTGAAATTTTTCACTTTTAAAAGCATATCCTCCACGCAAAGGAGCAATACTTTTGTAATTTTTTTCTATTCCATTTTTTTCATAAAAAAATTTTTGAATTTTTATTTTAGGTAGTATAGCTTTCAAACTCTTTCCCTTACCTCATTAATCATTTTTTTAATATTATATCATGAAAAAAATAAATATGAATGCTAATAACAAAGTAAAAAAAGAGAAGAAAAACTCTTCTTCTCTTGTAGCACTATTCAATTATTTATAAGGTTATAAAAGACTAATTAACTCATCATCAAGCATTGACTTATTGTCTCTATATTTTTTTCTGAATGCTCCATATAATCTATAAAATACTCTGGAGAAGAAGTTGTTGAATCTAGAATATAGTTCTTCTGTTTATCTTCATTGTACGGTTTATTTATTTTTAAGTTCTCTCAGAGTTTTTTTTAGAGTATGGTTTCCCTTTTTGCATCCTGATACATCGGTAATAGCTGTAATCGACTAAAGATATTAGAAACATATTTTGCTGGAGATATAATATATCTCTTACTAACTATTGTTTTGGGAACCAAAATTAATAATCTATCTTTTTTATTTTCCTCTGGATCTAACACATAAGTACTCTCAAACTTTGCCCATTCATGATTCTTGTGATCCCAATATTCAAAAGTTTTTGTATCACTACTAATTTGAAGTCCATGTATTTTAGCTTGTTCTAATGAAAAATTAATAAGCTCTTTTTTCAACAAACTGACAATCAAATCTGACATTCTGTCTTCAGAAAATCTCTTAGTAAACAAGGGCATAGCTACTGAAGTTAATACTTTTTCTTGCACAGGTAAAACAGATGACTTTACATAACTAAAAAATTGGTCAAGCATCTGCATTGAGACACCTTTCCCTCTTGAGTTATTTGAAGAATATCCTAAGTGCGTCGCATTATATTCTTTCGAATGTGAAAATAGATTAAATGAATATTTCTTATTCCCTTCGCAATAAATTTCATAAGATTGCTTAATAAAATCATCCACAATTATTTTAAAATTGTCTGGTAACAACAAAGGATCTACAAATAACATAACATCTTCATTTGTGTCAACATCTAAAAAGTCTAAACCTTTTTGGATTTGTTCTCTATTTAAATAACTTGATAATCGTATACCGATCACCTACTTTCTATAATATTTTTGTAGAATGTAGGTTAGAATATTTTCGCTTTAATTTACAATCTATCAAATAAATGATACACTAGAAATGGAATTTTTGAATAGTGCTTTCCCAAACTAGCTAAAAATTCATAACCCTATCAAAGTCGTCAGCCCCAACTGACGTCTTTTTTTATTCTACATTTGTTATTATATCAATTATTCAAAGGAAGTCAAGCTTAAATACACAACATAATGTATGAATTGTGATATTTTTTTAAGTAAACCACAATATGTAGTTTTTTTATTCTTCTGTAAAATTTATAAACATCAAAAAAAGCCTAAAATAAGGCTTTTTAAAAGGTATTATATAATTTAATTAAAATTAAAAATCTATATATTACCTCCCCACCCTCAACGGATCAATCACCTCTTCTATCAGTTGGGTATAGGCTTCTTTGATATGTTTTTTATAGAGGAGTGGATTGAGGGCATCTGTCACCTCAACTTTATAGTCCTTGTAGCGCTGACTCTTGGTCAGTTGACTTTCTCCTAGTTGTTTTTTAGCTCCCTTGCGGTAGTGATTGATATAGTAGCGGAGTTCATCCTCACCGACATACCAGGTCTTGCTAAAGTCTTGGATATGCTGCTGGATGACTGCCTCAATCATCTGATCAAGGATATTGGCGATGGATTGACCTCTGTAGCGGTCTGGATTTGCCTGTACTTCTTGCCAAAGCTCTGAGATGATCTGTGCAAGATTTGGATTGGTCTTCTCTAGACTTTGGATATAGGTATCCACTGCTTCCCTGTCCTGTGCACTGAGACTCTTTTCCTGACTTTGCTCTTGCTCGATCAGGCTTTGGATCAAGGTCAGGATATAGGCATAGTTGATCTCATCGACTTGGATAGACTCCAGTTCGTAGTGGATATCCAGTGGTTCCCCATCCTCATCACCATCTTCTGAACGACTTTTAAGTTCGGCAAGGATATTTTGATAGAAGCCTAGATAGTTCTCCAATTCTTCTGCAGTTAGTCCAGTCTCTGCATAGATTTCTTCCTCGTCATACTCTTTATAAACTCGGATAGAAGCCAAGTATTTATCAAAGGATTGATAAGCCTTGGCTAGTTTTCTCAATTCAGGTGTAGAGATTTGTTCGATTTGGAGTCCTTCTTCGGGGTCATCAGTGATGAGATTTTGGAAGTCGCTACAACTACTCAAAAAGTTTCTCTTTTCTTCTTCCCAGCTAGGTGCTAGGACATCATTTTCTCCACCATTTGAATAGAGTTTGAGGGCATTATCGACTGCTTCCTTAAAGGCTATAGGCTTTTGGAAAGTGATGATATGACCATAGGTCTTACTAGAATCAAAGATCCGGTTGGTACGACTAAAGGCCTGTATCAAGTCCTGCGGTTGCATGGGTTGCGATCGATAAAGAGGGTCGATAGACAAGGTGCATCAAATCCTGTTAGGAGACGATTGACCACGATAACCAAGTCCAACTGCTCATTGCGATAGAGATACTTGTCTTGCTTACGGGCAAGGCGGTTATTGACATCGGTATTAAAGCCACGGAGATCCGCCATAGTAAAGTGAGTATCAAACTCTTGGTTATAGTCCTCTAAGACCTGTTTCATGTGATCTTGGTTGGCTCTTGAGTCTTCTTCATTTTCAGTGACAGAGTAGGTGATGGTCGCCTTTGGAAAGTCTGGAAGGACCATCTTGACCCTCTCAGATACCTTGACCCGTGTCTGACCAGCCTTGACTCTTTTGAGAAGGTCATAGTAAGCTTGAGCTTGAGGGATAGACTTGACCGTAAGGATGGCATTGTAGGTATTGCCGACTCCTTTTTGGAAGCCTAGTTGTTGGCGGGATTTATTGATAATAGCATCCAAGACTTCCAGCATGTGCTCCTCATTTTCGTAGACAGTATCTGGTATGTCATTTTCAGACTGGTCTGTGATGAGGGTATTGCGATAATCCACCTTAAAACCTAGGACAGCTCCATCATGGATGGCTTCCTTGACTGTATACTCATGGAGACGGTCTCCATACTGTTGCTGGGTGGTTTGAGCTAGGTCGCCGACTTGCTGGCGTTTATTTTCCTTAAAGATGGGCGTCCCTGTAAAACCATACCAGAGTGACTGAGGGAAAAAGGCTTTAATGTCTTTGTGTTTGTGGCGTAACGGCACGGTGGCATTCATCCACGACAAAGGCCACTCGGAGTCCCTTGATTTTGTCTGCATCTCGTTGGTAAAGACCTTGGTCAAACTTGCGCATCATGGTCGTGATTTTCTGGATGGTAGTCACCACGACACGTTTATCATTACTACCTAGTCGCTTGACCAAATCATGGGTATTATCCGTCTCATCGATATCAATGACATCATTGGTCGCATAAGAGAGGAAGGATGATGTGGTCTGTTGGTCCAAGTCCCTGCGGTCAACGACAAAAATCGTCTTTTGGATAGAAGGAATTTGAAGGAGGTTCCTCGCTACCTTATAAGAAGTCAAGGTCTTCCCTGAACCTGTCGTATGCCAAACATAGCCTGATGCTTGCTGGCGAGAGGCTTCCTGCACCGCTTCGATAGCGTGGATCTGGTAGGGGCGCAAGAGGATGAGAGACTTCTTGCTATCATCAATGACAGAATACTGCATGACCATCTGGTGCGCACGAGGGATAGAAAGGACTTCGTGTGCAAAGCTAGTCAGGTTTGTCACAGGATGATTGTCCTTATCCACCCACTTGGTTAGAAATTGCTTGTTGAGTTTATTTTCACGAGCTGCAGCGATATAGCGAGTATCGACCTTGTTAGTCACAACAAACATCTGCAAGCTAGAGTAGATACCACGGAATTTCCCTTCACGGTCATATTTTTTAATCTGATGAAAGGCATCGATAAATGCTGCTTGGGTGCTCTTGAGCTCGATTTGAATCATGGGTAAACCGTTGATGAGAAGAGTAACATCCAATCTACGGTCTTGGTCCAGAGGATTTACTTTTTCTCTCTGAACTTGATTGACAACTTCGTAGCTAGACTTTCCTGCTGCGATATTGTCACGCCAAATGACTGACAAACGGATGGTGCCTAGGCTTGCATCTTCTCTTTGAACCTCGACTTTGGCAATGCCATTTTCGCCGACCAACCACTTGGCAGCATCATAGTAGCTGACAAAGTTGAGTTGGTTCTGAATCTGGCGTTTCCTGCTCAGTCAAGGGATGGTCTGCAAGCAGAGCAACGTTGTTTTGGGCTAATTTCTCAAAGAAATTGTCCCATAGTTGTTCTTCTGTTTTTAGGTCATCTCTATAAGTCCATTGGCTTTCACCAGTTACTAGCTGGTTTATCAGTTGTTTTTCTATTTCCAGTTCTGGTTTTACCTGCATCTATATTTCTCCTTCAGGGACAATATTCTTGCTATTATTATATCATATTCCTAGAAGAAAACGCTCACTTCCTTCTATTTCAAAGCACTTTTGACCTTTTTCTTGGTGATGATGCGGTCGTTTTTGTTGGCTAGGGATTTGAGTCTGGCTTCGAGCAGGATTTTTCGGCCTGCTTCGTTGCGGGTGTAGACGAGTTGGTAGTTGCCTATATGCGGTGCGACGGCATTTTGGAAGAGCTGGGCATCTTCCTTGCGTTTTTCAAAGAGGCTAGGGACTACGAAATACTTGGACTGACCTGCTGGTGCTTTTTTAGCGACTAAGAGGTAGCGTTGATTGTCCACTGGGGCAAAGAATTCTCCTAAGGCCTTGGAAAAAGTTCCTTGTCTCGCATACTTCCACCTTTTAAATAGGCAAAGACGTTAAAGCTGTCCTTGTCCTCATCGACCTGCACGCGCGACTGGTCATCAGACAAATGCCCTGCAGTCACCATGGCTTTACGAATAGCTTCACCGATCTGGCGCAAGCGTTTATAAGGACTCTTGTAGCTGTAGTAGCGAAAGGCTGTGATAGCTAGGAAGAGGACACAAAGAGCTGTCAACCATGGTAAGGCAAAGAAGGTTAGTCGAACGACATAAGCCAGGAGACTAATGGCAAATACCATCAGAGCGTAGCGAAGCCACTTTTCAGCATCCGCTAGAGCAAGCAGAGGGATTCGTTTGCTGTCGGTCGCCACTTCATTGACAATCTCAATCTTATCAGCAACAATGAGAGATTCCTGCCATTTTTTACGAAGGGAGGCACGATTCTTGGATAGTTCCATGATCTTCTCGTTATAGTCTTCGAGTTTCTTTTTCTTAAATGGGAACTCAGGAAAGTTCAAGCGATCCAGACCTGTTTCGATGCTATCTTCCTTATAGGACAAGCCAAGGAAATGGTCCATCCGACGGGCAAGAGTCTGCAGGTCCTGATATGGATTGAGAGCTTGTTCTTCTTGATTTTCATTAGAAAAGGCTGGATTTTTAAACGGTTTGATGGCTACTAGGTGCCAGATATTGCTAGTCTTATCTGGATGTCCTGGCCAGATACGGATAGCACGGCCTCGCATCTGATTACTGAGCATAAAGCTTCCGACAAAACTTCCGAGGATGAGAGAGTTGACGCAAGGCGCATCCCATCCTTCTCCCAAGAGAGACTTGGTTCCGACCAATACCTGGATAGAACCACGTTGGAAGAGCTCAGTCACTGCTGCGACCATCCCCTTAAAGCTAGATGGAAAACCTACTTGGAGATAGGCACCTTGATCGAGTTTTCCGATGGCAGAGAAGCTTAAGCTAGTGTTTGGAATGAGTGCTTGAAGTTCTGCCTTGACACTGGCAGGTATAATCACGACACTACCAGAAAGGACTGCTATAGGGACAGACAAGCCTTGCTTTTGTGCACTTCTGCGAATGGTTTCAAAGTAAGGGAGAACGCCTAATTGCGTGATTGGCGCTTGGTCATCTCCCAGATAACTGGCAAAGTCCTTACGGATATAGTCCGCCAAGACTAACTGTCTCAAGTCCTGACCTAAACTGGCATACTCGGTTTCAAAGATAGATGCGATGCCAGCCAATTTTCCTAGAGATTGATTGAGGATTTGATCATTGGCCTTGGATTTTACCAAGAAGACCTGACGTTTTTCAATCAACCCTCTTGATTTCAGTTCGGCTTCTATCTTTTTCTTTGTCTCCTGTGGGTCCTCATACCAGTCGGGTGTCTGATAGAGAAGGCCTTGCAAGAGGACTTCGAGCCAGTAGTAATTAAGGGCAGGCAAGCCTTCCGCCCCCAGTAAATCTCGTAAGTGCTTAGGAATTTCTAGCTTTTGAGCCTGTAGATAAATGAGGAGGGCGGAGAGATACTTGGGATCTTCGAGGAGCATATCCGCAGAGATTTCCCCTTTGAGGACCTTGGAACTCTTAATCAACTCTTGAAAGTCAGCATCAACCACTAGTTGGCTGACATACTGCCACTTGGTGTCCTCAAATTCTTCCAGGCGCTTGTCTTCTTCCTTGGTCGGAAAACAGATATAGACAAAGTCCTGGTGAGGGCAGAGGGTGTCTTCCTTGACCAGTTCTGGCACCGTGATTTCTTGGTCAATCTCGCCACACATCTGGAGATAGCGATCCCAGAGTTCTGGTTCACTGTCATAAGGCGGTGTCGCAGTGAGAGAGATGACTTGCAGTTGCTGGTAATTTTTACGGAAATCTTCTAGGCTTTTCCACCATTCATTTCTCAAGTGATGACATTCGTCCAGACAGAGGGTTTCAACTCCTTTTTCCTTGAGTCTAGCAAGCAGGTCAAAGCCGACAAAGTCCTCAACTTCGCCATTATCCTCTTGAGATTGTACTTGTTGCATAGCGCTGTGAAAGGCTTGATAGGTGGCGATGGTGATTTGCTTCATGTCCTTGAGATTTTGAGACACGAGACTTGTGACTTGGTCCTCATCCTCTAAAAAGGCCTGACGAATCCTATCCACCCATTGTTCCCGGATGGTAACCGTCGGTACCAAAACGAGGGCAGGCTTATCAAAGCGAGCAATCAACTCAATTCCTATGGTTGTTTTCCCTGAACCAGGCGCTGCCACCAAGTGGACATGACCATCTGCTTGGTATTCTTGGAAATTGTCCAATACCTGTTTTTGGTAGTTGCGCCAAGTGCCATTAAACTTCAATCCTAACATGATTTTCCTCATTCTAAGCTGTCATTTTCTTATTCCCATTTTACCATACTTGAGGCAAAGTCACACGAAGTATCCCATGTAGTCTTTCTCCCTAAAATATGGTATAGTAGAATCATACTACACAAGAGGAGTTTACATGTCACACGAGAAAGAAATGAAAGCTGTTTCTCCCCTTCTACAGCAAGCGATTCATATTTCCTCCATTGTCGGTGGAGTTGGTACTGTAATATTCTGTATCTGGGCCTATCAGGCAGGTATCTTGCACTCCAAGGAAACCTTATCTGCCTTTATCCAACAGGCGGGTATCTGGGGGCCACCACTCTTTATTTTTTTACAGATTTTGCAGACGGTTGTTCCTATCATTCCAGGTGCTCTTACCTCCGTTGCAGGTATCTTTATATATGGTCACATCATCGGGACCATTTACAACTATATCGGTATTGTCATTGGTTGTGCCATTATCTTTTACTTGGTTCGTCTCTACGGAGCACCCTTTGTCCAGTCTATGGTCAGCAAGCGCACCTATGACAAATATATCGGTTGGTTGGATGAGGGCAATCGCTTTGACCGATTCTTTATCTTTATGATGATTTGGCCAGTTAGTCCAGCTGATTTTCTCTGCATGTTGGCTGCTTTGACCAAGATGAGCTTCAAGCGGTATATGACCATTATCATCCTGACCAAGCCCTTTACCCTAGTCGTTTACACTTATGGCTTGACCTACATCATCGATTACTTTTGGCAAATGTTTGGCTAATACACAAAAAACTCAAGGATTCATCCTTGAGTTTTTCTTTGTTAGGCTTCTTTTTTCAATAAAAATGAAACAAGTATGGATGTAGCAATCATCCATGCTCCTAGAATGATAAAGGTCATTCGACCATCTGTAGTCACCAAGCTAATCCCTGAAAGAACAAAGGGTGTTAATGATGCTCCAAAAGAACATCCCAAAAACAGCATAGGAAGTTGCTTTGTTGAGGAGTTTTGCAGGAATTCGCTCAGATATCAACTGAAAGACTGTCGTCAGAGCGATACTGTAGGCAAACCCTCCCAGGATAGAACCTGCAACCACCACCCAGAGTGATGGGGAAAGAGCAATGATGATTTGCCCAATACCAAAAGTGACACCAGCGACCAATAGAAGTCTTTCCTTGAAGGTCGAAATCAGGAAAGAAAAGCTGATTCCAGCTAGAATCCCAATCAACTGCATGGCACTAAGTACCAAACTGGACAACTGAGCATCCCCAAAGCCTGCCTCAATCATGAGACTAGGGATACGGAAGGTGATAGCCGTATTGGTACATACAATCACTGCGGCTGCAATAGCAAGGAAGAAAATCAATTGGAGCATGGAACGAGTCAGTTTCGCTGCTTCTTCTGTCTGATGCTTGGACTCATGAATTTCTTCCTTGTTGTAAGGGACAAAGAGAAGGAAGAGTACGAGAACTACTAGACCAGCTGCATAGGCTAGGAAAGTTGCTGTCCAGCCAAAGGCTAAGAGCTGACCGACTGCCAGCGTCAAGATAGAGGCTCCTACTACCTCAGCCGATCCACGAAAACCAAGCATTTGGATACGAGTTTTACCGTGATAACGCTCACTGATGATCGAAATAGCCTTGGCATTGAGCATTCCTACTCCTAGTCCAAATAGCAAGCGTGTCGCAAAGACAAAGTAATAACCCTGATACCAGAAAGGTGCCGTTCCACTGATGGATAAAATCAAGAGTCCCAAGGTCAACTGGAGACGTTCAGGAAAAATACGCTCTAAAACTCCGTTCAATAAAGCATGGCCATAATCCCAAAGGATGGGAGGCTGACCAAGAGTTCGACCTGACCAGTCGAATAGCCCTGATAATAGTCAAACATGGCAGGTAGGGCACTCGAAATTGAAAACGATGTGATCAATACTAACGATAGAGAGAGTATGCTCACTTTTTCCAAAAATTGTTTCATCTTTTCCTCATTCATTGTTCATTTTTCATATTAGTAAAAAGGTCCTTTCCTATCATACACTCTTTAGCCAAAATTGGCAAGCGACTGAGCACCAAGACCAAAAGAAAAAGCGGGGCATCAAGAGCTGTGAAGTCTTGATGACATCCCACTTTTTTATGTGTTTTATCCAGTTATGTGACTTAGATTTTCAAGAATCGACGCATTGAGATTCCTGAACCTAGTGAACCGATACAGATTCCGATGAGGAACAAGAGACCGATCATCAATGGAATAAAGGTATTCGGTGTAATCAAAGATAGGTTTTGACCAACCAAGGATGGGTTGACAGATTGGAACACTCGGTTATAGATAAAGTAAACCAATGCTGATGGAAGAGCTGCTCCCAACAATCCGATAAAGGCACCTTCTAGCAAGAATGGGCCACGGATATAACCGTTCTTGGCACCAACCAAACGCATGATTTGGATTTCACGGCTACGTGAAATGATAGTAATACGGATGGTATTTGAAATCAAGAAGACTGCGATGAAGATCAAGAGTCCTGCGATGACCAATCCCCATACACGGATAAAGGAAGCTAACTTGAAGAGACGTTCGGTATTGGCACCACCGTCTTGAACTTCAGAGACACCTTCGATCTTCTTAGCTGCTTCAGCTACTGGTTTTACATCACTTGGTGAATTGGTATCTACGATGTAGGCATCATGAAGAGGGTTTGCATCTCCTTCAAACACCTTCCACTCATCACCCATAGTTTCAGTCAGCTTTTGGTACTGTTCTTCTTTACTTGAGAAGGTTACATTTTTTACAGCTGGCAAAGCTTTGAGGGCATCGTAGACCTTGTGGTAGTCATTGTTAGTGACTGTTTGGCCTTCTTTTACAATGGTTTCACTGTTGTCTTCAACGTCTTTACGAACATAAACCATGACGCGGACGTTGTTTTCAATATCAGTTGCTAATTTCGCAGTATTGAAGATCACTGAAGCAAAGATAGCAACCAAGGTCAAGGTAATCATTACTGAACTGACCGCAGCAATGGTCATCCATCCATTACGCTTTAAACTTTTTAAAGCTTCGAACAGATGGCGGAAAAATCTACTAATCATCGTATCCGTACTCTCCTTTCGCTTCATCACGTACCACGCGACCATTCTCGATGGCAATAACGCGGTGGCGCAAGGTATTTACGATTTGGCTGTTGTGGGTCGCCATCAAAACAGTTGTTCCTTGAAGATTGATACGTTCCAAGAGGTTCATGATTTCCCATGAGTTATCTGGGTCCAAGTTTCCTGTTGGTTCGTCGGCAATCAAAACCTTAGGATTGTTTACGATAGCACGCGCAATGGCGATACGTTGTTGCTCACCACCTGAAAGTTCATTCGGGAATGAACGAACCTTGTGCTTCAAACCGACAAGGTCCAAGACTTCCATAACACGTTTTTTGATGTTGCGACGACTTTCACCAACAACCTCCATGGCGTAAGCAATGTTCTCATAAACGGTTTTCTTTGGCAAAAGTTTGTAATCCTGAAAGACTACTCCAACGTTTCTACGCAAGAACGGAATATCTTTCTTTTTAATCTTAACCAGGTTATAACCTGCAACTTGCAAGCTTCCTTTGTCGATTTTGACCTCACGATACAAGGCACGGATAAAAGTTGATTTACCAGCACCTGAAGGTCCTACGATGTAGGCAAATTCTCCTGCATCGATATTTACAGTGATGCCACGTAGGGCTGTTGTCCCGTTGTCGTATTTTTTTGACAACATCTCTCATTTCAATGATTGACATGTGACTTCCTTTCTTTTTAACTGATACGCCATTTCAGATAAGCATCGATGAAACCATCTAGGTCTCCATCCATTACCTTATCTACTTGCGCTACTTCAAAGTTTGTACGATGGTCTTTAACCATTGTATAAGGCGTAAATACATAGGAGCGGATTTGGCTTCCCCATGTAATTTCTTTTTTTCTCACCCTTGAGCGAGTCTACCTCAGCAGCTTTCTTTTCCTGCTCCATCTGGTAGAGTTTTGCCTGAAGCATCTTCATAGCACGGTCACGGTTTCCGTACTGAGTACGGTCGACGGTTGATGCTACGACGATCCCTGTCGGAATGTGAGTCAAGCGGACACCTGTTGAAACCTTGTTGACGTTTTGTCCACCTGCTCCACCTGAACGGAAGGTATCCATCTTGATATCATCCTCACGGATGTCAACTTCGATGGTATCATCCAACTCTGGCATAACTTCTACAGAAGTAAATGAGGTGTGGCGACGTTTAGCAGAGTCAAATGGTGAGATACGGACCAAACGGTGAACTCCCATCTCTGACTTGAGAAGACCATAAGCATTTGGTCCTTCAAAAGACAAGGTTACTGACTTGATTCCTGCCTCATCACCTGCTTGGTAGTCTAAGACCTCAACCTTGAAGCCTTTGGCATTTCCATAGCGCGTATACATACGAAGGAGCATATCGCCCCAGTCTTGAGCCTCTGTTCCCCCAGAACCTGGATGGATTTCAAGGATGGCGTTGTTGTGATCGTAGGGCTCTGACAAGAGGAGGGTCATTTCGTAGCTAGTCATCATTTGATCTAACTCAGAGAGTTTTTCAACCAGCTCATCCTTAACGGATTCATCCTCTGCCAAAAAGTCCAGTAAAATCTCAACTTCATCCTGCAACTCATCCATCTTGTGGAAGGTATTATAGGTATTTTTGAGTTCGTTTAATTCTTGCGACGTTTTTTGGGCCGCAATATTATCGTTCCAAAAATCAGGTTCTGTCATTTTGTTTTCCAAAATGGCAATTTCTTCCTCTAAACCTTCGAGGTCAAAGAGACCCCCTGAAAGAAGCTAATTTTTCACGATTTGCATCAATTTTTTGACGAATTTCTGAAATGTCCATAGATACTCCTTTTTTTGCATCTTATTATTATACCACAATTTTTTTTTTTTATCTAATCCGCATTTTTTAAAATTTATTTTCGAACATGTTACCCTTTGAAGTCAAATTAGCTCACTCCCATCTTAATTTAAAAAATCTCACAAGAAATTTCTTATGAGATTTCGTAAATTTATACTACTTTTTACAAGTTAACAGTCAGCACTTGACCGTCTTTTACGACTTGTTCACCACCGATATAGACATGATCAACATCACTGGATTTGACGGCATAAACGAGATGAGAAAGCATATTTTCTTGAGGTTGAAGGTGGATTTTGCCTTGGGGTTGGATGACGAGAAAATCAGCCTGTTTGCCGACTTCTAGACTACCAATCTCATCTTCCATTCCTAACACCTTAGCACCCTCGATTGTCAAGGCCTTGAGGGCAGTTTCGATTGGAAATTGGCTGGCATCGCCACTCTTCATCTTCTGTAAGAGTGCTGCAGTCCGGCCTTCCTCAAACATATCCAGATTATTGTTAGAAGCAACTGAGTCAGTCGCAATCCCGACTGGCACTCCTGCCTTTTTAAGTTGGACGATTGGTGCAATTCCTGAGGCTAGTTTGAGGTTGCTGATAGGATTGTGGGCGATAGCGACTTGTGAATCTGCCAGGCGGGCAATCTCTGCTTCATTTAACTCCACACCATGGGCAAAGACAGCTTTATGGTCTAAATAGCCAAGTTCATCTAGAAAGGCTAGTGGTCGTTTGCCATAGCGTTTCAGGATAATACCTGACTCTTCCTGTGTTTCTGCAACATGGATATGAAGAGGAATGTTTTCTTCTTTTGCTAGCTCAAGACTTGCCTCCAGCAAATCTCGACTACAACTGTAGGGCGAATGAGGGGCCACCATAACCTTAAAATTTGGGTCTTGATATCCTTTGATTGTCTCGATAATAGCTCGAGTTCTGGCTATAGTTTCAGCCGTCGTCTCTACATCTGAAGAAAAGAGGGTTGGAGAAAAAAAGCAACGCATCTTGGACGCCTTGACTGCCTCATAAATCTCAGCTATATCCACTCCATTAGGATTATACATGTCGTTGAAGGTTGTTGTTCCAGACTGGAGCATTTCTGTTAGCGCCTCTTTGACGGCCTTTGTAGTCATCTCTGGTGTGAATTCTGCTTCTGCTGGCCAGATATAGTTCTCTAGCCATTCGTGGAGATTGCTATCATCACGAATGCCTCTCAAGCCTGTCATGGCAGAGTGAGTATGGCAGTTAACCAAGCCAGGCATAATCCAGGCGCCCTGATAGTCTATGATTTGATCTGCTTGTTTAAGAATCTTTTGATTTTCCTGACCGACATAGACGATTTGGGATTCTTTAATAGCTAAAATCCCATCCAAATAGACGTGGAAATCTTGGTCACAAGTCACGATATTTACATGCTGAAAGACTTTCATCCCTAGGCTCCTTTTCTATATAAGTATTCATACGGGATAATTTTTCTAGCTATTGTAACAAAAAAGTCACCCGAAGGCAACTTTTCTTATTGTTTATGGGGTTTAAAGTAAGAAAGTAAGTGTTTCATGAGTCCCTTCTATTTCCAAAATGAAGAAGGTGGAAAAACCACTATCTTTTTACTTATTCAAATATGGAAGCAGGTAGCCATAACCAGCCTCTTCCATTTCATCCTTAGCAATGAATCGTAAAGAGGCAGAATTGATACAATAGCGTAAACCACCTAGTTCCTGAGGTCCGTCTGTAAAGACATGTCCCAAGTGAGCATTCCCTGAACGTGAACGGACTTCGATACGTTCCATACCATGACTCAAGTCCTGGTAGTAATGAATGAGTTCCTTGGAAATAGGACGGCTAAAGCTTGGCCAACCACAGCCTGAGGCAAACTTATCCTTGGCAAAGAAGAGAGGCTCACCAGTCGTGATATCGACATAAATTCCTTCCTCAAAAGTTTGATCATAAGCATTGCTAAAAGGAGCTTCCGTTGCTGCCTCTTGCGTTACTCTATAGGACTCTTCTGACAAATTTTCTCTTAAAACTGCCTGACTCGGTTTTTCATAGTTGACGGCATCTATCAGTGGTTTCTCAGCATCCCTCACATCGATATGGCAATAGCCACCAGGATTTTTCTTGAGATAGTCTTGGTGATAGTCTTCAGCCAAGATGTAGTGACGTAGTTTCTCCACTTCCACTGCAATTTTACGACCGATGAGGAGTTCTTGTTCGCGAACTACTGTATTGATCGTTGGTAGATCAGCTTCTTCTAGGTAATAAATCCCTGTGCGGTATTGACGACCACGGTCATTCCCTTGTTGGTTGACAGATAGTGGATCAATGACTCGGAAATAATAGAGTAAAAATCTCACGGAGCGATACCACCTTTTCGTCGTAGACGACTTGCACAGTCTCTGCGTGATCTGTTTCTTTGATCAGTTGATAATTGGTGGTTTCTACCTGACCATTGGCATAACCAACACTTGTTTGCAGGACTCCAGAAATACGTGAAAAGTATTCTTCCAAGCCCCAAAAAACAACCGCCTGCTAAATATATTTCTGCCATTTCAAATCCTCCTTGACAATTTGTCGGTCAATAAACATGGGAAATAATTTATATCCCATGTTTCATTTTCAAAAAAAGGACAGGAAGCCCTCTAATAGAGAGTTTCCCCATCCCATTGTTCTGTTTATTTTGCTTCGACGCGAACGCCTTGTGTATCTACTTGCAAATCATGAAGCTTGCCTTTGAACGGTTGCTTTTCAAGCTCTGCCTTAATCTTAGGCATCTTGTCAGGTTCAGCTAGAACCATGACAGTAGGCCCAGCACCAGACAAGTAGGTCGCATAAGCACCATTTCTCTTAGCAACTTTCTTGATCGTTGCAAATTCTCTCACCAGTTCTTGACGGTAACGCTCATGGAAAAGGTCACTCTCAATCGCCTGGCCTGCTTTGACCATATCTCCAGTCAGTAGGGCTGCAATAGCCACATTGGCGATAGAACTTGCAGCAACGGCTTCCTTGTAAGAGAGTTTCTTAGGCAAGACACCACGACTATCTCGAGTACGCAATTCATAGTTTGGAATGTAAGCTAGAAAGGCACACTCTGGGAAAGGCGCCACAACAGCAGAAACCTGACCTTCTACCGAACTAGCAATGACGAGGTTTCCATAGATAGCTGGCGCAACATTATCAGGATGCCCTTCAATCTTAGTCGCCAATTGTAATTTTTCATGTTTGCTTAGTTTCAAGTTTCCGAGTTGATTTGCCAGTTCAATCCCAGCAACGATGACCGAGCTCGATGAACCTAGTCCACGCGCAAGCGGAATATCACTGACCATCTTCAGACGTCTAGGTTGGAGGTCTGGAACAATTTGTAGAGCAATCTTCAGCAAAAGATTACGTTCATCACGTGGAATCCATTTGCCTAATTGGTGCTCGATCATCCATTCTTCACGTTCCTCACAAACCTGAATTTAGATACTTAGTTACAGCTACACCAACAGAGTCAAAGCCAGGGCCCACATTGGCACTTGTAGCAGGTACAATAATCTTCATCTTAGTCTCCTAAAACCTTGAAGGTGTTGAGAAGTTCAAACTCAGCTACCGCCTTCAAAGCGTCTGTAATATTTTCAAGCTGGGCCTTGTTGATTTTATGAGTGATGATGACAACACGAGCCTTGCCTTCTTGCTTACCATCTTGAAGGATTTGCTTGAAGGAGATATCTTCCGCATTAAAGAGCTCAGCCAATTTCAAGACTTGACCTTTTGAATCTGGAGCCAAGATTGAGAAATAGTAGTTAGCTTTGACATCTTCTGGCTTAGCCAAAACTACTGGACGGCTATATTCATTAAAGGCTTTTCCAATTGTTCCATCATTCAAACGACGAACGATACGAGCAATATCAGCTACAACACTTGTTGCAGTTGGTTTTTGACCTGCACCTGGCCCATAGTACATAGACTCACCGATACCGATAGATTCCACAAAGACAGCATTCATAACACCATTAACACTTGCAAGTGGATGTTCTTTAGGAAGGAAGGTTGGCGTAACCTCAGCAGCAATCCCAGAAGCTGTTTCTTCAACAGAACCAACCAGTTTGACAACATAACCAAGTTCTTGAGCTACTGCTACATCTTCTGGAGTAATGTTACGAATTCCTTGGTGGCCGACATCTTCAAACTTAACATTCATCCCAAAGGCGAACTGACTGAGGATGACCATCTTGTAGGCTGCATCAATCCCGTCAACGTCATTGGTAGGGTCGCTTTCAGCAAATCCAAGTCGTTGGGCTTCTGCCAAAGCATCTTCATAAGACCAGCCTTCTGTTACCATTTTGGTCATCATGAAGTTAGATGTTCCGTTCACAACACCAAGAACACGTGTGATTTTGTCTGATGCTAATGAGTTAACCAAGGTACGAAGGATTGGGATTCCTCCTGCAACAGCTGCTTCATAGTAGAGGGCAACATTGTGAGCTTTGGCTACCTCAAGCAATTCTGCACCATGGACTGCTAAAAGATCCTTGTTAGCTGTCACGACGTGTTTCCCTGCTTCTAAAGCACGAGTGATAAATGTTTTAGCAGGTTCGATACGCCCCATCAACTCAACAACGATCGTGATGTCTTTGTCTGACAAAATTTCATCGATATTTGTTACAAAATTAAAATCATTTCCTGCTTCAAGCAAGCGGGCTTTCTCTTGATCGTCTTTGACCAAAACTTTAGCTACTTCAATTTCTGACTGGGCTGCTTGAACAATTTTTTCTTTATTTTCCTTTAGCAAGAATGGTACGCCACTGGCTACTGTACCAAATCCAAGTAAAGCAATCTTAACTGACATGTTTGTCTCCTCGAAATTTTCTAATAGTCCTATTATACCAAAATTGTGAGAAAATTCCTACCATTCTAAACTAAAAATAGGAGCACCAAATCACAAAAAAAGGGCTGGGACAAAAGTTCTAGCCTCTCATTTGTCTATGGATTGTCGAGCAAGACGCAGTGGTTGAGTGGGCTCTAACTACGCTGATTTCATCAGCTTTTACAGCCCTACTCAACTGTGCGGAGGTGGGACAACGAAATCGAATTCTAACGAATTACCGATTTCTGTCCCACTCTCTCTATTTCCTATCTATTTCACAAAAGCCAATTCCTTGTCACTAGACAAGCCTTCTCGATAATTGAAACCCGCAAAGCTTAGCTTTTTAATCTCTTCAACCGAAGTTACCTGACCTTCCATCAAAGCTGTCAAAAAGGCTCCTCGGGCTTTTTTAGAAATGGTTGAGTGGATTTTTAGTTTTCCATCTCGCTCTTCCATAAACTTGAAGGTCACCATTTTCTCACGGATTTCTTTAGGGAAGACAGTTTCAAACTCCGAAGACAAGAGAGAAAAGATTAGTTCTTCACCCTTCATCGACTCTTCATAGGCCACCTGCCAATGACTTTTCAAGCTTTTTCCAGCGACTTTTAGTTTCATCAAAGTCCAGTCTGTGAGGCGCAATCGGTTCAAAGGCTGGAATCACACCATAGAGAGCTGACGTTATCATGAGGTGTTTCTCCAGAAAGGTTTGCTCCTCCTTGGTGAGATCGTTTCGTTTGATGTTGCGATACATGAGTCCATCAAAGAGGTGCAAGGCTGGATAGTTTGTCGCAGTTTCATTTTTCAAGGCCTGGATATGGTCATACTCCTCTTGCGCTTTTCCGGCAGATATTTTGTAAAAACTCTCCAGCTCTTGGGCAGAGTATGTCGCCAATTCATCCAGCACTGCCTGACTTTCAGGACACAAGGGTTTAGCCTCTAAACTAGGGATTTCGGTGTTCATTTCTTTTGCGGTTGGGATTAGAATTTTCATAGTGTTAGTGTAGCATATTTTTTTAGGACTACCAAGGATTTGAGCCTAAAAACCTCGGTGAATACCGAGGCTTCTTTCCTTATTTTGGCAATCCTAACCAGATTGCAAAGAGAACTAGTGCTGTCCCAAGGCAGCTTGCCAAGATAGATGACAGATTAAACTTTTTCTCCTTTAGATGAGAAAATCCTATCTTCAAAGCGAAAAGACCAAGCAACATCGAACCAATCATCAGATAAAACCCCATTTGACTGTCCTCCATTTATTATTCTTTCATTTATTATCACAAATTTCAAACAAGAGTGCAAGAAAAACGAGGTTGTTTCCTTAAGCTTAAAGGATGTACCCTGATCTGGGATACAAGGCCTATATGATAATCCCTTCCAAATGATCCAATTCGTGTTGACAAATCTGAGCCGGAAAACCTGTCAGGGTAATGGTCTGCTCTTGCCAATGGATATCTCTGTAGCTTACTGTAATCTTCTCATACCTAGTTGTCGGTCTTACACCTGTCAGAGACAAGCAACCTTCCTCGGTCTCGTAAGGCCCTTCAAAAGACTTGAGAACGGGATTAAACATAACCATGGGAATCATGCCAAAGTTAAAGATAATGACTCGCTTTTGTACCCCAATCATATTGGCTGCTAGTCCAACACAGGTTTCACGGTTAGCCAATAGGGTATCCTGTAAATCCTTTGCTAGGGGTAAATCTTCCTGACTAGCAGGCTGGGAAACCTGCGACAAAAACATCATATCTCTTACAATTTTCTTTTCCAAGATTCTTTCCTCCATACCATATCATTCCCCTTGATTATAGCATAAAATCTTTGGCAGTTTATATTTACATAAAAACAAAAAGCCATCCGAAGATGACTTTTCATAATTGTTTAAATAGCGTTTTTATCTTTTCCAAGTGCTCGTTGGACTGCTTTAACAATCTCAACAAGGACTACAATCATAAGCGCTCCTACAGCGACTACCATCCATTGAGTCAAACTCAAATGTGACACGTGGAAGAGATTATTAAATCCAGGAACCAAAATTGTCACCACAAAGAGGACGAAGGCAACTGGGATAGACCAGTTAAATGTCTTGTTCGTAAAGAGTCCCACTTTAAAGATAGATTGGTAAACCGACTTAACGTTAAAGGCATGGAGCAATTGGATCAAACCGAGAGTTGCAAAAGCCATGGTAAGGGCATCCGCATGGATTTCAGTATGACTTTGGTGCTCTGGGAAGAGAAGAGCCCAACCGTAAACACCTAAAACGAGCATGGTTTGGAAGATCCCTTGATAAATGATTGCTCCGAAGACACCACCATCAAAGAAGTTAGACTTACGCCCACGAGGTTTGTGAGTCATGACGCCTGGCTCAGCTGGTTCCACACCAAGGGCGATGGCTGGGAGCGTATCTGTTACCAGGTTAATCCATAGCAAATGCACTGGTTGAAGCACATCCCAACCCAACAAGGTTGCAAAGAAGATGGTGAAAACTTCAGCCATATTAGCAGACAAGAGGTATTGAATGGATTTTTGGATATTTGAGAAGACCTTACGTCCTTCTTCTACCGCTACGATAATGGTTGCAAAGTTATCATCAGCAAGGACCATATCAGAAGCTCCCTTAGAAACTTCTGTACCTGTGATCCCCATACCGATACCAATGTCAGCTGTCTTAAGTGAAGGCGCATCGTTGACCCCATCACCCGTCATAGCGACAACCTTACCTTCATTTTGCCATGCTTTCACGATACGAACCTTGTGCTCAGGTGATACACGAGCATAAACAGAGTATTGCTTGAAGACTTTTTGGAATTCTTCATCAGTGAGTTCATTCAACTCAGCACCCGTGAAGACATGGTCTTCTGTATCATTTGGATCGATGATTCCCAAACGTTTGGCAATGGCTTCAGCTGTATCTTGGTGGTCACCTGTGATCATGATCGGACGGATACCTGCTTCCTTAGCGACACGAACAGCTTCTGCTGCTTCTGGACGCTCAGGGTCAATCATGCCGACCAAACCAGAGAAGATGAGGTCAGACTCAACGATTTCAGATTCCAAAGTTGGGATTTCCTTGCTTGTCTTATAAGCCATCATCAAGACACGAAGGGCTTGTTTAGCCAAATCTTTGTTGGTTGCAAGAATAGCACTCTTGTCTTCTTCTGTGATTGGACGAACTTCCCCATTAACTTCAATACGAGTCACACGCTTGAGCAATTGGTCAGGAGCACCCTTGACAGCGATAAAGTATGAACCGTCTGCTTCCTTATGAATGGTAGACATGAGTTTACGGTCTGAGTCAAATGGTAATTCAGCCACACGTGGCTCATCCTTCAAGACTTCACGAACATCAAAGTTGTGGTCCAAACCAAACTGTACAAGAGCTGTCTCCGTTGGATCCCCAATCAGCTTGCCAGATGGGTCCACCTTGGTGTCATTGGCAAAGTTCATGATACGTAGGGTATTGTTGCTAGCAGCAATCTCAGATGCCGAGCTTTGCAATTGACCGTTGGTATAAACTTTTTCAACCGTCATTTGGTTCATGGTCAAAGTACCTGTTTTATCAGACGCGATGATTTCTGTTGAACCGAGAGTCTCAACCGCTGGCAATTTACGGACGATTGAATTACGTTTTGCAAGGGTTGTAGTTCCCAAAGATAGAACGATAGTTACAATGGCAGGAAGCCCTTCTGGAATAGCTGCAACCGCAAGGGCAACCGCCACCATCAAGCCTTCTAATGGATGTTCGCCACGAACAAAGACACCAACCAAGAAGGTAATCACTGCAATCACAATAATCAAGTAAGTCAAGGCCTTAGATAATTGTTCCAAGCTTTGCTTCAATGGTGTTTCTGTCTCATCGGCATTGGCCAACATGTCCGCAATCTTACCAACTTCAGTATACATACCAGTGTTAGTCACGACACCAATACCACGACCGTAAGTTACGTTTGAGTTTTGGTAACCCATATTAACTCGGTCCCCAATACCAGCATCTGCTTCTACCATTTGAGTAATATCCTTTTCAACCGGTACAGACTCACCAGTAAGAGCAGCTTCTTCGATTTTAAGAGACGCCGCTTCAAGCAAACGCATATCGGCAGGCACTACATCTCCTGCTTCAAGCAAGACGATATCTCCAGGTACCAATTCTTTTGAGTCAATCTCAATCACATGACCATCACGACGAACACGAGCCATCGGGCTAGACATATTTTTCAGAGCTTCAATGGCTGCTTCTGCTTGCCCTTCTTGGTAAACCCCAAAGGCAGCATTCAAGACAACAACGGCCAAGATGATAATGGCATCCGTTAGACCGTCCATTCCTTCTGTAATCACAGAAAGTGCCGCTGCCGCAAGCAAGATGATAATCATCAAATCCTTAAATTGATCAAGGAATTTAGCTAGTAGGCTACGTTTCTCTCCCTCTTCCAACTCATTACGACCATAAGTCGCTAAGCGTTCTTGAGCTTGAGCCGTTGACAAACCTTCGACAGATGTGTCCAAATTTTTTAGGACCTCCTCAGAAGATTGTGTGTAAAACAAGTCTTTATTTTGTTCTTTTGACAAAACAGTCTCCTCCTTTTTGGCCTCTTTTTACAAAAAAAGAGACCTGTTTTTTAAAAAAACAAGTCTCGCTGTTTAATATAGTGCCGGAAATAATTCGTAATGACGACACTATCGCGGTTAACCGCCAGCTACTCCCTTGAGTAGTTCTATTATATCAGAATTTCAAAAGTTTTCAAGTTTTGAGGTGTATTTAACTTACTTCCCACATTTGAATTTTCCTTGGAAAACCAGTATAATGAAAGAATACTAAAATGCTAGAAGGGGAGTTAGATGAATCAATCGGTTTCAAACTTAAAATTAGCTGAGCGTGGTGCCATTATCAGCATCTTGACCTATCTATTCTTGTCTGCAGCTAAGCTAGCGACCGGACACCTCCTCCATTCATCCAGTTTGGTAGCAGATGGTTTTAACAACGTTTCAGATATTGTTGGAAACGTGGCCCTTCTCATCGGGATTCGTTTGGCTCGCCAACCGGCAGATAGAGATCATCGCTTCGGCCACTGGAAAATAGAGGATTTGGCAAGTCTCATCACTTCCATCATCATGTTTTACGTTGGCTTTGATGTTCTACGTGACACCATTCAAAAGATACTCAGCCGAGAACAAACGGTCATTGACCCACTTGGTGCGACTCTGGGAGTCATCTCTGCTATCATCATGTTCGCCATTTATCTCTACAATACCCATCTGAGTAAGCAAGCTAAATCAAAGGCCCTCAAGGCTGCAGCTAAGGACAATCTGTCAGATGCCGTGACATCTCTTGGAACTTCTATTGCTATCCTAGCTAGTAGCTTCAACTATCCAATCGTGGATAAGTTGGTCGCTATTATCATTACCTTCTTTATTCTTAAAACTGCTTATGATATCTTTATCGAGTCATCCTTCAGCCTTTCTGATGGTTTTGATGAACACTTGCTAGAAGATTACCAAAAGGCTATCATGGAAATCCCTAAGATTAGCAAGGTCAAATCACAACGCGGTCGTACCTACGGAAGCAATATTTATCTGGACATCACACTTGAGATGAACCCAGATCTGTCTGTTTTTGAAAGTCACGAAATTGCGGACCAGGTTGAATCCATGTTATCAGAACGCTTTGGTGTCTTTGATACAGATATTCATATCGAACCAGCACCAATCCCTGAGGATGAAATCCTAGATAATGTCTATAAAAAATTGCTCATGAGAGAGCAACTGATTGACCAAGGAAATCAACTGGAAGAGTTACTTGCAGAAGATTTCATTTATATCCGCCAGGACGGACAAGAACTGGACAAGGGAGCCTATAAGGCTGAAAAAGAATTGACCTCTGCTATCAAGGAGCTTCATCTAACGTCCATCAGTCAAAAGACTAAACTCATCCGTTACCAAGTCGGTGATACCATTCATACCAGCATCTGGCGTCGCCACGAAACTTGGCAAAATATTTTCCATCAGGAAACCAAAATAGAAAAAGACTAAAGCAAAACTCCCAACTTTCTCAGTTGGGAGTTTTTTATATTCTCATTTTGCAACGCTCTTAGCAAGAACGAAGTTTCCTAGTGTAGCTGAACCATTGCCAGCAACAGCTGGAGTCACGATATAGTCACGTACATCTGGAACTGGGAGGTAGCCATTGAGTAGGGCTGTGAATTTCTCACGTACACGGTCAAGCATATGTTGTTGAGCCATAACCCCACCACCAAAGACGATGACATCTGGACGGAAAGTTACAGTCGCATTCACTGCAGCTTGAGCAATGTAGTAGGCTTGAACATCCCAGACAGAGTTGTTGAGTTCAATGTTTCCCCACGAACACCTGTACGAGCTTCCAAACTTGGACCAGCTGCATAACCTTCCAAACATCCATTATGGAAAGGACAAACACCTTTAAATTCTTTTTCAATATCCATTGGGTGTCTAGCCACATAATAATGACCCATCTCAGGGTGACCAACACCGCCAATAAACTCGCCACGTTGGATAACACCTGCACCGATACCTGTACCGATAGTGTAATAAACTAAGTTTTCGATACGACCGCCGGCATTATTACGTGCAACCACTTCACCGTAGGCAGAACTGTTTACGTCTGTCGTGAAATACATAGGCACGTTTAGAGCGCGACGAAGAGCACCAAGCAAGTCGACATTTGCCCAGTTAGGTTTTGGAGTTGTTGTGATAAATCCGTAAGTTTTTGAGTTTTTATCGATATCTATTGGACCAAATGAACCAATGGCAAGTCCAGCAAGATTGTCGAATTTTGAGAAGAACTCAATGGTTTTATCGATTGTTTCAATAGGTGTTGTTGTAGGAAATTGTACCTTTTCTACAACATTATAGTTTTCATCTCCGACAGCACAGACAAATTTTGTACCGCCTGCTTCCAAACTTCCGTATAGTTTTGTCATGATAAACCTCTTGTATTTATTTTCTCTATTATAGCATATTTCCAGACTGAAAATTGCTCAATATTTTAGATTTTCCTCTGTAAATTTTACCATTCAAGCAAAAACGAACAAACATGACATTTGTTCGTTTTTTGATTTATTAAGCTTTAACTTCAATGACTGCGTCACCCTTAGCAACTGATCCAGAAGCAACTGGATTTACTGAAGCAAAGTCTGCAGTGTTTGTCACGATAACCATAGTAGTGTTATCAAGTCCTGCAGCGGCAATCTTAGCTGAGTCAAATGTTCCAAGAACATCTCCAGCTTTAACCTTGTCACCTTGGGCAACTTTATGGTTGAAGCCTTCACCATTCATTGAAACAGTATCGATACCAACGTGGATCAAGATTTCAGCACCGTTAGCTGTTCTCAATCCATAAGCATGGCCAGTTGGGAAGACGATTGTTACTTCAGCATCAGCTGGTGCATAAACAACATCTTGGCTAGTTTCACGGCGATACCTTGTCCCATAGCTCCGCTTGAGAATACTGGGTCATTCACATTTGAAAGAGCAACAACATCACCAACGATTGGTGTTTGGATAACACCTTCACTAGGTGAAGCAATAGTACCAGTTACTGCTTCTTCTGTTAAACGGTCAGTTTCAGCTTCAGAAATTGCTCCTGCAACCTCTTCTACTTCATCTTCGTAACCAAACATGTAAGTAAGAGCAAAACCAAGTGCAAATGATACAGCTACCATAAGAAGGTATTGTAGAAGTTGTCCGTTACCAATGTAAAGCATAGTACCTGGGATGATTGTGATACCATTACCAGTACCAGCAAGTCCAAGGATTGAAGCAAGTCCACCACCGACTGCACCAGCAATCAATGAAAGGAAGAATGGCTTACGGAAACGCAAGTTAACCCCGAAGATAGCTGGCTCAGTAATACCAAGGAAGGCAGATAGAGCAGCTGGGAAAGCAAGTGTTTTAAGTTTAGGATTTTTAGTTTTCACACCAACGGCTACTGTTGCAGCACCTTGAGCAGTCATAGCTGCAGTAATGATAGCGTTGAATGGGTTAGCATGGTCAGCAGCAAGCAATTGAACTTCAAGCAAGTTGAAGATGTGGTGAACACCTGACACGACAATCAATTGGTGAACACCACCGATTAAGAAACCACCAAGACCGAACGGCAAGTTAAGAAGTGCTTTTGTTCCAAGAAGGATGTAGTTTTCAACAACGTGGAAGACTGGTCCGATAATAAACAAACCAAGAATTGACATAACCAAAAGTGTTACGAATGGTGTTACCAAGAGGTCAAGAACGTCTGGAACAACCTTACGAACAGCTTTTTCAAATTTAGCTCCGACAACCCCGATGATGAAGGCTGGAAGAACTGAACCTTGCAAACCTACAACTGGGATAAATCCGAAGAACTGCATTGCAGTTACTTCACCACCAGAAGCAACAGCCCAGGCATTTGGAAGTGAGCCAGATACGAGCATCATACCAAGAACGATACCAACGGCTGGATTACCACCGAATACGCGGAATGTTGACCAAACAACCAAACCTGGCAAGATAATAAGGCTGTATCAGTCAAGATTTGAGTGTAAGTTGTCACATCTTCTGGAAGTGTCATCCCTAGAGCAGTCAAGAGACCACGAACACCCATGAAGAGACCAGTTGCTACGATAACTGGAATGATTGGAACGAAGACGTCACCGAAAGTACGGATCGCACGTTGGAACCAATTCCCTTGTTTAGCAGCTTCTGCTTTCATATCTTCTTTAGAAGAAGTTGGCAAACCAAGAGCTACGACTTCATCGTACATCTTGTTTACTGTACCAGTACCAAAGATGATTTGGTATTGACCTGAGTTAAAGAAAGCACCTTGAACTTTTTCCAAGTTCTCGATAGCATCTTTGTTAATTTTCGCTTCATCTTTAACCATAACGCGAAGACGAGTCGCACAGTGAGCTACACTATTAACGTTCTCACGTCCACCTAAGGCTTCGATGACTTTTTTTGCAATTTCTGTATTCGTCATTTGCAAAAATCTCCTTATAAAAAATATTGTAAAATGTTTGAAAGCGATTTATTCGCCCTACGAGTATTATTCTATCACGTTTTAAAAATATGTCAAGCGTTTTGCAGAAAAAGTTTTTTGATTGTTAAAATTTTTGATAGTTTTTGCTACTTTCTTGATAAAATTCTCTCAAAAACGCCTATTTCTACGTGTTTTATGTGCATATTTTCAAAAACTTTCATATTTTCATTATTTTTCATAAAGATAGGTTTCTAATTATCTGTCAATCGTTTGACATTTTTTTCTTAAATTCGATATAAAAGACTTGCTTTTTTATAAGGAAACGTTTACTATAAAGATAGTAGAATTTATGGAGGGAAGATAACATGGAATGGACTACCGAGCGTCGTTATAGACGCTATGAAGATTGGACACCAGAAGAAAGAAAAGAAATCCAAGAAAAGATGGCACAATCCCCATGGCACGTCAGCTATCACATTGAGCCAAAAGAAGGACTCCTTAATGATCCAAATGGCTTTTCTTACTTTGATGGGAAATGGGTTGTTTTTTACCAAAATTTCCCCTTTGGTGCAGCTCACGGTTTGAAATCTTGGGTTCAGCTTGAAAGCGACGACTTGGTTCACTTTACTGAAACAGGTGTAAAAATATTACCTGATACTCCTCTGGATAGCCACGGTGCTTACTCTGGATCTGCTATGCAGTTTGGCAATCAATTGTTCCTATTCTATACAGGAAATGTCCGTGATGAAAACTGGGTTCGCCACCCTTATCAGATTGGTGCCTTAATGGATAAGGACGGTAAGATTGAAAAAATTGATAAGGTCTTAATTGATAAACCAGCTGATGCTACCGACCACTTCCGCGATCCACAGATTTTTAACTTTAAAGGACAATACTACGCAATCGTTGGTGGACAAGACTTAGAGAAAAAAGGATTTGTCCGTCTCTACAAAGCAGTCGATAACGATTATACAAACTGGCAAGAAGTTGGTGATTTGGACTTCAACAATGACCGCACTGCCTATATGATGGAGTGCCCAAATCTTGTTTTTGTCGGAGAACAACCTGTCCTTCTCTACTGTCCACAAGGTTTGGATAAAAAGGTTCTTGACTATGACAATATCTATCCAAATATGTATAAAATTGGTGCTTCCTTCGATCCTGAAAATGCACGTATGGTAGGTGTGTCTGAACTACACAATCTAGACTATGGTTTCGAAGCCTATGCCACTCAAGCCTTCAATGCTCCTGATGGTCGCGCCCTGGCAGTCAGCTGGCTTGGTCTACCAGACATTTCTTACCCATCTGACCGTTTCGATCATCAAGGAACCTTCTCATTAGTCAAGGAACTTACAATCAAGGATGGCAAACTCTATCAGTACCCTGTAGCAGCTATCCAGGACCTCCGAGCTTCAAAAGAGGAATTTTCAAATCGTTCTGAAACCAAAAACACCTACGAACTTGAGCTTAACTTAGAAGCCAATAGCCAAAGCGAAATTGTCCTTTTTGCTAATAAAGATGGCAAGGGGCTATCTATCAATTTTGACCTTGTCAATGGCCAAGTTACTGTTGACCGCAGTCAAGCAGGTGAGCAATATGCTCAAGAATTTGGAACTACTCGCTCTTGCTCAGTTTCTAATCAAGCAGCTACTGTCAATATCTTCATCGACAACTCAGTCTTTGAAATTTTCATCAATAAAGGAGAAAGAGTATTTTCTGGTCGCGTCTTCCCAAATAAGGATCAAAATGGAATCCTTATCAAATCTGGAAACCCAACTGGAACATACTACGAATTAGAATATGGTCGCAAAACTAACTGATGTCGCAAAATTAGCTGGCGTCAGCCCTACTACTGTTTCACGTGTCATCAACAAAAAGGGTTATCTTTCAGAAAAAACCATTCAAAAAGTCAATGATGCTATGCGTGAGCTGGGCTATAAACCCAACAACCTTGCTCGCAGTCTTCAAGGTAAATCTGCCAAGTTAATCGGTTTGATCTTCCCTAAAATCAGCCATGTTTTCTATGCTGAATTGATTGACAAATTGGAACACGAACTCTTCAAAAAAGGTTACAAGACCATCATCTGTAATAGTGAGCATGATTCAGAAAAAGAACGCGAATACATCGAAATGCTAGAAGCTAATCAGGTGGACGGCATCATTTCGGGAAGTCATAACCTTGGGATTGAGGATTACAATCGCGTAACCGCTCCAATCATTTCATTTGACCGTAACCTATCACCAGACATACCTGTCGTTTCTTCTGATAACTATGCTGGCGGTGTCCTAGCTGCTCAGACCTTGGCTAAAACCGGAGCCAAGTCTATCATTATGATTACAGGTAATGACAACTCCAATTCACCAACTGGACTTCGTCATGCTGGTTTTGCTTCAATCTTGCCAAAGGCTCCTATTATCAATGTTTCCAGTGACTTTTCACCCCTTCGTAAGGAAATGGAAATTAAAAATATCTTGACCAAACAAAAACCAGATGCGATTTTCGCCTCTGATGATTTGACTGCTATTTTGGTTATTAAAATTGCTCAGGAGCTTGGTCTCTCTGTTCCTGAAAAACTCAAAGTGATCGGCTATGACGGGACTTATTTTATCGAGAATTTCTACCCTCACCTCACTACCATTAAACAACCCTTGGAAGAGATTGCTCGCCTAACAGTTGATTTGCTCTTACAAAAAATTGAAGGCAAAGAGGTTGCTACCACTGGTTATTTCTTGCCGGTTAGTCTCTTGCCAGGTAAAAGTATTTAAACAAAAAACTCGGACTGAATCAGTCTGAGTTTTTTTCTTATGATCTAAATTTTTTCAAGAGTGTTTGGGCTTTTTCTAAATTAAAGGTTTTTTCAGCAATCAAGCTTTCTACCAACTTAGGCACTTCAGCCTCTGTGGCTCCTGCAAGGAGGGCTAGTGACTTCGCTTGAAGTTTCATGTGTCCATGCTGAATTCCTGTGCTGACAAGAGCTTTAAGAGCTGCAAAATTTTGTGCAAGACCAATTGACACGATAATTTGAGCCAATTCCTTAGCTGATGGATAACCTAGCAGCTCATGACTGAGAACTACACGAGGATTAAGACCAATTGATCCACCTTTGGTAGCAACTGGCATCGGCATAGTCAGCTCTCCTATTAGCTCTTCGGTTTCCAAATCCATAGTCCAACTACTAAGGCCTCGATAGGAACCATCATGACTGGCATAGGCATGTGCTCCCGCTTCAATGGCCCGCCAATCATTTCCAGTAGCAATCAAGAGAGCATCGATTCCATTAAAGATTCCCTTATTGTGAGTAGCTGCTCGATAAGGATCTGCTTGAGCAAATTGGCTGGCTAAAACCATTTTTTCTGCTAGTTCACGCGCTTCATCCTTCTGGCGACTCAAATAACGAAAGGCAATCCGACAAGTTGCAGTTACTAGAGAATCTGTTGCGTAGTTGGATAGAATTCCCATTAAACTTTGCCCTTGACTTAGAGCCTCTAGACTTGGTTTTAAAGCTTCAAGCATGGTATTGAGCATATTAGCTCCCATGGCTTCCTGAGTATCGACATGGAGATAAACCACTAAAAAGTCAGCCTCACCAGAAATTTTCTCAACTGTTAGCTCTCTGGCTCCACCACCACGTTTGACAATAGATGGATAGGCTTGGTTTGCTTGTTCGAGTAGCTCTGCCTTCTGACTCAAAATAGCCTGACATGCTTTATCCCTATCTGGAACCTGATAAAGAGCTACCTGACCAATCATTTGACGTTGATGAACCTGAGCAGTAAAACCACCCGCACGTTTGATAATCTTACTAGCAAAACTAGCTGCAGCAACGACAGATGGTTCTTCTGTTACATAAGGAACTGTGTACTCTTGACCATTTACCAACACTTCTGGAACTACTGAGTATGGAAGTGAGAAGGTCCCCACTACATTTTCACTCAGTTGGTCCGCAACTGCTATACTAAGATTTTCATTTTGCTCAAGACTTTCTTGGGCTTCCATAGAAGTAAGCGCCTGAGACTTAACGAACTCAAGGCGCTCTTGAATTGATTTTTTAGCAAATCCATTCCAATTTTTTTTCATTATTTTTCAACCTTGCTGTAGCGACGTTGGTGGTCTACAATCTCAACCAGAGCATAGTCCTGTCCTTCATAGCCTGACATGGTTGCAGAACCTGACTCATCCAAGTTTGCTTCCTCAAAGAAGATTCGTTCATAATCAGCTACGCTCAATGCTTGACGCTGGTCTAGCAATTCTAAGCGATTTTTCTGCAATTGCTGTTCATAGCCTTCAACCAATTCCACACTGAAGAACTCAGATACAGCACCACTTCCGTAGCTATAGAGAGCAAGCTTGTCCCCTGCTTTTAGACTATCAGAATTTTCAAGAAGAGACAAGAGTCCTAAAAAGAGTGAACCTGTATAGATATTCCCAACCTTTTGGCTGTAAATAATGGACTCATCGAAGTGTTTTTGAAGTAAATCCTTTTTCTCTTGAGGTAGAGATTTATCGAGGATTTTTTTCAATCCCTTGAGAGCTAGCTTTGGATATGGCAAATGGAAACAAATAGCTTCAAAATCATTCAAGTCGCAATCATAACGCTTTTGGTACTCTTCCCAAGTCGTTTTTAAGCTATCCAAATACTGCTGTGTTGAGTAGACTCCATTTACAAATGGTGTCGTTGAATAATTTGGACGCCAAAAGTCCATGATATCACGAGTCTGCGCAACGTTATCGTTGTTGAAGACCATAACACGTGGATTTTGACTAATCAACATGGCAACACAACCTGCTCCTTGAGTTGGTTCCCCAGGGGTTTCGACACCATATTTTGCAATATCACTAGCAAGTACCAAAACTTTTGATTTAGGAGAATTTTCTACGTGTAACTTAGCATAGTGAAGGGCCGCAGTTGCACCATAGCAAGCTTCTTTGATTTCAAAACTACGAGCAAAAGGTTGAATTCCAAGTAGACCGTGTACAAAAACCGCAGCCGCCTTACTTTGATCGACTCCAGATTCTGTCGCTACGATAACCATATCAATCTCTTGCTTCTCTTCTTCAGTCAGGATAGAATTTCCTGCACTGGCAGCCAAGGTCACAATATCCTCTGTTAAAGGAGCAATACTCAATTCTTTTAAAAGGAGTCCTTTACTCAATTTTTCAGGATCAGTTCCTCGAGCTTCTGCTAAATCTTGTAATTTCAAAACGTATTGACTGGTCGCAAAACCAATCTTATCAATACCGATTTTCATATTTACCTCTATTTTTATCATTCATTGTAAAAATTCGTTCACCTCTATTTTATCATAATTGAGGTCAAATGAGCGAAAAAAGACTTGATTCCCCAAATCAAGTTCATTTCTATCGCCGTACTCATATTCTTTCAGCCACTCTACCCACGAAAAAATCGAGACTTAGCTAGCTCGATTCTTTTTGAGATAGTGATACAACTTCAGTACAACTGTCCCACTTGCCATTCCTATTGAAATAACAAGAGCCAACATCATCACCAACATTGAACTGGCAATGGCGTTTCTATAGTCGCCTGTCACAAAAAATGAAGTCGTTCGATAAGAGAGATAACCTGGTACCAGCGGAGCCAAGATGGCCAAGCAAAGACAACTGCTGGTGTTTTGTAGATAATACTCATAATCTGGCTGATACAAGAACCAATCACAGCGGCAATAAAGGTCGCCAAAATAACATTGGTTGGCTCCTTGAGTATTAGATAAAGCAGCCAGATTGACATTCCCAAAACTCCACCAGGAATGAGCATAGAACGTTGGACGTTTAAAACGATTAAAAAAGTGATAATAGCTAGCAGACTAGCTAGAGCCTGCAATAAAAATGTTGTTAGAGTCATATTAGTTCATGAGTACGAGGGCGACAGAGGTGCCTGCCCCTAAAGCAAGGGTAACCAGCAAGGATTCAAACATCTTGCTCATACCAGAGTTAATGTGATTGGTCATAATATCTCTAACAGCATTAGTCAGAGCAATTCCCGGTACAAAAGGCATGACCGCACCTGCAATGACCAAATCAGCTGTAGAAGGAAAGCCAGAATAGCGCGCCCAAAATTGTGCAATCAAACCAAAAACAAGAGCACCTGCAAAAGCTGTCATAAAGGGAATACGAATAAATTTTTCTACGTAAAGAGAAAAGGTGAAAGCAAAGATGGTTGCTACTCCTGCACCAATGGCATCGTAGGCATTCCCCCCGAACATGATCGAGAAGAAGGGAGCACTAAGGGTCGCTGCAGCAGTTAGCTGAACATTGGTGTAGGGAGATGCCTTAGCATTTAATTGCTTGAGTTGAATAAAGGCTGTCTCTAAATCAAGCTGTCCTGATACAAGCTGCCGTGAAATCTGATTGACATCACAAACCTTCTCAATATTATAAGCAGAGGAGGTTACTCGTTTCATTCGAGAGATATTTGTATTTTCAATGGAGAAAAAAATAGCTGCAGGCATGGCCAAAACATTACAATCCATGATGCCTTGTGAATGAGCAATTCGAATCATGGTGTCTTCGACACGATGGATTTCAGATCCATTGCGAAGCAGAATTGTTCCTGCTAACATAATGACATCAATGACTGCATTCAGTTTTTTTGATTCGTCCATGTTCTCCTCCTTTTTAAACTCCTTTTAATTTTTATCATAAATTTTAAGGAAAAAAAATCTTTGTCACAAAAAAACTGTGACAAAGATTGATTAGTTCTCACCATTATGGTTCTCCGACTGATTATTCGATGACGGAGATGACGGTGCTGTCGTAGTTTGAGGTTCTCTAATCTGTGGTGATGTCTCTCCACGATATGGATTTCCTTGTGAAGGATTTGTTGTCGTTGTTGTTGTTTTCGGTTTGTAGATAGAAATTTTTGATACGAGTTGTATTCAAATCTACACCTTCACCTGGTTTTGGACTTTGGCTAACTACAGTCTCTTCAGCAGTTCCTTCTGGAGCTGTGGAGACTTCTACCACTTCAATATTCGCCTCTTTTACACCTACTATCTGAATCAAGTTATTCTTGGTAAATTCAAGGCTTGATCCAATATAACTTGGCATAGGAACGCTAGTTACCTTCTTAGCTACTGTCAAGGTAATCTCTGTCGCCTTACTAAGATCATAAGTGGTTCCTTCTGGCAGACTCTGTCTCATAACAAGTCCTGCCTCTGTTTCACTTGATTCTTCTTCTACAACCTTGATGAGATTTTCAGGAACTTTTTTCCCTTTCAACTCAGCAATGACGTCTGTAGAATTGCGTCCAATATAATTTCCAATCTTAAATGATTGCTGACCTGAAGAGATAGTGAGATTAACTTTAGTACCTTCTTTACGAGACGAACCAGCATCTGGATCCGTTCGAATCACTCGGCCTTCTTCTACCGTATCACTAGCTTCAGTCTTTTCCTCGCCAATTTCAAAATTAGCTTTTTTAAGTTTTTCCTTAGCTTCTGCTACAGTTTGTCCTACAACATTTGGAATCTCAACAGTTGCTGGTGTTTTGGATACTATCCAAAAGAGAGAAGCCAAAACAAGTATAAAGCTAGCTAAAAGCACCAAATACCTCGCTTTAAAACGACGTTTCTTGACTGGTTTTGCAACAGTTTCTTTACTAGTTGCCTTTTGAGTCGGCTTTTGGCTCTGAGGACTTTCTTCCTTTGGTTGCACTTTAGGAATCGCTGTTAAAGTAGATTGTGAAATTTTCGGTAAGGTTTTTGTGTCAACTTTACTTGTATCTTCAAATACCAGCTTTGGTTCATTTCGACGGTTATAAGAAAGACTGCTCAATAAGTCAACATACATCTCTGAGACAGTTTGATAACGGTCTGTCAACTTTTTAGCTGTCGCTTTTATAACAACGTTTTCCAAGGATTGTGGTACTGATGGGTTTTCTGCAATGACCGAAGGAAGTGGTTTTTGGAAATGCTGAAGTGCAATCGTAACAGCACTATCTCCATCATATGGAATATGACCCGTCAACATTTCAAAGAAAATAATTCCCATTGCATAAATATCACTCTGTATGGTCGCCTTAGAACCACGCGCCTGCTCAGGTGATAGATAGTGAACAGAACCCAACATGGAGTTGGTCTGTGTCAAACTGGTTTCTGCAAAGGCCACTGCAATCCCAAAGTCAGTAACTTTTGCGGTTCCATCAGGAGTCAAGAGTATATTTTGAGGTTTTAAATCACGGTGAATAATCCCCCTTTGCATGCGCCAAACGCATAGCCAAGAGAATTTGCCCCATGATACGAACAGCTTCCTCGTTTGATAGAGGGTGGTGTTCTTTGATATAACGTTTGAGGTCAAGTCCAGCTACATATTCCATAGCTAGATATTGTTGACCGTCTTCTTCACCGATATCCGTAATTCGAACGATATGAGGATGATCTAGGTCCGCCATCGCACGTGCTTCACGCTGAAAACGTGCAACAGCGATTGGATCCGTTTGGTAGTTGGTCCTCAGGACCTTCACCGCTACCTCTTCCCCATCCAGAATCAAATCTTTGGCCAGGTAGACATCTGCCATCCCGCCACGGCCAATTTGTTTGATAATCCGATATCGTCCGGCAAATATCTTGCCGATCTGGATCATTCTGATTCCTCCTCAATCGCAATCAAGGCAACAGTAATGTTATCAAGCCCTCCGGCATTGTTTGCAAAACGTACTAAGGTTGCCGCCTTGTCTTCAAGTGAAATATCACTTGTCACGATGTCATAGATTTCACTTCCTGAAATCATATTCGTGAGACCATCACTGTTCATAACGATATAGTCACCAGGTTCCAAGCTTACAATCCCTAAATCAGGTTGAATCTCATCTTTTTGTCCAATAGACTGGGTAATGATATTTTTTTGTGGATGCGCTTCAGCTTCTTCAGGTGTTAATTGACCTGCCTTGAGTAACTCATTGACTAATGAATGATCACTTGTTAATTGGTGGTACTCTTCTCCACGAACCAAGCCGATACGAGAATCACCAATATGAGCATAGATGGCTTGATTATCAATGATTGCAAGGGCTTCTAGAGTTGTACCCATTCCTTTATATGCTTCATCACGCCCCAATTGATAAATCTTTTGATTTTCAATTTCTAGGTGTTCTGCAAACCATTCACGAACTTCATTCACGGTATCGATCTGAGTATCTACCCAGGCAACACCTAAGTCCGTAACTGCCATCTCACTGGCAATATTACCTGCTCGGTGTCCTCCCATCCCGTCAGCCAAGATAATCATCGTACGACCGGCACGGTTGACAAAAAGATTGACATAGTCTTGATTATTTGTACGTTTCTGACCCACATCTGTTAATAATGAAATCTCCATTGTGTCAGTTCCTTCCTAATTGGATATCTTACGAAATTGGCTAATAAAGAATCCATCACTTCCGTACAATTCTGGAGTAATGAGGATGCAGCCATCTTTTAGGATATCCTTGCATTCGTGTTCTAGTTTAACCTGCTCGAACTCTGGATGACTTTCTAAAAATGCTTGAACCACTTGAAAGTTCTCCTCAGAGACAATAGTGCAGGTACTATAAGTTATTATACCACCTTTACGTAGCGTTTGACAAACACTACCTAATATTTCCAACTGAATTTCCTGTAATAACGCGAAATCAGCAGTGTCTTTGTTATATTTGATATCTGGTTTCCGACGCAATAGACCAATTCCTGAGCAAGGGGCATCAACAAGAATCTTATCAAATTGATCCTTACCAAAAAACTCGTGAACCTTTCGGGCATCCAATTTTTGTGTTTGAACACGGTCTGCTACGCCTAGGCGCTCTGCATTCTCTTGAATTAAATTGAGTTTATGGTCGTAGAGATCCAGAGCTGTTACCTGACCTGTCGTGAGATAAGAGGCCATATGGGCTGTTTTCCCACCTGGAGCTGCACAAGCATCCAAAACCTGCTCCTCTCCTTGTAAATCAAGAGTTGGAGCAACCAGTTGACTAGACTCATCCTGGATAGTAATAGCCCCTTCAGCAAACAAGTCATGACCCGCAAAATGCCCCTGTTCTTTGACCAGACCAGAAGCTGATAAAGCAGAATCACTTGCATCAAGCAGAGCTTTAATTTCCTCTTTTCGGTTCAAATCTGTCACACGGATACTGGCCTTATTGCGTTGCAAAAGACTCTCAAAAATCGCTTGCGCCCGTTCTTCCCCGTACTCTTCCTTGAGCTTAGAAACTAACCACACTGGCAAAGAGTAGGCGATAGAATCACGCTTGTTCTTACGCTTGATACTGGCAATATCTGGCAAACCTTCTCGCAAGATACGGCGAAGGACTGCATTGACCAGTTTTTCGCTACCCTTTTTACGAAATTTTGCAATTTCTACCGCTTCATTGACCACTGCATGATCAGGAAGCTTATCCAAGTATTGGAGTTGATAGACGCTCATGAGAAGCAAACATAGATCCAGCTGTCTAGCTTGTCTCTATCCTCAATAAAGTGAGACAAATACCATTCTAAAGTTAGTTTACGAGCTACGGTTCCATAAACAAGCTCTGTCACCAAACCTTTATCAGTTGCTGACAGTTGACTTCCCTTGAGGTGTTTATTTAAGGCGATATTGGAGTAGGCTTGATTGACAAAGACATCCTCTAGCACCTTTAAGGCTAAGTTTCTAGCCGTTTCTACTTTATTCACCAAAGCGTTCTCCTACAGCCAAACTTCGTCCAACACCGTTGAGGAAGGAAGCAATGTCCATTTTAGGTTTTCCTGCTGGTTGAACCTGTTTGAGAGATAGAGCTCCTTCTGCTGTTGCGACAATCAATTCTTTCTTACCGATGGAGAGTATCTCACCTGGATTACCCTGACCTTCTACAGGTAGGGCTTCATAGATTTTGAAGCGTTCTCCCTTGAGGAAGGTATGAGCAACTGGCCATGGATTCATCCCACGGATTTGGTTGAAAAGTTGACGGTTGGTCTTGTTCCAGTCCAATTTTTCTTCCTCTGGTTTAATATTTGGTGAGAAAGTTACTTGGCTTGGATCTTGCGGCTCTGGCTGAATTTCACCAGCTATATAAGCAGGTAGAGTATCCAAAAGCAAATCACGCCCAACAATGGCCAATTTTTCAAACAAAGTTCCAACATTGTCCTCATCAGTAATGGGAATACTGCGACGAGAAATCATGTCCCCTGCGTCCATCTCCTTAACCATCTCCATAATGGTTACTCCTGCTTCTTCATCACCTTGAATCAAGGCATAATGGATAGGAGCTCCACCACGGTGCTTTGGAAGAAGCGAAGCATGAACATTGACTGCAAAATCCATGCTATCAAGGAGTTTACTTGGGAGAAATTGTCCAAAAGCTGCAGTCACAATCCCGTCAGCTCCCAAATTCATGATAGCTTCCATTTCTGGACTACCTGATAATTTTTCAGGTTGGTAGATAGGTAAGCCTGCCTCTTTGGCAGCTTGTTTCACTGGGGTTTCCTGGATGACTTTTTTACGGCCGACAGCACGATCTGGCTGAGTTACAACCGCTACAATCTCGTAGCGGTCATCTGACAAAAGCCCCTTTAAAACAGTTGCTGAAAAATTGGGAGTTCCCATAAAGATTAGTTTTGTCATCTTTTCTCCTTCTATAAAAATTGTTGCGGTTCGTGGTCAATACTGAGACGAAGTTCGCTATTTTCACGTTCTTGAGTTAGAGCTAAGACCTGATTAAGGGTAGAAGCTAACTCATCTTCTAAACGGTATTTAATCAAAATTTGGTAATGATAGAGGTTATGAGTGCGAGCGATAGGTTTTGGCGTCGGACCTAGAATTACACTAGCATCCGATAAACCTGACCGCAAAATCTCCATGACTTGATAAGCACGTCTAAGAACCTCTTCTTCTTTTTATGAGATAAGGTGATTCCAATAGTGAAATAATAAGGTGGATAACCCAACTGACGTCTGATGCCCATTTCATAGGCATAAAAACCTTCGTAATCCTGATCCTTGGCGAATCGAATGGCATAATGCTGAGGATTATAAGACTGAATCAAGACCTGACCTGCCTTTTCAGCACGACCGGCGCGACCTGCCACCTGGGTCAAGAGTTGGAAGGTTCTCTCAGAAGAACGGAAATCAGGCAGGTTCAAGGCTGTGTCCGCATTGAGAACACCAACCAAGGTCACATTTGGAAAATCCAATCCCTTGGCAATCATCTGGGTTCCCAGCAATATGTCCGCTTCACCATTGCCAAATTGTTCAAGTAAAGCTTGGTGACTGCCCTTTTTACGAGTTGTATCCACATCCATGCGTAGAATGCGTGCCTCTGGAAAGAGTTCTGCTAGCTCATCATAGGCCTTTTGAGTTCCCGTTCCATAGTATCGAATACTACGACTCTGACAGTTTGGACAGACATGAGGAATTTCCTTCGTAAAACCACAATAATGACAGTTCATAGTCTTAGTATCCATGTGCAGGGTAAGAGAAATATCGCAGTTGGGACAAGTATCCACGGTCCCACATTCCCGGCACATGACAAAGCTAGAATAACCACGACGATTGAGCATGAGAACAACCTGCTCTTTTTTATCCAGTCGATCTTGAATGACCTCAATCAGTGGTGGTGTAAAGTTTGATGTTTCATTCTGCCCAATGTAATCACGGAAGTCAATGAGTTGAACTTCAGGAATACTTGCTAAAGGATTAGCTCGTTGAGTCAGACGTAGATGTTTATAAACTCCCTTACCAGCACGCGCACGGCTTTCTAGACTTGGTGTTGCAGAACCAAGAACTAGGGCAGCTTGATTGTACTGGGCACGTAAAAGAGCCACATCTCTAGCATGGTATCGAGGATTGCTGTCTTGCTTGTAGCTGACCTCATGCTCTTCATCGATAATAATAACCCCTAGATTTTTCAAAGGTGCAAATAGCAGACCTGGCCCCAACAACTACCTGAGCATCTCCACGCTCCACCTTGCGCCACTCATCATACTTTTCACCATTTGACAAGCCAGAGTGGAGGATAGCAACTTGCTCACCAAAACGAGCAATAAAGCGCTCTGTCATTTGAGGTGTCAGAGAGATCTCTGGCACTAGAACAATCGCTGTTTTCCCCATATCCAGGGCTCCTTGGATAATCTGTAGGTAAACCTCGGTTTTCCCACTTCCAGTGATTCCTTGTAGAAGAAATGGAGGATGTTGCTTTCCAATCGCTCCAACAACCGCCTCACAGGCTTGTTTTTGCTCTGGATTTAACTCTAAGGCTTGATTTGACTCGATTCCTTCAAAGTAGGTAGCTGAACGTTGCACTTCTTTTTGAAGAATCGTCAAAGCCCCCTGTTCCACAAAGAAGTTAACTTGTTCCCGTGAGTAATGTTCTAACAAAGCAGCCAAAGGGGTACTTTCTGGATGTGCTAATAAATAATCTCGCAGTTCCAATTTCTTCTTGGCACGGTTTGAGATTTCTAGCTTTTCTAATTTGTCAAGATGAACTTCAACCCAAGACTGTGTTTTGACCTTCTTCTGATCAACAGCCTGATACTCTAACTTCAAAAGTCCTTTGCGAGTCAATCGCATCATCTCGGCCTGCTTTCTAAGTCTAGAGATGAAAATGCTAAGGACTCTTGCGATCCAAACAAACGGTCTCTGTCTTTCTGACTCAAGCCTTCCAGAGGATAGAGGATTTTATCATAGCTAGAATTCAAAAATCCAGGAAGCATAGCTTTTAGAATAGAAATCTTGTATGAAAAAACTGACTTACGTAGTTCTTCGGCCAGCCAGAGTTGTTCCTCCGTTAAGACAGGAGAAAAGTCCAGCACCTCAGCAATTTCTTTCAAGTCCTCATCTGCCACATCTACATCAGATTCTTGTTCCATTCCAAGAACAATTCCCTGAATCAAGCGATTTGCCTTCCCAAAAGGCACATGAACCCGCATACCAATTTCCAGCATCCCTTCAAATTCCTCTGGAATCTTGTAGCTATAGGGCTGGTCCGTCTGCATCAAGGGAACATCCACAATGATTTTTGCAATAGCCATATCCTCACCTCCTTCTCTTCTTAAATCGTTTTAATTGATTGAGTATTCTTGCAATAGAAAAAATAAGATTGAGTCCCCCCAACCTTAAATTTTTTCACCTTCTTCTTTTTCTTTCGCGATTTGCTCTTTGATTTTCTTTTCTTCTTCTTCTCTCAATCGTCTTTCTTCTTCGATACGACGACGAACAGCTTCGCGTTTTCCTTCTGGATCTGGGTGGATGGTTACATTCCCTGATTCAATTTCTTCCAGAGCACGAAGTGTAGATTTTTCAGATTTGAATTCTTGTGTTGGAGTTGCTCCAGCTTCTAATTCGTGAGCACGTTTTGCTTCCAAGATGACGAGTGAATATTTTGATGGTACCTTGTCAAGCAAGGTATCAATAGAGGGTTTAAGCATCATTTGTTTGTACCTGTTTTCTATAGTTTATCGAATAGTCGGAGACTTTGGTAGCATATCCTGGTAGTGACCGATGACACGATCGACACGGAAATGTTCTGCTTCAATCACACGTTTGACACGTTCTGCGGCAAGAGGAACATGATCATTGACAATAGCATAGTCATACTCACGCATCAAAGCAATTTCTTCTTTAGCTTTTTCGATACGTTGGGCGATCACTTCTGCGCTATCGGTACCACGGCCTACGAGACGATCTTGCAATTCTTCCAAATCTGGTGGTGTCAAAAAGATAAAGACTGCATCTGGAACTTTTTTCTTGACCTGAAGAGCTCCCTGCACTTCAATTTCAAGGAAAACGTCAATCCCCTTATCAAGGGTTTCATTGACATAGGTCAGAGGAGTTCCGTAGTAGTTGCCTACATACTCTGCATACTCTAACATCTGTCCTTGACGGATCAATTCTTCAAATTCTTCACGCGTACGGAAGAAATAGTCAACTCCGTCTACTTCACCTGGACGTTGAGCCCGTGTTGTCATAGATACAGAATATTGGAATTGATTTTCAGAACTCTCAAAAATTTCTCGTCTAACCGTTCCTTTTCCAACTCCTGAAGGACCTGAAAAAACGATTAGTAAGCCACGGTCTGCCATGATGTCTCCTTTGGATAGTTTGTGAAATGCCTTGGAAATTCATTCAGAATTCTCTTTGTGAAGGCATTTCTGCTTACTACAATCTTTCTATCTAGTGTAACAAAAAAGCAGTAATTTTTCAACTGCTCTTTCTTATTTATTTTGCATAATCAACTGCACGAAGTTCACGAATCACGGTTACCTTGATATTTCCTGGGTAATCGAGGTTGCTTTCGATTTTCTCACGAACTTTGTGAGCTAAGATTGTGACCTTATCGTCCTTGATTTGACCTGGATTTACCATGATACGGATTTCACGTCCCGCTTGAAGGGCAAAGCTATTTGAACTCCTTCAAAGCTATTAGCGATTTCTTCTAAATCATGGAGACGTTTGATGTAGCTTTCAAGTGATTCGCTACGAGCTCCTGGACGGGCAGCACTCAAGGCATCCGCTGCAGCAACGAGAACTGCAATTACACTTTCAGGCTCTACATCTCCGTGGTGACTAGCAATCGTGTTAATCACAACTGGATGCTCTTTGTACTTGCGAGCTAATTCAGTACCAATCTCAACGTGGCTACCTTCCACCTCACGGTCAATAGCTTTACCAATATCGTGGAGGAATCCTGCACGACGAGCGAGAGCCGCATTTTCACCAAGTTCACTAGCCATAATACCAGCCAACTTAGCCACTTCAATCGAGTGACGCAAGACATTTTGTCCGTATGACGTACGGAACTGCAAACGACCCATGATTTTCATCAAGTCAGGGTGAAGGTTCGGCGCCCCAATTTCGTAGGCTGCGGCTTCACCATATTCACGAATTCTGTTATCAATTTCTTGACGGTTTTTCTCAACCAACTCTTCGATACGAGCTGGGTGAATACGTCCATCCTTAAGTAAGGTTTCCATCGTCATACGGGCAATCTCACGGCGGATAGGATCGAAACCTGACAAGGTTACCACTTCTGGCGTATCATCAATGATGACATCAACCCCTGTCAAACTTTCAAAGGTACGGATATTGCGACCTTCACGACCAATGATACGACCTTTCATGGTATCATCAGGCAGATGAACTGTCGAGTTGGTAGACTCAGCTACATACTCACCAGCAATTCTCTGCATCGCTTGGGACAGGATATCCTTAGCAAGCTTATCTGAACGTTCCTTGACTTCTTGCTCCGCCTCACGAATGCGGCTAGCAATTTCCTTGGTCAAGTCTTCTTCTGTTTGAGCTAAGATAATATCTTTTGCCTCTGACTGAGTCAGACTTCCGACACGCTCCAGTTCAGCTTGCTTTTGCTTTTCAATTTCCTCTAGTTGCTCTTCACGTGCATCAAGGTTTTTTGCTCTATCAGAAATACTTTGTTCTTTTTGTTCAAGTGTTTTTTCTTTGTTCGTCAAATTATCGTCTTTACGGTCAAGGCTCGTAGCTCTCTCCGTCAAACGACTTTCGATTTGCTTGAGTTCTTGACGCTCCGACTTAAATTCAGCGTCCACTTCTTCGCGGTATTTTCTGGCTTCCTCTTTAGCCTCCAATAGTGCTTCTTTTTTAAGGGATTTGCTTTCGCTCTTGGCTTCATTTAGTAATAAATCCGCTTCGCGCTCAGCTTGTCCTCGTAAATTAGTTGCTTCTTGTTCAGCATTTAAAAGCATCAACTCTGCAGCCTCTTGTGATGATTTCATCTTGACTGAGATGCTGACATATCCAATGACTAAACCAATGATGACGGCAAAAACAACTATAACAATTGTCATAATTTCCATGTTTTTACCTCAATTTATTTGTTTATCTGAATGACATGCATTCTTATACATTTTACCACAAAAAAATATTTTTAACAAACCTTAAATGGAAGTTGTTTTGGTCATTTCAAGGCTAAAAATCCTTATTTTTCCTAATAAAATAGGCTATTCTCCCTAATTAAATTTTTAAAGATTTTTTTCAAAAAAAGTTAAAAAGTCCACCTCTCAGTAGACTTAGTAATGATCCTTAAAGGATAAGAAAGCGACACTATCACCATCCATCATATAGATAATGCGATTTTCTGCATCAATGCGACGTGACCACGCTCCTTGGTAATCATATTTGAGTGGTTCTGGTTTACCAATCCCTGTAAATGGATCACGTTGAATATCTTTAATTAGTTTGTTGATTCTTTAATGTTTTCTTATCTTGGTTTTGCCAATAGCAATAATCTGCCCAGGCATCTTCTGTAAACTTGAGTAGCATCCATTACTCCTCAATCATATGCACCTGAGTATGTCCCGCACGAACTTGGGATATTCCTCGCAAGACCTTGTCAGAAAGTTCCTTATTCTGAGCAATTCTCAAAGTTTCCTGAATACTATCCCACTCACTTTTTGAAAGGACTACAATATCCTCATCTGGATTTTTGTTGACCACTGTCAATGGCTCAAACTCATCGTTTACCTTCTTCATGTAGTCTTTTAAATGATTTCGGAATGTTGAGTAAAGAACTGCTTCCATAACCATACCTCGTTTTACCTCTTTTCCATTATTATACATGAAAAGAAAGAAATTGTCAGGAACTTGTACAAGATTTTTTCTTTTCTATCTAGTTATTCGAAAAAAACTTAAAAAAGTCCACCTCACAGTAGACTTAGTTCAATTCGATTCTGATTGGCGCTTTGCCAAAATTTTGTTCTGCTATACTAGGGTGTCCCAGTTGATAAATTTGGTCTGCCTTTTGGGTTATAGCATCCCAGGGTTCTTTACCGATTCGGCTGACTAGATTAACCTGCTCCTTGAGAGCTTTAAGGTGTTGTCTGCCTTTTTCGGTAAAACCAAGGACGTGAATGGCTTCTGGCAAGTCACTTTCTCTGGCTTGTACCAAGATATAGGTCAAGAGGCGTCGCACACGCGCCTTGGTGTATCGTTTGGTAGCCACTATCTCGACTAATTCTTCCACAGATTGAGCTGTCTTTATAGCATCCTTGATACGCACCGCCATTTCTTGATTGACCTGATAAATAGTACTTAAATCTGGATTTGACAAGATTTGATAGCGTAAAAGTGGAAAATAATTTCCCCAGCTCACCTTACTAGCATTTTCAAAGTGATTAACAGAAGGCATAAAGCGTTCTAAAAAATCTTGATCTGATTGATGCTGACGGATAGCTGTCGCCGAAGCAAAGTCAACATCCTTGTCCACCGAATGGTATCCAGCTCCCTGACGTTGAATTGGATGAAGCTGAATATTTCGTCCAGCAACTGCCTTGGCGTAGGCAAGAGCTAAGACATGATTGGGCGTATCACCCGAAAAATCAAGACCTGCAAATTCCTTCCACATGGCTTGGGTTTTCTGTGGGTAGGAGAGTGAATCAGGTAGATTGTCCACAAATTTCTCCATCTCAGCACCACGCTCTGCATATAAGTTAGCAATTTTCTGGTAATCTAGAACTTCTTCTGTCCCAAAGTCTAAGGTATCAATTCCCAAACGAGCCAATATATCCACAGCACCTTGACCGAAGAAATCCGCTGCCTGAACACTGACTGAAAAGGGCAATTCTACTACCAAGTCTGCCCCATTCTCTAGTGCCATTTGAGCCCTTGTCCACTTGTCCACGATAGCCGGCTCTCCACGCTGCATGAAATTCCCAGACATGGCAACAATTTCAGCCCTTTAGCCTGTTCCAGCAGGTATTTGTGGCCATTATGAAAAGGATTGAACTCCGCTATAATACCTGTAATGGTCATGGTAATCTCCTACTTCTGCGCCACAAAAAACCAACGAGTACTGGTCTCTGTAGGCTCCTTATCCTCAAAGTCAGCATAAAGTTTGAAGGACTTAAAACCAGCCTGTTCCAACAAAATATCATAGGTCAAGACTTCGTAGGTTCGCTCCTCATGCACTTCGTCGTGACGACTAAAGGAACCATCCGCTTCCTTGATAAAAAAGGTCAACTCATGCACGATAGAATGTGGTGCTGCATCCTCGTAGGTATCCCAAAGCATAGCGAAGTCTTCCGCATTTTCATGGTAGGAATAGCCTGGGAAGACTTCATCTGTCTGGTAGGTCGAATGCACATCAAAGATGAAGACCCCGTCCTCATTGAGAGCATTATAGACTTCTTTAAAGACATCCCCGACTTCCACCTCATCCTGCATGTAGCAGATAGAATCAGAATAGCAGGTCACAAAGTCGTATTTACCAGCCTTGGACAAATCCAGCATATTGCCTTCCATAAAATCAATCTTTTGCTTGGCTGAAGCTGCTCTCTTCTCCGCAATCTTCAACATATCCGCGCTCAAGTCAAGTCCTGTCACATCAAAACCAGCTTGAGAAAATCGGACAGACTGAATCCCTGTCCCACAAGCTAGCTCCAAGAGTTTCTTTCTCTCCTTAGTCTTGGGCAAATGACGCAGCGAAAAATCCGTCCATTTATCGTATAAACTATCATCCATCACAGCATCGTAAACAGCCGTAAAGGTTTCGTATGTTGCCATAATCATGATACCAAGAGCATCTCTGGAAACACCACTCGCTCTTACCTTTCTAACAATTTTCTTCTAAATTAAGCAAATAAACCCAGTTGACTGCAACTGAGTTCAATTGAAGATAAAGTCTTTTTAAGACTTTCCTTGGGTGATTTCGGACGTCTGCGACCTTCTTCGAAGTTCCAAGACTTAGTTTTGAGCCCTTCGTTTTTCATCTCTAAACTCAGGCTAAAACTAGTTCCCCGAACTGTTTTACTCTCAAAACTCCCGACTTCTTGAAACATTATCGTTTCAAGAAGTTTTATCACAACGGAAAGTCTCGGTAATTTCTCACTTCTCACTCAGAAAACAAGAATAATCTCAATACATTGTCGAATTTCAAAGCAATTTCCACCCGAAGTTCAAGTCATCTACTAGGCCAAGGTTTCAGATAAATCTACTGAATCCGCCTCATGCCATAGTTTTTCTAAGTTATAGTGGGCACGCATTTCTTCTGAGAAGATATGCACAACGACTCCACCAAGGTCAAGTAAAACCCAGCCTCCAGTTGCATCGCCTTCAACGTGACTACCTTTAAAGCCAGCTTGAGCTACTTTTTCACGGATATTTTCAGCGATAGCATCCAATTGACGACTATTCATAGAGCTAGTGATCACAAAGTAGTCTGTCACACTGGTCAATTCTTGTACATCAAGTGCAAGGATATCCTCCGCACGTTTCTCATCAGCCGCTTTCACGACTAGTTCTAATAATTCTTTTTCGTTCATTTAATCCTCTTTCTAGAAAATATGTTTGTAATCTACGACATCTGCAAAGCGCCCCTCCCAAATGCCCTCATAAAATTCATTTATCGTTTCTGCTGGAATATCTTTCCCATCAAACGTTGTGCAAGTTTCTTCTGGAATAATAAGCTTATAGCCATATTCAAAAGCAACCTTGACAGAGGTATCCACACAATATTCTGTCTGCATACCACATAAAACTAATTTTTTAATCCCCTGTTTATCCAAGTATTCTTTTAAACCAGTTTCTTTGAAAATACTATTATACTTCTTCTGAAAGACCTTTTCATCAGGTTTTCGATTTAAAAGAGCAGATAACTGCCAATCTTCTGATGCTTGGGCTTCAGGGTTATCAATATGTTGAACATAGATAATTTCGATATTCTTACTTCTAGCTTGGTTTTGTAAATAAGAAATTTTTTCCAATAGACTATCTGTCTTAAAACCTGTTTCCACTAAAATATTTTGTACATCAATAATGATAAAAGCCGTCTTCATTTAATTCTCTTTCAAATAGTGCACATAGGCGTTATAGGTTTCAAGGGTTTGGGGATAGATGGGAAATCCTTGGTGAGCTAAATGCTCTACTGTATGAGCTGTCTCGTAAGCTACCGCCTTGTTAAGCGATAGACCTGCAATTTCACGCGCCTCATCTACTCCTGGAAAGGCACGATTGTGCTCGATGTAGTCTGCGACATAGATAACCTTGTCAAGGTCTGTCATCTGACTCGCTCCGACTGTATGAATTTCAATAGCTCGTAGGATTTCAGAATCTTGTAAATCCAAGTCTTCCTGAATCTTGTAGATTCCAACCATGCCATGCCAGACATTATTACCCCAGTTTTCGAGGTCAGGATCTAGCTGATAACGGTCAATCAAGTCTAGAAATTCCTGGTCTGACAACTTTTTAGCATAGTCATGAAGGAGACCTGCTAGACCTGCTTTCTCGGCATCCACTCCGAATCGTTCTGCAAGTTCAATGGCTGCGCGCTCTACACCCAAACAATGGGTCAAACGTTTCTCGGGTAGGAGCTCTGCCATTTTTTCCAACAATTCTTCACGTGAACAGTTGATATAGTCTTTGTATGCCATCAGTAAAGCCCTTCTTTCTCAATATAGTCTAGCACTGGTTTTGGCAAGAGAAAGTTAGGTGTGCGACCTTGGGCGATGAAATCACGCACCATACTGGATGAAATATCCATAAGAGGCACATCCACCCAGATGACGGGATAAGAAGTCCCAGCCTTGTAGCGTGGTCGTTGAACTCCTACAAACTGAACGAGGTCGACCAATTCGTCAATTCTATACCACTTAGGCAGATAGTCTACCATGTCAGCACCGATGATAAAGTAATAATCTGTATCTGGATTCTTCTCTGTCAAAATCTTCATGGTGTCGTAGGTGTAGGAAACACCCTTGCGCTCTAGCTCAATTGTCTCAATAGCTAAACCTTCGATTCCGTCAATTGCCAATTCAAGCATCTTGAGGCGGTGGTGTTCAGAAATGGTTTCTTTTTTGTCTACGTGAGGTGGTTGGTATTCAGGCATAAGCAGAACTTGATCCAATCCCAACTGTTGGCGCACTTGGTCTGCGACGATAAGGTGGGCATTGTGAACAGGGTTAAAATTTCCCCCTAAGATTCCAACTTGCTTACGTTTTTTATCCTTGATTTCTGGCTCTAACTCCACTTTTGTAAAGGGAGTTAATAATTCGATTGCCATAGGCTAATCTCCTTTAGTCTTCTGTAAAAACAGTTTGGGAGTATATTTTTAGATTTCTTTAACTTTTTTAGAAATCTTACGATTTTCTTTCTTGCTTGATTGTTTATACAAAATCAAGATACGACCGATTTTTTGTACTGTATCCACACCGATTTCTTCTTCCAAGATTTCAGCTACTTCGTGGATGTTTTCATCTGTGTTTTGCAAGAGAGTAACCTTGATCAATTCGCGGGAATCCAGTGCCTGACGAACGCTGGTTTTGATTTGGTCATTGAGACCATTTTTCCCGATTTGGATGATAGGTTTGAGGGTGTGTGCCTGGCTGTTGAGGAAGGCACGTTGTTTTGATGTTAATGACATATTTTCTTTAAAAGAGTTTCTTTTTATACTTTTCTGAAGTGGTGACGGACGTCAGTAAAGTCCTCTGGACTTTACTGACTAAAATTTGAGCCTAAGGTCTAAAATTTTCCGCAGTTGGTACAATCACTTGTACCAACTAACACCACAGCGAAAAGTATTCTTTATGGGGTTCGCTTTGCTCACCAAGTTTTAGACAACTCTTTCCTTTCTGTGTTTAAATAATTGCTTTTCGTGTGACGACTGCGACGCCTTCTGGTGCCCAAACGGCTACTTTGGCAATTCCTGTTACACGAATCCAGCCTAGTCCTGAAATGACTAGGTCTGTCTTATCCTTGATAGTAAAGACATGTTGGACCAGTTTTGGAAAATCTTCTTTTTCCTTGCTATTCGGTGGTGTAAGGAGGGTTCCAAGGTGCTTATCATAAAAGGCACTCGCTCCTTCAAGCTTGGTACGATGAAGTTTGAGTTCATTGTCAAAGAAAGCTGTAAATCCTTGCTTTTCTCCTGCAATGAAATCAAAGCGTCCCAAACCACCTAAAAATAGGGTTTGCTCAGGATTGAGCTGGTAGGTTTTAGGTTTGATTTCCTTTTTAGGACTGACATACTTGAGATTTTTAGCCGTCAAGTAGTGGGCCATCTGATGACGATGGATAATTCCCGGTGTATCATAGATATAAGAACCATCATCGAGCGGAATTTCAATCTTATCTAAGGTTGTCCCTGGGAAGCGTGAGGTGGTGATGACGTTCTGGTCACCCGTAATTTCCTGGATGATAGCATTGATAAGAGTTGATTTCCCAACATTTGTAACCCCAACCACATAAACATCACGGCCCTTACGGTAGTGCTCAATTTTATCAATGACTTCCTTGATAGCATGCTTGTTTTGGGCTGAAGTCAGAACTACGTCAACAGGACGTAGACCTTCTTCGTGGGCACGTTCCATGAGCCATTGACTAATCTTACCAGGCTTAACAGACTTAGGAAGAATGTCTTTTTTATTTCCAACCAAGAGAACATCATTGCCTGATACAAAACGAGGCAAGCCTGGGATAACAGAGCCATTAAAGTCAAAGATATCGATGACGTTCACTACTAAGGCATCACTGTCTCCTACCTCGTGCAAGAGTTTTAGGAAATCATCATCCGTCAGTTGCACATCTGTGATTTCATTGTAATGACGAAGACGGAAACAACGTTGGCAATAAACTTCACCAGTTTCCAAACCTTTTTCGAGTGCTGACTGAGGTGTAAAACCAAGACCAGTCTTATCTGTCGTCTGAATGGTTGCTCCACAGCCAATACAGAGAATTTCTTCCATAGTTAGATTCCTTTTTTATATGTGATAGGCCCGTACTTTTCAGTGATTTGTTTCATGACACGGCGCTCACGAGCACGGTTAAACTTCGTTTTGATAGAGTCGTGCTGAACCAAGGGTTTGACCAAAATCGAACGAATCCCTGCACGGTGAGCAGCTCGAATATCCGTCATGAGCTGATCCCCAACCATGACCACTTCGTTTTTATCATAGTGGAATTCCTTCATGGCACGATCAATCCCGAAAGTAAAGGGCTTCAAAGCCCAATAAACATAGTCAATCCCAAATTTTTCAACTGCACGTTGAACTCGTTTTTTAGAGTTGTTGGACACTACGATAATGCGAATACCAGCATCACGAAGGTCATGTAACCACTGCTTCATTTCTGGAGTCCCATCAGGGTTATTCCAAGCAATCAGAGTGTTGTCCAAATCCACCAAAACAGCTTTGATCCCTTGGTTTTTCAGGCTTTGGACTGTCAAATCATAAACTGCTTCTACAGCAAAGTCTGGCATGTAGTTTTCAATCACCATTTTGGCTCCTTTTCTTTTATTTTCTAGTAATTTTCTTCAGCCATTGAGATAAGGCCACCCATAAAATCAAGCTAGTCATTAAGATATAAATCCAAGCATTTGGCTCTTCTGTAAATGGTAGAGGAACATTCATTCCGAAGAAACCTGTAATAACCGCAAGTACTGCTAGTAAGACGGAGACAATAGTCAAATTGTCAAACTATCATTCAAGTTATTGTTTAGGATGTTGTTGTAAGAAGCTGAGAGTTGTTGCAAGACTTGAGAAATCAAGTCTGTCATAGACACCAACTGATGGGCTTCAATCATGGCATCATCAAACTGCTCTCGTTCGACATCATTAAATCTCCGATAAAGAGCATGGCCCTGGATATGTTCCAAGAGGAGTCGATTTTGTTTTGCTGCTGCTGTCAAGTAAACCATACCAGTCTCCAAGTCAGAGAGGGCGAAGAGATTTTTCTTTGTTGTAGTTTGACGTAGCAAGGCACTAATTTCCTCCTTACTTTTATCCATCTCTTCAATGACAGGATAATAAGCGTTACTGATAATCTCTAAACCAGCAAAGAGAAACTTGTAAATCGAAATAATTTCATGAGTTTTCAGATAAGTTAGCATACGTTCAATCACATAGGCATTCTTATGATTGCTGATTGTGATGATTCGTTGTTTTTCAACGATAAAGGTCATGGGAATGGCTTCATAGTATTCCTTGTCTTTTTCTAGGTCAAGAACATTATAAATAAAGGTCACAGTCCCATTCTCACGGTTATAATCCATGTGGGCTCTTTCATTTCTATCCAGAGCATATTCGATAGTTTCCTTATCCAAACCATAGATTTCAGATAAATCTTCAAGATTTTTAATTTTTTCGATATCAAGATTTATCCAGGTACAACCATTTCCTAATTGTTTATCTAAAACCATCGTTTCTCCTTTACCAAACTCTTTCTATTGTACCATAAAAGAGGTAAAATTTCAGTTTAACTCGTCTCTTGAAAAATTGCTAACCACAGTAATATTACGGTTGGGAACAAAGTGAAGAGCCTGGTCTTCACCTCTTAGTTGAGTGGTTCGAATTCCGACACTAACTACTTTTCCCGATACAGTAATGGGACCATTTGTCAAAACAACTTCATCCCCTACATCCAACTGGCGTTCAAAGAGGATAAAGAAGCCATTGATAACATCTGATAAGAAGCCCTGCGCTCCCATACCAATTGCAACCCCGGCAATCCCAGCACCAGCTAGTAAACTGGATACAGGTAGTCCTAGGATAGACAAAATGCAGTAAACTAAAAAGAAATAAAGGGTGTAATTAAAAATATTTTCTAATAAACGCGAGATTGTCTTTTGTCGTCCTGCATCACGATTTGAATACTTAAGTGAAGGCTTCACAATTCTCTTGACAGCTGCATGGAGAAGCTGTTTAGCTATGTAAAATAGCACAAATAAAATTAAAAGAGAAATCACTTTCGTTAAAAGATTCTCAAATACCGTTGTTAAATCTAGCTTATTAAAATAACTTTTAAAAAATTCTTGCATGTAAAACTCCTTTCTAATTATTATACCACAAAACGAAGTTGTATCTGGCTTCATAAGTATTCATTCCAGGTCTATCAAACATACATAGACTTGATTTCAAACATATTTATACTATAATCAAACCACTACATGGAGAACAAATTATTTTCTCAATAACTCTCTTGGAATAGACCTTTCTACCTTACCTACTACTAAAACTTTAAAGCATTTATCTCAAGGAAAGTATTCTATGTCTATCACACAACGCACTCTTAAACTAGTCCTGGCAACCTGTTTTGCTTGTTTACTAGCCTACTTTTTTGATTTGTCATCAGCTGTATCAGCTGGTATCATTGCTATCTTGAGTCTCTCTGATACACGAAGAAGCACTATCAAACTAGCCCGCAATAGACTTTTTTCAACCTTGCTGGCGTTAATGATCGGTGTTATAGCTTTTCAACTGACTGGCTATCATATTTGGAGTTTTGGACTCTACTTAGCAGTCTATGTTCCCCTTGCCTATAAACTCGGTTGGGAAATTGGAATCACTCCTAGTAGCGTTCTGGTTAGCCATCTCTTAATCCAACAATCAACAGCACCAGCACTTTTACTGAATGAGCTCTTACTCTTCCTAATCGGTACTGGCTTTGCGCTTCTGGTCAATCTCTACATGCCTTCACGTGAAAAAGAAATTCAACATTATCATACGCTTGTTGAAGAAAAACTCAGAAATGTCCTTCTACGCTTAGCTTACTACTTAAAAAGAGGGGATGGTCGAAATCAAGCTCAACTAGTCAACGAACTTGATCAACTACTTGAGGATGCTCTTAAGCTAGTTTACCTCGATCATTCTGACCATCTCTTTCACCAGACAGATTATCATATCCACTACTTTGAGATGCGACAAAGACAAACGCGTATCTTAAGAAATATAGCTCAACAGATTAACACATGCCAACTAGCCGCTAGTGAGAGTTTGATTGTCGCTCAACTCTTTTCAAAAACAGCTAGCCAACTGAGCCAAACCAATCCAGCCTATAACTTATTGAATGATATTGAGAGCTACCTAGAGGTGTTTCGCAATCGCTCTCTCCCTAAAACTAGAGAAGAGTTTGAGACACGGGCTACGCTTCTACAACTCTTTCGTGAATTAGAACATTTTATCCAGATAAAAGTAGATTTCTACAACCGTTATTCTGACAAAAACAGTAACAAATAAAAACTTCTATCGGCAACTGAGTTGCTGATAGAAGTTTTTTGTTATGAATAGATTTAATTTTCGCGCTTCTTTCGAATCGACATGAGACTGATGTCTCTCAAACTAAAGTAAGTAAGAGCCAGCATTCCCAATGTAATAAAGATTTCTGCTGGAAGTTGGAAAATCTGCAGGGCAGACAAGAGCAACAAGATTACGAGGGCAACAAGTCCAAAGACTAATATTACAACATTGACCGTCCCCTTGATACTTTGAGGTGTCGCAAATACATAGAGTAGTAATAAGAGTATCCCTATGATTAAATAGACCATCTTTATCTCTTTCTAGCTCTTATTCAGCTGATTTTTTCTTTTTGTTTGCTTTCTCACGCTCTGCCTTGTTAAGGATTTGTTTACGCAAACGAATAGATTCAGGCGTTACTTCCATGTACTCATCGTCGTTCAAGAACTCAAGTGATTCTTCTAGTGTCAAGATACGAGGAGTTTTGATAACCGCTGTTTGGTCCTTAGTAGCTGAACGAACGTTAGTCATTTGTTTTGCTTTGGTGATATTAACAGTCAAGTCATTTCACGAGAGTTTTCACCGATGATCATGCCTTCGTAAACCTCGGTACCTGGGTTGACAAAGATAGTACCACGTTCTTCGATAGACATGATAGAGTAGGTTGTAGCCTTACCAGCATCGATCGAAACAAGGGCACCACGGTGACGTCCACCAATTTCCCCTGGAATCAATGGCAAGTATTGATCGAAGGTATGGTTCATGATCCCGTAACCACGAGTCATTGACAAGAACTCAGTTGAGTATCCAATCAAACCACGCGCAGGAACTAGGAAGACCAAACGAGTTTGACCATTACCTGTTGCAATCATATCCAACATTTCACCCTTACGTTCAGAAAGGCTTTGGATAACAGATCCTTGGTATTCTTCTGGTGTGTCGATTTGCACGCGCTCAAATGGCTCGCACTTCACACCGTCAATTTCTTTGACGATAACTTCTGGACGAGATACTTGAAGCTCATAACCTTCACGACGCATAGTCTCGATGAGGATTGACAAGTGCAATTCCCCACGTCCTGAAACTGTCCATTTATCTGGTGAGTCTGTTGGATCTACACGAAGAGATACGTCTGTTTGCAACTCAGCTTGAAGACGTTCTTCAACCTTACGAGAAGTCACCCATTTACCTTCGCGACCAGCAAATGGTGAGTTGTTGACCAAGAAGGTCATTTGAAGAGTAGGTTCGTCGATATGAAGAACTGGAAGAGCTTCAACTGCATCTGTTGGAGTGATTGTTTCCCCAACGAAGATATCTTCCATACCTGATACGGCAATCAAGTCACCAGCCTTAGCTTCTTGGATTTCACGACGTTCCAAACCAAAGAAACCAAAGAGTTTTGTAACACGGAAGTTCTTGGTTGTACCATCAAGTTTAGAAAGAGTAACTTGGTCTCCGACCTTAACAGTACCACGGAAGACACGTCCGATACCGATACGACCAACGAAATCATTGTAGTCCAAGAGTGACACTTGGAATTGAAGTGGCTCATCTGAGTTATCGATTGGAGCTGGAATGTGGTCAATAATGGTATCAAAGATTGGCGCCATAGTCTTTTCTTGGTCGGCTGGATCATCTGACAATGAAGATGTTCCGTTGATTGCTGAAGCATAGACTACTGGGAAGTCAAGCTGATCATCATCTGCACCAAGTTCGATGAAGAGTTCCAAACTTCATCCACTACTTCTGCTGGACGAGCTGATGGTTTGTCGATTTTATTGATAACAACGATTGGGACTAAGTCTTGTTCCAAAGCTTTTTTCAATACGAAACGAGTTTGAGGCATAGTACCTTCGTAAGAATCCACTACCAAGACTACACCGTCAACCATTTTCATGATACGTTCAACTTCTCCACCGAAGTCCGCGTGTCCTGGTGTATCCATGATATTGATACGAGTTCCGTTATAGGCAACTGCTGTATTCTTCGCAAGGATGGTAATTCCACGCTCTTTTTCAATATCGTTTGAGTCCATTGCACGTTCAGCTAATTCTGTACGCGCATCAAGAGTTTCAGATTGTTTTAATAATTCATCAACGAGGGTTGTTTTACCGTGGTCGACGTGGGCGATAATCGCGATATTACGGATATCTTCTCTTAATTTTGTCATGATTTCCTCTATTTATTTCAAATTTATTTTTCTAACTGAACGATTATACCACAATTTTAAGCAAATGACTTAACTCAAG